>JABAOE010004023.1_pt1 | contig 99491 bp, 89 predicted proteins | sample 7062141 | NCBI WGS metagenome assembly JABAOE01 (sample SAMN14538627, study PRJNA623070) | marine sediment metagenome | biome: marine biome [ENVO:00000428]; feature: marine pelagic biome [ENVO:01000023]; material: deep marine sediment [ENVO:00002113] | place: India: Gulf of Khambhat ... | reverse complement strand
GCGCTTGCAGACGGCCTAGCGGGTGTACATAACCGGCATTATGTGCGCCTCTCAATCGGGCATATCTATATAGCCCGTTCCCATGACATCTCAAGTGTTCGGGTTGAGGGCACACGAACGACTCGTACATCCCAACCCCTCAAGATCGCTTGCTCTGCTTTGGCTCGAACACTCTCGGACAGCTCGCCTGCGACAAGCCAGGTTCAGTCGATAGGGTTCATTCATGGAGCCGGTGACGGGCTACGCCAGGCTGGGCAATCAGCGCATCTACTACATGACCGTTGGTGAAGGTCCGCCCGACCTCGTCGTGAACACCGGGTCCTGGGGGTCGATAGACGTCGAATGGGAGGACCCTGGGGTCAGGCTCTTCTATCAGAAGGCGGCGCGCCTCGGTCGGATCATCATCTTCGACCGCCGAGGCTCCGGAGCCTCCGATCCGCTTCCTTTGGACGCTTTGCCTCCCTGGGAGTCTTTCGTGGAAGAACTCGACTGCGTGATGGAGACCGTCGGGAGTGAGAAGGCAACGATCCTCGGTGGAGGGGACGGTGGACCGACGACGCTGCTGTTTGCCGCCAATCGCCCGGAGCGGGTCAGTTCCCTGATCCTCTACAACGCATACGCACGTTTTGCGGCCGGGGACGACTATCCGGAGGGCTTCTCTCCCGAGGAAGTGGAAGCGATCATCGAGATGGTGGGCAACAAGTGGGGCACCCCAGAGGGTGCGGTAGTTTGGCTACCGGGCAAGGCCAACGATCAACCCTTTATGAACTGGATGGCGAAGGTTCAGCGCTCGGTCGCCAGCCCCGGCGCTGCCCAGGCATACATGAGACAGAACCTGTCTTCTGACGCCCGCGCGATCCTTCCGGCAATCCGAGTGCCGACACTCGTCATGCATGTCAAGGACAACCCTGTGATGCCGATCAGGTTCGGCCAGTACCTCGCCGGCCGAATCGACGGTGCCCAGTTCGTCGAACTTGAAGGGGCGGATGCGTCTCCATACTGGGAACGGCCCGACGAGTTCCTTTCGATAGTCGGGAGCTTCGCCTTGGGCAGCTCCCACCCCAACGTCACCGACCGGAGGCTGGCGACGGTCATGTTCACGGACATAGTGGACTCGACCCGAAAGGCCGCGCAGCTGGGAGATAGTTCCTGGAAGGAGTTGCTCGACGTCCACGACCAGACGACCCGAAGGCTCGTCGATCGAAGCAACGGCGACGTGGTCAAGACCACCGGCGATGGCGTTTTGGCGACGTTCGATGGCCCGGGACGGGCCATCCGGTGTGCCGAGTCGTTGAACGACGAGCTGTCGCGAATCGAGGTATCTCTGAGGACGGGAATCCATGTAGGCGAGATCGAGACCCGAGGTGACGACGTCGGCGGGGTGGCGGTTCACCTCGCTTCGCGAGTTATGTCGGCTGCGGCGCCGGGAGAGATCATGGTCTCGAGGACTGTCAAAGACCTCGTCGTCGGCTCCGACATCGGATTCGCCGACAGGGGCTCACATCACCTGAAGGGGATTGAGGGCGAATGGCAGCTCTACGCGGTAACGCCAGCCTCGTGAGTGAGAACAACCTTTCCAATCTGCTCGCCTGACTCCAGATAGCGCAGAGCTTCAGGGAAGTCCTCGAAAGGGAATACGCGGTCGACAATGGCCTTGGCCTTGCCGAGCCTGATCCAGTTGAGGGCCCGGGCGAACTGGGCGTGGTTTCCCATTGATGAGCCCACCAGTTCGAGGTGGCGGAAGAACAGCACCGGGATGGTCAGGTCGAACTTGGCGCCGCTGGTTCCGCCGGCGATGGCGACACGGCCGCCCTTCTTGGCTGCCCTCATCGACTGTTTGAGGGTGGCGGGACCGACATCGTCCATCACGAGGTCGGCACCCCCAAGAGCTGCCATCTCCTTGCCGAATTCTCCACCAGAGTCGAAACCCCCAGCAGCTCCGTTTTCGATAGCCCACTGGATCTTCTCCTGGGAGCGAGAGGTGACATAGACCCTGGCCCCAAAAGCCATCGCCAGTTGCATGGACGCCGTGGCGACGCCACCCCCGATCCCGACGACGAGGACCGTCTCCCCTCGGCGCAGCCTTGCCTTCTCGAGTTTCCGAATAGCCGTCACGCTGGCCAATCCAAAGCTGCCGGCCTCCTCCCAAGACAGGACCTTGGGTTTACGGACGGCGTTGATCGTGGGCACGACGATCTTCTCGGTGAAGGTCCCCGGATGGTGCTCTCCCAGAATGCCGAAGTTGTCGCAGTAGACGATGTCGTCGTTGCGGCAGAAATCACAGGTCCCACAAGACAGGGACGGGTCGATGATCACCTCATCGCCCACCTCAAAGCCGGCAACCCCCTCACCAATGGCGTCGACGGTGCCTGCGGCGTCCGCTCCGGTCGTATGGGGGAGGTGCTTGGGCGCGGGCAGGCCCATCGCCACCCATAGGTCCAGGTGATTCAGACCCGACGTCTTGATCTTGATCCGCAATTCACCGGGCCCTGGATCCGGCTCGGGTATGTCGTTCAGGGCGTAGGAGTCGATGCCCTGGGTGTCGGTGAGTTGCCAGGCCTTCATGCCGCCGAGGGTAGCCTCGGGTCTCCGTGTCTTGAGGAGCGTGAGTTGGCGGTCGAACCACCCATCGATCGTGATGTCCACACCACCGAGCTGAAGGTCCGCTTCTACGAGCTGGACCCGTACGACCACGTCAACCACACCAACTACTTCTCCTACTTCGAAACAGCGCGAATCGATTATCTGGCCGATCTGGGATGGGGACTTGATGTGCTCAAGGAGCGCGGATGGCAGTTCGTGGTCGTCGAGATGAATGCTCGCTTCCTCGCCGCTGCCCGATACGGCGAGAAACTCACCATCAACACCTGGGTTGTCGAAGTGGGGCGTGTCAAGTCGACCTGGCAACAACTAATGAAGCGAGGTGACGAAGTGGTGGCTCAGTTGACGCTCTCGTCTGCCTTCACCGACCTCGAAGGCAAGCCTCGCCGCTTTCCCGAGGAGTTCGTAACCCAGATGGAGAGACTCAAGGGCTGAGGACCAGGTTCCAACTCGGCAGAGCTTGTGCCCTCTCCAGGCCCTGCCCAACTGAGGGGCGCAGTGAACCGATCCCGAACCTCCACCTCACGAGTTCATAACAAGTGAGTCCGAGAGTTGGAGGCAAGCCAGGGAAACAAGGAGTTCCAGATGAGCAACAAGATCACCGCCTCGCTTGCCGCAGGAGCGATCCTCGTCGGAGCCGGCCTCGTCGCGACCATTGTGTCCTCACCCGGGGCAGCCGTTGCCCAGGAAGTCGATGAGGGGGACGCTCCCGCAGACCGAGGGCTCAGCCTCCTCGAAGAGGTGCTCGACGACCTCGTCGCCCAGGGCGACATCAGCACCGAGGACGCCGAGACCGTCTTGAACGCCGTTGCCGGAGCTGTCGAGCAGAAGAAGGCCGAGCGGGAAGAGATCCGTGCCGCCATCGAAGCCGCCTTTGAGGACGGAGAGCTGACCCTCGAAGAAGCATCCGTCCTTCCCCAGGACCATTGGCTGTTCAGTGAGCAGTTCGATGAGGCTTGGGAAGACGGCGCGCTCACCAAGGATGAGATCCAGCAGAGTCGTCCTCACCCGCGCCGTGACGCCTTCCGCAAGGGCTTCCGTCACGGCGCCCACTTCGGGGACGTCATGGACGATGGCGGGATGGATCAGGCCGAGTGGGATGCCATTCCGGGAGATAGCCGAGTCAAGAACAGCCCCATTGCCGATGCCATCGAGGCCGAGCTCGTCCAAGACGGTCTGGTGACACCTGCGGACCTGAGAGAAATCTGGCAGGCACACAAGGAGTCTGTGGAGTCCTAGGCGGTTTCTGTCTCCTCCCACTCACCACTTCCGCCCAGGTAGAGACAGGCCCCCTCACATGAGGGGGTCTTCTCTTGGGCTGCCAGCTTCTCCCGCTGACGCGCCGCCGCATCGACCGTCCAGGCGAGTCGGCAAGCCGGTGTCTACTCGAGGAAGTCCTGGACCCATTGGTCGGCCGGCGAGTCGAGGATCTCAGCCAAGGTACCGGTCTGGATGATGGCCCCATCTCGCATCAGGGCGATCCGGTCCGACATCGCCGTCGCCTCGCCTCGATCGTGAGTGACCACAATCCCGGTTATGCGTCTCTCCGTGAGAATCGAACGGATCTCATCCATGAGGTGCTCCCGTAGGTTCCGATCCAGCGCCCCGAGGGGCTCGTCCAGCATCACCAGCCTGGGCTGGGGGGCAAGAGTCCGCGCCAGGGCGACCCGCTGCTGTTCGCCACCCGACAACGACTCCACTCGTCTGTTTTCGAAGCCGGCGAGGCCGACCCAGTCGAGGGCCTCGCCGACGGCCGGTTCGATGGCCCTGTGGTCTCGCATCTCAAGTCCGAAGGCGACGTTCTCACCCACGCTCATGTGAGGGAAGAGGGCATACCCCTGGAACATGAGCCCAAAACCCCTCCGGTGAGTCGGCACTCCGAGGATCGAGCCGCCATCCCAGGCAATGTCGCCGCTGTGGATCTCGGCCAATCCGGCGATTGATCGCAGCAGGGTTGACTTCCCCGATCCCGAAGGGCCGAGTAGGCCGACGACCTCGCCGTCCGCAACCGTCAGAGAGGCATCTCTCAAGATCGGGGTGTCGTCGAAGCTCACGTTGATGTTGACGACCTCGAGCATCAGAACCGTCCCAGATCGCCGACCCGCGCCCGATCGAGCCAAAGGACCACTCCGGCGGTGATTGCAGCCAAAACGACCGAAAGAGCCATCGCCATTCCAAAGGAAGCCTCCCCTGGCCGGCCCAGCAGACGGAAGATCATCGTGGGGATTGTGTGAACGTTGGGCCGAGCCACAAATGACGTCGCCCCGAACTCGCCCAACGATATGACAAAGGCAAACCCGGCACCGACCAGGGAAGCCTTGCTCACGATGGGCAGGTCGACTCTCCGCCATAATTGCCAGGGGGACGCCCCCAGCACTGAGGCCGCTTCACGGATCTCCGGTCTGATTGCCCGAAGGGTGGGCAGCGTGGCGCGCACGACGAAAGGAACGGCCACCAGTGCATGGGCCACCGGTATCAGCCACATCGAAGCACGGATGTCGATCGGCCAATCGAGGGCGACGACGAATCCGAAGCCGATTGTCACCGCCGAAGTGCCGAGGGGGAGCATGAGGGTCAAGTCGAGCCAGCGGGACAGAGGTCCTGGGCGTCCCGAGATGACCGTGGAGGCCATGAAGCCGACGAGAGTCGCCAGGACCATCGAAGTCGCGGCAAAGAGCAGGCTGTTGCCGACAGATTCGATCGGCCGACCGGCCACCGTGCTTGATTCGAGTAGTGAGGCGTAGAAGCCGCCCCCCATTGAATTCGCCACCAACGCGATGACTGGAGTGAGCAACAGGGCCAGGGTTGTCACGACGATGATCGCGACCCACAAACGCTGGCGTCCCTCGGGCCGGCCACGTCGAGCCTCGGAAGCGAGAGCCCAGGAAGTGGCGGTCCGCTCCTGATAGCGCGAGTAGGCGTAGAGGGCACCGCTCACGCCGGCCAACTGGACAACGGCGAGCGCCGCCGCCAGGGGCAGATCGAAGAGGTCGACGGCCTGGCGGTAGATCTCGACCTCGAGCGTGGCGTACCCGAACCCGCCCAGGATCAACACCACCCCGAAAGATGTGAAGGTGAACAGGAAGACAATGGACGATGCTGCGGCTATGGCCGGTCGCAACAAGGGGAGGGTGACTCGCCGGAAGGCTCGCCACGGGGTGGCGCCGAGGACTAGGGCCGACTCGACAAGTTGGGGATCGATCCGAGACCACAACGTCGAGACGGTGCGCACCACCACTGCGACGTTGAAGAACACGTGCGCCGCCAGGATCGCTCCAATCGACTGCCCGAATCCAAGTGACACGAAGGCGGTTCCGACGACCACGGTCGGGAGGACAAACGGGACTGTCACGAGGGCTGTGACAAGACGTCGTCCGCTGAATTCGAATTGGGAGATCGCCCAGGTCAGGGGTGCTGCTGCGAGCAGGGTCAGGAGGGTGGAGGCGGCGGCCTGCCAGACGGTGAACCATCCCACGCTCACCAACCGCGCCTCCAGTCCGGTCGCCCCGATACCGATCTCGCCGAACCCGACACCCAGGATTCGGATCACGGGGTAGGCGAAGAAGTACCCGATGAAGATCGTGGGTATCGCCGCGAGAGCGATCCACCCCCAACTGAGCGTCCGCCTCAGCCCTCCATCACCTCAATCCACTCGTCGATCCAGCGTTCGCGATTGTCGGCGATGTACGAAGCCGACAATCGGGCCGGATTCTCCGGGATCACAGCGTGATCGACGAACTCTTGGGGCAGTTGAGCCGACCTGTTTGCCGGGAAGACGAACCAGGTGAGGGGGATGGTCTCCTGGAATTCGACCGAGATCAGGAAGTCCATCAGCCGGCCGGCCGCATCGGGATGTTTGGTGCCGGAAAGAACTCCGGCGTATTCCACCTGGCGGTAGCAGCCGGCCTCGATCACACCGGTGGGCGCCTCGTCCAGAGGTTCTGCGGAGAAGATGACCTCGGCTGGCGGCGAGGAGGCGTAGGAGACGACCATCCCGCTGGCTCCTCCGTATCGGAAGAACTCGCCGTAGTAGGCGCTCGTCCAGTCGGCGGCCACGCTTACGCCTGCGTCGCGGAGATCTGCCCAGTAGTCCAGCCAACCAGGCTCTCCGAACTCGGCGATCGTCGCCAGCATGAAGGCGAGACCGGGTGACGAGGTGGCGGGATGCTCGACGGTCAGGCTGGACGCGTAGAGGTTCGCCCGGAGATCGTCGAGCCGGACCGGGACGACGAAGGAGGTGGACTCGAACCAACCCTTGTCGTAGTTGATGCAGACGTCGCCATAGTCGACGGGAGTGACGCGGAATCGGCGGTCGACGAAGGACGGCTCGAGGTCAGCGGCCCCGCGCGGCTTGTAGACGGTGAAGATACCTGCGTCGAGGGCGCGTGACAGGAAGGTGTCATCGACACCGAAGAGCACGTCCGCAAGCGGGTTGTCCTTGGTGAGGATGGCCTGATTGACGATCTTGCCGGCGTCGCCGGCGGCGAGCACTTCGACCTCGATGCCGGTTTCGGCGGTGAAGGAGGAGAAGGTGTCTTCGGTCACCCCGTCGGCAAAAGAGTCGTGGGCGAGCAGAGTGATCGTCTCCGGCTCGGGGTCTTGCGCCCCGCAGGACCAGATCACGACAGAGAGAGCAGCAGCCAGAAATAGCGTTCTCATCTTCTCCTTTCTCCGGGAGCGATGAGATCCCTGCGACGGCATTACCCGCATCAGGTTCGGTCGGTCGGAGCCTCAAAGGCTCCCTCTCAGCCCGGTCTCACCGAGCTCCCGTTGCTGTGATCTTACAGGCACGCCTATGCGGGTCCGAACGCGAGAACCGTGTTGTGACCGCCGAACCCGAAGGAGTTGGAGAGTGCCGGTCCGGGTTCCCAGACACGAAGCTCTCGCACGATGTCGGTGAGCGGAATCTCGGGGTCAACGTTGGTGAGTCCTATGTTGGGTGGAAGCTCCTTGCGGCGGATGGCTTCCACAACCACAGCGGCCTCGATGGATCCGGAGGCGCCCAGAACGTGACCAGTGGTCCCCTTTATCGATGAGACTGCAGGCTGATCGCTACCGAAGATTCGGCTGATGACGTTCCCTTCGGTGCGGTCGTTGAGGTCGGTGCCGGTGCCGTGAGCATTGACATAGGCAACATCACCTGGCTCCAAGCCTGCGTCATCCATCGCCAAACGCATCGCCCGCTCTGCACCTTCTCCTTCAGGATGAGGCGCGGTTATGTGGTGGGCGTCTGCGGTCGAAGCGGCGCCAAGTGCTTCGGCGAGAGGTGTAGCTCCTCTTGCCTGGGCCACCTCCTCGGCCTCGAGAACGAGCACGGCGGCCCCTTCGCCCATCACGAACCCATCGCGATCGACGTCGAACGGGCGGGCATAGCCAGTCGGAGACAGAGCTCTTGCTGCCTTGAATCCCTCGCGCGCCGGCCTACGTGCCGCGGCCTCGCTGCCTCCCACTACTGCGATGTCGGCATAGCCCCATTGAACCTGGCGCAGCCCGTCCAGAACCGACTGGGATCCCGCAGCACAGGCGACGACCGGCGTTGAGACCTGTCCCCCGAACCCGTACTTGATAGATACCGCGGCGGCCGCCGCGTTTGCCATCATCATTGGGATCTGAAAAGGCGAGACCCTCGGCGACTCGGCATCCGAGGCGTGAACCAGGTCTTCGAAAGATTCCAGGCCTCCAATCCCCGTGGCGACCGAAACGCTGACTCGGTTCGGGTCTATATCCGGTATCCCCGACTGTGAGAAGGCTTCCTCGGTAGCGACCAAAGCGAACTGGGTGAACTTGTCGAGCCGGCGAGACTCTCGGCGAGGGATCCACGGCTCGGGATCCCAGTCCTCGATAAGACGAGGGGCTGGACCGGGCTGTTCCTGCAGGCCCTTCCACAAGTCGTCAATCCCAATGCCCGGAGCGGCTATGACACCGACCCCGGTGACCACGACTCTTCGCTTGCTCATAGGTGCAATTCTGCCTTATTCATCAAGTAGGGAAAACGTTGCGTTGGAGTTTCCGCATTCCGCCGATCCAGCGGTCATAGTCGTTGGCCTTGTTTTGGAAGTATTGCTCGACTTCGGGATGAGGCAGGATCAGGAACTTCTCCGACTCCAGCCCTTCCACCACACGGTCGGCCACCTCGTCGGGTTCGAGCAGTGGTGCCAGCGCTGCAAGGGATTCGAAGGCATCGGAAGCTTCCACCAGAGCCGTGTTGACGAACTGCGGGCAGAGACAACTCACCTTGACCCCGGCGTCGCCATATGTGATGGCCAGCCACTCGGCAAAGGCGACCGCAGCGTGCTTGGTGACCGAGTACTGCGCGGCCATCAGGTTGGTGAGCAGGCCGGCCGCCGACGCGGTCGACAGGAAGTAACCCTCCCCGCGTTCCACCCAGCCCGGGATCAAGTGCTTGGCGGCGTGCACGTGGGACATGAAATTGACCTGCCACATGCGGTCCCAGTCTTCGACGGGACTCTGCTCATCGCCGGCAGACCCGTATCCGGCGTTTGCGCAGAACAGGTCGATCGGGCCGAAACTGTCCTCGGCGAACTCGATCAAGTCTCGGTTGGCCTCGGGTGACGAGATGTCGGCCTGGAAGGGGGCAGCACCCGTTCCAGCTGCGACTTCCGAAGCGGCATCGAGATCCAGATCTGCCAGGACGATCCCCCGAGGGGACTCAGATGCGAATCGTCTTGCCATGGCCGCCCCAATGCCATTGCCACCGCCGGTGATGACAACGACCTTGTCGGCGATCTTCACGAGTGAGGAGCCTAGAAGAAGGCGGCTTCGTGTGTCATGCCTCAGCCCTCGCCTGACAACCCGGAAGCAGTGCGGCGATCCGATCGTCCCATCCGACGTCGCCTACATGACTGTCAGAGAAGCATTCTCCAGAAGCGAGTTGCCGGCCGTGATGGTCGAAATCAATCCGTTGGCCTTGGGGAGGAGGTGCTCGCCATAGAAGCGTGCGGTGTTGACCTTCTCGGTCAGGAAGCCGGGATCGGCGATGGTGGGATTGGAAAGCGCAGCCACGGCAGCCTTGGCCATGAGCCACCCGCCGGCGACGGTCCCCAACTGAGTCAAATAGGCGGTCGCTCCGGCGAGCGCATCGTTGACATCCCCTGCGGCCATGCGCTCGCCCAACCACGTCGAAGTGTCGGCAAGCCCTTTGATAGCCGTACTCAACTCGGTGCGGAAAGAGCCGAGTTCGGGGTGGTCGTCCATCTCATCAAGCACACGGGTCATCTCTGTGATGAAGCTGCGCACGACCTCGCCGTTTCGCATGGGCAGCTTTCGCGTGACGAGGTCGATCGCCTGTATCCCGTTCGTCCCCTCGTAGATCGGAGCGATGCGGGAGTCCCGGAAGTGCTGAGCTGCCCCCGTCTCCTCCACATACCCCATGCCCCCGTGCACCTGGATTCCGAGGGAGGTCAGCTCCACTCCGACGTCGGTGCACCAGGCCTTGACCACCGGTGTGAGCAGGGCAAGCAGATCCAGGGCGCGTTGCTTGCGCGGTTCGCTCTCGCCATGGACGGCGTAGTCACCTTCCTGCGCAGTCACGACGACTAGTGCTCGCATCGCCTCGATGTAGGACTTCATCGTCATGAGCATCCGCCGCACGTCGGGGTGCTCGACGATCGCAACCTCTTCTGATGATCCCACCGCTCGGCCTTGGACTCGTTGCTGGGCGAAGGCCAGCGCCTGCTGGTAGGCCCGCTCTGAGATGGCAAGACCCTCCATGCCCACACCGATCCTTGCGGCGTTCATCATCGTGAACATGTTTCGCATGCCCGCCAACTCGTCTCCGAGCAGGTACCCGACTGCGCCCTCGCCACCGTCGCCGAACGAGACGACGCATGTGGGGGAGGCGTGGATGCCGAGTTTGTGCTCCACCGAGACGATCTTGTAGTCGTTGCGCCTACCCGGCCGGCCACTGGAGTCGAGGACGAACTTGGGCACCACGAACATCGATATGCCCCGCGTCCCGGGTGGCGCGTCAGGGGTGCGGGCCAGCACGAAGTGGATGATGTTGTCGGTGAGATCGTGCTCTCCCCACGTGATGAAGATCTTCGTACCGAATAGCCGGTAGGTGCCGTCGTCCTGGGGGATGGCCTTGGTGCGCAGTGCGCCCACATCGGATCCGGCCTCGGGCTCGGTGAGATGCATGGTGCCGGTCCACTCCCCGCTCACGAGCTTTTCCGCGAAGTTCTCTAGCAGGTCTTCGCTGCCATGGTGCTTCAGCGCTTCGACTGAACCGTGAGTGAGCATTGGGCAAAGCGAGAAGGCGAGGTTGGCTGACTTGAACATCTCGTTGATGACAACGCCGACCGTGTAGGGAAGACCTCCGCCTCCCCACTCAGTCGGCATGTGGGCTCCGGCCCACCCCGATTCGACGAACATGCGGTACGCCTCTTTGAACCCGTCAGGTGTGGTGATGGTCCCGTCCTCGTTGAGGAGCGAGCCGGCTTCGTCCCCGACACGGTTGAGCGGGGCTATCACCTCCGAGAAGAAGCGGCCGGCCTCGTCCAGGATCGCGTCAACCGTGTCCGGGTCGGCGTGTTGGAATCCGTCTAGCTTCGAGAGCTGCTCCAGGTCGGCCACATGGTTGAGGGTGAACGACATGTCGGCCAGAGGAGCCACATACCCGGGCATGAGAGAGATGCTACTTGTCGGCTGGGGGTCGGCTAATCGAAGAAACCTCGTCGACAGGCCGATGCCGCCCAATGGCCTGCGCGCCGGTGCCCGGTCGGCGCGCTGGGAGGAAGAGGCTCACTGCCGAGGCGCCTTGGGCGGTGTGCCGGCCGCGTGGGCCCCACCTTGCCGGGGAGCGGGCCTTCGAGCCGGATCAGTCTCTCTGGGTGGGTGGCTAGGTCGAGGTCAGACGATCTACCAGGGTCGGCAGGACTTCACCTATCGCGGATTCGATCTTCACCGCTGCGAGGTGATCTGCCTCGGTCCTGCCCTTGTTGATGATCACGATCGGCTTCGCCTGTTGCGCGCCCCTCATGACGAAGTCGGCCGCCGGCCAAACCGACACCGTCGAGCCGAGTACGAGGACCGCATCGGCAACCGCCAGGAAGATCGCCGCCTTTCTGATCTCCTCCTGGGGCAGCATCTGGCCGAACATGACGGTGTCGGTCTTGACGATTCCACCGCATACCGGACAATCCGGATCCTCGGCACCGGCGTCGACCCACTCCAGTACCTCTTCTGTCGCCCAGGTCTCCTGGCAGGTCAGGCAATGACTGTTTCTCACATTGCCGTGCAGCTCCGCCACGAACTCGTCCTCGAGGCCTGACTTGTGGTGGAGCCCGTCCACGTTCTGGGTGACGACTCCGGCAAGCCTTCCCTCTCTCTTCAGGTCGACGATCGCCCGGTGGCCCCTGTTGGGTTGGACGGTGGAGCGTGCCCCCCACAGCTCGCCGTCGGCGTGCATCCGCCACCCGCGCACTCTCAGCTCGCGGTTGGAGACGAATCGCTCGATGTTGAAGTCGTCGGGATCCATCTTGGTCCAGAGCCCGTCAGCTCCGCGGAAGTCAGGGATGCCCGACTCGGTGCTCATCCCGGCGCCGGTGAACACGAGGATCCGCTCCGCCGACGAGAGGGCGTTGACAGCCTTATGGATTGAGTCCGCCTGGGCCTTCATCGGTTCTAAAGATGCGTGTCGTTGGGTAGGCGAGATTGATGTTCGGCTCGCCCTCGAAGGCTTCGAGCAGGGCACGCCAGATGCGGTCGGCCCGACCTCGGCGGGTGCGGGTTTCCACCAGGTAGCGCGCGGTCAGCAGGACGCCACTGTCCCTGACTGAGATGTAGACGACAGGAGTGAGTTTCCCGATCCGGATCGAGTAGAGCCGGGCAGTCTCCCGGATTCGCGACCCGGCCGCCCCTTCGACGTCGGGTGCCTCTGACTCCAGAACCTCTTTGACCAGCTTCTCGGCCAACTTCCAGTCGGACTCGAAGGTGATGAGGATCGGAATCTCGTCCCAGATGTAGGCGAAACCCTCTGTGTAGTTGGCAACGGGCTGATTGAAGACGACCCCGTTGGGCACGTGGACGAGGCGGCCGGTGGACTGTTCGGCGTCGACCCAGCCGCCGACTTCGAGCATGGAGAATCTGAACAGTCTGACATCGACGATGTCGCCGATGAGGCCCATGACCTCGATGCGGTCGCCGACTTCGAAGGGCTTTCGGGTGAGGATGAGGGCCCAGCCCGCGATGTTCTTCAGCACATCGGACAGGGCAATTGCGATACCCGCCGAGACCAAGCCGAGGTAGGTGGGCAGATTCGCGAAGGCCTCGACCCAGATAAAGGCGAGGCTGATCACAAATAGGAAGGTGGTCGTGTAGTTGGCGACTTTGCGCGCCCGGTACTGGGCCTCGGTCTTGCCCACCGTGGACTCGATGATGCGCAGTACCAGGGCGCGCGCCAGAAGCACCAGCACCAGGGCTGCCACTGACAGGAGCAGGTTGTTGGCGCTTTGGGCGCCGATGGCCTCGTTCAGCCATTCCATCGTGCGATTATCCCTCCGGGTCACTCATATGCGGGATCCCCGACCCTTAGGTCTGCAAGCCCATGTATCCGCTCCTTCTTTCGGGCCACAATGTCCTGACGGGGACGTGCCGGGAGGCCTAACCGAGGGAGTTAGGCAATGAAGAAGGCGTTGGTCTTCATCTCGGCTTTCTTGCTGGTCCTCGTGGCCGGTGTGGCTGTTGCCTTCATGACCACTCCTAGCGGCGATGCTGCAGGAGACCTGGCAATAGAGGAGCCGAAAGAGACCTCGACGACCACTCACGAAGAGGAGAAGCCTGCGGGCGAAGAACCTGTCGACGAGAAGGTCGAGGAAACCAAGGAAGAGAAGCCGGCCGACGATGAGCCGCCCAAGGACGAGCCGGCTCAGGAAGATAAGCCGCCCGCCGACGAACCGGCCAAGGAGGAGCCGCCCAAGGAGGAGCCGCCCAAGGAAGAGGCTGACACCGTCCCACCTGGGCTGGTCATCACCTACCCCGAGAACGGTCAGCGCTTCACCGAGAAGGAGATCGCTTTCGAGGGAGAGACCGAACCGGGTTCGAGGGTGTTTGCTGGTGAGTATGAGGCTGACGTCAACGACAACGGTGCCTGGCGGATAGTTCTAGTCCTTGGCGACGGCGGCAACCTCGCCACTTTCAAGGCCATCGATGAGGCCGGAAACAAGTCCACGGCTTCGGTCAAGGTCTATTACGACCCGCCCGACGAGACCGAAAAGCCCGATGAGCCCAAGAGCTATGAGTTCTGGGCGGAGCAGAAGTTCGGATCTTGTGCCGAAGACCCGCCCTACGACAAGTGGTACGGGATGGGTGAACCTGGCACGAAGATCTGGATCACCTCTGAGTACGGATCAGGCCACACTGTCATCGGTGAGCACGGCGAATGGTGGCTGAAGGTGTTCTTCGAAGGTGCTCCCTGCGGGCAGGCGTTCCTGGTCACGTTGACCACCGATGCCGGTCACGAGAAGCACTACGAGTTCGTCCGTTTCTGCGAGACCCCCGACCACGACAAGTAGAGGTCGCTCCTACCCATTGGAGCATGTGGGGGTGGTTCTCTCCAGGACCGCCCCCACCCTTTTCCACCCCCGAGGCTCGGCGGTCAGGGTCCGGGTTCGAGGCCGTGGATGAAGGCCGGCCTAGCCCTCCTCGAAGTGGCGCGGGGGAACCCCCATGCGCTCGTTGAGGGCCTCTTCACGGTCCGAGACGATGCGATCGGCGATGGTCTCGGCGGCGTGCTGTAGCCACATAGCTGTGTGGGAGTCCTCTGAGTAGTCCGCCTCGCCAAAGGCATCCACTCTCTTCTGCTCGAGCAGCCGAGCTGCCTGTTGGAACTGGCGAACCGACCCGGGCTGATAGACCGCGTAGGTCCGGCCACCGTTGCCGGAGATGATCGAGAAGACGGGGACGTCGGAGGGCCCGTCGGCCACGTAGATCATGTTCTGGAAGGGCACCCGACGATCCTCGCGTGCGATCTTGGCGTTGACATCGATCGATGGGTTCTTGTTCGTCCCCTTGTTGATCTCGAAGATTGCCCGCGTCTTCGACGTGTTGTCGATCGTGTATGTCAGTTGCCTGATCTCCCCTTGGGGAGAGAAGAGCTGCCCCTGATGGCTCGCATAGTCGGGCGGTGCGATCAACTCGGTGAACTCACATGCCCACGCATATTCGAGCTGCGGGGCAACCGATGATCCCAGGATCATCTGTCGCAACCCTGTCGAGACCACGTAGTGCTCCACCCTGATCTGGTGCTCCGCGTACCGGGGGTTGGACTCGATCGACTTCCGGGCCATCTCCAGATAGTCGGGCATACCGGTGTAGAACTCGATCTCGGCGCCTAGCTCACGGAGCAGCTCGTTCCCCAGACCCGGCATCCGTCCCTCGCGGACGTAGGTCAAGATGTGGTGGAGGTAGAGGTGGTCCCGCTGGATCAATTTCGACCCATGGCTCCTGTAGAACTCCTCGAGACCGTCGACTTCCTTCCAGAACCCGGCCTCATCGATGCCGAAGTGGCGGAACAGGGGGCCTTGCATGTTGCCGGGGATCAGGGTCTTGTCGAAGTCCCAGATCATGGCTATCACGTTCTGCGGGAAGAGGTGCCTGTTCATGGCAACCGAGAAGGCTATCCCAAACCCGTCAGACCTCAACCAGGAAGGAAGCTGAATCGGACCCTGCGCGTCCGATTGTCCACGTTGGTGTCCACCAACACGATCGACTGCCATGTCCCCAACTTCAGCTGACCTTCCACGACCGGCACCGTCACCGACGGGCTGATGAAGGCGGGAAGCACATGGTCACGTCCGTGACCAGTGGTCCCATGCTCGTGGCGCCACCTGGATCGATCGCGGGGCAATAGCTCATCCACGGCTGCTAGCACATCAGAATCACTCCCGGCACCGGTCTCGAATATGGCGATCCCGGCCGTTGCATGAGGGACGAAAACGGACAACAGCCCGTCACCCTTGTCTCGACAGAAACCGGCTGCCTCACCGGTCAAGTCGACTGTTGTTGCCGTGGATCCAGTGTCCAAGGCGATCTCGACTGTGTCCATGGCCCAAGTCTGCCTCATCGGAGCCTTCTAGAGTCTCTCGCTGTGAGCATCCACTGCCCATCTTGCGGGGTTGAAGCCGCTGGCGGCGCCAGATTCTGCGCCGATTGCGGGTCCTCTCTCGCCCATGGCTGTCCCAACTGCGGTGAGGAGACCGCTCCTGATGCCAAGTTCTGCGCCAGTTGCGGCTACTCCCTGACGGCCAAGCCGGGAAGACATCAGCGTGCCGCCGAGGAGCGAAAGGTGGTCTCGGTTCTCTTCGCCGACCTCGCCGGGTTCACCGCTCGTACAGAAACCTCCGATCCAGAGGATGTGAGGGCGCGGCTCACCGTCTACCACAAGACTGCCCGGGAGCAGGTGGAGGCGCATGTGGGCAGGGTTGAGAAGCTCATGGGCGACGGCGTGTTCGCCGTCTTTGGCGTCCCCACCGCACACGAGGATGATCCCGAGCGCGCGGTCCGAGCAGCGCTGAGGCTTCAAGAGGAGATCGCCAACCTCAACGAGGACGACCCTGACCTGGGCCTGTCGGTCCGCATCGCGGTGACCACCGGTGAAGCGATTGTGCAGCTCGATGCAGAGAGCAGGGACCGTGAGTCCATCGTTGGTGACGTAGTCAACACGGCCTCGCGCTTGGAGGCCGTTGCCCCGGCCGGAGGCGTGGTCGTCGACGAGAGGACCTATCTGGCCACTAGGGGCGTGATCGACTTCGACGACCTTGATTCGGTTGATCTCAAGGGAAAGGCGAGCGCCACACCGATCTGGCTGGCAACGGGGGCGAGAGCCCGACAGGGCGTGGCCGTCACCGAGCGGCACAAGGGCCCATTCGTTGGCCGCGACCGGGAGCTGTCTGTTCTCGTGGAGTCTCTCCACCGAACCGACACGGCTTCCACGGTTCAGATGGTCACGATTGTCGGAGAGCCCGGGTCCGGAAAGAGCCGGCTTCTTCACGAGTTCAAGGCGGTTCTCGACAAGCGACCAGACATCGTCTGGTGGAAGCAAGGACGATGTCTGCCATACGGCGAGGGCATCACCTTCTGGGCACTCGGCGAGATCATCAAGGCCCAGGCGGGGATCCTCGAGACCGACTCCAATTCTGACGCTGATCGCAAGCTCCGCCATGCTGTGGCATCCCTGGTTGAAGATGAGACCCAGGCAGAGTGGATACGGCAACGCTTGGCTCCGCTGGCCGGCGGATCGACAAGCGAGCACAAGTTGGAGCAAGGCGAGCTGTTCTCGGCCTGGTTGCGGTTCTTTGCTGCAATGGCCCAACAGCACGTCCTGGTGCTCGTCGTCGAAGACATTCACTGGGCGGACGACGCGCTGCTCGACTTCCTCGAGCATCTCGCCGAGTGGGCCGTCGACGTGCCGATCCTCTTGGTCGCCGCGGCCCGGCCCGAGTTGCTTTCCAACCGTTCGGACTGGGGCGGTGGTATCCGAAATGCGGCCACTATCACCTTGTCTCCACTGGCCAACACAGAGGCCGCCCAACTGCTTGCTGCCCTGCTCGAGAGGGCGGTCCTCCCGGTGGAGTCACAGCAGACGATCCTCGAGCAAGCTGGTGGCAATCCGCTCTACGTAACCGAGTTCGTGAGGCTTGCCGAGGAGTCTGATCTCCTCGATGACGCAGGGAGGATTGGCGAACTGGGGCTTCCCGACTCAGTCCAGGCGATCATCGGTGCTCGCCTTGACCTTCTCGGGTCTGAGGAGAAGGAACTGCTCCAGGCGGCGGCTGTCGTGGGGAAGGTGTTCTGGTCGGGAGCTGTGGCCGCGTTGCGACCCACTGCACACTCACGTGACGCCCTCCGCGAGTTGATGCGCCGTGAGCTGATTAGGCCCATACGCGATCCCTCGATGCACGGCCAAGAGGAGTACGCCTTCGTCCACGCTCTGGTCCGAGATGTGGCATATGGGCGCCTGGCGAGGGACGACCGTGCCCACCTTCATCAGACTACGGCGGGGTGGATGGAGGCAGTGAGCGGCGAGCGAGGCGTGGATATCGCCGAGCTCCTCGCCTACCACTTGGGAGAGGCTGTTTCCCTCACCCCCGATCCGGATGAGGGTCTTCGAAGACGTGCCTACAGGGCATTGATGCAGGCGGCGGAGCGCGCTCGAGAACTGGATGCCAAACAGGGAGTTGCCTACTACCGAAAAGCGGCAGCCGCCGCAGTCGAACCGACCGAGAGAGCCGAGGCATTGCTGTGGATCGGACAGATCAACCAGGAGGATGTCGACGAGGCGAAAGTCGCCCTCGAGGAAGCTCTCGAACTGTTTCGCGATGCCGGAGAGCTGGAAGGTCAGGCCTCCGCCATGATCGCGCTGTCCGGCTGGCAGTGGTGGCGCGGCGAGACGGAGCCCGCCTACGAGCTCGTTCGAGAAGCGGACGAGCTCCTCAAGGACCGACCCGACTCGGCGGCAAAGGCCAAAGTGTTGCTCACCCGGGTGAATCGGCTGAGCCTGAGGGGCCTGGACGCCGAAGCGGTGGCTCTCGCCGAAGAGGTTGAGCCCGTCGTGAGCGCATATGGCACACCTGAGGATCAGATCCGACTCCTTGCCAGAAAAGGTCTCTCGATGGGTGACGATGGTTTCGACGACATGTACGAAGCCTTGCGGCGTGCCGACGAGGGCAACCTTTCAGTGCAAATGGTCACTATTCGCAACAACCTGGCGACGTCACTATCCCTCCTCCGCTCGCCCGCCAAGGCGCTCCCGCTCTTAGAGGAGGGACTCGGGCTGTCAGAGGAGCGGGGTTTGCCAGGCTCGTCCGAGTGGTTGCGTCTGACCAAGGCCGAGTTGCTCGTGGGCGCGGGGGAGTGGGCGGCGGCCCGAGATGTAGCCGAGGAACTGATACGCGCCGATGACCAGCGCGGCGGAAGTCAGGCGGGCATGGGAGTAAGGGCCCAGCTGGATTGGATTCGATTCAACTGCGGCGAGGATGTGCGAGCCGGGTGGCGGGATCAGCTCGCATTTGCCCGTGAGGTCAGGGACCAGCAGGTCCTTGCCCCCACGCTCGCTGTCGGGGTGAGCGTCTGGGCCGCCTACGGCGAGGCGCAGCAGGCGGTCCAGCTCGCCGACGAGTTCCACTCGTCCAGTTTCGGGCCCTACCGGGAGGCGTTCCTCCCATATGCCACCGAACCGCTGCTGGCACTGGGCGAGGTCGAGAGGCTCACAGATTTGGTCAGCGGGCCTCGGGAGGCTGGGAGCGCGCCCCAAGTCGGCCGGACACGGGCCGAGGGTCATCTTGCCATGGCCCGGAACGACAACGACGCGGCGACGGACTCCTTCGAGCAGGCGATATCCGTTGCCGACGAGTTCGACCGACTCCTCGAGGCCGTCCTGGGGCGCATCGACCTCGCCCGTGTCCTCGACCCTTCCGATGAGCGTCTTCGGAGCGTCGTGACAAAGGCACGAGCAGACGCGCAGAGACTCGGCGCTTCACGTCTTCTCGACCGTCTCGACGAAATCGAAGGCATCGATCCTGTTGAGGCGGCGCAGGCCTAGGTTGCGACCACCAGACCGGTTGCCGGCCGTCTTCACAACGGGTCGGAGCGGATCGCTCTGACTCCGACGAGATCCGTCTGCCGACGTCAACGCCGCCAGTCGCATTGAGTCACATGGCGAGCCGGGTCGTATCCAGATCTCCGAGGCCACCCGGGACTTGGTGCACGATGACTTCGCATGCGCTCCCCGGGGGGTGAAAGATCGACATCAAGGGGAGAGAGACCGTGGGCCCGGGCTAGCCCGCTCTGCGAACCCCCTATCGCCGACTATCCGATCCCTTGCCCGCGTTGGGGCAGCGCCGCCGGTCATGTCCCAAACAATCGGGTCTCGGTTTACGCTCCGAACGTGAGCACCAAGTTCCTCGCCCGGCTGACGCTCGGCGCGACCCTGCTGCTCGTGACCTTTGGTGGATTCACCAGGGGCAGCGGGAGCGGATACGGCTGTGCCGATCGGTGGCCTCTATGCGAGGACGGCCTCCTGGGCGGGCTGCTGCCCCGCTGGGAGTACCACATGGTCATCGAGTGGACTCACAGGTGGCTGGCGGCCATTGTCGGAACCCTCGCTCTAGTCACGGCGATCAGCGCTTGGCGCCACTTTCGGAATCGCCGGCTCGTGGTGGTGCCAGCCGTCGCCGCGGTGGTGGTGATCGGCATCCAGGTGTGGGTCGGCCGTCTCGTGGTACAGGGCCAGCTCGCTTCCGATCTCGTGACGCTGCACCTGGTGATCTCAATGACGGTCGTTGCCCTGTTGACTGTCGCCTCGGTCCCCGAGTCCGAGCCGGAGGAGCACAGCCGCAGCTGGGCCCTGAGAGTCGCAGTCGCTGGAGGGGGCTCGTTCGTGCTGCTTCTTCTCGGGTCTCTCGTGCACGACGTGTATGTCTCGGGATGGCCCCTGGTTGGGAACACACTCCTCCCCGACCTTTCCGACACAACCGTTCTCATCCACTTCGCCCACCGTCTGGTCGGTGCCGCCCTCTTCGCCTACCTCATCTATCTGTGGTCAGTGGCTCGTCGGACCGGCGTCGCAGACCGGCAAAGACAAATTGTGGCCCTCACCACGATGCTGTTTGCTGTGAACGTCGGCATCGGTGCGCTGCACGTGTTCACACAGGTCGACTCAGCGTTCCTGGTTGCCATTCATCTCGGCCTGGCCGGCTCAGTTTGGGCGCTATTGGTTGTCGGGACCACGATGTCCCTCGTGCCGGCCGGGCTCGTGGCCGCTCAGGGCGCGCCTGGCGGGGAGAAGGCGCCCAACACCTCCCCAAGCCAGGGCGCGTAGCGGCTCGCCTACTCGCAGGCCACGCCCGGACCCGCACGCGCCAAGCAAGGTTCCGTTGTGGGGAAGGGTCTAAAGCCTCTGGCTCGACCATGTCAGTCTCGGCCCTATAGACGAGACAGCGTTGTCTTGGTGTGGTGCCCTCCCGGATCGAACCGGGTGAGCCCATGGAACGGGACAAGACCGTGCCGACTATCCGTCGACTGGAGGAGACTATGAACGATTCACGATGGGCCCGACTGGCTCCGCTCACCGGCCTTGGATTTGTCGTCCTGTTGGCGGCCGGAATCATCACAATCGACTTCTACGAGTTCATGCCTGCCGCCGATAGCGCAAAGGCCTTCTTCGAGGCCAACGCCACGCGCACCAGCGTCGGTGCCTACTTGGTGCTCCTGTCCACGGTGCCGCTCCTCTGGTTTGTGGGCAGTCTGAGATCTGCTTTGAGAACCGCCGAGGGGGGCTCAGGCAGATTGTCGGCGGTGGCCTTTGGCGGAGGCGTCGCAGGAGCTGCTGCTGTGATGGCTGCCATGTCAGCCACGCTGACGGTATCTGAACGGAGTCGGATCAAGGGGGCGGTACCCGCCGACTATGCGATAACCCTTCAAGACTTCTCCGGCAACCTCTTCGGTGGCATGGCCGCCTTTGCCCTCGGGGTGATGATCGCGGCCACCGCGGTAGTGGCGTATCGGACCGGGCTCCTGCCCCGGTGGTCGGTATGGGCGAGTTGGATCATCGTCGTCGGCTCTTTCTCCCCGCTCGCCTACGTCTTCATCGGGGCCAGCGTCATCTGGATCGGAGCCATGAGCGTTGAGCTCTACTCCAGGAGCCAGACACCGCCAACCGCCTGACCCCCACAGGCGCACGCGGGTCTTCAACTGGTTCGTCGACGGACGGCGTGCATCGAGGACATGGCGACAGGGCGTGGGGCGCTTGCTGCTGTTCGGCTCGCGGCTCGCAGGAATTGCTCACCATGGACGGACAGCACGGTGGGCTAGACCCAGATCGCGCAGGGCGCCTCTAGCCACAGCGGCTGGTGGCCCAACCGATGATCTCCGTTCGGACAGACCCCAAGGGCTCTTCCGTCTTCTCAGGTTGGGTCGTTGCGCCTGGCAGGACTTGCCGAAGGTCAGTTCGAAGGCATCGATCCGCTCATGACCCCGTCGAGCCAGCCTATGGCCTCTTCCAGTACCTCGTCGTCACCGCCCGACCGGTGGGCGCCACACGCAAAGAATCATCCCTCCCAGCCGGTGATTGCGGTTGGGACTCCCTCCCCCCCATAGGGTTTGGGTGGCCTCCTATTCAGACCAAACGCCGTCGCCTGTCTGGCACGGTGGACCGACGCTGTCCTCAAACGTGACGCCCACGGTTGTGGGGTCTGCCGCAAGGTTGAGATACTGGGTAACAACGGCCTCCGTGGCCAGATATCCAGATTCAACGTCGTACAACATGAAAGCCAGCATGCAGTACCTCAGCCTGTTGGACACACCGATGGTCAGGTTGAAGGACTGAGTTGAATTGTCTGCGTAGGGGGCGTCGGCTGCGACTAGCGCCTGATCGATCATCTCTAGCCCGGCGAGTTCCCGGTCGAAATCCTCGACCATGAAGGAGTTCAACCATATGGCAACGGCCCCAAAGGCCACAGCGACAGCAGCCGAGGTGAACACCACGATTTTGATCCACGGTTCGGGCTGCTCGTGGGCAACGGTGTCTCGCTTCTCCTCGGTCATACTGGCATCAGACGGTATTCGTGACCACCCCACGGGGCCTAGGGGCCAAGGTCCCACCCCGCACATAACGGCACCTATGTAGCCGTGGACATTATGTCCGGGTTGGGTCCTTGGCCCCTAGACATCGACACAGCCAGCGTTAGCGTCGGATACGAGTCCGTCACCGGCAAGGCAAAGCACGGACTTGGAGGTCCCAATGGGGCTCGTCGACAACCTGGTGAGAAAGATGGCACCCAAGGTGACCTGTCAGGCCTGCCAGAAGTCGTCCTCGCTTCTCGATTTCGCTTTCGTTCGTGAGATCCCTGCAGAGACCTTCTACAAGCCCTCGATTCATGAACTCCTCTGCCTAGCCTGCGGAGGCATCACGCGACGCAGGATTCCGCCAGAGGACCAGCGGGCCTCCAGGTACTCGCCTCTCTAGACCCTCTTCGGCAGCAGCACATAACGGCGCCTATGTGCTCGTGATGGCGGGGGATCTAGAGGGCCGAGCTCCTTTCGTCGTCATGGGTCGGGACTCGACGCGATGCTTAGGCCGAGGCTGTAGTTTCGGACCGTGACTTCTGGGGACAGGCGGCTAGCTGCCATCGTCGTCGCCGACGTGGTCGGCTACTCGCGGATGATGGCCGAAGACGAGGACGGGACGCTGGCTGCGCTTCAGGCACATCGGAACGTGACTGACTCTGCCTTTTTGAACCACGGTGGACGGATCGTGAAATCCACTGGCGACGGAGTCCTCGTTGAGTTCCCTTCTGCTACCGCGGCCGTACGGGCATGCGTGGAGATACAAGATCTGATGCGGGCTCGGAACGAGGAGTTGCCTGAGTCCCGTCGGATGCAGTTCCGACTCGGGATCAACCTGGGTGACATAGTCAGCGACGAAACAGGCGACGTTTTCGGTGACGGCGTCAACGTAGCGGCCCGTATCGAATCCATCGCCGACCCTGGCGGTATTTCCGTAAGCAACGCCGTGTTTGAGGCGGTGAGGGGCAAGGTCGACGTCGAATTCATTGACGATGGAGATCACGAGCTGAAGAACATGCCCAGACCGGTCCGGGTTTGGAAGGTCGCACCGGCGGCAGTCGCTTCGCCCGTAGGGAAGCCGGCAAGGCGAACATTGGCCACTTTGGCGGTGCTCCCGTTCGACAACATGAGCGGCGATGCCGATCAGGACTACTTCGCAGACGGGATCACCGAGGATCTGCTGACGGCCCTCTCATATGACAAGAACCTGGCTGTGGTGGCCCGCAACTCGACGTTCGCGTACAAGGGTGCCGCGATCAACGTTCGCACCATCGCCCGCGAGCTCGACGCCACCCACGTGGTCGAAGGAAGTGTGCGCAGGGCCGGTAACCGGGTACGAGTAACCGCACAGCTCATCGACGCCGAAACCGGACATCACGTCTGGGCCGAACGCTACGACCGCGACCTCGACGACATCTTCGACCTTCAAGATGAACTGGTCGACGCAATCGCCGCCAAGCTACGACCCAGCCTGTGGGAATTCGCCGGGGAGCGACGAGCGGCCCATGACATGAAGTCGACCGATGCGTGGGATCTCTATCTCCGGGGTCAGTACGAACTCAACAAGCACTCGATTGACGGCTTCCTGAGGAGCCTCGAGATGTTCGACGAGGCGCGGGAACTCGACCCCGACTTTGCAGCTCCGGTAGTGGCTTCAGCGTTCGCCTGGATGCTCCTCGCCCTCAACGGCTGGCGACAGGATGACATCGACCCGTGGGCACTTGCCATCACAGCTGCGAATGCCGGTTATCGACTCGACAGAAACGACTATTGGGCGCTGGCAGTGATGGCCGGCATGTCGATGATGACGGACGAATCCGACAAAGGGCTCCAATACGCCGAGCGTGCCATCGAGATCAACCCACAGGGATTCTCCGGCTACCACGCGCTCGGCGCCAACCTCAACGCATCAGGACGCCCTAAGGAAGCGATCGAAGCCCTAACACAAGCCTGGCGTCTTGGTAGGCACGAACCTTTCCGCTACGACATCGCCAACGACCTCGTGTGGGCGCACTACATGACCCTAAACTACGACGCCGCTCTCACCTGGGGGCAGCTAGCCGTGCAGCTCAACGACATCTATCTCCAAGCTCACATCGGCCTCGCTGCCACGTATGCCCAGCTAGGACGGGTCGAAGCGGCACGACCGCATGTCGACAAGATCCTCAAGTCCCGCCCCAACTTCAGCGTGGTGAGGTACCGCACCCGCATCTTCTACCGCGGCAAAGAGCACAAAGACCACATCGTGACAGGCCTGCTGAAAGCTGGGCTACCCGATTGAGAACCGACCCGACAAGCCAGCCAGGACCCCGCACATAACGGCACTTATGGACGCCGGATTTCGCTAGGGCGACGAACGATGATCTTCTACACCTCACATGCTTGTGTCGGTGCCGGCATATGGCTCGGATGATGCTCTCGTTGAGGGTTTTGTAGTCAAATGAGTCCGTTGTGGAACTGAGTGGTGCCTTGTGGGCGCTTGCTGGATATCTGCTTGGCTCGGTGTCCGGAGCGCGCGTAGTAGGGCGATGGGCCGCTCCCGGGGTCGATGTCACTGACATGACCGTTGTAGTTGACGGAACCGGCGCATCGGCTCCGGCGCGCGGAGTGTCGCCTTCGTCCCTTATGGCGCGCTCGGGGCCACGCGCAGGGTGGACGGCTGCGGGGATCGACATCATCAAGGCCTTTCTGCCCACGCTGGCTGCGGTGGTCCTGCTCGAAGACACGACGGTCGCGCCCGTAGTAGCCGCTGCTGCACTGGTCGGCCACGTGTTTCCGGCTTATCACCGGTTTCGGGGCGGGTTCGGTATTTCCCCGCTGCTGGGGGGATTGCTGGCGATCGACCCCCTTTCGATCGTCGTGGTCATTGCCGTGTTCGGCTTGGCCGGATTCGTTTTGGGTAGCGCCTATGTCGGCATCGAACTCTGGCCCATGGGCCTCATCGGATGGTTCGCGCTGTGGGGAACCTCGTGGCAGTTGGGGTATGTGACGCTAGCCAACGTGATCTACTGGTCGAGGAGTTGGAGAGAGGCTGCGGCGGCCTATAGAAGCTGGCGGCGCGATCCGAGACCCTGGCCGGAGCGGGTGCGGGACTTCGCTAGGTATCCGGACTACGAGGTCCCTTGAGATGTGGCTGGTGGCCGGTGTTGTCGGATACCTGATCGGCTCGGTCAGTTTCGCCCGCATCGTGGGGCATTGGCGGGCGCCCGGTACCGATCTGTCCATCGTGGAGTACGAGATACCCGGTTCGGACGAGGTGTGGACCTATCGGGGCGTCTCGGCCACCTCCGTAGCCAAGCGGATCGGGTTCCGCTGGGGTTTGCTCGTGGCTGGGTTGGACATGGCCAAGGGCTTGGTGCCCACCCTCGTCACCAGGATGGCCTGGCCCGATCAATCCTGGTATCTCGTGCTCGGCCTGACAGTGGTCATGGGTCACGTGTGGCCGATCTACCACCGGTTTCGGGGTGGCAGGGGGCAGTCGACGCTGATCGGCAGCGTTCTCGCAGCCTCTCCGATCGCCCTACCTGTGGCCATCGTGGCGGGAACCATCATGGGACTCCTCCTTCTCACGTCCGGCTACCTTGCCAGACAAGGCTTCGGCTGTTTCGTTTGGGTCTGGCCCCTGATACGGGAAGGACCTAGTGCCGACCTCACCTTTGGCATTTCCATCTCGATTGCCTACCTGATCGCGATCTGGCCCGACGTCCAGGAGGAGAGGCGGGTGAAGGGCTCGTTGATTGGGGAGGGCCGATACAGCCAGCGTTTCTCCCACGCGTGGGCGGAGCTGACCTCAGACGAGTGACAGCACACCCCGTCGCCGTGAGATCGGACGACGGATGTTCCATCCCGATGCCGGGAGGTCACCGTGCCCGCCATGAGACCTTGGGTCCTGTGCCGTTGATTGCCTTGACGGCCCGTCGGACAGAAGCCCACAGGAGTAGACACTGAATGGCTGCGCTGCCCCCGACGACCGCAGCCGCTGCCCATGGTGGCCCCGCCGAGGTAGGCGGGTTCGAGCCTTCCCGGGTCCGGCGTGCACGGGCCAATCCGATGCCAGGTGCGACGAATCCGGGTGCCAGGAGCCAGATGAGGATGTCGTCCAGGGATGAAACTCACGAGCGCATAGCGGCACTTATGTACTCCCCGAAGCTTGTTCGCCTTCATGGCATCCAAACGACTCCTAAATCCCAACCAGTGGCGATCTTGAGCAGGATTGGGTCGCCGATATACTTCTCCGGTCGCCCGGAACTCTCCGGGGAATCCAGGGAGCGTAGAACAGTCTGGAGTGTTCGCCGGCCTGTCAAGCCGGAGGTCGCGGGTTCAAATCCCGTCGTTCCCGCTACACCGAAATCGTGAGGTCTCGGTTGAGGAGGTCAGGTAGCTCAGTTGGTAGAGCGCCGGTCTGAAAAACCGGAGGTCGACGGATCGACGCCGTCCCTGACCACCAGAAGGACATCGGTCGCTGCGCCCCGCACATTCTCCCGGCTATGGGCGGGGAGCTGGGGCGCTGTTGAGAAACGTCGTGGCGCGCCTATCGACGAGTTGATGGTGGCTGAGGATCATGCCGTGGCTGCTGTTCGGGATAAGTTCACCATCGAGATTCGGTATGTGTTCACGTGCCCTTTCAAGGGCCGTTGCGGCGTCGTACATGACTTCCTGTTCGCCCATAAGGAGCAGAACCGGCATGGGCAAGGAACGCAGCTCTTCGTCAGAAAACGCACCCGGCATGATTCGACGAGTCTCGGAGGGCATCCGAAAGTGGCTCACGCCAAGCCACATCAAATCGAGCAGCCGAGCGATGGTCGGATCGCTATCGGTTGCTTGCATTCCCATCCAAGCCATAAGTGAGAACATCCCCCGGCGTGTCGGGATGAGCCCCGGTAAGACGGACCGAAGTCCGAATCGCATGGACATCGGAAGAAGGCTGGCTGCGGGAGATAGAAGCAGCAGCATTTGGATGCGATGCGGCGCAGCCAAGGCGAGGTTGAGGGCGACCCAAGCGCCGAACGAATTGCCCACGAAGCTAGCACGGTGAATGTTCAGCCCATCCAACGTACCTGTCAACCACTCAACGAAGTCGGCCGAGTCTCGTATTGGCTCGGCAGGGATGCTCCTGCTGGGCTGGCCCATCACGTCGATCGCATAGACTCTGTGGGCCCTACTGAAGTCCTCGATGTAGGACACCCACATCATCAACGTGAATGTATATCCGTGCAAGAGCACCAGAGGAGGCGCATCTGTCGGACCGCTGATGACAACATGCGTGACCCCAAACCGAGTGTGGATCTCGGTCTCTTCGTATGGGACAGGCCACAACTCCTTCAAGGTGGTGTCATATGCCTCGAGATAGACCGCTTCTCCTTCAGGAGTCTTAAAAGGGGACGCGCCGGTCATGGTTTGAACTCCACTGCAGGTTGAGAGCGCTTCCGTGGACTGTCCTCAACTAGCCCCAAGAGGACAAGGGCCGAAAGTCACAACCGGCTAGGTTGAGCACATTCGGAAGGAGGTTGCGTGTGTTCATCGAGCCGGTGGCCAGAGAATCTGCGGAAGGTTTGACTGCCGAGATCTATGAGACTGCGGTCGGGGATTTGGGGTTCCTACCGGAGTTCGTGCAAGCATTCTCTCATCATCCTGAGGCGTTCAGTGCCTGGGATCGTCTCGTCACCACCTTGTACGAAGGAATGGACCGGAGACGGTGTGAACTCGCCACTCTGGCGGCGGCACGCGTGATGAGATCAACCTGCTGCAGCATCGCCCACGGCCGTACTCTGAGAGACCGGTTCTTCAGCCCTGCCGAGGTCACTCAGATTGCGGTCGATCACCATCATGCCGGCCTGGAACCCGTGGAAGTCGCGATCGTCGACTTTGCCGAGAAGGCGGCGAATGATCCTGCCTCGATCGAAGCGGACGATGTCAATGTTCTCAAGAACTTTGGTCTGTCGGACCGAGAGATCTTCGACGTCGTATTTGCGGTAGCGGTCCGAGCCTTCCTCACTACCTTGATCGAGTCTCTAGGTGCCCAAGCTGAACGACCGTGGGTAGATGACCTCGAGCCAGAACTGCTAGACGCCCTAACCGTCGGACGACCGGCAAGATAACCCGGCATGACGGACACGCACAGAGGTGCCGTCATGTGCTCGTCCAGGCGAAGGTCTGAGGACAGCCGACGCTCAGGTGGCCTAGCCCCAGGGACTCAACCGAATTAGGGACGAGCGACGCAAAATAGGGGAGTGTTTCCCCCGGCGGCTCGCCCGCCAGATTGGACCGTGAGGCATTTGTCGAGGCCTGACCGCACGGAGGCGGCTGGCCACAGTAGAGAAACAGAGAATGGAGTTTCGATGCGTCCCCATCGAAGGCTCGCACTGCTAGCAGCAACTTCTTTGGTCGTTGCGGCTTGCACCGGCGGGCAAACAACCGATTCGTCCACCACACCAACCAACGGGCTTGGAACGACGACAGCTCCGCCCGGCAGGGGAGATCGTCAGATCGAGGTCATCATGACGGACTTCGCCTTTGAGCCCTCGTCGATCGAGGTGACTCCGGGCGAGACGGTCTCGTTTACTTTCGTCAACCAGGGTCAGATCGAACACGAGGCGCGAATCGACACAATGCACGGGGTCGAGGACCACATAGCCGGCGGACACGAGGGACACGAGCATGGCTCGGGTCCGCAAGCGATAATCCTCCAGCCTGGGGAGTCCGGGACTCTCAAGTTCACATTTGAAGAGGGAGGCGAATACGAGCTGATCGCCTGCACTCTCCCTGGCCACTATGAAGCCGGGATGTTCGCCATGCTGGAAGGGCTCGAAGCGGGCGACCACGGGCCCGAAGGACATCACGGGCCCGGCGGCGAAGTCACCGTTCTCGACCCCGAGGACATGGAGGCTGTGGCCTCCCAGGTTGAGGTGTTGGGAGTGCTTGCCGGTGTAGATGCTGCTGACACGGCCGGCTTCCATGGCATGGCAGAGGCGCTGGGCGGCGGCGAGTTCTCGGGACGTGAAGCAGGGGCTGTCGAGAAAGTGATCTCGACTCTGACCGCGATCTCATGGCCGCACGAGCTCGAGGAAGTGGTCAGCCCCTTCCTTGCAGACTTGGAAACACTGCTAGCCGCACTCGAGTCCGAGGACGTCGAGAGTGCCGCAGAGGCCGCAGAGGCCGTCCACGAAACTCAACACGGGTTCTCCCACGACGCCTACGCCTACCTCACTGGGGGCAGCGGCCACTGAAGGACCCATCACAGGTTTGGAGGAGGCGAATATCGGAAAGGGGGCCCCTTTGCACGGGCCCCCTTCGCAACGAAGCGGATTCCCCCCTCCGATTCAGAGTTGGTGCGCTCCTACTTCGCACATGCAGCGAGGTTTGACAGACGGGGCCCTCGACTACTCGAGCGCATCGTGGGAGTGACATCTTGGTGAATGATCTCCGGAGCGCACCGATCAGAAAGGGGTGAAGGGAATACTGAGCTCGGGCGGATGAACCCCTAGGTCGCCAAGCCGGCCTGAGCAGCACCTCAGACGCACGCCGGACGCGATTGCTGCAGCAGCTACCTTCGCGTAATGGACACCCTCGAGACTCTCCACGCACGACGCAACGTTCGCTCCTACACCGACGAACCCATACCCGAAGATGACCTTGCCGCCATCCTGGAGATCGGCCGGCGAGCGCCGTCGTCGAAGAACATGCAGCGATGGGATTTCGTCGTCCTCGTTGACAGGGATCAACTCGCCGCCCTGTCGGAGGTGTGGAGAGGCTCCTACATGGTGGCCGACTCGGCGGCGACCGTCGCTCTGATCTGTCCCATCGCCGAGGACCCATACACCAGCGCCTCGATCCACTTCGACCTTGGCCAGGCCGCCATGGCGATGATGACCGCTGCGGCGGGACTCGGGATTGGCTCATGTCAAACGTGGGTGGAGGACCAGGATCTAGCCAGGAAGATCCTCGGACACCCGGAAGACAAGACGTGCGCCTGGCTGATCGCCTTCGGCTACCCCTCGGACAGGCCTCTTGCACCGATGCGGAAGCCCCGAAGGCGAGACTACGACGACGTAGTGCACATGGGTGGGTGGTAGGCCTCGTCGAGGGCGCCGAAGTACAGACCGACCGGCGGCGCGATGTGTCGTATGCGTGAAGCGTTTCGCAGAATCCGGGCGTGGAAAGGGGTTCTGCCAGCTAGCCCAGGCGTTCCGCCAAAAGGGTGGATCCCCGGTGGGCGATCGAGGCGATCGTCAGCATGGGGTTGACCCCCGACGACGACGGGAAACACGACCCGTCCATCACAAAGAGACCCGGGGTGTCGTGGACCTCGTTGAACTGATCGACCACCGAGACCGCCGGATCTGATCCCATCCGGGCCGACCCCATCTGGTGGAAGGTGAAGTAGCCGGTCTGGTTGGAGCCGTAGCCCACTGCATCGACGGCTTCGATGAAGTCATCGATGGGCTCGCCGGCGCGCCATCGGATCGGCTTGACCGTTGAGCTGATGACCTCGGTGGCTCCCACCGCGGCATACAACTCCGTCCCCCTGCGCACTCCCTCGCGGACATGTCTCTGGTCGTACTTGGACACGGCGTACTTCCACTCAGGCGATCCGTCCCTGCGGATCGTCACTCTTCCATGGTCCCTGTCCCGGAGGAGGATCCCGGCGACGTTCAGGTGACCCAGGCCGAGAACATCTCTCTTGAACGAGGCGCCGTCTTCCCAGCCGAGAAAGGCGGCCGGAAACAGGGGATGGATGGGTGCAGTCTCGAACTTGACCCCGTATCCGTTGCCGTCGAGGTCGGCGAACTCGTCCGAGTAGCGCGTCTGGAGGATGCCTGTCCACGGGTCGACCCTCTCTTCGAACCTTGCCCAGACCGCGGTGACGGGATGAAGCCTCAGGTATTCGCCGGTGGCCGGTCCGCCAACACCGCTGCGCAGCATGATCGCCGGGGTGTTCAGGGCACCGGCGGCAAGGACCACCGCACGTGCCCTCACTGTAAACGAGGTGTCCCCGACGCGAACCGCGACACCTGTCGCCCTGCCGGCTTCGGTGATCACCTGATCGACGTAGGCGCCGGTCACGATCCGGGCTCCGGCATCGAATGCGTCCCGGAGGTAGGTGACAAGCGTCGACTTCTTCGCTCCTATGCGACAGCCCATCGTGCAGTAGCCGCAGTCCTCCTGAGTGCACCCGTCTGCATTGCGCGGCATGTCGTGTACATGCCATCCCAGCTCCCTGAGACCCTTCTCCATCAGCTGGGCTCGCGACGAGGGCCAGCTGTTGTCCTTGTTGACGCCCAGCCGCTCTTCGACTGCGACGACGCTGTCGACGAATTGGTGGCTGGTGAATACCTCGTCGAAGCCGGCGATCTGGTCCCACTCTTTCTTCAGTGAGACGGGCGGACCGAAAGATGTGGAGTAGTTGATGACCGTCCCACCGCCGAGGGTGGCGCCCGCCAGGACCGTCATCCCCCCATCGGCAGTTGCGTTGAGCGCCTTGTCCAGGTACATGCGGTTGTAGGCGTCGGCTTCGAGGTGGGTGAAGTCAGACTCGTTGTGATAGGAAGCGGCTTCGAGCACGATCACGTCGAGTCCGGCGACGGCGAGAACCCCGGCGGCTGTCCCACCACCTGCTCCGGTGCCTACAACGACCACGTCGCAGTCCAAAGTCGTACCCGCCTCGACGTTGGTGAGGCGAATCGGCTTGGAGACCTCCGGCGCAAGGCCATCCGGTCCCGGATACCCCATGGCGTCCCATGTCGCCGGACGTTCGACGGGATCTTCGGTCGAAACCCAAAGAAACCCAGCGAGGGTCTTCAATGCCTTGGCTCCGCCGCGAATCAACGAAAGGGGATGGCTTCTCATCCGTAGAAACGCAGCGGTCCTCTCCTCAAGACTCATGCTGGCAAACGCCTTCGGCCTCCCGAACAGGACAAGCCCACCGAGCGACGAGCTCAGGAGCCCGAGGAACAGCTTGAGGTCCTTCCGTGCCTGGTCGTGAGGGAGTCTCTCGAAGACGGTTTGGAGTTTGTCCTCCAGCCCGAGTTCGCCGCCGGGTGCGGTCCAGGCCGGTCCGTCACCGTCCACCGATGGCAGGAGAGTGTCGACGATCGCCCGGAATGCAGCCTTGTCCTTCGGCGAGAGTGACATCGGCCCGAACCTACATCGACTAGTTGCTGAAGGTGACGCTGAAGGCCGGAGCCCAACGCGTCACCACTTTCCCGTACATCTCTCCAGCCCGGAGCATGTCACCGTCCGCAAGAGCCTGAAGTGATTCGGAAACGACCTCACACGAGTCGTCGAAGACCAGCTCTGACGGCTCGAAGAGCTCGGAAACACCCGCGTAGTCCAGCTCCACCATTGACCCGTTGTCGAATGGGCCCAGCCACTCGACAAGTTGAGCGAGCTCCTCGGCGGGGCCTGGGAACATCTCGAGCTTGTGCAGGATCTGATGGCCGCGGCCCACGCGGCTCCGAGCATCCTCGAGAGCCGTGCGGTACCTGAGCCGAGGCCCGTTGGGGCCTTCGTAGACCTCTCTCTCCGCCGGATCGAAGGCGACAAACCACCGAACCGGTACGTGCCATGGCGAGGTCAGCACATGGGACCGGTGTGAGGGATGTTCCAGGTGATAGTCCCTGAGGGCTCGGTCGGCCGCCGAGGCCACGTCTTCGGGAACGAGGCCGGAATCCAAGCCCTGATACGCGTTGGCGAAAGCCACCGTGGACTCGAGGACACGGAGACGGAGATGACTCGGGCAAGTGACCTTGGCTCCGCCCCACTGAGCCACCAGTTCGCCTCCACCGGCATCCTCGGACACGAGAGCGAACTTGCTGACGAATCCAGGCACGGGATCGTCCGAGCCTTGAATGTCCGGTGCGTAGACCCTCAGGTAGGCCGATTTGGTCACGGGCCCATCCTGGCACATGGGTCCTCCAATCTCACTAAGGCGCAAAACCCGGCCGAGGGGTATGATCGAAGAGCCCCATTCGCCGAGAGACTTGGAGGTCTCCCCTTGGTCGTATTCGACGAGGTAGCCCGGGAGGGTCACGAACAGATCCTCTATGGCTACGACAAGGTATCCGGCCTCAAGACCATCATCGCCATCCACAGCACGGCTCTCGGTCCCGCCCTCGGCGGGACTCGCTTTTTTCCGTACGAAACCGAAGAGGAAGCCCTCCAAGATGTCCTGAGGCTCTCCAAAGGAATGAGCTACAAGGCGGCTGCGGCAGGGCTCGATCTCGGTGGAGGCAAGGCCGTGATCATCGGAGACTCCCGCACGGACAAGAGCGAACGGCTGTTCCGGGCCTACGGGCGGATCGTGGACTCCCTCCGAGGCCGCTACATCACCGCCGAGGACGTCGGGACGACGACCGAGGACATGGACATGATCCGTCGGGAGACACGCTGGGCGTTTGGGAACTCGGTGGCTCTTGGAGGCTCCGGGGACCCCTCGCCCGTCACGGCCCGAGGCATGTATGCCGCTACACGCGCCCTGGCCAAGTGGCTTTGGGGTGATACCGACCTGACCGGGCGACGATTCGCAGTCCAGGGAGTCGGGAAGGTCGGGTCGGCATATGTCCAGCTCCTGGTCGAAGCACGGGCCGAAGTGGTGATCAGCGACTCATATGAACCCGCCATCGAGGCCGCTGTCGAGGTTTATGGCGTCAAGCCCGTCGAGCAGGACGAGATCCATCGTGTCGACTGTGACATCTTCTCCCCATGCGCCCTGGGGGGCGGTCTCAACGAGAGGACCATCCCTCAGCTGAATTGCCAGGCCATTTTGGGAAGCGCCAACAACCAACTCGCCACCGACGAGGACGCTGCCCGGATTGCGGACCGCGGGATCCTCTACGCCCCCGACTTCGTGGTCAACGCCGGCGGCCTCATCAACGTCTACGACGAATTGAGTGGCTACTCCAAGACCCGAGCGCTCCACCGTGTAGACAAGATCTACCAAGCCACCGAACGCATCCTGGAAACCGCCGCCGAACACGGCATCAATCCCAACCAGGCAGCCATGAGGGTTGCTGAGGAGAGGATGCAGGACATCGGCGACCTTCGTCGATTCCGGCGAAGCGGAGACGACCGGAACTAGGTCACGTTGCGGGCCTGAACATGGAGCTGAACCACCACAACCTCGGTTTGAGAGATGCTGAGGTCATCGAGATGTATCGGCTGATGCTGATGGCCCGCCGCATCGACGACCGCATGTGGGCGCTGCAGCGACAGGGCCGCGCCGATTTCGTCCTGGGGGCCTCCGGTCACGAGGCAATCCAGATCGCCTCCGTGTTCGCCCTGGACAAGGAGAAGGACTGGGTCCTCCCCTACTACCGGGACATGGGTGTCGGCCTTGCCTGGGGCTTCACCCCCGAGGAAGTGTTCCTCGGGGTGTTTGCGAAAAAGAGCGACCCCAACTCCGGAGGACGCCAGCTTCCCAGCCACTGGTCGGACCCGGCACGACGCGTCTTCACTCAGTCATCGGTCATCGGGACCCAATTCCCGCACGCCGCCGGCATCGCCCACGGCCTGAAGCTCCACGGGACAGACGCGGTCACCGTCGTCTACGGGGGCGAAGGAGCCACCTCGGAGGGAGACTGGCACGAGGCGATGAACTGGGCGGGAATCCACGACCTCGGGCTCATCTGCGTGATCGAGAACAACCAATACGCCATCTCGGTACCGAACGAGGAGGGCATCGCCGGCAAGGTGGCTGATCGTGCGCAGGGTTATGGGTTCGCCGGGTACGCAATCGACGGGAACAACCCGTTCGAGGTCTTGGCAGCCATGCAGAAGGCCGTGTCGCGAGCCCGGGCTGGCGATGGGCCGACCATCATCGAGGCCGAGACCTACAGGTACTACGCACACACCTCTGACGACAACGACACGCTGTACAGGTCACGGGAAGAAGTAGAGCGGTGGAAGAAGAGAGACCCCCTCAACTTCATGCGCCAGTACATCGCCGAGCATCGGCTGATGTCCGAAGATGAGGAGAGACAGCTCGATGAGGAGGTCGTCGCCGAGCTCGCACAGGCGGTGGAGGCGGCGGAGAGCGCGCCCGACCCCGACGATGCCCTAGGGAACGTGTACGCCAAAGTCATCGAACCTCTGCCGGCGGCCACCGACGTCGAGCCAACTCCCTCCGGCGACACCGTCAACCTGATCACAGCGATCAACAGGACACTCCACGAGATACTCGAGTCCCACCCAGAGGCGGTCGTGTTCGGCGAGGACGTCGCCAGGGACAAGGGTGGCGTCTTCAAGGCGACCCAGAAGCTCACCGAGAGGTTCGGTGACGACCGCTGCTTCAACACGCCGATAGCCGAATCTTCGATCGTGGGGTGCGCCATCGGGATGTCTGCTACCGGGTTCAAGGTTCTCCCCGAGGTCCAGTTTGCCGATTACATCCACCCCGCCTTCGACCAGATCGTCTCCGAGGCGGCGCGGGTCAGCTACCGATCCGACGGGCGCTGGAGCGTCCCCATCGTGATCCGAACCCCGTACGGAGCGGGAATTCACGGAGCTCAGTACCACTCTCAGTCGATCGAGTCGTTCTATGCCCAGGTCCCGGGCCTCAAGATCGTGGTCCCCTCCACACCGGCTGACGCCAAGGGCCTGCTCCACACCGCCTTTGAGGATCCCGATCCGGTGATGTTCCTAGAGCCGAAGAAGCTCTACCGCCTGGCCAAGGGCCCGTACCCCGAAGGCGAGCACCGATTGCCGCTGGGGAGGGCAGCAATTCGCCACGCCGGTGACGACTTGACGATCATCGCCTACGGGGCGATGGCCCACTTCACGATGGAAGCCGTCCCTGTCCTACAGGAGTTGGGCGTGAACCCCGAGGTCATCGACCTGAGGAGCCTGAAGCCACTGGACTGGGAGACCATCGCCCACTCGGTGAAGAAGACCTCCCGGGCGCTGATCGTCTACGAGGACAACAAGTTCCTCGGATACGGAGCGGAGGTTGCCGCCCAGGTCGCAGACGCGACTTTCGAGTGGCTCGATGCTCCGGTGCGACGCTTCGGCCTGCCCGACGTTCCCATCATGCCCTACGCCGCCTCCCTGGAGAAGATGCTGTATCCGACACCCCAAGACATCGTCGATGCCGCTCTGGAGTTGGCCAAGTATTGACCCCGAACGGGCTGTCCCCGTGACTCGCCCTAACCTCGCTCCCGATGTCGATTCAGTCACATCTGAGTGAGCTGGCGGGCCGGGCCTTCTCGGACCTGGGGCTCTCGGCCGACTACGGCGAGGTTCTCCCATCTCAACGGCAGGAGCTGGGCCAGTTCCAATGCAACGGCGCCATGTCGGCGGCCAAGGAAGCCGGACGCCCTCCGCGCGACATCGCTGAATCCGTCGCCGATCGGCTCAACGAAGCGGACGAAATCGCGATGTCCGAGGCGGCCGGTCCGGGATTCATCAACATCAAACTGACCCCAGCGGCCTTGGCAGACTGGGCGAACACGACGGCCGCGGCTGAACAGCTCGGCTACGAACGGGCCGGGCCGAAGCGGACAGTCGTAGTCGACTACGCCGGACCCAACGTCGCCAAGGCGATGCACGTAGGTCACCTTCGCGCCACGATCATCGGAGACTCACTCGCCCGCCTCTTCTCCTTCATAGGCGACGACGTGATCCGAGATCCCCACTTCGGTGACTGGGGGTTCCAGATGGGCCTCATCATCGCCGTGGTCAAAGAGGAGGGGATCGATCCGGCTTCCATCACTCTCGACGACCTGCAGAGGATCTACCCGGAAGCTTCCGAGCGGGCTGAATCCGATCCTGGCTTCGCCGACAGGGCACGGGAGGAGACGGTGCTCCTGCAAAGCAACGACCGTGAGAGCCTGGAGATATGGCGTCAGATGAAGGCGGTCTCCGAGGAGTCCCAGCGGGCAGACTTCTCGGCGCTCGGGGTGGAATTCGACCTCTGGTACGGGGAGTCGACAGTCCACGACCGTCTGGCACCAATGGTCGAGCGCCTGCGGGCGTCTGGCGCGGCCGAGGAGTCCGAGGGTGCGCTGGTGATCCAGGTCGGAGAAGATGGGGACAACCGAGAGTGGCCGCCCCTGATACTCCTATCGAGCGCAGGGGGCTTCCTCTACTCGACCAGCGACATGGCAACCGTCGAGATGAGAGTCGAAGATCTGAGAGCAGACCTCGTGCTCTATGTCGTTGACCGTCGGCAGAGCGACCACTTCGAACAAGTCTTCAGAGCCGCCAGGAAGTCGGGACTCCTCCCTGAGGAAGTCGCCATGGAACACATCGGCTTCGGAACGATGAACGGTCCGAACGGCGCACCGTTCAGGACCCGCCAAGGCGGGGTCGTCCGGCTCGGCGACGTGATCTCGATGGTGCGCGACGCGGCAAGAGAGAAGATCGACGAAGCTCACCTGGCTGAGGGATACCCGGAGGAGGAGCGTGTCGCCATCGCCGCCCAGGTAGGCGTCGCCGCTCTCAAGTTCGGCGATCTGATCAACAACAGGAGCTCTGACTACATATTCGACCTGGACCGGTTCAGCTCATTCGAGGGGAAGACCGGGCCCTACCTCCAGTATCAGGCAGTCCGGGTCAAGTCGATCCTGCGCAAAGCCGCGGAGAGTGGAGTGGGCCCAGGTCAGATCATCCCAGCGTCCAACGACTCCGAAGCGAGCCTCGTCCTCGAGCTTCTGCGATTCCCCGAGGTTGTCGATCGATCGGTCGAACTCCGGGCCCCGAACCACGTCGCTGAGTATGCCTACAACGTCGCAGCGCGATTCAGCACGTTCTACGAGCAATGTCACATCCTGTCCGAGGAGGACGAAGCGAGACAGGCATCCTGGTTGGCAGTCGCAGCTTGGGTGCTCACCACACTGGAGACGCTGCTCGACCTGCTTGGGATCTCGGTTCCGGATCGGATGTAGACGTGGACATCCGGATCCGCTCCGGGCGCTCTGATGACCTGGCGTCCATAGTTGCCTGGACTACCGACACCTTCACCTGGGGCGACTACATCCCAGACCGGCTCCACGGGTGGCTGGAGGACGACGACGGCGAGGTCCTCGTGTGCGCGGACAGTTCGGACCGGGTGCTGGCCCTGGCCCACGCCAAGATGTTGTCGGCCAACGAAGGATGGCTCGAGGCAGCCCGGGTCCACCCGGAGCACCGAAGGTCGGGGTTGGGCAAGGCCCTCAATCATGCGGGTGTGGAGTGGTGCAAGCAGCGAGGGGCCCAGGTCGTGAGGCTTGCCGCCGAGGATGACAACGTGGCAGCGATCGGTCAGGTGGAGGGGCTCGGGTACCGCAGGACCTCCAGTTGGCTGTTCGCGAGTTGGGCACCTGCGGATGTGGGACCCAGGGCATCGGGAACGAATCTGAGCCCGGCTGCAGCCCAGGACGCCGACGCCGCCTGGGTCTTCTGGTCGACCAGCGAGTTGGCGGTGGCCGGCCGGGGCTTGTGGTCGGAGCGCTGGCGGTGGCGCAAGGCCCATGCGGAGGACCTGGCGGCCGCGGCTCGGTCTGGAGCCCTTTATGGGTCGCCGGCCGGGTGGGCGGCAGTCACCGAGGTGGAGCACGACAAGGAGCACCTCAGGGTCGATTGGGCCGCTACCACCAAACACGAGGCGCCAGCCCTCCTGTCCGACCTCTTGGGACTGGCAGCATCTCGGGAGACCGGGCTCTATGTGAGGTTGCCCAACGTGGACTGGATCAGAGAGAGCCTGACCCGTGCCGGCGCAGAGCCGACGGTGATTCTGGTCTTCGCCAAGTCGGTCTGAGGACCGCTAGCTCAGGTCGGAAAAGGCTGCAATTGCCCAGATCAGGTAGAGAATCGGGACGTCAGCTCGGCGGATCCACTCGTACTTCACCGGCAGCCAGCGGATAAAGATGGAAAAGGGAACCCCGACAAGCGGCATCAAGGTCGTCCCCGAAGCACCGACGGCCCGAAATGTCTCGGCCCCCTTGCGGAGCGGCAGGGGCAGGCCGTCGACCAAACCCACCAGCAGCCCGTGCAACGCCAGCGCAGCCAACCCGACGATGGCGGCCGCCAGGGCGCGGCCGACTCCGATCTCCCACAACTCGAACCCGGCGAGCCGCCTCCCCCTGCCCAAGGGACCTTCCGATGCCAACCCGAGGCAGAAGAGCCCGGTCACCGACAGGATCAGCGCCGAAACGAGCATCGCCCCTGTCGACAGATCGCCGGCGATGTCGACGATCCCGAATCCTGCTGCCAGGACCGACAGCGCCAAGCCGATCAGGAGACTCCCCAGGACCATGAGGCCAACGTCGAGCATGGTCCCCAGAGCTCCGTAGGCCAGGACCAGGTAGTGCCTCACCACTGCGAGACGTTTGCGCGGACTCGTCGCACTCTCGTTCATGCCTCGACCTTCTCTCCAAAGGATGCCTCGAACTCCTCCTCAAAGGCGCGCAGGTACCACTCGATGGGGTGCGCGATCTCGTAATCGGCGCCGAGGTGGGCGCGCAGCTGCATCTCACAGCCGGGGTTGGCCGACGCGACTCTGGACACACCAGTGGAACGAACCTGATCGGCCTTCTGGTTTCCAAGCTGATCGGATGCCTCCGGCTGTAGAAGGGTGTAGAGACCGGCCGCGCCGCAACACATGGCGGTTTCGTCGATCTCGACCACGTCGTAGCCGGCGGCCTCGAGGATGACCCGGGGATCGTCGACGACCCGTTGACCATGCCTCAAGTGACAGGGGTCCTGAACGGCGATCGGACCCCGATGGGTGACCAGGGCGGGTAGGTGCCCGTCTTCAATGGCGTCGGCGACAACGACGGTGATGTCGGCGGCTCTCGAAGCGACCGCCGGCTGGCCGACATGGTCGTATTCCTTCAGGTGGGCAGAGCATCCAGCCGCGGTTGCCACCACTCGGTCGTAGGCGTCAAAGGCCCGGGCATTCTTGGAAGCGAGGCGTGACGCGATGTCAAGCTTCCCATCGTGAGCGGCCAGGGCGCCGCAGCAGGTCTGCACCGATGGCGCCTCGACCCGAAACCCGGCGCTCTGGAGCAGCGAGACGGCCGCCCTGTTTACGGGTCGAAACCACTCGTCCTGGATGCAGCCGGCGAGGAGACCGACCGAGCCCAGAGAGCCGGAGCCGCCCGAGAAGCCGAGCGTGGCCGAAGGCCGGCCCCGGAGATGGCGAAGACCCCGGGTCAGCCTCCGGTACCGACCGGGGACGAGAAACGAGAGGCGGAGAACCTGAGCCAAAGAGAGGGCCAGGGCCGAAGCTCTCATGGCGAAGCGGGAGGCGAGGGCCCATCCAACGATCAGTCGGCGCTCCCTCGAGCGCCCCGGAATCTGAGCGGCGATCTCGGCGCGTGCCCCCTCGAGAGCGCGTCCAAACGGAACCAGGCCGGGACAAACAGGCTCACATGCCCGGCAGCCGAGGCAGAAGTCGAGGATCCCGGCGAAGACACCATCGACCTCGACCTCCCCGGCTCCAACTGCCGACATGGCATGGAGACGACCGCGTGGAGACGCGGTCTCCCTACCGGTGAGGCGGAACGTCGGGCAAACAGGAAGGCAAAGTCCGCACTGGACACAGGCGTCCAGCTCGCCCCGGGTCGGGTGGAACTCGGTTACCCAGCCCATCACAACCCCCCGGGAAGCCGACCGGGGTTGATGATGCGCGCCGGATCGAAGTGGGCGATGAGACGTCGTTGCAGGTCGATGCCAGCCGGAGGAGCGCCCCAAGGGTCGAAGTCGTCACCGGCAGGCCGCTCGACCGCTACGAGGTGCCCGCCGTTCACCTCGGCCCAATCCCGCAACTGGCCGGCTCCCGCAGACGTGTCCGACCCAGCACGGATCTCACCCACGCCGTGAATGGCAAGAAACGCCCACTCCTTCGGCATCATCTCGATGGCGGAGGCGGTCAGCCCTGGAGGTACCCCGAGCGACCAGCGGTACGGGCCTGTCGGATCCGCCGGCCAGTCATGACCTGGTCGGGCTTCACCGCCAAGCCTCCTCACCTTCGCCTCGACTTCGTCATCGGTACCCCTCACAAAGACTTCGGTCCCTGATCGGGTCTCCAAAACGGCCAAGGGACGGGCGATGGCAGACGCCGCGCCCGGGTTGTCCACGATCACCGTTGCCGCAGCCGGTGCTACCGGAAAGAGCTTCAGGCACACCGAGACGATGACCCCTAGGGACCCGAAGGCGCCAACGGAAAGTCGGGGGAGGTCGTATCCCGAGACGTTCTTCACCACACGCGCCCCGCCACGGACGATGCGGCCATCCCCCGTTACGAGGGTGACCTCCAAGACCCTCTCCCTGGTCCCGTAGAAGCGTCCCCGGCGCAGCGATGAGACACCGGAGGCAATCGTCCCGCCGACGGTCGACGCGCCTGGCCTCTCGGGGAGAACCGCGGTCTGTGATCTCCCAGCCAACATGGCTTCGACGTCTGCGACGCCGGCACCCGGCCCGACGACCAGTGTCAGATCCTCCGGTTCCCAGGCTTCGACAGCGGCGAGTTTCTCCGTCGACACGACGATCGCCGGCGGCGGGGCATCGCCGTACCCCTGCTTGGTCCCCCCTCCCCACACCTGAACCCCCAGCCCTTTGTCGGAGGCGTAGCGAAGAATCGATCCGACGTCACTCGGTGTCTTGGGCGCAAGGGTCAATTCCGCTTCTGGAGCTCCCCCGACCTCGGCTGCGAGCCTGGTCAGATGATCAGGGTGGTACTTCACACCCAGGTTCCCTCGGGCACGTCGCGGCGCACACCGCCGAAATCGAAGCACCTCGAGCCGGATGGCAGGATCTTGGCCGGGTTGAGAAGGCCGGCCGGGTCAAACACCTCTTTCAGCCGCGCCTGGGCGTCAAGGTCGATCTCGGTGAAAGACGTGTGCATCATGTCGCGCTTCTCGAGACCGATCCCGTGCTCGCCCGACAGGGCGCCGCCGTTCTTGAGACAGACCGCAACGATCTCCTCACCCGCTTTGTGCACTCTCTCCGAGATGCCCGGCTCGCTGGAATCGAACGCGATGAGGGGATGCAGGTTTCCGTCGCCGGCATGAAAGACGTTGAGAAGGGTCAGCTCATAGCGGTCGGCGATCTCGTAGACCGCATTCAGGGTGTCCACGAGTCTGGTTCGCGGAACCACGGCATCGTGCAAGTAGTAGTCCGGGGCCAGTTGGGCGATCGCCCCGAACGCCGACTTGCGACCCTTCCAGAGGAGTTCGCGGTGAGCGTCGGTCTTGGCTATGTCGACGCTGTGAGCGCCATTGGCCCTGGCAATCTCCTCGATCTCGATTGCCTCGGATGTGACCCCTTCGGTCTCTCCGACCACCTCGGCCAAGAGAATCGCCGCCGCCTCGGTGGGCAGGCCTGCCTGCAACCAATTCTCCACCGCCTGGGTCATTCGGCGATCCATCAGCTCTAGGGCGGCCGGCACGATCCCCGCTGCGATGATCTCTGACACGGTCGACGCAGCGCCTTGCACGGTCGGAAAGTCCATCAGGAGAGTGCGCACGTCGGGCTCGATCGGCAAGAGGCGGACCAGGGCATTCGTGACGATACCGAGGGTGCCCTCCGAGCCCACGATCAGTGACCGCAGATCGATGCCCGGGGTGTCTGGTGCGGAACTCCCCGTGGTGATGACGCTCCCGTCGGCGAGGACGACCTCGAGAGCGAGGACATGGCTCGTCGTGCTCCCTTCCGCCAGGCAGTGGGGGCCCCCGGAGTTGTTGGCCACGTTCCCGCCGATGGTGCAGGCCGACTGTGACGACGGGTCGGGGGCGAAGTGCAGGCCGTAAGGCTCGGCTGCCTTGGACAGATCCAGGTTGATGACACCAGGGCCGACCCAAGCCATCCTGTTCTCGGGATCGATCTCGATGGCGTCCATGGCGGTGGTCGACATGACGATTCCGCCTTCCGTTGGGCTCGCCCCGGCCGCCAAGCCGGTTCCGGCACCTCGTGCCACTATCGGCATGTCATGTCGGGCGGCGATCCGAATCACCTCGACCACGTCGCCGGTTTCCTGTGGGAAGACGACGACTGTTGCCTGGCCCCTCATCAGGGACGCATCCTTGGAGAACACGTGCAGCTCCACGGGTTCGTCCAGGACGTTTTGGTCACCCAAGGCCGCTCGTAGATCCGTGACCAGGCTCATGCCGGAAGCGTAATGCCCTCCCCTCACCGGGGGTTTTCGCAGTTCCCATCCCCTGTGTGGAGGTGTTCGCGGCGGAGTCGGGATGGTTCTGCACACGACTGGCGGCAGTCAGGAGGGTCTTCCCCATCCCCCGCCACCCGGAGTGAGGACCACCAGGCGGTCGCCAGGCTCGACACCGACAGTGACCTTTCCCGGCAGACGCTCACGCGAGCCATCGGCCCTGATGAGCCAGTCTTCACCGGCTGCACCGGGCTCCCCGCCGGCAAGACCCCAGGGACGATGACGGCGCCGCTCACCCATGAGTGACAGGATCGCGGGAGCGTCAAAGGTCAACTCCCTGTGGATTCCGTCCCCACCCCGATGGGTCCCGCCGCCGCCGCTTCCCCGCCTCAGGGTGTACGCCTCCACTCTGAACGGATAGTGGGTGTGCAGCGCCTCGATAGGCGTGTTCTGGGTGTTGGTCATCCCTGTTTGGATTCCCGACTGGCCGTCTCGGTATGGCCTCGCGCCTTGGCCGCCGGCGACCGTCTCGTAGTAGGCGAAGTCGTCGTTCCCGACGAGGACGTTGTTCATCGTGCCCTGGGAGGCGGCTGGAATCCGCTGGGGGACGGCTTGAGCGAGAGCGCCCAGGAGGACGTCCGCTATTCGCTGGCTGGTCTCCACGTTGCCGGCGGCCACGGCCGCCGGTGGTGATGCGGCAACGATCGACCCCTCCGGGACACTCAACTCCAGAGGCCGATAGCAGCCTCCATTGGCAGGAATCGACGGATCCGTGGCCACCCGCACGGCGTAGTACAGACAGGACCGGGTGACCGCCTCGACAGCATTGAAGTTGGCGTCGACCTGGGAATCGGTGCCGGCGAAGTCGGCCAGCAGACGGGATCCCTCGACCTTCACGCAAACCCGGATCGCCACGTCTTGATCGCCGTGCTCCATGTAGTCCTCGAAGAAGTAGACGCCGTCGGGGACGGCTTCGAGTGCCGAGAGCATCCGCCGCTCGCCGTAGTCGAGCAGGGCCTTGCTCACCGCGGCGAAACGTTCGGCTCCCTCACTCGCGAACAGCTCCCCCATGCGCCTTGCCCCGACGGCGTTGGCCCCCGCCTGGGCCTCGAGGTCCCCGCGCCTCTCCCACCCGGTTCGCGACGCAGCCACAAACGGCAAGAGAAAGTCATCCGACCACGCTCCCTCGAACGCTGCGACGATCGGCGACACCACGTGGCCCTCCTGATCCAGCCGGACTGCGTGAGCCGGCATCGATCCGGGGGCCTCACCGCCCACGTCCGCATGGTGTGCCCTGTTGGCGACCCAGGCGATGTGGGTGCTGCCGGCGAACACGGGAGCAACAATCGTGAGGTCGTTGAGGTGGGTGCCCCCCGCGAACGGATCGTTCACCGCGTACTGGACGCCCGGCTTCGGGTCGAACCTGTCGATGCATGCAGCCACGGACTCCGGCATTGATCCGAGGTGAACCGGAATGTGCTCAGCCTGGGCCAGCATCTCCCCGCCCGAGGTGAACACCGCCGCCGAGCAATCGGCACGCTCCTTGATGTTGGGCGACAACGAAGTCCGTCGAAGAACCATCCCCATTTCCCCTGCCACCGCAGAGAAGCGATGTCGTGCGACCTCGAGGGTGATGGGATCTATCACGTCTTGACCAACTGGCCAATGTGCTTGGTCGCCTCGCGGAACGTGAGGCCGGGCATTTCGTCCCGATGATCGCCGACGAACGTCGCCACCGCTTCAGGATCGGTCTTGGCGAATTCGCGCAGCGCCCATCCAACGGCCTTGCGGATGAAGAACTCCTCCTCGGCGAGCGATGCCTCACAGAACCGGAAGAGACGATTGGGGTCGGTTCTCTCTCTGGCGCCGACCTGGCAGATGATTGCCGCCCGACGAAGCCACATGTCTTCGTCGCCAATCCACTGGTCCACGGTCGGCCAGGCCTCTTTCGGGTGACCGGAAACAAGGGGCCGGATCAGATGCGTGGCTACGTCATCTACGAAGTCCCACCAGGCGCCCTCGACAATCAGACGCTGATACAGCGGAAGAGACTCTGGCTGGAGAAACTCGGCCGCTCCCACGGCAATCCCGAGAGCGATGTATTTCTCTTCCCGGTGGCGAAGGCTCCACAGGGCCAGGACCAGCTCCTCGTACTCATCTCGGGAAGAGGGGCGGAACTCGTCGAGGACCCTGCAGAGGATCGGCGTCCGGTCCGGCTTCTGCACCCCGTAGAAGGGCATCTCCGTCTTCAGGTAACGCTGCATTGCTGCGGCCCTTTCGGTGTCGGCCGCGGCCATCAACTCCCGCTGAACCAAGGCCACGCACTCAGCCAGGATGTAGGGGGTCACGAGCAGTGAGCGTAACCCTGACTGCATTTCCCGCGTTGGACGGAAGCGCAGCTGGCAGACCAGGAGACATCAGCTGGTTAAAGGCCGACGGCATCCCGTTGTGAAGGGCGGGGCCGAACGACTTCGAGTCTCTCGCCGGCCGTCTGAACCACCCTGGCGTCGGTGGAGGCCGGCAGTTGGGACCGCGTGTGCCGTGACCCTCAGCCGCGCCGAGGCCTCCGTTGGGGGTCGATTGGTGGCGGGACGTGCTCAAGCCCTGGCTTGGCGTCGTCGTCCCGCCGGAGCATCGCGACGAGGGGCCCCCATCGACGGCACCCGGGAGGAGCCCTGCTCGAGCCGGTCAATGATCGATCGGCTCCCCTCACCTGAGTCAGATCCGAATCTCGAGGGTCCCGTCGTCCAACACCGTCAATAGGTTGCCCTCCTCCAAGAAGACGGCCGAATTGGTCTCGACGACCATTGCGGGTCCACTGAGCTCGAATCCTGCTGGCAACGTCTCACGCTTCCAGGCCTCTCCTGCAAGGGCGGGCTTGCCGGCGGGCGAGTGTGCCGGCAGATCTGACCATGCCAATGGAGCCCTTCCGGTGACGGCAACCCGGGCGTTGACCAGCTCGATCGGTTCATCTGGTCGGGTGAATCCGTTGCGCTTCATGTGGACTTCCTCGAATTGGCCCCGCACCGAGTCCCAAGAAGCGCTGAGCGGCACCTCCAACTCATGTGACTGGCCTACGTAGCGAACGTCTCCGCTGGCCGACGCATCACTCGATTGGCTGCCGAAGATGTCTTGGTAGCGGTCGTGGACCGTGGCCGACAGCTCGGCGATGACACCTCCGAGCTCGATCGCACCTTCGGCGAGCATGACCGTTCTTGCCGCGTCGGCCCGGGGCGTGGCCAGAAGCAGTCCCAGGGCCGAGAAGACCCCGGAGTGTGGGGGAACCAAGACCTTTGCTATCCCGAGCCGAACCGCCAGGCGGGAGGCATGAAGGCCTCCTGCACCACCGAAGGCGACCAACACCGCCTGACGCGGATCTGCACCTTCCTCCACCGATACCGCCCTGAGAGCATGCTCCATGTGGCTGTCCACCACCTCGAGCATCCCCGACGCGGTGGCATCGACCGAAAGGCCCAGGTCGCGTCCCAAGGACTCGACGGCGGCACGGGCCGATGCCATCGACAGCCTCACCGTCCCGCCCATTGCGAGATCCTCGGGAATGTGACCGACAACGAGGTTGGCGTCGGTGATCGTCGGCTCCGAGCCGCCGCGGTCGTAGGCCGCAGGACCGGGAATCGCACCCGCCGACCGGGGACCAACCCGGAGCGCCCCGCCTGCGTCCTTCCACCCGATGCTTCCGCCTCCGGCACCGATGGTGTGGATCGGCACCGAGGGGACACGGTTCACCCGACCTCCCACTTCGTGGCCGGGGCCCACTGCTACACGTCCGCCGGTGATCCGACACACATCCGTTGACGTCCCACCCATGTCGAAAGAGAGCACGGAGTCGTGGCCGTGGTGTCGCCCGAGTGAGGCCGCGGCGACAGCGCCGCCAGCCGGGCCAGAGAGAACCAGCCGGCCTGCGGCGTGAGGAGCCTGCGCGAAGGGGACCAAACCTCCCGAGGAGGTCATGACGAGGCGGGTTTCCATGGGCAGCCGCTGATCGAGGGACCGCAGATAGGCAGCAACTGAAGGAGTCAGGTAGGCCGATAGGACGGTGGTGGCGAAGCGTTCGTATTCGCGAAACTCAGGAGAGACGACCGATGACAAGATCGCGGGGAGCTCGAGCCCGGAAGCGACCTCGGACTCGGCAGCCGGATTCAGATAGGAGTGCACCAGCGCCACGGCAACGATGTCCGCTCCGGCTATGTCATTCGGATCGCTGAACCTCAGAGAACGCGGGACCAGAGGAGCCGGCCGATCGGCGGAGCTGTCGTAGAGCGAAGGGCGGTCCTGTCGGCCGATCTCGATCAGATCCTCATATCCCGGCTCGGTCAGCAGGGCAACGCGTGCACCCGCCTCGACCAGGAGAGCATTTGTGGCAACCGTGGTCCCGTGCATGAACACATCCTGGGACCCTCCGTCGACGGCAGCGGCAACGGCGACAGATGGGTCATCGGACGTCGGGACCTTCCGGTCGGAAACGGCGCCGTCCTCGACCACCACGACGTCGGTAAAGGTGCCACCGACGTCGACTCCGATGATCTTGGTCACGCGACTACGCTCGCCGCCCCATGGCAGTCCGCTTCGACCCCACCCCCAACCCGAACGCAGGGAAGTTCACGGTGGGCGAACCTGTGGGTGGGCCGGCTACATACGTGGCCGGCTCCCAGCCCGAGGACGAATTCGTTGCACAGATTCTCGAGATCGATGGAGTCACCAGTGTCTTCCTGACTGCGGACTTCGTCACCGTTTCGAAGGATCCAAGCGCGTCGTGGGACGAAATCATGAGTGAAGCCGTGGCGATCCTAGAGGCGCGGTTCGACAGCTGAGGCTCAGGAAGAGACAAACGTCTCCGGTCGTCTCACGCCATCTGGCCCCGTCACCATCACCACGACCTTCCATCTTCCGTCCGCGAGCTGCTCGCCACCGATCGGGTCTCCGAGGCCGGCAACCTGAGCGACGATGTGAGCCGGGACCACAGCCAGCCCGCCGGGTTGGGGGGTTGGCGGAGACAGTGCGGTCACCGTCGGTGCGCTGGTGACACGAGCGACGCCGTCGGTCCCGATGAGGACCTCGATGATGGCCGACCTCGCCGGCTGACGCTCGAAGGCACCGTCGTCGTGAGATGCCAACGATCGGACGAGGACCTCCACTTCATAGGTGAGCGGCGCAACCTCGGCCACGCTCCTCACTCCGACCCAGTCGACGAAGACCTGGGTACCCGGTGGAGCCTCCGGGGCCGGTATGCCCTGGGGCAGGAGGCCGCTGATCGTGGCCCTGGACTGATCCGAACCATCGATCGAGAAGAACTCAACGGCGAACCACTCCGCGTGTCCGGCGACAATGTCGATGAGCCGCTCGGGATCGATGGCGTACAGGTCCGCCTCCGCTACCAACATAGGCCCTTGAACCGCGGTGACGGGTGCCGGAGGGACGCTGGTCGGGACCACCGCGGCTGCGACCTCGGCCCCGGCTGGCTCCTGTAGTGCAGGGGCAACCGGTTGGCCCCTCATGAAGGAGAAGGCAAGAGCGCCGACCGCAACCGCACCCGATATCGCAATGACGAGCCACTGTCGGTCGCCGCCCTGACGCTCGAGGGTTTCCCAGGGGATTCGCTCATAGACTTCCTGGCGTTCGGTTTCCATGCCTCGAACGTATGGAGCGGGAGAGGGGGTTTCAAGGGGGTCGACCTAGGGGACTTCTCACGGTCAACCAAGGAACCAAGGGGCTCGCAGCTAACGTTTTGCCGGTCATGGCCGTCAACCTCGACCCGAAGCCGGGCCGCTGGATTCTTCCTCTCGTCATCCTGGCGATGATCGCCTTCACCTATTTCTTCGTTAGGGAGCTCCCGGAGGCGTCGCCGGTCACGACTCTGCCGGCACCGATGACGACGACGACGATCGAGTTCACGACGACCACCTCCGACCTGGCTCTGGAACCGACGGTGCAGGCCTACCTCGACGAGATCGACGCCTTGAACGCCCAGCTGAAGCTCCTGGAGACGGAGATGATCGCCGTCAACGACGGTTTCGACGCCGACCCGAGGACGATCGAGTACACAGCGGCAGAGACCCGGCTCGAGCAGGTCGCCGACGACACTCGGTCCCTATCCGACTCCTTCGATGCCCTGACACCGCCGGAGGGTCTGGAGATAAACCACGAGCTTCTGACGACGGCTATTCGACTGGCGGTGGTTGGAGCGGATGACGCCCTGACCGGACTTCGCTCCACCGACACCGGCGAGACCAGGCGTGCGGCTGTGCAGGCCTACGCCTTGGCAGTGAGCGACTTCGACACCGAGGTCGCCAACGCCCACAACGCGGCCGGAGACTCATAGTTGGCAGGTAGTAGGTAGCAGGTTCCCGCACCGCTACCTACTACCTCATGCCGAGTCGAGCTGCTGCCGCAGCCCGACCCGCGATCTAGATGTCGTAGTAGAGGTTGAACTCGTGCGGATGCGGCCGCAGTCGTACCGGGTCGACCTCGTGCTCGATCTTGTATGCGACCCAGGCGTCGATCAGTTCTTCGCTGAACACACCGCCTTGGAGGAGGAACTTGTAGTCCCCCTTCAAGGCATCGAGAGCCTCGGTCAAGCTCGACGGAACTGACGGGAGCCCTTTCAGCTCGGCGGGACCCAGGTCATAGATGTCCTTGTCCACCGGGTCGTGGGGCTCGATGCGGTTCTGGACCCCGTCGAGACCGGCCATCAGCATCGCCGAGAAGGCGAGATATGGGTTGGCCGACGGATCCGGGCAACGGAACTCCAGACGTTTCGCCGCCGGGCTCTGCGAGTACTGAGGGATCCTGACGGCAGCCGAGCGGTTTCGGCTTGAGTAGACCAGGTTGACCGGCGCCTCATACCCCGGCACTAGACGGTGGTACGAGTTCGTGGTCGGGGCCGCGAAGGCGAGGACGGCCGGAGCGTGCTCCAGAATGCCGCCGATATACCAGCGCGCCATGTCCGAGAGCCCTGCGTAGCCGCTCTCGTCGTAGAAGAGCGGCTCGCCGTTCTTCCACAGCGACTGGTGGGTGTGCATGCCCGACCCGTTGTCCTCGAAGATCGGCTTGGGCATGAAGGTGACCGACTTGCCCGCCTCCCACGCGGTGTTCTTGACGATGTACTTGTACAGCGTCAGGTTGTCCGCGGTCTTGAGCAGGGTGTCGTAGCGAATGTCGATCTCGGCCTGACCGGCGGTGCCGACCTCATGATGCTGGACCTCGATCTGCATACCAGCCGCTTCGAGGCGAGCCGTCATCTCCGAACGCAGGTCCTGGTAGTGGTCGGTGGGCGGAACCGGGAAGTAGCCCTCCTTGTACCGGGGCTTGTACCCGAGGTTTCCACCTTCCTCGAACTCGCCCGAGTTCCAGGCCCCCTCGACCGAGTCGAGGAAGTAGAACCCCGAGTTCTGGTTCTGGCCGAAGCGAACGTCGTCGAAGATGTAGAACTCGGCCTCGGGTCCCCAGTAGGACGTGTCGGCGATTCCAGTCCCTACCAAGTACTCCTCGGCCTTCTTGGCGATGAACCGGGGGTCCTTCTCATATGGGAGGCCGGTCACGGGATCATTCACGAAGCAGTAGAGGATCAGGGTCTTCCTGGCCCGGAACATGTCGTCGACCGCGGTGCCCGGGTCAGGAATCAGGATCATGTCGGACTCCTGGATGTCCTGGAACCCACGGATTGACGAGCCGTCGAAGCCGAACCCGGCCTCGAAAGAGTCCTCTGTCAGTTCCCTGGATGGAACGGTGAAGTGCTGGACCTGGCCTGGCAGGTCGCAGAATCGAAGGTCGACGAACTCATAGCCCTCGTCAGCGACGAGGGATATGACGTCGGCAGCCGTCCTTGTCACGATGACTCCTCTCGGTTGCTTACCGATCGTGAACCACGACTTTCTACGTGCCCTCGATTGCCTTTCCGTTGCTGGAGTGTGAACGTTGTGTTTCGCGATCTCCACAGGCCATCGGCTGCCGCTACCGTCGCCCGACGTCATGCCAGCCACCATCGTCTTGGGTGCCCAGTGGGGCGATGAGGGCAAGGGGAGGGTGGTCGACTATTTCGCCCAGAGTGCGGACTACGTGGTGCGATTCCAGGGTGGCAACAACGCCGGGCACACCATCGTCGTGGGCGAGCAGAAGCTGGCCCTCTCCCTGATCCCGTCGGGAATCCTCTATCCGGACTGCACCCCCGTTATCGCCTCCGGCACCGTCATCGATCCCTCGGTCCTGCTGGCGGAGATGGACATGGCGGCGGAGAGAGACCTGGACACCTCTCGCGTTCGGCTTTCCGGGAACGCCCACCTGATAATGCCGTATCACCGCAAGCTCGATGCCGCCATCGAGCGGTATCTGGGCCAGAACCAAATCGGCACCACCAAGAAGGGCATAGGCCCGGCCTACACGGACAAGTACGCCCGGTTCGGGATAAGGGTTCAAGACCTCTTCGACCCCAAGATCTTCCGGGAGAAGGTCGAGGCCGCGTTGGAGGACAAGAACAAGATCCTGCCCCGCGTCTACAACACCCTCCCCATGGACGCAGACGAGATCGTCGACGAGTACCTCGGCTACGCCGAGGCACTCGGTCCGCATGTGACAGACACCTCGCTGCTGATCTGGAACGCGATCCAGGCCGGCGATGATGTCTTGTTCGAAGGTGCCCAGGGGACGCTGCTCGACGTCGACCATGGCACCTACCCCTTCGTGACGTCATCCAACCCGACCGCGGGAGGTGCCATTGTCGGTTCCGGTGTGGGCCCCAAGACGATCGATGAGGTAGTCGGCGTGGCCAAGGCGTACATCTCCCGGGTGGGAACCGGGCCGTTCCCGACCGAACTGCTCGACGAAGCTGGCGACAAGATGATCGAGTTGGGCGGTGAGTACGGGACGGTCACGGGACGGCGGCGCCGTTGCGGCTGGTTGGACATGCTTGCCCTCAGGTATGCGGTGAGGGTCAACAGCCTGACCAAGCTGTTCCTCACCAAGCTCGACATCCTCTCCGCGTTCGAGACCATCAAAGTCGCCACCGCGTACAGCTCCGGGGACGTGACCTATGACGAGTTCCCGGACCAGCAGTCGGTCCTCTATCACTGCGATCCGACGTACGAGAAGTTGGATGGCTGGCAGGGAGACATCACCGGAGTGCGGGCGTACCGGGATCTCCCCAAGGAGGCCCGGGCCTACATCGAATACATCGAGGAAGCCGCCGAGGTAGAGGTCGGATGGGTGTCGGTGGGTCCGGAACGATCACAACTGATCGAGATCGGATGAAGGTTCTGCTCATCGGATCGGGGGGCCGGGAGCACTCACTCGGGTGGAAGCTGGCGCAGTCGCCCCGGGTGGACGAGCTCATATCACTGCCAGGGAATCCGGGCCTCGGCCAGTTGGGGCCACTGGTCGACGGGATAGAGGCCACCGATGCCGGGGCGATCGCGGCCATAGCGAGGCTGCACGGCGTGGGCCTCGTCGTCATCGGGCCCGAGGCGCCTTTGGCAACAGGGGTCACCGATGCCGTCTCCACACTGGGGGTCCCCGTCTTCGGGCCGACCAGATCGGCCGCCAGATTGGAGTCCTCGAAGGCCTTCGCCAAGGCGATCATGGATCGGGCCGGAGTGCCTACCGGAGACTGGGCGATCTTCGGCGAGCCAGGCCCGGCCAAGAGGCATATCGACCACTTGGAGGGCCCATTCGTCGTCAAGGCAGACGGACTGGCCTCCGGAAAGGGAGTTCTGGTCACCGAGGACCGGGAGGAGGCGCTGGTCTGGGTCGACCACTGCCTGGAGGGAGCATTTGGCGAAGCGGGATCGAGGGTCGTGATCGAGGAGTACCTCGACGGTCCCGAGGTGAGTGTGTTTGCGGTGTGCACCGAGGAGGGGGTGGTCGCTCTCGAACCGGCTCGGGACTACAAGCGGCTGGCCGATGGGGATGAGGGACCGAACACCGGCGGGATGGGCTCGTACAGCCCGGTCAGCGACCTCCCCGAAGGGCTCATGCCCTACGTGACGGGATCGATCATCGAGCCCACGCTGGCCCAGATGGAAGAGGAGGGAAACCCGTTCACCGGCTTTCTATATGCCGGACTGGTCCTCACCGCCGACGGACCAAAGGTGTTGGAGTTCAATGTCCGGCTGGGTGACCCGGAGTGTCAGGCAATCCTCCCCCGGATGGAAAGCGACCTCATAGACGTGTTGGAGGGAGTCGACCCGACTTGGTCGGACATCGCGACGGTGAACGTGGTGTTGGCTGCCGCCGGTTATCCGGCCAAACCCGAGAAGGGTGCCGCCATCGAGAAGCTCGACCAGGCGCCGAGGGATGTGATCGTGTTCCATGCCGGCACCAAAGCCGAAGACGGGAACTTGGTCGTCAACGGGGGCCGGGTCCTGAATCTGGTCGGAATGGGGTCGACGGTTGAGGATGCCCGGGAGCGGGCCTACGAGGCCGTCCACGCCATTGCCTGGCCCGGGGCCCAATTCAGGACAGACATCGCCAGTTGATTACGGTCACTCTCGAGAGAGCCGGTGCCCCTCAGGGGGGCGTGCCAACTGAGGTTTGGAGCAAGTGAGTCACAAGGTTGCGATCGTCATGGGGTCGGGCTCGGACAGACCCGTGATGGAGAAGGCCGGGAAGATGCTCGAGAGCTTCGGCGTCGAGCACGAGACTCGCGTCCTCTCCGCGCACAAGACCCCCGATCAGGCCATCGAGTTCGCCATGAGCGCCGCGGCCAACGGCTTCGAGGTCATCATTGCCGGGGCGGGCAAGGCCGCCCACCTGGGTGGAGTGATGGCTGCGAAGTCATTGCTCCCCGTGATCGGAGTACCCATCAGCGCTTCGCTCGACGGGATGGATGCGCTGTTGGCCACCGTGCAGATGCCAACCGGTGTCCCGGTGGCGACGGTGGCAATCGACGGTGCGGCCAACGCCGCTCTCCTCGCCGTGGCGATGCTTGCCATCAACGACCCCGAGCTGGCCGGGAAGCTGGCCGACTATCGCAAAGAGCTGGCCGACGAGACCCTGGCAGGCTGACATCGATACCATCCGAGGCCAATGAGCGAGATCTCTTTCGAAAAGCCCGACCCGCACGACTTCTTGGACATCGGGTCACTCCTGTCCGACGAAGAGAAGCTGTTGCGTGACACGGTCAGGACCTACGTCGAGAAGGAGATCACACCCAACGTCGGGGAATGGTGGGAGGACGGTCAAATACCCCACCGGGACCTCGCAAGAGCCTTCGGGGAGATGGGGATGTTCGGCATGCACCTCGAGGGCTACGGGTGTGCCGGGACCTCGGCCACCGCCTACGGGCTGGCGTCTCTCGAGCTGGAGGCGGGAGACTCCGGCATCCGGTCTTTCGTGTCGGTCCAGGGCTCGCTGGTGATGTTCCCCATCTGGAAGTTCGGGTCGGAGGAGCAGAAGCAGGTCTGGCTCCCCCAAATGGCGAAAGGGGAGGTCATCGGGTGCTTCGGTCTCACCGAGGCCGATTCGGGATCCGACCCGGGCTCGATGCGCACCAGCGCCAGGCGGGATGGCTCCGACTGGATCATCGACGGGGCGAAGATGTGGATAACCAATGGCTCCATTGCCCAGATCGCCATTGTGTGGGCACAGACCGACGAGGGAATACGTGGGTTCATCGTTCCCACCGACACCCCCGGATTCTCGGCTCCCGAGATCAAGAAGAAGGCCTCTCTCCGGGCGTCGGTGACTTCAGAGCTGGTTCTCGACAGCGTTCGTGTGCCAGAGGACTTCGTGCTGGGGGGCGTGGCCTCGATGCGCGGGCCGCTGTCCTGCCTCAACGAGGCCCGCTTCGGAATCGCATTCGGGGCTATGGGCGCGGCGCGGTCCTGCTACGAGACCGCACTCGCCTACGCCAAGGACAGGGAGCAGTTCGGGACGCCGATCGCGTCGTTTCAACTGACCCAGGCCAAGTTGGTCGAGATGATGGTGACCGTACAGCGCGGGACCCTTCTGGCGCTCCACCTCGGTCGGATGAAGGACGACGGCAAGCTCACCCCTGAGCAGGTGTCCTTCGGCAAGTTCGACAACGTGCGCAACGCACTGGACGTTGCCCGGATGGCGCGAGCGATCCTCGGGGCCAATGGCATCACGCTCGAGTACCCGGTGTTCAGGCACATGGCCAATTTGGAGACGGTCTTCACCTACGAAGGCACCAACGAGATCCACACACTGGTCATGGGACAAGCGATCACAGACCTGAACGCATTCACCTAGCCCGGAGGTAGGAGGCCAGGTCGCCGTTGGAGACGATGTCGAGACGGTCCATTCCCTTCCAGGAGGCGACAAGTTCCAACTCCTGCCGGAGGGCATTGGCCACCGCGACCATGTCCACACCAGGCTCGGCGAAGGCGCCCCTCACCCGCAGCACACCCTCCTGACGGTCTGTCTTGAGATCGACCCGGGCCACGAGGTCGCCGTCCAGCAGGAATGGGAGGACGTAGTACCCATAGACTCGCTTGGGCTCTGGGACGTAGATCTCGATCCGATAGAGGAAGCCCCATAGCCGCTCCACTCGGTCCCTGTACCAGATCAGACTGTCGAACGGCGAGAGAAGCGCTGCCCCCGTTGAGCGCCGCGCCGCCTTGGCCTCGGGATGCAGGTATCCGGGTCGGTCCCAACCTTCGACCTCCACCTCGATGAGGTCACCACGATCGGCGAGGCTCTGAATCAGCGGCCTCGCCTCGGGCAAGCGGATCCGGTAGTAGTCGGCCAGGTCGTCGACGGCCGCTACCCCAAGGGAGAGAGCAGCCTGGAGGAGCAGCTCGCGTTGGGCACTCTCCCGATCGACTCCCGGCGAGTCGAGATGCTCCCTCGGGATGACGCGATCGGTGACGTCGTACATCCGCACAAATCCGGGGCGATCGGCAGTCGTGACGTGCCCCTCGGCGAACAGGGCTTCCAGCGCGATCTTTCCGTCACTCCAGTTCCACATGCGCCGACCGAGCCGCTCGCCGGTGTCCTCCAGTTCCCTGGTTTGCATCGGGCCCCTCTCTCGCACCTGCTCGAGGACTGCATCGATGAACCCGGGCTTGTCCCTCTGGAGTTTCGCATATGCGTTCCATTGGAGGGGCTGCTCCATCCGCCATCTGAAGAGCCGGTGGTTGGCAGCCGGGAGAAGTGAGGCCATGTGCCCCCAGTACTCGAAGAGCTCGCCCGAGCCCCAGAGCCAGCGATCGAGGGAATCACGGTCATAGGCGCCGAGGCGGGAGAAGAAGGGCATGAAGTGGGCCCGGCTGAAGACGTTCACCGAGTCGAGTTGGACCACACCGAGGCGGCCCAGCACCCTACGGAAGTGGCGGATGTCGACGCGCCCCGACGGCCGGGGTTCGGTCAGACCCTGAGCGGTGAGGGCATATCGCCTGGCTTGATCGATGGTGAGACGACGCATCGGGCGCCGACGGTAACTGGCCTGCCAATATCCGGGTCGTGATCGAGCGATACACCCTCCCGGAGATGGGCGAGATCTGGTCGGATCGCGCTCGGCTCGAGGCCTTGAAGCAGGTCGAAGTTCTTGCCCTCGAAGCGTGGGAGGCGCTGGGCAAGGCGCCCTCAGGTGTGGCCGCTGCGACCGCCGCAGCTCCTTGTCCCACACCGGAGGCGGTCACAGAGCGTGAGACCGTCACCAACCACGACCTGGCCGCGTTCGTCGATCTCCTCGGAGAAGCGGCGGGCGCCGAGGCAGCGGGCTGGGTGCACTACGGGCTGACCTCGTCCGACGTTCTGGACACTGCCACCGGAGCTCAACTCCGCCGAGCCGCCGAGCTCCTGGCCGGCGCACTGGACCGTCTCTATGAGGTGGTGAGACGGCGAGCGTTCGAGCACCGAGACACACCCATGATCGGACGCACCCACGGCATCTGGGCCGAGCCGACCACGTTCGGGTTGAAGCTGGCCGGATGGGCCTTTGAACTTGACCGAGACCGCATCCGGCTCAACGCGGCCGAAAAGGCGGTGTCGGTTGGCAAGATCTCAGGAGCAGCAGGCACCTACGCCCACGTGCCTCCAGAGGTTGAGTCCCACGTATGCGAGGCGCTTGGACTCGAGGTCGAACCGGCGTCCACCCAAGTGACGGCTAGGGACCGACATGCCCAGTACCTGGCCACGATGGCAGTCATCGGAGCATCCATCGAGCGCATGGCCACCGAGATCCGCCATCTGCAGAGGTCGGAGGTGGCAGAGGTCAGGGAGAGCTTCGGCAAGCAACAAAAGGGCAGCTCGGCAATGCCGCACAAGCGGAATCCGATCCTATCGGAGCGGATGACCGGCATGGCACGCCTGCTCCGGGCCTACTCCCAGGTCGGGCTCGAGAACGTCGCCCTCTGGCATGAGAGAGACATTTCGCACTCCTCGGCCGAGCGGGTCGTCCTTCCCGACGCCTCCATCGTTCTGCACTACATGCTGGTGAAGTTTGCCGACCTGGTCGACAGCCTGGTGATCGACCGCGAGAAGATGAAGGCGAACCTCGAGTCCACCAAGGGGCTCGTCTTCAGTCAGGCCGTGATGCTCGCACTGGTCGAGTCCGGGCTGAGTCGTGATAAGGCCTACCGGATAGTGCAACGTCACGCTTTGGATGCCTGGGACGGCAAGGGACACCTCCGAGACCTGATCGCAGCCGACTCCGAGGTTGTCCTGGATGCGGGCGTTCTGGAGGACTGCTTCTCGACGGAGCGGGTGGCCAAGACGGCTTCGGTCGTCTTCGACCGATTGTCTCGGCTGGAGTGATCGGCTCCGCTCAGCCGAAGGAGTACACCGTGTCCAGCTGGCTCTTGAAGGATCGGGTCGGCAGGAGAACCGCCGCCCCGGCCGGAGTGCGGTAGTTCTTGATCGAGATGGCGAAGCCCTTCACCGAGCTGCGGGAAATACCCCGGTACTCCCAAGCTGCAGCAACCGCCTGACCGAAGGTCCAGCCGGAGTCCAATCGAACGGACGCGGCAACTGCGCTCAACTGGGACGAGAGCGATCCGGGCGAAGGAAACCCCGATGCGTTGGCGGCCAGCTGGAAGAGGACATCCTGCTGGCGCTGCTGACGGGTGTAGTCCCCCCCGGCGGCGGCCGACACCCAGCTTCCATCGACAAACTCCTGGGCGCCGCGCGACCGCACCCATGCCAGGGTGGTGGCTCCGTCGGCGTCGTGACAACCCGCCCCGATGTTGAGACCCGACTTCTCGTCCCGGGTGGGGTGGTCGACGCAGATGGTGGTGCCGCCCATCGCGTCGACGACGGCCTCGAACCCGGGAAAGTCCACCCGGGCGAGATGGTCGATCGGGATACCGGTGAAGTCCTCGACGAGAATCGCCATCATCTCCGAACCGGAGGCCATCCCGACACAGCCTCCAAGACCTGCATTCAGCCGGGTGAAGGTCCGCTTGCAGGCGTTCCACACGTAGAGATCGCGAGGCAGGCTCACCATGATCGGTGAACCACCGTCGGTTGGCTGGAGGGCGAGGATGATCGCGTCTGCGCGGAACCCCGACTCGTCGGTTCCGATCAGCAAGTAGGACTCGAATAGGGAGTCGGCAATGGGGTCTCCGAACGAGTGCGGGCTGAACTCGTACGGATCGAACGGGCCGACCAGGTTGACCGCCTCGGCCAGCTCCGCTTGCTCTGCGGCGAGATCCTCAACATCGATCCCCACCACCTCGAACTCCTCCGGCTCCACGAACGTGATGTCGGTGACCGGGCCGGGGTTGGCCTCGTCGAGAGCAGCCCGGGCGTCGCCGGGATCGAAGTCCTCGATCGCCACCACGCCCAGGAGGGAGCCCAGTTGGTAGGCGTAGAAGGACCCAAGGCCTAGAACCACGCCCAGGATCACGGTTGCCGCCGCCTTCCAGGGGTGCTGAACGAAGAACTCGATGACAGGCAAACTGGCCGCGATGGTAGGAAAGACAGGCTTCTATCCCCATGTTCTGGAGCGGCCACCACCGGCGCTACCCTCCCGACGCGTGCTGGCACTTCCTCGCATCGCATCAGGCAAGGTCAGAGAGATCTACGAAATCGACCAGCAGAACCTGCTCTTCGTGGCGACCGACCGCATCTCCGCCTACGACGTCGTCCTCGGTCAGACGATCCCGGACAAAGGACGAGTGCTCACCGGCCTCAGTCTTCACTTCTTTGACCTACTTGACACTCCAAACCACCTGGTCACCAACGATCTCAGTGGCGTGCCGGGGCTATCCGAACAGGACCGCCGGGAGCTTGCCGGGAGAGCGATGGTGGTCAGGCGGGCCGAGGTCGTGCCGGTTGAATGCGTGGTCAGGGGCTACCTCTACGGCTCGTCATGGCGGGAATACCGGGAAGGTGGAGGGCCCACCACCGAGCATCTGCCCAGCGGCCTCAGACAGGCAGAAAAACTCCCCGAGCCCACGTTCACGCCGGCCACCAAAGCGGCAACCGGCCACGACGAGAACATCACCGAGGCGGAGACCAGGGAGATTCTCGGGGACGTCCTCTTCAACGAGCTGAAGTCGAGATCGCTGGCGATCTATGGCCAGGCAGCCGACTACGCCGACGATCGAGGCGTGATCCTGGCAGACACCAAATTCGAGTTCGGCCACGTCGAAGGAGAGCTGCTATTGATAGACGAAGTCTTGACCCCTGACTCGTCTCGCTACTGGCCGGCGGACGAGTGGGCGCCCGGTTCCACGATCCCCTCTTTCGACAAGCAGTACGTCCGGGAGTGGTTGGAGTCCCAGCCGTGGGACAAGGACCCACCGGCGCCGGAGCTGCCCGAAGAGATCGTCTCTGGTACCCGTGCCCGCTACATAGAGGCATACGAGCGGATTACCGGCGCCAGCTACAACGACTACCTGGACGCGGAATGAAGATCACCGTCACGATCAATCGGAGATCGGAGATAGCCGACCCCGAGGGTACGACGGTGAAGCGAGCTCTTCACGAGCTGGGCTTCGACGAAGTGGCCGACGTGCGTATGGACCGGGTGATCCACATGGAAATCGATGGCGACGACCGTGACGCGGTGCGGGACCGTGTGATCGAGATGTGCCGACAGGTCCTGGCCAACCCGGTGCTCGAGGACTTCGAGGTCGAGGTCGCCGAGTGAAGACGGCCGTTGCGGTCTTCCCGGGCACGAACTGCGAACAGGATGTCTTGTACGCCATCGAATCCCTCGGGGGCGAGGCCGAACTCGTCTGGCATCGAGAGTCGGACCTGTCCGACTTCGCCGGTGTCGTGATTCCCGGCGGATTCGCTCACGGGGACTACTTGAGAACCGGGGCGATCGCCCGGTTCTCGACGATCATGAGCGAGGTCGAGCGGATGGCGCGCCAAGAGGCCCCCGTACTCGGCATCTGCAACGGCTTTCAGATGCTTTGCGAGGCCGGGCTCCTGCCGGGAGCGCTCATCGCCAACCGAGACCTGTCGTTCATCTGCCGGTTCGTGGACGTCGAGGTCGTCGACACCGGCACAGCGCTCACGCGGGCGGCCGAGGTCGGCCAACGGATCCGTATCCCGCTCAACTCCTACCAGGGGAACTGGGTCGACCCCAGCGGGGAAGGCAGAGTCGTCATTCGCTATCGCCACGATCCGAACGGTTCGCAGCATCGGGCCGCGGCGGTGGCCAACGAAGCGGGCAATGTGGTCGGAGTAATGCCCCATCCGGAGCGTGCGATCGAGGACCTCCTGGGCTCCTCCGACGGCCGAGTACTCCTCGAGAGCTTCCTGATGTCCCTGGTCCCCGCATGACCACGGCGACCGAGCCCATCCACCGCCGGTTGGGGATGACAGACGGCGAATATCAGTCGGTCGTCGACATCCTCGGCCGCGACCCCGGGGACGCCGAGTTGGCGATGTACTCGGTCATGTGGTCGGAGCACTGCTCCTACAAGTCCTCCCGCGCCCACCTGAGCCGACTCCCCGCCGATGCGCCGTGGGTCGTCGTGGGCCCCGGTGAGAACGCCGGCGTGGTCGACATCGGCGACGGATGGCTTGCCGCCCTCAGGATCGAGAGCCACAACCACCCCTCATTCGTGGAGCCCTATCAGGGAGCCGCCACCGGCGTCGGAGGGATTCTCCGGGATGTCTTCACCATGGGGGCCAGGCCCATCGCTCTCTGGGATCAAATCCGGTTCGGGCCACTCAAGGAACCCAAGAACCGCTTCCTGTTCAAGGGAGTCGTGTCGGGTATCGCCGGGTACGGCAACGCCGTGGGCGTCCCCACCGTGGGGGGCGAGCTCGAGTTCGACGAGACCTACTCGGGAAACCCGCTGGTGAACGTGATGTGCCTCGGCATCCTCCGCAAAGAGCAACTCGTCCTGGGAACGGCGGGCAGCCCGGGCTCTGTGGCGATCCTTCTCGGAAGGGCCACTGGTCGCGACGGCATAGGAGGCGCCTCGGTGCTGGCTTCGGCATCGTTCGAGGACGAGCCGGCGGAGAAGCGGCCGAGCGTGCAGGTAGGCGACCCCTTCGAGGAGAAGAAGCTCATCGAGGCCTGCCTCGAGCTGTACGAGCGGGACCTGGTGGTCGGCGTCCAAGACCTCGGTGCCGCCGGTCTGTCGTGTGCCACTTCCGAGCCGGCAGGCCGCGCAGGCGTGGGGATGGAGGTCGATCTCGACGCCGTCCACGTGCGCGAGTCCGAGATGACAGCCGCCGAGCTGCTCATGTCCGAGTCCCAAGAGCGGATGATGGCGTTCGTTGCTCCCGACAAAGTGGCCGATGTGCTTTCGGTGGCAGAGAAGTGGGAGATCGATTCGGCAGTCGTCGGGACCGTCAAGGACGGGACCACTCTCACCGTGATCCACCGAGGAGCGGTGGTCGCTGAGGTGCCGGCGGCGTCGCTGGCCGACAACGCGCCGCTCTACAGGCGGCCGATGGAAGAGCCCTTATGGCTCGAAGAGCTGTGGGCTCGGCCCGAGCCCGAGGTCCCGGGAGCTTCCGAAGCCCTCCTCGCACTTCTATCCGACCCGGCCGTCGGATCATCAGCCTGGGTTCACAGCCAGTACGACCACATGCTCTTCCTCAACACGGTCGTCGGCCCCGGCTCGGACGGGTCCCTCCTGAGAGTGCGGGGGACCGACAAGGCGCTTGCGGTGTCCACCGATGGCAACGGAAGGCTCTGCTACCTCGACCCGCGCCGGGGCGCCGCCCGGTTGGTCTACGAGTCATCACTCAACGTCGCGGTCACCGGGGCCCGCCCGCTGGCGATGGTCGACAACCTCAACTTCGGTAACCCAGAGAAACCGGAGGTCATGTGGCAGTTCCGCGAGTCGGTGGAGGGCATCTCGGAGGCATGTGAGAGCCTTGGGATTCCTGTGGTGGGGGGCAACGTGTCCTTCTACAACGCAACCGAGGACGCCGACATCTATCCCACTCCGGTCGTGGGACTGTTGGGTATCGCCGACCCGATGCCGGACCTGCCCCCGCGCATCGACCGGGCCGAGGAAGGCATGGAGGTTTGGGAGATCGGCCCGGTGGCGAGCGGATCGCTGGCAGGATCGTCGCTGCAACGTGTGGTGGGAATGGAACCCGGAGGGCGGCCGACCGCGCCCGACCCGGAAGCAGCCCGGGAGGTGACCGCCCTCGCCGCCCACCTCGCTCATTCCGCACCCGTACTCCACGACATCTCGGACGGGGGGCTGGGAGTGGCGCTTGCAGAGATATGCATCGCCTCGGCTGTTGGCGCAAGGGTCGAATCGGAGGTGGACCTCTTCTGTGAGGACCCTCACCGGTTCCTGGCCGTCATGAGCCCCGGAGCCATCGCTCTCCCCGAGAGCCTTGCCCGGCGGGTCGGGGTGATCGGCGGAGACGCCCTCGTCCTGAACCCAGCCGGCGATTCGCTATCAGTTGAAGAGATCGCCGACGCCTGGCACAACGCCATTCCCCGGGCGATCAGCGCCTAGCGACGGATACGATCAGTCCATGGCCCGCAGAATCGGAATTCTGACCTCAGGCGGAGACAGCCCCGGACTCAACGCAGCGATAAGGGCGGTGGGGAAGTCGGCCCAGCGGGCATACGGCATGGAGGTTGTCGGCTTCCTCGACGGATACGTCGGGCTGATGCAAAACAGATTCGTCCATCTCGGCTCGGACGATTTGAGCGGGATCTTGACCCGTGGCGGGACCATCCTCGGGACGAGTCGGGCCAAGGTCACCCGCATGGACATGGGCGAGGAGAAGCCCAAGGACATGAGGAGCCTCATGAAGGAGGTCGTCGAGCAGCACGAGTTGGAGGCGCTGGTCTGCCTGGGCGGCGACGGAACGATGCGGAATAGCCTGAAACTCTACGAAGTAGGCGTGCCGGTGCTCGCACTTCCCAAGACGATCGACAACGACGTGGCCGGCACGGACGTGACCTTCGGCTTCGACACGGCGATGGGGATCGCCACCGAAGCCATCGACCGGCTCCACTCGACCGCCCACAGCCACCACCGGATCATGGTTGTCGAGCTGATGGGGCACACGGTGGGCTGGCTCGCCCTCGGCGCAGGCGTGGCGGCGGGAGCCGACGTGATTCTCATCCCCGAGATTCCCTATGACATAGAAGCGGTCGCCTCCTCCATCGCCGCCCGAAGGGCCGCAGGCAGCTCCTTCTCGATCGTCGCAGTCGCCGAAGGGGCAGTCTCGACCGAGGACGCCGCAGTGCGAGCTGATCTCGTGTCGAGACGAGAGGCGGCCACGGGCAAGGAGCGCAAAGCCCTGAAGCGGCGGCTCGAGGAGTTCGACCGGGAGCATGTCGGCGGAACCTCGGCTCTGGCGTCGGAGCTGTCAGGCCTGACCGGCCTCGAGTCGAGAGTGACCATCCTCGGTCACGTGCAACGCGGCGGAACCCCCAGCCCCGCCGATCGGCTCCTGGCGACTCGCCTGGGGGCGGCAACCGCCGACTACATCAACGAGGGCATCCACGGGGTGCTCGTGGCAGCGAGAGGGGAGACGACCGAACCGGTCCCCCTGAAAGAGATCGCAGGCAAGGTGAAGTCGGTTCCGCTCGATCACCCGTGGCTAATGGCGGCGCGCCATCTTGGCGTTTCGCTGGGAGATTGAGCACCCCTGGCAGGGACATCGTCTGTGTCGGCGGCGGTCCCGCCGGCCTCTACCTCGCCATCCTGGTCAAGAGGCAGCGCCCCGATTTCAACGTAGTCGTTCTGGAGAGGAACAAGCCCGCCGACGCTTTCGGGTTCGGTGTGGTCTTCTCGGACGAGACACTGGAGCACTTCGAGGAAGCCGACGAGCCGTCATATCGGGAATTGGTCGACAGTTTCAAGTATTGGGGCGACATCGAGGTTCGCCACTTCTCGGGACGGACCTTCCACTCGGGGGGCCACGGTTTTGCAGCCGCTAGTCGCAGTCGACTTCTCGAGATCCTCTCCGAGCGCGCCACGGAGCTGGGAGCCGATCTCCGCTTCCACCAAGAGGTGCCCGATCTGGCCTCGCTGCCCGCAGCAGATCTCATCGTCGGCTCCGACGGGGTCAACTCGATGGTCCGGACGTCGCTGGCTGAGCACCTCGGCCCCAACATCGACCTGAGACCCAACAAGTACGCCTGGTTTGGCACGTCGAAAGTCTTCGACGGCTTTCACTTCATATTCGAGGACACCCCGGCTGGGATGATCTGGGCTCACATCTACCCGTATTCAGATGAGGGAAGCACGTTCATAGTGGAGATGGCCCCGGAGACCTGGGCCGGTCTGGGTTTCGACAAGACAGCGGACCAAGTGTTCCCGCCAGGCGTGAGCGACGAATACGCCATGAGGCGATGCGAGGAGATCTTCAGCGACCACCTGGAGGGCGAACCACTAGTGGGCAACAACTCGAAGTGGCTGCAGTTCCCGACGATCACGTGCGAGAGATGGCATCACGACAACGTGGTGATCTTGGGAGACGCCGCCCACACCGCGCACTTCTCGGTGGGGTCCGGCACCAAGCTCGCCATGGAAGATGCCATCGCACTTGCTCCGCTGCTCCTCGGTGAGGAGCCGATTCCCGCAGTTCTCTCCGAGTACGAGGCAAGGAGGCGATCACCGGTGGAGAGCCTGCAGCGAGCGGCCAAGGCAAGCCTGGAGTGGTTCGAAGGCGCTGATCGCTACCGGGGCCAGGAGCCGGCGCAGTTCGTCTTCAGCATGCTCACCCGCAGCCAACGGGTCACCTACGACAACCTTCGCACCCGGGACCGCGAATACATGGCGTCAGTAGACGCCTGGTACGCCTCTAGCGACCACGGATCTCCTGTAGATGTCGGCCCCGACATCCCGCCGATGTTTCACCCGTTCCAGATCCGTGAGCTCGTCTTGGGCAACCGGGTGGTGGTCTCGCCGATGGACCAGTACTCGGCGGTGGACGGAATGCCGAACGAGTGGCACAAGGTGCACCTGGGAAGCCGGGCGGTCGGCGGAGCCGGGCTGGTAATGACGGAGATGACCTGCGTGTCGCCGCAAGGGCGAATCAGCCCCGGATGCGCCGGCATTTGGGCGCAGGACCAGGCCGACTACTGGTCGACCATCGTCGACTTCGTCCACACCCACACCACTTCCAAGATCGGGCTCCAGATCGGCCACTCCGGCCGAAAGGGCTCGACCAAGCTGATGTGGGAGGGGGACAACGACCCTCTCGACGAGGGCAACTGGGAGATCATGTCGCCCTCGCCGATCAGGTACCGGCCGGACAGCCAGGTTCCCAGGGAGATGACCTTGCGGGACATGGAGGATGTTCGAAGCCAATTCGCCAGGTCGGCCAGCCTGGGAGCCGGGGCCGGATTCGACATGCTCGAGCTGCACATGGCCCACGGCTATCTGCTGTCGAGCTTTCTCACGCCGCTCGCCAACCAGCGTTCCGACCGATATGGCGGGTCGCTCGAGAACCGCATGCGCTTTCCCCTCGAGGTCTTCGATGCGGTACGTGAGGTGTGGCCGGAGGCAAGTCCCATCTCGGTCCGAATCTCCGCCACGGACTGGGTGGAAGGCGGCTTCGAGGGAGACGACGCCGTGGCCTTCTCCCGAGCCCTCAAGGACCACGGATGCGACCTGGTCGACGTCTCAACGGGCCAGACCAGCATCCACTCGGAGCCCGAGTACGGGCGGCTCTACCAAACGCCCTACTCGGATCGAATTCGCAACGAGGTCGGAATCCCAACCATGACGGTCGGGGCAGTCTCCTCGATCGATGACGTCCACAACATCCTGGTTTCGGGTCGGGCCGATCTCTGCGTGCTGGCCAGGCCCCACTTGGTTGACCCCTATTGGACGATGAACGCTGCGATCGACCTCGGCTACGCCGGCCATCCCTTCCCGGACCAGTACCTATCCGGACTCGCCGCTCGCCGGCGAGAACAGGGCCCCATCCCGCCGGATGTCTTCCGGGGCGGATGACCCCTACGCTGCGGGTGTGAGCACCCTCGGAGCGGTCCTGACTGGTGGCCTGAGCACGCGCATGGGCCAGGACAAGGCCGACGTGCTGATACGCGAGCGAACCATGCTCGAGATGGTCGGGGACGTTCTGAGGGCCACCACAGATCACACAGTCGTTCTCGGACCGCATCGAGAGGGGTGGGAGAGTTGGCCCGACTCCGTACACGCCCAGGGACCGCTGGCAGGGATTGCGACGGCGCTCTCCCGAACGGATGCCGACCAGGTGGCCCTGGTGGCGGTTGACCACCCCTTCGTCAGGGAGGAGACCATCCGGCACCTGATAGAGCGCGCCGATGGGCTGCCGGTCGTTCCCGTCGATGGTCATGGCGTTCGGCAAGTGACCTGCGCCATCTATCCCCGGTCGATTGCCTCCGAGGCACTCGACGAAGCGGGCGCAGGCGGATCGATCCAGAGCCTCTTGGACAGAGTCTCCTTCGACGCCGTCGTCCCCGGCGACTGGGGCGCCTGGGGAGAGGATGGGCGCAGCTGGTTCTCAGTCGACAGTCCCGAGGCCCTCGGGGAGGCCAGTTCTCGATACCTGTAGAGGGACACGATTGTCTGCGAGTCTTCACGCCTCGGTAGAGGAATCCGCGCCCTCGGCAGGCGACACATCTGCCCGCGTTGCGAAAGAGTCCACCGTCCCAGGTCCGCAAGAGGCCCTGTCCCAGGGCGGGACCGCACCGCCTCGGCAAGGCCTGCGTCACGAGACCGAGGTGACGGAATGCCTCTCCAGCGACGGTGTTGACGTTCATGAGGTGATTCGATGAGCGAAGCGCTGCTGAGCCTGGTCTACGTCGGTGACCCCATGTGCTCGTGGTGTTGGGGTTTCGCGCCGGAGATAGAGCGGCTGGCGGAGACCTACCCGGTCGAGGTGGTCGTAGGCGGCTTGCGTCCGGGGCCATCGGCAGAAGTCCTGGAGGATCGCATGGCGAGCTATCTCTCGCGCCACTGGGAGGAGGTGTCCCGGCGCAGCGGACAGCCCTTCGACAGCACCTTCCTTGACGCGCGCGACGGATGGGTCTACGACACAGAGCCGGCAGCGATCGCCGTGACGGTCATGCGGGACATGTCCCCCGACCACACGCTTGACTTCTTCACTTCGGTCCAGCATGCCTTCTATGCCGAAGGCGTCGACGTGACCGACTACGACGAGCTCACCAGGCTGAGCGGCCGCTTTGCAGTGAGTAAGCAGCGGTTCGGCGACCAGTTGCGCAGCGAAGAGGCCAAGAAGGCGGCCTGGTCGGACTTCTCCCAGGCTCGCTCCTGGGGCATTTCAGGGTTCCCGACCCTGGTGGGCCGCCTCACCGAGGGTCGACTGGCCCTGCTGGCGCGCGGGTGGACATCGGCCGAGCAAGTCGAAGCCACCATTGCCTCCATTGACCGCTCACTCGCAGGCTGAGGCCGCCCTTCGGTCCTCCAGTGGGTTAGGAGGCCTGGACGCAGGTCCAAAATCCCCGAAGAACGGATGACCTAGGACACGACGCTCCTACGATGGCGACGTGCCCGAGGTGGCCTGGACTCCGCGACGAGATAGCCCTCGCGAGGCGTGTGGAGTGTTCGCCGCCTACTCGACCAGTCAGCGGATATCGCATCTCATCTACTTCGGCCTGTTCGCCCTCCAGCACCGCGGGCAGGAGTCCGCCGGCATAGCCACCTCCGACGGTGAGACCGTCACCGTCTACAAGGACCTGGGGCTCGTCGCCCAGGTCTTCGACGAGGCGGCGCTGGCCGGCCTGGACGGCCATCTCGGCATCGGTCACGCCCGATACTCGACAACCGGCTCGAATACCTGGTCCAACGCGCAGCCGGCCCATCGGCAGGTGGGAGCCACCAGCGTCGCACTTGGCCACAACGGCAACCTGACCAATACGGCCGAGCTTGCCGAGGGCCTCGGCATCGCAGAAGCAACCACCGACAGCGACCTGATGGCAGAGGGGATCGCCCGGGCCACCGACGACGAGAGATCCGACGCACGCGGCCTGGAGGTGGCGCTGATGAAGGTGGCCCCAACATGGAAAGGGGCCTTCTCTCTGGTGATCATGGACCAAGGCCGCATTGTCGGGTTGCGAGACCCCCACGGCTTTCGCCCTCTTTGCCTTGGGTCTCTCAGCGACGGAGGCTGGATCCTCTCGTCGGAGACCTCCGCCCTCGACCTGGTTGGGGCAACATTCGTACGCGAGGTGGCACCCGGGGAAATGATCGTGATCGACGCCGGCGGACCGAAGAGCTACTACCCGTTCGAACAGACGAAGCCCGGCCTCTGCCTCTTCGAGTTCGTCTACTTCGCCCGACCCGACTCGCACATGTACGGTAAGGGCATCCACCGGGCGCGACACGCGATGGGCCTGTTCCTCGCCCAAGAGCACCCCGTCGACGCCGAGGTGGTGGTGCCCGTTCCCGAGTCAGGGATACCGGCGGCTCAGGGATTCTCGGCTGCGAGCGGAATCCCCTACACAGACGGCCTCGTCCGCAACCGATATGTCGGCCGCACATTCATCGAACCGACCCAGATGCTCCGGGAGCAGGGAATCAGGATGAAACTGAATCCGATTCCCCAGAACCTCGAGGGCAAGAGAGTGGTCCTTGTCGACGACTCGATCGTGCGCGGCTCCACCACACGTCAGCTCGTGGCGATGGTGCGGGAGGCCGGTGCAGTCGAAGTCCATCTGCGTGTGTCGTCGCCCCCTTACCGCTGGCCCTGCTTCTACGGAATGGACACCTCCGACCGCTCGTCACTCATCGCCGCGCAAATGGATGTCGATGAGATCCGCGAGCATCTGGACGCCGACAGCTTGGGACATCTCTCTCTCCACCGGCTGCTCGAGGCGACCGGCGTCGCCGACGCCGGCTTCTGTACCGCCTGTCTGTCAGGTGAGTACCCGACCGAGTTGCCCGAGGTGGCTGACAAGTTCCAACTCGAACGCTCGTGACCTCCTACCGGGACGCCGGGGTCCGCGTCGAGGCGGCCGACGAGCTGATCAAGTCGATCGACGCCGAAGTCACATCGACCTGGGGCGACAAGGTCACAGGAGCCTTCGGCGGATTCGCCGCAGGTGTCGAAATCCCAGCCGGCTACGAGAACCCGGTTCTGATGATGTCAACCGACGGAGTAGGCACCAAGGTCGAACTCGCACGGCGATCCGGGCGGTGGGGCGGTGTGGGCCATGACCTCGTCGCCATGTGCGTGGACGACCTGGCGGCGGTCGGTGCGGCTCCCCTGGGCTTCGTCGACTACCTGGCGGTCGGATCTCTCGACTTCGCCAGGGACCGGGCAATCATCGCCTCCATCGCCGAGGCATGCTCCGTAGCCGGATGCCCTCTACTTGGGGGCGAGACTGCCGAGCATCCTGGCGTCATGCCATCGGACGGCGTGGATCTGGCAGGAGCCGCGATGGGTGTTGTGGAGAAGGGAGCCGAACTGGGACCCCATCGGGTACAAGATGGCGACGCTGTCATCGGCTTGTCTTCCCCGAACCTCCGGTCCAACGGGTTCTCCCTGGTCAGAGCGGTCCTCGGCGACGATCTGGACACTCACCTGCCTTCTCTCCTCGAGCCATCGGTGATCTACTCACCCTCAGTGATCCGATTGTCCGGGTCCGGGGCCTTGCACGCCGCAGCTCACATCACCGGCGGCGGGCTGGTGGCAAATCTGGGACGTGTAATCCCAGACGGCCTGGAAACCACCATCGACACCAAGGCCTGGGAACGGCCCGCCGTCTTCGACCTCGTGTCCTCCGCCGGGGTCACCGAGGAAGAGATGTTCAGGACCTTCAACATGGGGATCGGGTTCTGCCTGGTAGCCGACTCCTCGGGGGCCGACCAGGTGATGGATTCGGTGTCCGAGCACGACCCCGTCTTGATCGGGACGGTCATGCCAGGAGAGGGGGTGCGTCTTTCATGAGCTTCGCAGCTGCAACCAAGGTGCAGCCCGCCGGTGACGCGCGTTGGACGGCCGAGATTGAGCCCGGCTGGGAGATCTCTGGAATAAGCAACGGGGGCTACCTCATGGCAATCACGGCGCGTGCCATGGCCGGCGCAGCCCCCGGCCGGGAGCTCGTTTCGATCTCGTCGCACTTTCTGAACCCGGGCCGCCCTGGGCCTGTCACCGTCGAAGTCGAGAAGATGAAGGCCGGCCGCAGCATCACAACGATACGAGCGGACCTCAAGGGCCCGGAGAAGCCGTTGCTCACCGCAATAGCCAGCTTTGCCGATCCGGACCGCCCCACTTCCCCGGCGAGACTCATGCAGTCCACCGCGCCAAGGATCCCGCCGCCGGAGCAATGCCTCCGTGCGATCCACGACCCCAACTCGGCGTTCCCTCCTCCTTTCGTCGACAAGGTGCAGATGATGCTCCATCCTGAAGACGCCTCCTCCCTGGACGGAAGAACGAGCGGAGTCGCCCATGTCCGCGGATGGCTGAGGCCCCTCGATGACGAGGCAGCCGACTCTTTCGTGGTCGTAATGGCCTCCGACGGACTTCCGCCGGCGATATTCACCACCGACCTGCCGAAGGGATGGACGCCGACCCTCGACTTGACCGTCCACATTCGCGACTCGAAGCCCCGGACCTGGCTTCAGCTCGACGTGCGCACTCGCTTCGTCACCGGAGGGCTGCTCGAAGAGGATGTCGACATCTGGGACGAGGACGGCAAACTCGTCGCCCACTCGCGGCAGCTAGCCCTGGTGTCCCTCTAGCACCGAATCGAGTTCGGCCACCATCTCGGTCTTTCTCTCCTCGTCCATGAACGAGGAGCGAATCGAGTTGCGGGCGATCTGACCAAGCTGCGCAGGGCCCATATCCAGAACCTCGGCTATCCCGAGGTAGTTGTCACCTATGTAGCCCCCGAAGTACGCGGGGTCGTCGGAGTTCACGCTGACCACGAGATCCTCGTTGAGCATCCTCGGAAGTGGATGGTCGGCCAGTGTGTCAACCACCCGGAGCGAGACATTGGAGAAGGGACAGGCCGTCAGCGGGATGTGCTCCCTCCTCAGACGGTCCACCAGTTGGGGATCCTCAAGACTCCGAATTCCGTGGTCGATCCGTTCGGCCCCCAGGGAGTCGAGCGCGCTCCACACGTAGCTGGGAGGGCCCTCCTCTCCGGCATGCGCCACGGCACGCAGGCCAAGGTGGCGTGCCATGTCGTAGGCATCCGAGAACAGCTCCGGAGGATTTCCGACCTCGGAGGAGTCGAGCCCGACGGCGATCACGCCGTCGAGATGCGGCTCGGCCATCGCCATGGTCTCGACAGCGTCATCGCCGCTGAGGTGACGCAGGAAGCAGAGGATGAGATCGGCAGAGATCCCATCTGCGTCGGCGATGGCGCCTCGAAAGCCCTCCATGAACACCTCGAACCCGATGCCACGCTCGGTGTGGGTCTGGGGGTCGAAGAAGATTTCGGCATGACGGACGCCGTCATCGACGGCCCGGGTCAAGTACCTGGACATCAAGTCGTAGAAGTCCTGCGGTGTCTGCAGGACGGCCGCCCCCTGGTAGTAGATGTCGAGGAAGTCCTGGAGGTTTCCGAAGTTGTAAGCCTCGTGCACGGCGTCGACGTTGTCGAAGGGGAGGTCGAACCCGTTTCGCTCTGCCAGCCCGAGCATCATCTCGGGTTCGAGCGTGCCCTCGACATGGATGTGAAGCTCTGTCTTGGGCAGAGACCGTATGAATTCTCGGCTGATGATCAAAGTGCGATGTCTTGTGGTCTAACCGGGATCCTGGCTATGGGCTTTTTCGACGCGCTTCTGATGGCGGCCGCCACGGCAGCCGAGGACGAGATGGTAGGAGGTTCGCCGACACCCTTCGCACCGTAGGGGCCCCACGAACCCTGACCTTCGATGAGAAGCGCCTCCACGTCGGGAGCATCGAGGATGGTTGGCAGCAAATAGTCGGTGAAATTGGGATTTCGTATGATGCCTCCCTCGACTATCAGCTCCTCCATTATCGCCAGACCTACCCCCTGGAGGATGCCGCCCTCTATCTGCCCGCGTATCGACTCGGGGTTGAGAGCCTTGCCGACGTCCTGGGCCGTGTCCACCCGATGGACCTTGACCAGCCCCAGCCCGGAGTCGACATCGACGATCGCACGATGGCCGGCGACTGCGAGATCGGCGTGGAGCACACCCTGTCCGTTCTCGTCAGGCGAGGAGGTGGGCGGATGGCGGAACGTGTGCGTCACCTCGAACCCCAGGCCGGCGACCAAGGGCATCGGAGCGACGAGTTCACCTCGCTTCCAGACCCCCTCATCGTCGAGGTCATCTCCGGAATAGTGGTCGAGGATCTCCTCCCGCAGTCTCGAGGCCGCTTCGAGAACCGCTCCCCCGGAGATCTGCGTCTGGCGTGAGGCGGAGGTAGACCCGGCCGAGTCGATCTTGGAGGTATCGACGTTACGGACCTCGGCGCGGCTGACCCCAAGAGCCGTTCGGGCAATTTGGGCTAGCACCGTCACCAGTCCCTGCCCCACCTCGATGGCCGCGGTCTCGACGACCGCTCCCTCGGGGGTCAGCCGGACCCGAGCCTGCGCGTAGTCGTCATAGCCCTCCGAAAAGCCGAGGTTCTTGAGACCAAGGGCATACCCCACGCCGCGGCTCACGTCCGAAGGCCGGGTGGTGAGCCCGCTGCCACCCGGAAGGGCGTCGGGCGTCTCCGAGTCGAACATCGGCATCGCCCGCAACGAGTCGATCACCTCGATCGTCGGCAGGGGAGTCTCGATGATCTGGCCGCTCGTGGGCATCGGATCACCGGTCTGGAGAGCGTTGTGCCTGCGCAGATCCATCGGATCCATACCCAGCTTCTCCGCGAGCAGATCCATCTGCGCCTCGTGGGCGAAGCAAGTCTGGACGGCACCGAAGCCGCGCATTGCCCCACAGGGAGGGTTGTTGGTTCGCGCACCGATCCCGTCTACCGACACCGAGTCACAGCGATAGGGGCCCACTGCGAAATACGAGGCATTCCCTACGACGGCGGCGGTGGTGGAGGCGTAGGCGCCGCCGTCGATGAGCACCTTGGCCTCGACCCTGATCAGGGTCCCGTCTTCTCCCGCCTCGTGGCGGTACCACATTCGGGCCGGATGGCGATGGACGTGGCCGGTGAAGGACTCGGAGCGGTGATACACCATCTTGACTGGAGATCCCGTGTGCAGGGCGAGCAGGCAGAGGTGGATGTGAAGGTTCACGTCCTCACGGGCGCCGAAGGCTCCTCCGATTCCCACCGGATGGGCTCGAACCTGATCATCGGCCAGGCCAAGGCTGGCCACCACCTGGGAGTGGTCGGCATGTACGAACTGACTGGTCGCGTAGAGGTCAACGCCGCCCACACCGTCTGGGATCGCCAGACCCGCCTCCGTGCCAAGCGGAGCCTGGTCCTGCATCCCGACTTCGTAATAGCCCTCGACCACCACCGACCCGCTGGCCCCCTGATCGCCCCTGCGGATTCGGATGTGACGGAAGATCTGGCCCTGTCTCTCGGCCTCTTCGGGATCGGTCAGAGGTTCGATGACCTCGTAGGAGACCTCCACCGCCGCTGCGGCCTTTCGTGCCGTGACTTCGTCCTCGGCCGCCACGATTGCCACCGGCTCCCCCCAATATCGAACGTACTCGGTCGCCAGCACCGGCTGGTCGGGCTCTTCGAGGCCGAAGGTCGCCCTGCCGGGCACATCGTCCGCGGTGAGCACCGCATGAACGCCGCCGATGGCCAGCGCCGGTGCGATGTCGATGGACGAAATTCGGGCGTGAGGGTGAGGGCTGCGGGTCGTGGCCCCCCAGAGCATGCCTTCCACTTCCATGTCCTGGGCGTACTCGAACTCCCCCTTGAGCTTGGGGATGCTGTCCGGCCGTATCGGCGAGGTGCCGATGCCATCGGCGACCTTCGGAGTGGTCCGTCTGAGGGTGGTGGTCACTTCCCGCTCCTCGACAAGTTCTCGAAGGCTCTGATGATGGCCCCGTATCCGGTGCACCGGCAGATGTTGCCCGCCAGGGCCTCCTTGATCTCGGCCGTGGTGGGAGCGGGGTTGGTCCCGAAGAGGTCGGTAGCGGCGACGACGATTCCAGGGGTGCAGAACCCACACTGGACCGCGCCGGCCTCATGCATGGCGTTCTGGACGGCGCTCAGCACGCCGTCAGGCGACATGCCTTCGACCGTGGTGACCTCCGAGCCTTCGACATCGGCGGCCATGACCAGACAGGAGCACACCACCTGGCCGTCCAGAACGACGGAGCAAGAACCGCATTCCCCCTGTTCACAGGCGTCCTTTGCTCCGGGGTGGCCGATGTCCTGGCGGAGGATGTCGAGAAGGCTCCGAGGGTGCATCACCCTCGCCGCGGTCTCCTCTCCGTTCAGTTTGAAGTTGACGATCACTGAAGGCACCTCTCCAGCAGGCGCCGGGCGAGCACGCCGGCGGCATGTCGACGGTATTCGGCGGTGGACCTGTGGTCGGTTATCGGCCTGACATCCTCTGACACCAGACGCTGGAACTCGTCGAGGTCGGGCGGGGTCGGCGACGAGATCGACGAGATCATCTCCTCGGCTCGAGACGCTCGCATCGGCGTGGGGGCGACCGCACCGAGGGCCACCCTCGTCGCGTCGTCCTCGTCTCGTGTCACGACGCAGGAGACGGTGGCAATCACCATGGCATCGCGCACCCCGACCTTGCCGAAGGCGTGGAGAGCGGGGAGATGCTCGGGGAGATGAACCGCCGCGATCAACTCGTCGGACGCCAAGGAGTTCTGCTTCACGCCGGTGAAGAACTCGTCCCAACGCATGGTCCGGGAGCCGGAGTGAGAGACGACCTCGATGCTCGCGTCCACCGCCGCAAGAAAGGGATGACCGTCGCCGGCTGGGCTGGCGGTGGCCAGGTTGCCCCCGATCGTCCCCGCATTCCGGATCTGGGGTGAGCCGACCGTACGCGCCGCCTCGGCGAACGCCGTGGGGCCGTCCCGCTCGATTCTGCTCCATGTGACCCCCGCACCGATCCGGCCTCCTCCCCACTCCTTCAGCTCCTCGATTCGCCGCAGGCCCACGACGTGGTGGACGCTGCGATGGCCGAGGTTGACCTCCACCATTAGATCGGTTCCCCCCGCAAGAGGCGTGGCTCCCGCCGCCACTGCAGCGAGCGCGTCGGGGAGCTCAGTCGGGTGATGGACTTTCACGAAGGGAGAACCTACTCCACCAAGGCGCCAGCCAGCCTGTTCTGTTCCCTGACCAGATCGTCGAGATCAACCCCGTCGATGTGGCCATCCCTGACCAGCGGCTCGCCTCCAACCCAGGAGTGATCGATGGTCACCGGGTTGCAGAGAATGGAAGCGGCCACCGGATCGTGGAGCGCTCCGGCGAACTCCACCCGATGAAGATCGATGGCTATGAAGTCAGCGGCGTATCCGGGGGCCAGTCTGCCGATGTCGTCCCGGCCGATCACTTCCGCACCGCCGATGGTTGCGAGGGTGAGAGCCTCCCTCACCGTCATCTGGGGCCCCGCCCCTATCCCGTGCGAAACGGCGAGGCGGTTCAGGAGCAAGGCCTGTCGGACCTCTCCGAGCATGTGGGAGGAGTCGTTTGACGCCGAGCCATCCACCCCGATACCGACTGGGACTCCCGCGTCCAGGTATCTGGTGACCGGAGCGAGCCCCGAAGCCAGGCGCATGTTCGAAGTCGGGCAGTGAGCCACACCGGTCCCGGACTCACCCATTCGGAGCACCTCGTCTGCGGCCACGTGAACAGCATGGGCGTACCAAACGTCGGGCCCGGTCCAGTCGAGACGATCCATGTACGCCACAGGCCGACAGCCGAAGTTCTCGATGCNNATTCGAAGTTGGGCAGTGGGCGACCCCGGTTCCCGACCCACCCATCCGACCGACCTCATCGGCGGCGACGTGAACAGCGTGGGCATACCAAACGTCGGGCCCAGTCCAGCCGAGGCGCTCCATGTAGGCCACAGGCCGGCAGCCGAAGTTCTCGATGCAGAACTCCTCCTCATCGCCGGTCTCGGCAAGATGGGTGTGGAGGGTGACGCCGAGTTCCCTGGCGAGCCTCGCCGACTCGGTCATGAGCTCTGATGTAACCGAGAAAGGAGAGCAGGGGGCCAATACGACCCGTCTCTTGGCGCCGCGCTCCGAGTCGTGGAATGCCTCCACGGCGCGCACGGACTCTTCGAGGATGTCCGACTCATCCGCGACGACCGAGTCCGGAGGAAGTCCACCGTCGGACTCCCCCAGGCTCATCGACCCGTAGGAGGCGTGGAACCGCAGGTTGAGGCCGTCGGCCCCTTCGAACTGGTCATCGATTCGTGAGCCGTTGGGCCACAAGTACTGATGGTCGAAGACAGTCGTCGCCCCGCTCAGTGCGAGCTCGACCAGGCCGAGCCTGGTGGCATTGCGGACGTGGTCGGGAGTCATGCGGGCCCACACCGGATAGAGGACGCGCAGCCAGTCGAACAGCCCCGAGTCCTGGGCCCCGGGGAAGACCCGGGTCAAGGTCTGGTAGAGATGGTGGTGGGTGTTGACAAGGCCGGGAAGGACCACGTGGCCTGCCAGGTCGACCACCTCGTCGGCCGTCTCGGGAAGGTCGGCGGTCGGACCCACCTGCACAATCCAACCGTCCTCTGCGTAGAGGCCGGCGTCGTGGTGCTCGGCCCCATCCATCGTGGCCACCGCCGCGGCGTGCTTGATGAGAAGGCTGCTCACAGGCAGGAAACTTACCGGGCTCATAGAGTCCGGCTGGATGACATTCTCGAACCGATCCCTCCAGGGCTGGTCTGCCCGCCTCGAAGAAGCGGCACGGCGAGTAGCCATCGCCTATCCAGGAGAAGGGTCGGAGCGTCAGCCTGTGCACACCGTCTACGGCGGTGCCCAGCTGTTCAAGGCGTCGACCACTGGGAGGCTCGGCGAGCTTGCACTGCAGTCGATGGATCATTGGTTGCCGGGGCCGGACCATCTGGCTGATGCAACCGGGATGGCGCCCGAGCTGGCCGAGGCGGTGTATCCGAAGATCGTCGAGAAGCTGGAGCGGGAGCCGGTCGAAGACTTCCGCATCGACTTCGAGGACGGCTACGGGCACCGGCCCGACGACGAGGAGGACGGACACGCCCGGTCGACCGCGGCGGAGGTGGCAAGGGCAATGTCAGGCGGAACCCTTCCACCCTTCATCGGCATCCGGGTGAAGTCGTTGTCCGCAGAGCTGCATCGACGGGCGCTTCGCACCCTCGACTTGTTCGTCACGACTCTGGTTGAAGAGGCCGGTGCGCTGCCGGAAGGATTCGTGGTGACACTGCCGAAGATCCAGGACGTGTCTCAGGTGGCCGTCTTCTCCGAGGCGCTGTCGGCATTGGACTCGGCGCTCGGGGTTGGCCCCATCCCGATGGAGTTGATGGTCGAGACACCCCAGACCGTGATCGACCGTGACGGGGCGGACGGGGTCCGCAAGTACGTCGATGCCGGTGGCGGGCGGGTCAGGGGGGCTCACTTCGGAACCTACGACTACACGGCCTCGATGAACATCACCGCCGCCTATCAGACCATGGACCACGCCGCCTGCGACTTCGCACGTCACAACCTTCAGGTGAGCCTGGCAGGAACCCGGGTCTGGCTTTCGGACGGTGCCACCAATGTCATGCCGGTGCCAATACACCGCGGTGACGACTTGACGGCGCACGAGGAAGCCGAGAACCTCGCCACAGTGCACGGGGCGATGCGTCTCCACTTCGACCACGTCCGGCACTCGCTCTCCCATGCCTACTACCAGGGTTGGGACCTGCATCCGGCGCAACTGGCGACCCGGTACGCCGCAGTGTTCGGCTTCTTCCTGGAGGGCCTGGATCAGGCTGGGGAGAGATTGTCCAACTTCGTGGAGTCGGCGGCCAAGGCCACGTTGGTGGGAGAGGTCTTCGACGACGCCGCCACCGGGCAGGGGCTGTTGAACTACTTCCTACGCGCCATCAATTGCGGGGCGATTACCGAGGAGGAAGGCATCACCCGTTCAGGTCTCACCGTCGACGAACTCCACACCCGCTCCTTCCTCCACATCCTGGAGGGCAGGAAGCCCGACTGACCGCGTCGCGGGCATTCGCCCAGATTGAGGTAGCGGCCAATCTGGGCACACGCTCAAGACCCTCGGTACGTGGTGTACCCGTGTCCGGACAACAAGAGTGGGATGTGGTAGTGGTCCCGGGAGCCGTCCAGCTCGAAGACCACGTGGACAAAGGGATAGAAGTCGTTGCCGGCGGCGCCGGTCTCGAACCCGAGCCGGTAGCGGCCCGGCCCCAGATCGCCGAACCCGCTGGCCCGGCCGTCGGCGTCGGTCACCGCCTCACCCACGAGGAACCAGCCATCTCCGTCACGAACCGAGAGGTGTATACCCACACCCGGGGCCGGCAAGCCAGCCTCCGTGTCGAGAACATGGGTGCTGAGCGTGCTCATCGAACCTCCTGACACAACATGCGACTGAGCCTGGTCTGCGTGATGCGGCGTTGCTCGTCGGAGGCCACCTTCAGCTCCTCGTCACGCCCATTGCCCAGGCGAACCCTGGCAATCGCCAGCATTTCCTCCGCCGTCTTCCCCGTGGCGTAAACGATGTAGGTGAAGCCGAATCGCTCCTCATATTCGGCGTTCACGCGTGCCAAAGCCTCTGCAACATCGTCGGACGCCTCTTGGGCACCGGCCTGCTCCCCGGCCCCCATTCCTCCGGTCGGCTCGCCGATCCGCGCGTGAGCCGCAAACGCCTGGAGCCAGTCGTCGTCTTCGAGTGCGTCGAATGCGTCCTCGGCTGCGGAGAGGACGCCGTCGAAACTGCCAAAGGGGCGCCGCTCCGACATCGACTTGATCCACTTCTCGCCGTCACACGCCGCATGGAAGAACCAGTGGGCCATTTGGCTGTCGAGCGAGTTGAGATACTCGATACGTCTTTCTCCGGCCGCATCAAGATCAGGTCTGCCCCAGACACGGAATCTCGCCATTCCTCCGTCGGGATGTATCGAGAGCCTGACGAACGCGGCGTGAGCGGGCGAGGGGAAGGCTATGTGATTCACAGAGTCGGGGTCGACTTCGTGGCGGTCTACCGCGTTCTGCCAATCCGCACCATCATCGGACACGTCGACCGAGACCCATCCGGGGGCGTTGCCCTTGAAGTGCGTGGTGTCGGCATCGACCCCGACCACCTCGCCGGCCATGCCGAGCCGGAAGCTCGCCCAGTCGTGGCCGGGCCCCCTCCGCCGCTTGGTCTCCCACCCGTCCCACATTCCCGAAGCCTCGGTCGGGCGCAGCATCTTCGAAGGCGGGTTGTAGTGGAAGTCGGAGGCGTCGATGAATTCCCCGCCGACCACCTGGGAGGCGAGATCGACCAGGGAGTCGGGGCAGACCTCCTCCATGGACGGGACGGGCGCGCCCTCCACGCGAAGCCGAGCCACGCCTCCGTCGGGGAAGATGTTCAAGCGGAGATGGGTGACTCGGCCACTGCCGGATACCTCGAACGATGCCTTCGAGTCACCCTCCAGGTCCGACTTGGGAACGAGCTCCTTCCAGGCAGCGTCGAGGAGACGCTCGTCGACACCGACACCGCACCCCTCCAGAGAGAACTGCTCTGGATAGTTGCCGGTGAAGAAGGCCGTATCGACCTCCACTCTCTCGACACGTCCAGGTATGCCCAAGGCGAGAACGCACCAGTCATGGCCGGCCTCACGACGGCGACGGGTCTCCCAGCCGTCCATCCACTTGCCGGTGTCGACGTAGAGACCTTCTTTCCACACCGGCTCGGGCTCTTTGATGAGATTGACGGCCTCGGCGAAGAACTCGTCGTTGAAGTCAACGACCCTTCCGCCGACGGCCTCAGAGAGAAGATCGATCATTTCGTCGCAGCATCCTGCCATGGCCGGGCCTGACGGTGCCGTCGAAGACCGCCACTCCGCGCAGATAGGTCGCCACCACCTTCCCCCGCAGCTTCATCCCGTCGTAGGGAGTAACCGGGTGGCGGTGCTCCAATCGACGTGCGTCGACCACGGTGTCGCCGTCCGGATCGAATATGACGAAGTCGGCATCCTTGCCGACTGCGATGGATCCCTTGCGGTCCGACAGCCCGGCCAAGGCGGCTGGGGACTCCGCCAGCCAAGCAACCAGGTCCAGCGGACCGAACCCCCTGCTCAAAGCACCCGTCCAAGCGGCCAGGAGTCTGAGCTGCAACGATGAGATCCCACCCCAGGCCTTTGCGAAGTCGCCCGAGTCGAGTGCCTTGAGCGAGGCCGGAGCGGGTGAGTGATCGGACACGACCATTGCCAGCGCGCCGGAACGCAGTCCTTCCCAGAGCGCCTCGCGATGGAGCCGATCCCGAATTGGAGGAGCGCACTTGAACTGGGTGGCACCATCGGGGATCTCGCCGGCATCGAAGGTCAGATAGTGAGGACAGGTCTCGGCGCTCAGCGATGAGGCTCCTATCGCATCAACTGCCTCCGCCGACGAAACGTGGAGCACGTGCACCTTCGCCGCAGTGTCTTCGGCGAGGGCGGCCACCGTCCTGACGGCGTTTAGCTCAGCTTCCACTGGCCGGGAGGCCAGGTACGACCGATAGGAACGGGAGCTCTCGACGGGCTGGATCCACTTGGCCTCCTCAGCGTGGACGAGGGCGGGAACACCCCAAGCCCCCAACGCCTTCAGGGAAGAGCGGAGCTCCGTTGTCTCGAGGGGGGCAAACTCCTCCACCCCGGAATCGATCATGAACATCTTGAATCCGGCAACACCCTCTTCGGCGAGTCTCGGCACGTGCTCGAGAGAGCCCGGAACGACTCCGCCCCAGAAGGCGGTGTCCACCGCCAGACTCCCCTCAGCCGACTGACGCTTCGCCTCGAGAGCCGCTGCGTCGACGGTCGGCGGAATCGAGTTGAGCGGCATGTCGACGATGGTCGTGGTTCCTCCCGCAGCGGCTGCCGCCGTCGCCGTGCGAAAGCCCTCCCACTCGGTGCGTCCCGGCTCGTTGACATGCACATGGGAGTCGACGAGGCCGGGAAAGATGATCCGATCGCCAAAGTCCTCATCCGCCAGCCCGTCGAGGATCTCGACCACGGCTCCACTTTCGTGGCGAACCGTGGCGGGCCGCAGTTCGCCCCCGACGGCAACTCGAGTCGATCGGATCGTCGGCACACTCGGACGGTACCGGCCCTCGCAGATCAGCAGATCGCTGGGCCAGTTAGTCTCGGCTCCATGGCAGATCTTCTCTCCCGACACCAGGACGTGATCGCGCCCGTAATCGCCTTTGACACCGACATCGTGGCTGAATCTGCCAACGGCATCTGGATAAAGGACGCCGAGGGGAACCGTTGGGCCGACTTCGCCTGCGGCACCGCGGTCACAAATCTCGGACACAACCATCCGGCCGTGGTCAAAGCGGCGCACGACCAGTTGGACCGGTTCGTTCACTCGGGGTGCATCTACCGATATGACACGGTGGTGGAGGCCGCTGAGAGACTTCGGGAGATCACCCCTCCCCAGATCGAGAAGTTCGCCTTCGCCAACTCGGGCGCGGAGGCGGTGGAGGCGGCGGTCAAGCTCGCCAAGTACTCGACGGGCCGCCAGGGGGTCATCGCGTTCCGCGGCGCCTTCCACGGCCGGACCATGGGCTCGGTCTCGTACACCACGTCGAACGCCAAGTATCGAGATGGGTATCACCCGATCTTGGGATCGGTCTTCGTGGCTCCCTTCCCCCACCCCTATCGGTGGGGTGTCAGCGAGGACGAGGCTGTGGACTCCTCCCTCCACGAGCTGAACATGATGTTCAAGCATGTCGTGCGGCCCCACAACATCGGCTGCTTCTTGATCGAGCCCGTCCAGGGCGAGGGCGGCTACTACCCAGCCCCGGCGCGGTTCCTCGACGAGATTCGGGCGCTCGCCGACGATCACGGCATCCTGGTCATCTACGACGAGATCCAAACCGGTTTTGGCCGCACCGCCGAATGGTTCGCCTCCGATCACTACGAGGCCAAGCCGGACATCATGGCCCTGGGCAAGGGCATAGCCAACGGCATGCCCCTGTCCGCCTACGGCGGCCCCAGGGAGACGATCGACGCCTGGCCGGTGGGTGCGCATGGGACCACATTCGGAGGCAATCCGGTCGCAGCTGCGGCGGCGACAGCGGTGCTGGACACCATGGGAGATCTCTTGCCCCATGCCCGGGAGCTATCCGCTCACGCCTTCGAGAGATACAAGGAGTTGGCGGAGCGTCACGAGACCATCGGTGACGTGCGCGGCCTGGGTCTCATGATCGGTGTCGAGTTCGTCGAGGATCGCGCCTCGCGAGCACCCGACGCCAAGGCGTTCAAGCATGTCCAGTCCCATGCCTTCGAGCGCGACCTCATCATCATCGAGTGCGGGCCGGACGGGAACGTCCTCAGGTTCATCCCGCCATTGATCACCGAGATGGACGAGTTGGACTGGGCGATAGACCTCGTCGGCGAGGGCCTCAGCTCCTGGGAAGCAACCTGATCGGGAACCGTTCTGCGCACCACAGGCATCCAAGATCCGATGAAACGAATGACGGTCGGGCTCCTGGCGGCGGCCCTGGCAATCTCAGCGTGCGTTGCCGGTGACGGGATCGCGCTTCCGGAAGAGGATGGGTCTCCCCTGCTGCAGGTCCGCTCGGAGGGTGGGTTCGCCCCCATCGAGTTCATCCTCGGCCATGGCCCCAGGTACACGCTGCTGACCGACGGCCGGCTGATATCGGAGGGACCCGTGCCCGCCATATATCCGGGACCCCTCGTTCCCAACTACCAGGTGACCACCATCGACGAAGACCAGATGCGGTCGGTTCTCGACCTCGTCGAGGCCATCGGGCTGCCCGACATGATCGACACCTTCGACGACGTCAACACCAACACGGTGGCCGACGCCACGACCGAGATCGTCACCTACTGGGACGCCGGAGGCTCACACCGCTACTCGGTCTACGCCCTCGGGCTCATCGACAACCCGTCGGTGCGCCCGGAGACCGCATCGTTCCAGAACCTGGTGAACCTTCTCGACCAGTTGGCCTCGCAAGGCGAGTCGACGGGCTACGTCGCAGACAGAGTCCAGTATGTCGCCGGGCCCGGCTTCTCCGACCCCGACTTCGCCGAAGTCCTGGGCTGGCCTCTCGACAACGAAGACTTCGACAGCTGGGCCATGCTCCCCAACGGCTGGGCATGCCTCGTGCTGGGCGGCGAGGTCCCTGGCCTCTTCTTCGAGGCCGACAACGCCACCCTGTGGACGAACCCCGAGGGTGGGGACGATCTCAAGCTGCTGGTGCGACCCCTGCTCCCTGGCGAGGAAGCCTGCTTCAGCGGCTAGTCCTCGGTCGAGACCTTCGCCTTGTCGGCTATCTCGGCCACGATGTCGGCGTTGGCCAGGGTCGTGGCGTCACCGAGGTGCCGCTGCTCGGAGATGTCCTTCAGCAGACGCCGCATGATCTTCCCCGAACGCGTCTTTGGCAGGTCCGCGGTGAACACGATCGACTTCGGCTTGCAGATCGGACCCAGCGTGTTCGCCACGTGGTCGCGCAGCTCGTCCAGCAATGCGTCGTCCCCGTCGACACCTCCCCGCAGGGTCACGAAGGCAGCAATCGCCTGACCGGTCAGCTCGTCCTTGCGACCCACCACCGCCGCCTCGGCCACGGCCGTGTGGCTGACCAGAGCCGACTCAACCTCGGTGGTGGAGATGTTGTGACCCGACACCAGCATGATGTCGTCCACCCGGCCCAGCAGCCAGTAGTACCCGTCTTCGTCGCGTTTGCACCCGTCTCCTGCGAAGTACTTGCCTTCGAACTTCGACCAATAGGTGTCTATGTACCGCTGGTCGTCGCCGTAGATGGTCCGGGCCATGCCCGGCCATGGTTGGGTGATGACAAGGAATCCGCCCCCGCCCAGAGGTACCGAGTTCCCGGCGTCGTCGACGACATCTGCCGCCATGCCCGGGAAGGGCAAGGTTGCCGAGCCGGGCTTGGTGGCGACGACGCCGGGAAGCGGTGTGATCATGATCCCGCCAGTCTCGGTCTGCCACCAGGTGTCGACGATGGGGGCTTTCTCCCCGCCGATGTGGTGGTGGTACCAGATCCAGGCTTCGGGGTTGATCGGCTCCCCGACCGTCCCGATCACCCGCAGCGACGACAGGTCGTGCTTTGCCACGTGCTCGTCGCCCCACTTCATGAACGCCCGGATGGCGGTCGGAGCGGTGTAGAAGATCGTGACCTTGTGGTCTTCGATGATCTGCCACAGTCTGTCGAATCCGGGGTAGTTGGGCGCACCCTCGTACATGACACTGGTGGCCCGGTTGGCCAAGGGTCCGTAGACGATGTAGCTGTGCCCGGTTACCCATCCGATGTCGGCCGCACACCAGTAGATGTCGGTATCCGGCTTGATGTCGAAGACGTAGGAGTGCGTCGTGGTGACATGGGTCAGGTACCCGGCCTGGGTGTGAACGATTCCCTTCGGCTTTCCCGTCGTACCCGAGGTGTAGAGGATGTAGAGAGGGTCCTCGGCGTTGAGCACCTCTGCAGCGCACTCGTCTGACTGACCATCGACGAGGTCGTGCCACCAGATGTCGCGTCCCTCGGTCATGTCAACCCCGTGATCGGTTCGCTTCACGACGATGCAGTGCTCGATCGTTGACGTCGACTCCAGAGCGACATCGGTGTTGTCCTTGAGCGGAACAACGTTCCCGCCTCGCCACGCACCGTCCTGGGTGATGACAACATGTGCCTCGGCGTCGTTGATCCGACTCGACAGCGCTTCGGATGAAAAGCCGCCGAACACCACCGAGTGGACGAGGCCAAGACGAGCACAGGCGAGCATGGCGATCGGCAACTCCGGGACCATTCCCATGTAGATGGCGACTCGGTCGCCCTTCGACAAGCCCAGGCTCTTGAGGCCGTTGGCGAACCGGTTGACGTCCGCGGCCAGCTGTGAATAGGTGATGTTCCGCTGGTCACCCGGCTCGCCGATCCAGTGGTATGCGACCTGGTCCCCGTGATCGGACAGATGCCGATCGAGGCAGTTGTAGGAGAGGTTCAGCTCGCCATCGGAGAACCACTTGTAAAAGGGAGGGTTGGAGTCGTCGAGCACGACGGTGGGTGCCTTGAACCAGGTGAGCCGGTCCATGGCCTGCTTCTTCCAGAACCCGACGAAGTCCTCGGCGGCCTCCTCGTGAACCCCTGGTTGGGCGTTTGCTCCGGCGGTGAATTCCTTCGCCGGTGGAAACGTTCGATCCTCGGTGAGCAGGTTCTCGAGAGCCTGCGACATGGCTACTCCTCTTCTTGAGACGCGTCGGCGGAACCTACCAGTGAGCGGGACCGCCACCACATGAGCACTCCCACGAGCGCGCTGATGTAGAGGAAGACGTCGCCGGTGACAGAGAAGGGTCCCCGCAGGCCGGGGCTTGCTTCCAGCTCTAGAAGCTCCTGGGTGCCCAGGTCGGTGATCCCGGTGATCCTTCCTTGCGCATCGACCCCCGCCGACTTGCCGGTCACGGCGGCGTGGATCAGGGGCATGCCCAGCTCCACCGCTCGCATCCTCGTCATTCCTATGAACTGGTCTGACGCCGGGGTGTAGTCATAGGACGCTTCATTGGTTGCGATCACCAGGATGTTCGCCCCAGCCCGGGCGTGCTGAACGCCGTATCGAGAGAAGCCTCCCTCGAAGCTGATCACCGATCCGAGGCGAAAACCGCCGACTTCGGGGAACACGACCGCACCCTCGCCCGGAACCATGTCCCGGGGCACCGCAGCCAGGGCGGGGATCTTCCCAAAGATCGAACGCGCCGGTATGTACTCGCCAAAGGGCACCGGGTGCTGTTTGCGGTACTCCCCGACGATCTCCCCTCCGGGGTTGAAGACCACGTTGGCGTTGACCCACTCGGTGTCGCTGAAGTGACGGTCGCCACCGATCAGCATCCACGCTCCAATCCTCTGAGCTTCGGCCGCGATGGCCTCTCTCACCTCGGCGTTGAGCACTGGATCGGCATTGGTGGAGCCGGTGGAGCTCTCCGACCAGACCACAAGCTCCGCCGAGCCCGGAGGAATGGTTCGGGTCAGCTCGAGATGCTGCTGGTAGGTGCGCAGACGCTCGTTGGGTGGGCAATGCTCAAATGGGCATGGGGTTGACCCCTGGACCACCACGACGTCGATGGCCGGACCGTCCGGTGACGAGATCAGAGAGGGGACTGCGGCCAGCAGCGGGACCAGCAGCACAGGAGCCGCCCAGACCAGTCTCCTTTCCCAGCTCCGAGTCAGGGCAAGGGCACCCAGCGCCCCGACCAGGGCCACGAGCACCGTCAGGCCCGATGTGCCGACCGCCCAGGCGGCAAAGCGTGTCGCGCTCATGTCAGACAGGGCGTATCCGGCGCCGCCCCACTCGAGGCCCCCGATGGGAAAGCGGTACCGAATTGCCTCCATAAGACCCCAGCCGCCAACTGCGAGCAGAAGCCAGACGACGGGCTCTCGATCGCCATACTTGGAAATCCACCAGCCGTAGGCGATCAGAAAGGAAGCCTGAGCCGGGACCAGTATCAGGGCAAGGGGGTCGAGAACGGTCAGCCACCACATGAGGCCCCCGTAGAAGGCGAAGCCGTATAGAGCGCCGAGGAGAAGACCTTGACGGCGGTTCCTGGCAAGGCGAAGCCCCGACAAGAAGAAGGCGACGCCGGCAAGGATGAGCACGCCCGGCCCGAAGGGGGGAAATGCCAGGACTGAGAGGACGGCCCCCGAAATGACCAGGAGTGCGGCTTTCACCACCCAAAGAGTAGGAAGGGGCGTCGAACAAGCGTCGGTCGTAGAGTCGCCTCATGTGGGAAGGTGATGTGTGGGTTGCGGCAAGGGCCGCCCGTGCCGGTGCGGACGTCGTCCAGGCCGGGTTCTTCCAGCAGCTCGACACCGAGTTGAAAGGCGCGGTCGACCCCGTGACTCAGGTTGACCGCGATGCCGAGAACGCGATCAGGTCGGCCATCTCCTCCCATTTCCCGGATGACGCGATTCTGGGCGAGGAGGAGGGCGGCGCCGACTGGCGGACTGGACGGGTCTGGATCGTCGACCCCCTCGATGGGACCGTCAACTACGTCCACCGATTGCCCCTGGTGGCCGTATCGGTCGCGCTGTGGGACAGCGGCAAGCCTGTCGTCGGAGTGATCATCGACGTAGCCCGGAACGACGAGTTCGTCGCCGTCGTTGGCGAGGGCGCGACCTTGAATGGGCAGGCGATCTCGGTGTCGAATACGGCTTTGCTCCAGGACTCGCTCGTGGTCACAGGGTTTCCCTATGACCGCCAGGAGCGCGCAGCCGGATACCTGGCCGTCGTGGAGGAGGTCATGAAGGTGACCCAAGGCACCCGCCGACTCGGGGCCGCTGCTCTCGATCTCGCCTGGCTGGCATGTGGTCGGTTCGACGGATACTGGGAACACGGAGGTCGGCACGGGATAAAGCCCTGGGATGTGGCGGCCGGCATGCTCCTCGTAACCGAAGCCGGAGGGGCGTTCTCCGACGAATCAGGGTCGGAGAGTCAACTCGAGGCCCGAGCATTCGTGGCGAGCAATGGGAAGATCCAAGAGGAGCTCCGCTCGATCATCGCCCGGACCATGCCCGAGCACTTGCGTTGATGTACCACGATCACCACTTTCACCCGTTCGGCTATGCCTCCGTCGTCAACGGGCTCGAGTTGATGGACGCCGGCGACCTCGACGAGGTCCTGTCGGCGGTGGCCGGACGGGCCGGCCTCGTGGACGGCCCCATCATCGGCCAGCGGCTCAATGACGAGAGCATCCCTGAGCTGCGCTTGCCTACGGCGGCCGACATCGACGATGTCGTGTCCGACCGACCGGTCCTCCTCTACCGATACTGCGGTCACATTGCGGTTGCCAACAGCGAGGCGCTGCGACTCGCCGGTCTCGACACAGATACACCCGACCCGCGCGGTGGCAGCTTCGACAGGGATGCCAGCGGTCGGCCCAACGGGATCCTGCGGGAGACGGCTATCAAGAGAGTGTCCACTGTCCTCGCCCCACTGACCCCGGCACCGTCGGATCGGGCCATCCTGGACGCCCTGAAAGGCCTGCGGGATGTCGGGCTCGGGTCGATAACCGGCATCATCTCGGCCGAAGACCCGGTGTGGTGTGGCACCGGAGACGAGGTGCAGACCCTGGCCAGGATCGCTCCTGACCTGGCCATCGACATCGACGTGCTGGTCATCGCCAAGACCCCGCAGAGCCTTGCCGCGGCCAAGGAAGTTCTCGATCACGCCGATGGGAGGGCCCGCTTCCTGGGCTGGAAGGAGTTCTCGGATGGGAGCCTCGGCGGGCACACCGCGGCCATGCACCAGCCGTATGCGGACCAGCCTGAGACCCGGGGAACCGATCGCTTCCACTTCGACCGGGCGAAGGCGAGAGCCGAGATGTCCCTGGAGTTGGGCGGAGTCGTGGCGATCCACGCCATCGGCGACCGAGCCAACGACGGCGTCCTCGACTTCTTCGAGCACCTCGTCTACATGGGGGCCGATCCGGGTTCGCTGCGCATCGAGCACGCCTCGGTTCTCACCGACGAGGCCGTGAACAGAATGGCACGTTTGGGAGTCACGGCCTCTGTGCAGCCCGCATTCTTGGCTTCAGAAGAGGACTGGCTGGAGAAGCGTCTCGGGCCGGATCGCATGAGGATGGCCTACCCCTTCCGACGTCTCCACGAGGCTGGAGTGCGGCTTGTAGGAGGGTCGGACACGCCGGTTGAAACGCCCGACCCGGCCATTGGCATACGCGCCGCGGTCGATCGGCACGGGATAAACCCGAACGAGGCTCTTGCAGCAGACCTCGCCGAGGGTCTGTTCGCCCCACCGGAGCAGCGTCCCCAATCGAATCTCCGCTAGAGCTCACTGGCTTTGGACTCCATCGAGGAGACGTCGATGACGCCATCGAATCTGCAGCCCGACTCCCAGCCTTTCGACAAGGTGGTGAGGTCCATATCCGGTGCGAACACCCTCGAGAGAGGGACACCGGGAGGGCAACTGGCCTTCTCGGGGCTGTTTGGCCCGCAGGAGCTGATGAAAACTCGGGGAAACCAGTACCATCCCGGGCTCCCATGCACCACTTCTCCACGATTACGCCTGCCCAAATAGAGGAGGGGGTCGACCGGGGGCTGGCCGAGGCGGCCGCCGTCCTGGACGAGCTGGTCGCCCCCGAGGGCGGCCGAACATTCGGCAATTTCCTCGCCCCCCTGGACCGCATCTCGGCCATCTACGGCGACATCCGCCTCAACTACACGTTCATGGGCTATGTCCACCCGGACAAGGAGGTTCGCTCCGCGGGCAAGGACGCCGAGGAGAAGCTCGACAAGTTCGCCGCCGAGGTCTACTTCCGCGCCGACCTCAACGCCGCGGTGAAGGAGTACGTCGAGACCGAAGAGGCGTCCTCGCTCGAAGGTGAAGAGGAGCGCTTCCTCGACCGCGTTCAACGGGCACTGCGCAAAGCCGGGCACGACCTCGATCCAGAGGTCCAGGAGGAGGTCAAGCAGAAGACCCTTCGCCTGAAGGAGTTGGAGGTTCGCTACGCCCAGAACGTCGACGAGTGGCAGGCATCGATCCTCCTGGACCGGGAGGACTGCGAGGGCATGCCGGACAGCTGGATCGACGCCCTCGAGATCGACCAAGAGACGGGAAGGTTGAAGGTGACGATCGCCTACCCCCACCTGATCCCTTTCCTGGACAACGCCAAGCGGCGTGACCTGAGGGAACAGCTCCGGTACGAGTACCTCACCGTCGCGGTGGAGGAGAACAGGGCCCTCCTGGAGGAGGCCCTCCGGCTCCGCCAGGAGATCGCCACAGCATTCGATCAGCCGACATGGGCGCATCACCGTCTGGACGACCGCATGGCGAAGAACCCCGAGCGAGTAGAAGCCTTCTACAAGGAGCTGCGCGAGCCGCTGACCGCCCGGGGCCTCGAAGAAGTCGACAGGATCGCCGATCTCCTGGAGGCAGACACCGGCGACCGTGGCGTCCAGGCCTGGGACTGGGGCTACTACGACACTCTTCAGCGCAAGACCGACTACGGAGTCGACCCCTTCGAAGTCGCCAACTACTTCCCGCTTCCGCAGGTACTCGAGGGAATGTTCGGCCTCACCTCGGAGATGTTCGGAATCAAGTTCACCGAGATAACCGACTTCGACTCCTGGCACGAAGACGTCCAACTCTTCGCGATCAACGACTCGGAGACCGGAGAGGAACTATCTCGGTTCTATCTCGATCTCTTCCCCAGGGAAGGGAAGTACGGACACGCAGCCGAGTTCCCCCTCATCCCCAGCCGCCGTCTCGAAGACGGGTCATATCAGAACCCGGTTTGCGCGATGGTGTGCAACTTCACCAAGCCGACCGAGGACGCCCCATCCCTCCTCCAGCACTCGGAAGTGGAGACCTTGTTCCACGAGTTCGGCCACGTTCTCCATCAGAACCTGGGCCGCACCGAGCTTGCAGCCTTCTCCGGAACCAACGTCGAGCGGGACTTCGTGGAGGCTCCCAGCCAAATCATGGAGAACTGGATCTGGAGGTCCGACGTACTGAAGAGGTTCGCCCACCACTACGAGACCGGCGATCCCATCCCGGACTCGCTGGTCGAACAGCTGGTCGCAGCCAAGCGGCTCAACAAAGGCCGCTTCTATCTGCGCCAGATGGGTCTCGGCTTCCTTGACCAGCAGATACACGCCGGCCCCAACCGCGATCTCGACACCATCGAAGCTGAGAGCAACGCCATCTCCTTGCTCCCCTTGCAGGAGGGCACCTTCCTCATGTCATCTTTCGGACACCTGATGGGCGGGTACGACGCGGCCTACTACGGGTACATGTGGTCCGATGTCTACGGCAATGACATGTTCTCCCGATTCGAGGCCGAAGGCGTCACCAACACCGATGTGGGCATGGCCTATCGAAAGGCGGTGCTCGAGAAGGGTGGATCAGTCGACCCAGACGACATGTTGCGCGACTTTTTGGGAAGAGAACCGAGCAACGAGGCGTTCCTCAAGGAGCTCGGAATAGTGGGAACCGGGTAGATAGCGACTATCGTCTAACTACCGACAAACCACTACCGGTGTTTAACGCCGTATTAACGGGCCAAGTTGCACGATTTGAGTGCGTAATCAAGAAACAGGGCAAGTTCGTGGCGGTCGGGAATCCCACGACTTTCCCCAACGTTCCACAACCAACGGCCCAAACCCAGGAGGGCCCTATGACTGACACTGTTAGAGGCGCAGCCATCAAAGGGGTGACACGCCCCTCAAAGCGCTTTTCGCCGGGGCGCGTATGCGCTCGACCGGGCTGTGAGACCAAGATCTCGCAGTACAACAAGGCTGACTACTGCCATGCCCACGCGCCGATCCGCTTCCCGCGCGTTCGTGGCAAGATCCTCGACGAACAAGACGCCTAGATCTCTGGTTGGGACAGGTCCTCTCCCCCTCCCCGTCCCAAACAGACAAGAAGAGAGCTCCGACCTCGGTCGGAGCTCTCTGCTTGGACGGTTGCGGCGGCCAGCTCCCCTAACCTTCTAGCGGACTGGAAAGTATTCGCGCTATGATCGAACTGTGAGAATCGGACAACTCGCACAGAGAGCCGGCGTCTCGACCAAGACGATCCGCTACTACGAGGACATCGGGGTGCTTCCCGAGCCCGACCGCGCAGCGAACGGCTACAGAGACTACGACGAGAAGTCCATCGACCGGCTCTCGTTCATCAAGGACGCCCAGGCATCGGGGCTCTCACTCGTCGAGATCGAGACGGTCCTGGAGCTCCGGGAAGCAGGCGAGTCGTCATGTCACCACACCATCGCGATCCTCGAGGCGCACATGGCGGAGGTCGACGTCCAGCTGATCGAGCTGGGGAGAACCAGAAGCCGGCTGCGTGAGATGATCGCCAAGGCAAAGGCGCTCGACCCCAGCGATTGCCAGGATCCGAATCGCTGCCAGACGATCGCTCGCCGAAATTCGAGAAAGGAAGCTCGATGACAGAGATCCAGCTCCAGGTCCCCGAGGTCCACTGTGGCCACTGCAAGTCAAGCCTCGAGGGCGCGGTAGGCGCGCTCGGCGGCGTGGAAAAGGTCGATGTGACCATCGCAGACGCCACCATCGATGTGGCTTTCGACGAGTCGAAAGTGGGCATCGACACGATCAAGGGCACCATCGAAGACCAGGGATACGCCGTCTTTGGCTGATAAGAGCTCCCACTCCGAACCCACAACGCTCCTCTTCGACGTTGATGGCATGACCTGCGCCACCTGCGCCATTCGGATCGAACGCGTCCTGGAGAGGCAGGAAGGGGTCGAGGCGGCCTCGGTGAACCTCGCCGGTGCTTCTGCACAGGTTCGCGTCGACCCGGATACGGACCCAGGGGCGCTTGCCGGAGCCGTCGAGAAGATCGGATACCACCTGGAAAGGCGTCACGCCGAGGACGCGCCACGCGACATGGTCCACCACTACCACGAGAGCGAAGCCACCCAGTGGAAGCGCTTTCGTATCGTGGCCGCTCTAGGGTTCCCAGCGATGGCCCTGGCCATGTTGGCCCCAGACGCGCTCTGGAGTCACATCGTTCAGCTGATCCTCGTGACACCGGTCGTGACTTGGGGCGGCTGGCAGTTCCATCGAGTCGCCTTGCTGCAAGCTCGGAACCGCAGCGCCAACATGGACACCTTGATCTCACTGGGCGCGGTGGCGGCGTTCCTGTACTCGATCTGGGCGCTGACTGCAGAAGAAGAGGTCTTCTTCGAAATCGCGGGTGTGATCATCACTCTGATCACACTCGGGAGGGCGTTCGAAGCGCGCGCCAAAGGACAGGCCTCCGAGGCGGTGCACAAGCTGATGGAACTCGGTGCCAAGGAGGCGCGCATACTGGTCGATGGATCCCAGAGGACAGTACCCGTCGAACAACTCCTGCCCGGAGACCTCATGGTCGTCCACCCAGGAGAAAAAGTCCCCACCGACGGTGTGATCGTGGCCGGGACTACCTCGCTCGACGAATCGATGCTGACCGGCGAGTCGCTGCCAGTGGACAAGGAACCAGGCGACGAGGTGTTCGGGGCCACGGTCAACCAGGACGGGCGCATCGAGGTGCGGGCCAGTGCGGTCGGTGCGGACACCGCTCTGGCATCGATCGTCCGCATGGTCGAAGAGGCTCAAAGTTCAAAGGCGCCCACGCAGAGGCTCGCTGATCGGGTTTCGGCCGTCTTCGTTCCCACGGTCATAGTCTTCGCCATCGCCACTGCGCTGGTCTGGCTGGCACTCGGCAATGACGTCGCCCCTTCCTTCCAGGCGGGCGTGGCAGTTCTGATCATTGCCTGCCCGTGTGCCCTCGGCCTGGCCACTCCGACGGCGATCATGGTCGGAAGTGGACGCGGAGCAGAGCTGGGAATTCTGTTCAAGCGGGCCGAGGTCTTCGAGCAGGCCGGGCGGGTGAACACGGTCCTCTTCGACAAGACCGGCACCCTCACCTCGGGTGTCATGAGCCTCACCGATGTAATCACCGACCTCGACGAGGGCGACTTCCTCCGTCAGGCGGCCGCAGTCGAGGCCGCCTCCGGGCACCCGATCGGAGCCGCAGTGGCTCTCGCTGCCGACGAGGCTGGCATCGAGTTCCCACAGCCAGACTCGATCGAGAGCTTCTCGGGGTTGGGAGTAGTGGGAGTCGTGGAGGGGACGACGATCGTTGTCGGCAAGGCCAAGCTCGCAGCAGACCAAGGGCTCATCATCTCCGAACGCTGGAGCGACTCCCTGTCCGAGCTCGAAACCCAGGGCAAGACTGCTTTCGTGGTGGGCTGGGATGGCGAGGCTCGGGGCGTCATCGCGGTTGCCGACACGGTTCGCCCGGAGTCCAAGACGGCGATCGAGGCACTGGCCCGAGCCTCGGTGACCACCGCAATGGTCACCGGCGACAACGCCCGCACCGCCGATGCGATTGCCGCTTCTCTGGGCATCACCGAAGTCGAGTCGGAGGTCATGCCCGGCGACAAGGCCGAGACGGTCAAGACGTACCAGGCACCGGGCCGATCGGTGGCATTCGTGGGTGATGGGATCAATGACGCTCCCGCCCTTACTCAAGCCGACCTCGGTCTCGCAGTTGGCTCGGGGACGGATGTCGCCCTAGAGGCCGGTGACGTCGTGCTGCTCAATGGGGATCCACGATTGGTTCCGGCAGCGATCGACCTGGCCAAAGCGACCTTCCGGACGATCAAGCAGAATCTCGGCTGGGCCTTCGGATACAACACGGCCGCCATTCCCATCGCTGCTCTAGGCCTCCTCAATCCGATGATCGCGGCGGGCGCAATGGCCTTCTCCTCAGTTTCGGTGGTCCTCAACGCCCTCAGGCTGCGGCGGTTCAAGCCCGACTGGGCCTGAACGTCTACCCCTAGGACGGGTGTAGGTTTCGGATATGCCCTCTCTCCATTGGATCGATAGACCGGTCCTGAGCGATCCCGTCGCCGTTCTCGCCTTCGAGGGCTGGGGAGACGCGGGAGAATCTGCCAGCCAAGCGGCTGCGAGCCTCCTGGACAGCCTGGGAGGCAACCTGGTCGCCGTCATCGACCCGGACGAGCACTTCGACTTCCAGGTGCGGCGCCCGATGGTGGCTCTCGACAGTTCGGGTATTCGCTCCATCAACTGGCCCCGGAACGAGATCCATGTCGTGCACAATTCGATCCAGGATCTGGTCGTGGTCCTGGGTGAAGAGCCCCACTACCGATGGAAGGTGTTCACCACCGAGTTGGTGGATGCTCTCCAAAGTCTGGGCGTGGGGCGCGCCGTGACGCTCGGGGCATTCATCGGACAGGTGGCGCACACCCTTCCGGTCCCGCTAGTCGGCTCAGCCACCAAGCCCGACACGCTGAATCTTCACGGTCTGCTGCCTTCGGGGTACGAGGGTCCAACCGGAATAGTCGGGGTCTTGAACCACGCGCTGGGCAATGCCGGCATCGACGTGATTTCGGTTTGGGCGGCGGTGCCCCACTACCTGTCCAACCAGGACTACCCGCCCGCGACCGAGGCCCTCGCCGAGAAGGCAGCCGAGTTGATCGGCCTCACCGTCGACGTGGGAAAGCTCTCGCTCAGGTCGAGAAACTTCCTGAACACGGTGGACCAGGCCTTGGAGGGGAACAGTGACCTCCGAGAGTATGTGGAACGGCTCGAGGAAGAGGCAGACTCCGACTCAGAGCAGGGTTTCAGACTGGTCGAGGAGATCGAGGACTTCCTACGCGACAAAGACTGACCACCTGAAGAGAAACCGGGCCCTCGGCCCGGTTTCCTCACAGGGTTGATGTCACTTCTTGCGCTTGTGCCGGTTCGCCTTGATGCGCTTGCGGTACTTGTGCTTGCTCATCTTCTTGCGGCGCTTCTTGACCAACGAGCCCATGGATCCTCGGGATCGGGGCGCCCTAGGTTGGCGGCTCTTCGAGCGATGTGCAACCTCGTCTACGCTCAGCGGCCATGCCTCCGATGATCGGCATCACCTGTGCGCAGCGTGAGGTGCCGTCCTCCGCAGGGGAGGATCGAGCGCACGTCCTCTACGCGACGTACAGCGCAATGGTGCGTGCGGCCGGCGGCGTTCCCGTCGTGCTCTTGCCGAGCGACGCGATCGACGAGCTGGTGGCCCGGATCGATGGGCTGGTGTTGAGCGGCGGTGGGGACGTCGAACCGGCCCGATACGGAGGGCCCGGTGCCGAGTCGGTCTACGGCGTGGACCGGGAGCGAGACGAGTTCGAGATCGCCTTGGCCCGGGCGGCTGCGGCGCGGCGCCTCCCCACGCTCGCCGTCTGTCGCGGCATGCAGGTCGTCAACGTCGCCTTCGGGGGAACCCTCATCGCCGACATCCCAACTGCGATCCCCGGTGCAGAGCAACACCGGCGGCGCAGCGGCGACGCCCGTCTCCCCGTCCAGCGGGTCACGCTCGAGGCCGGTTCGGCCCTGGCGACCGCTCTCGGATCCACCGAGGTGCTCGTCAACACCGTCCACCACCAGGCCATCGATGAGGTGGGATCCGGACTGCGGGTCACAGGCCGGGCCGGCGACGGTCTCCCCGAGGCGATGGAGGCGCCGGAGTGGCCGCTGTGGGCCGTTCAGTGGCACCCGGAATGGCTCGGCAGCGACGACGGGCCCTCGCTGCGACTCTTTCGCGCGCTGGTGGAAGCCGCGTCCGAGTGACCCTCCCCTCGCCTGGTACGCTCCTCGGCGTGCCGGCCGATTTCTCGCTGCGCGATCGGGTCATCGTGATAACCGGAGCCAGCCGCGGGATCGGTGAGGCGATCGCCCAAGCGTGCGTCGACGCCGGGGCGGCCGTAGTGCTTGCCTCCAGGAAGCAGGAAGGGCTCGACGAGGCCGCCGCGGCGATCGCCGAATCCGGGGGCACCGCCCTGCCGATTGCCTGTCACATGGGTCACCCCGAGGAGGTGGAGGCCTTGTTCGATCGGGCCGTCGCCGAGCTGGGCGGAGTGCACGGCCTCGTCAACAACGCCGGCACCAACCCGTACTTCGGTCCCACCCTGGGCACCACCGACGCCGCCTTCGACAAGACCTTCGAGGTGAACGTCAAGGGCTACCTCTACGCCACCCGGGAGTTCGCCAACAGGGCCGAGGGCGGCAGCGTCGTGAACATCGCCAGCGTCGCCGGCATCGACGCCTCCCCCCTCATGGGCGTCTACGGCATGACGAAGGCCTCGGTCATCTCGATGACCAAGACCCTCGCCGTCGAGTTGGCGCCGGCGGGGATTCGCGTCAATGCCATCGCCCCCGGCTTGGTGGAGACCCGGTTTGCGGCAACGCTCATCCACAACGACGAGATTCGCGACTCTGTCATGGCGCAGACCCCGCTGGGCCGCCACGCGGTGCCCGACGAGATCGCCGGAGCCGCGATCTTCCTCTTGTCCGAGGCATCCTCGTTCGCCACCGGCGAGACCCTGGTCGTCGACGGTGGATCGACGATCCGCTGACCCCCAGGCCACATCGGCAAGGGCTAGGGTCCCGCCATGAGCGTCCGCACGATCGCCGTCAATCCCCTCCCCGGCTACCCGCATCGAATCGGAGCCGCCATGTGGCGTATGGAGGACACTCGGCGGCGAACCCTGATGACGCTGGAAGGCCTCGACCCCGAGCACTTCGACATCGTGCCCGACGGGCTCGAGAACTCGATCGGGACCCTGCTGTATCACGTCGCCGCCGTGGAGACCGACTGGCTCTACACCGACATTCTCGGCGAGGAGTTCCCGGACTGGGTGGCCGAGCTGTTCCCCCATGACGGTCATGAGCGCGACGGCAGGCTCACCCACATCGGCGGGCTGACCGCTGAAGACCACCTCACCCGGCTCGCCACCGCCCGGGACCGCTTCTTGACCGAGATGCGCCGCCTCGACGACGAGTACCTCGATCGCGCCCGTCCCGTCGCAGATCACATGGTGAGCCCCGGTTGGGTGCTGCATCACCTCCGAGAGCACGAGGCGGAGCATCGCGGCCAGATCCAGTCGATCAGAACCGTCCTCAAGAACCGCTGAACCTCAGTCGACCTCGGTCCCCCGCTCTGAGATCGCCAGCGCCACGACCTCTCCGGCGTCGCCGATCCGGGACCGCATCGCATCGGCCACGCCGGTCACGGAAGCCTCCGGCGTTATGGCCACCACGGTGGGCCCGGCGCCGCTCCAGGCGGCGTGGACGGCTCCGGCGGCTCGCGCCGCATCCATGAGCGCCGCCGATCCGGGTGCCAGGTGAGCACGGCGCTCCTCGTGCAATTCGTCGCCGCTCGCTTCGGCGAGGAGGTCGGGATCCCCGGTCCGCAGCCCCTCTATCAAGAAGCCCAGACGAGCAGCGGTCCGCGCTGCAACGGCCGTCGAGACCGGATCGGCCGTGACACGACGAGCCTCCTCGGTCGCCAATTCGGTGTCCGGCACCGCCATGACGATGCTGAGATCCTCGTGCATCTCGAGCCGCCGTACGGTCCCCTTCGGCGACACCATCACCAGGCCGCCGTACAGGGCGGCGGCCACGTTGTCGGGGTGGCCCTCGACCCGGGTGGCGGGCCCGAGCAGGGCAGCCCGGTCCACCGAGCCCCCTCGCAACGATCGCAATGCAGCCGCGGTGGCGGCGATGATGGCTGCGCTCGATCCGAGGCCGCGGGTGGGTGGGATCGCGCTGTCGATCGCCACCCGGAAGGACCCCTCGACGGCAAGCGCGTCCGCCACCCTGCGGACCAAGGCGACGGCAGACTCGTCTGCAGGGGCAGCCCCGGAGGTCACCTCCCATTTCGTCGCCTCGTCGACTGAGACCCGGCACCGCAGGTCCAGGGCGACGGCAAGGACGTCGAACCCCGGTCCCAGGTTGGCGGAGGAGGCCGGAGCGGAGGCTGTCTTCACGATCGAGGTTCGATGAAGATCCGGGTCGCGGCCGGCACGGCTTCCTGGATGCCCCGCTCGGCCCGGGCGATAACCGCCTCGATCTCGTCACCGCTCAGCCCCGCGTCGACATGGAGGTCGATGTTCACCAGGATCTCGTCGGGACCCAGGTGCATGGTGAGCATTCGGGTCACCGCCTCCACACCGGGAACGGCCAGGACCGCCATGCGAATGCCGGATCGGGTCTGACGGGTCGCCGACTCCCCGACCAGGAGACCCTTGACCTCGATGGCCAGAATCCAAGCCGTCACAGCGAGCAGCACGCCGATGACCAGCGAGGCGATCCCGTCCCAGCGGGGATTCCCGGTCCACTCGGCGAGCAGCAGACCCCCGGCCGCCACGAGGATGCCGAGCACCGCCACAGTGTCCTCGAAGAGCACCACGAGAAGCGCCGGGTCCTTCGACTCCCGCACCGTTCTCCACAGCCGCCGTCCGCCCCGGCGGCGGTTGAACTCCCGCAGCGCAGGGATGAAGGCGATGAAGATCTCGAA
>JABAOE010000431.1_pt4 | contig 100662 bp, 91 predicted proteins | sample 7062141 | NCBI WGS metagenome assembly JABAOE01 (sample SAMN14538627, study PRJNA623070) | marine sediment metagenome | biome: marine biome [ENVO:00000428]; feature: marine pelagic biome [ENVO:01000023]; material: deep marine sediment [ENVO:00002113] | place: India: Gulf of Khambhat ... | reverse complement strand
TCATGTGGATTGCGGCGAATATTCCCCTGCATCACCTCGCAAGCATCGCCCTGCCTCTGTACCTTGTTGGGCTAGTGTTGCTAATCGCGGTTGAGTTGTTCGGTCTCGAAGTCAAGGGTGCCCAGCGTTGGCTTGACCTTGGTTTTACTCGAATTCAGCCCTCGGAACTGATGAAGATAGCAGTGCCGATGATGTTGGCATGGTATTTTGATCGATATGAAGCGGTGCTGCGATTCCGCAATTTCGTAGTGGCGACGTTGCTCGTGGTCATTCCCGTATTGCTGATTGTTCGTCAACCCGACTTGGGCACGGCGTTATTGGTTGCAGCGACGGGGTTTTATGTCCTCTTCCTGGCCGGGCTATCAGTACGGCTGTTGATCGGAGCTGCTCTGGTCGGTGTCGCTGCGCTGCCGTTTCTGTGGAGTTCGCTGCACAATTATCAAAAACAACGGGTGCTGACTTTGCTTGACCCAATGCAGGACCCATTGGGAGCCGGCTATCACACGATACAATCGACAATTGCCATGGGGTCTGGCGGGGTTTTTGGTAAAGGCTGGCTCAATGGTACGCAGTCACAACTAGAATTTTTGCCGGAGCGTTCGACCGACTTCATTTTTGCTGTCTATAGTGAAGAGTTCGGCTTGCTGGGCAACCTTTTACTGATCGTTCTGTTTGCTCTGTTGATAGGTCGGGGGTTGGTCATTTCTTCTAAGGCGCCGACCATGTTTGCGCGCTTGCTGGCAGGCAGTATTACGCTGACATTCTTTACATACGTGTTCGTGAATATGGGTATGGTCGGAGGCTTACTGCCAGTGGTGGGGGTGCCTTTACCTCTCATCTCGTATGGCGGCACCGCCCTCGTGACTCTCCTGTTTGGCGTTGGCATGCTAATGAGCATTCGCGCCAACCGAAGACTGGTGCAGACGTGACCACGACACAGGTTTGGAGGGGCTTAGCTGCGGTTTTGATCACGGCACTGATTGTGGCTGGCTGCGGCTCGGCTCCGGAGAAGTCGGGGGGCTACTATCTTGACGACGGGCCCGGCGGCCGTCCACCGGTCGACCTTGACCGTGTACCCGACGCCGAGCCACGCCCCGAGCCGATTACTAGAGCAACAACACGGCCCTACACAGTGCTTGGCCGTTTTTATCGACCCTTTACGTCGCATCAGGCGTATCGGGCGCGCGGTGTCGCCAGCTGGTATGGCACCCGTTACCACGGGCAGCAGACCGCAATCGGAGAGACCTATGACATGTATGCAATGACGGCGGCGCATACGCTTTTGCCGCTGCCAAGTTACGCACGCGTGACCAATCTGGGTAACGGACGCTCGGTCATCGTACGCGTTAATGATCGTGGACCTTTTCACGACAAGCGCATCATTGATGTGTCTTACGCTGCAGCTTACAAACTGGGGTTCGTGGAGCGAGGCAGCACGATGGTAGAGGTCGAGGCGATACTGCCAGGAGATCCGATTAACACAGCTGCGCCAATCATTGCCGTGACTGAGCCGCCTCCGCGTGCAGGTTCGCTTGAATCAGGGAAAAGTGGCATTTTTCTGCAGCTCGGTGCTTTTGCGAGCCGCGAGAACGCACGGGCGTTTGTGCACCGCATGCGCGCGGACATCGCCTGGATGGGTGACTCGATTCACCTGTACAGGAGCGCAAGCCTCTTCAAGGTGCACGCGGGTCCCTATGAAAACCGTGTTGCGGCTGAACGTGACGCGAGCCGCGTCTATCGTGTTTTGGGTATCTCACCATTCGTTGTAAATCGATAGCCACTCTCTACAGAAAGAAGCGAGCAACATGAGAACGCTAATTTGTGGGTCGATTGCCTACGACACCATTATGGTGTTTGGCGATCATTTCAAGAACCACATTCTGCCCGAGCAGATCCACATTCTGAACGTGGCTTTTTTGGTGCCCGATATGCGCCGGGAGTTCGGTGGCTGCGCTGGCAACATTGCCTACAGTCTCAAGATGCTCGGCGGGGACCCGCTGATCATGGCTACTGTTGGTGAGGATTATCAGCCATATTCTTACCGTCTCGACACGCTGCGCCTTTCCCAGGAGCATGTTCGGCAAATCGATGGCAGCTTTACAGCGCAGGCGTTTATTACTACAGACCTGGACGACAATCAGATCACTGCGTTCCATCCCGGCGCAATGAGCTTCTCACACCACAATCACGTAGCTGATGCTAAGGGTGTGGGTTTAGGGATCGTTGCCCCGGATGGCCGTGAAGGCATGATTCAGCATGCGCGCGAGTTCGCCGAAGCCGGTATTCCCTTCGTTTTCGATCCTGGCCAAGGTCTGCCGATGTTCACTGGTGCAGAGCTGTTGGAGTTCATCAAACTCGCCGATTACGTTGCGACCAACGACTATGAGGCCAAGCTCCTGCAGGAGCGTACTGGGAAAGCTGTCTCGGAGCTATCGCGTCTGGTGAAAGCATTCGTGCTAACTCAGGGCGCCCATGGCTCACTGATATTTACCAACGGCAAGGAAATGAGAATCCCGGCGGTGCCACCGGCGCGGCTCATCGATCCGACCGGTTGCGGCGATGCCTACCGAGCTGGACTGCTTTACGGAATTGCCAATGACTTAGACTGGAAAATCACCGGTCGTCTGGCATCGTTGCTTGGGTCGATCAAGATTGCGCAACGCGGTCCACAAAATCACGAATTTACCCGTGATGTCATTGCCGAACAGTTTGCTGAAGCCTTCGACATGTTGCTGCCGTGAAATTTGTTAGCGGCGTGATCGGTAACGGTATACGCGGGCCCAGTGACGCGACACGAGACATTCTCTGACAGATGGCCGCACGCGTCTTGACTCCATTGCACGTCAGGTGGCTGCGTTACGCCCGGCTTTTCGCGCAACTCAATCTTGGCCTTTTCACTATCGCGTTTTTGTTTCCTTTTTACAGCCACACGCGCCGTTGGCGAGCCATTGAGAACTGGTCACGCCGTGTGGTTCGATCGGCGGGAGTAGAGGTCATTGTCCACGGTGAGCCGCCACAAAGTGGACAACGTGTTCTCGGCGTAGCTAACCACGTTTCCTGGCTTGATATCGTTGTGCTTCACTCTCTATGGAATGTTCGTTTCGTAGCCAAATCCGAAGTGCGCCACTGGCCGCTGATCGGCTGGCTGTCAGTGCGAACTGGAACATTGTTTATTGAGCGCAGCAGCAGACGACATTTAGCGCAGATCAACCGGGACATTCACCAGGTGTTCGCTGAGGGAGATGCGATAGCGGTATTTCCCGAGGGAACCACCACAGGTGGTGACAAACTGCTGCGTTTTCATGCCTCGATTCTGCAACCGGCAGTGGACGAATTGGCAATGATCATGCCCGTGGCGATCCGTTACACTGATGGCAATGGAGATCTACAACCAGCGGCGGCCTATGTTGGTGACATGAGCCTGCTCAAGTCGGTTGCTTCCATTGTTGCTGCGCCGTGCATTCGTGCAGAGGTACACTTCCTGCCAATGATTGATCCGCGTGGCCGAACCAGGGGCGAACTGGCGCAAGTCAGTTATGCAAGCATTGCCGCAGCGCTCAGGCTGCCTGCGCCGGACAGTTGATCTGGAACAGTCGACGGTCTTCGAGCCGGACCGCGCATAATTGACGCCCCCATAAACAGCCTCCATCGATGGCAAGCACGTTTACGCCGATACGCAGGCCAAGCGCTGACCAATGGCCGAATATCAATGTCGTATCCGCGCTGCGGCGGCCAGGCACTTCGAACCATGGCAGGTAACCCTCGGGCATATTTTTCGGTTCGCCCTTGTGGCGAAACTCCATTCTTCCGTCCGTGGTGCACAAACGCATACGGGTCATGGCGTTGATGATGACGCGCAGTCGATCCCATCCTCGCAGCGTTTCGCGCCACTGGTCGGGCTCGCTACCGTACATGTGCTGTGCCAGTTGAACGTGCTTGGGGCCCCGTAGCACGGCTTCGACTTCAGCCGCAAGTTCCGCAGCTCGATGAACGCTCCACTCTGGCAGCAGTCCTGCGTGCACCATCGCGTATTCACCGGCGTGGTGAAAGAGCCCACGGCTACGCAGCCAGTCGAGCAGCTCGTCGCGATCCGGTGCACGAAGGATTTCGTCGAGAGTATCGGTCTGTTGTTTACGGCCGAATCCGGCCGCAACGGTCAGCAAGTGTAAGTCGTGATTGCCGAGCACTGTGATGGCTGCCTCACCGAGTTCGCGAACGAAGCGCAGTGTATCGAGAGACGCTGGCCCACGATTGACCAAGTCTCCCACCAACCAGAGTTGGTCTCGTTGCGAATTAAACCCGATCAGCTTGAGCAGCTGTTTGAACGGCTCGAGACAGCCCTGTATGTCACCGATCGCATAGGTTGCCATTTCGCTCCGACGCCGATTGTTTAAATATTTGTGTGTTTTGGTGGCGCAATGCTTTGTCAGTGGCTGACACCGAACTACCTCACTGAGCCGTTTGGTGTTGGCTTGATATCTGGTCTTGGGAGAATCGCCGGATCACCTGGAAAGATCACCGTAGCAGGGCCATCGATCATCGCAGTTGCTTCGGTTGCGCAATCAACACCCCGATTATTCTGGCACTGCTCGATGTAAGCTTGGATATCTGCGCGTTCCCGTGGTGCGCCAACGGGAGATGTATCGTTCAACTTTGACAGTGTTGGTGTCCGACTAAACGCGGGTACGGACTTCGTCGGCAACCCGGTGTCAATGACATTGGGCTGCACTTTGACCGGTACAGGGTTGGCCCACGTTGGCGGATGGTCTCCATAGTGTATTCGTCCCCGTTGATCGACCCACTTGCTAATGTCTGCCGCGAGTGATGGGCGTTGAAACAAGACAGCGCACATCAACCAGGCAATTGCGCTGATTTGTGACAATGGGGCAGAGTGGAAATGTTTCAACACACCTCCGGGAACGATTGTGAATTACCCCTCGGCCCGACCACTACGTCGTCGGGCAAGCGCAAACTAGTTACGAAGCGCTTACTTTGACTTGCCAACCATCAAATCCACGGCAGCCTCGACATCACTGTTAGAGGCCTTTATCGCACCGCCTTTTGGAGGCATCGTATTCTTGCCGTTGATGGCACTACTGTAGAGCGCCTCGATACCCTGGGCGATGCGCGGTTTCCACGCCGCTGTGTCACCTGTTTTTGGCGCGCCAGCCACACCCGCCTCATGACATGCCTGACAAACAGTATTGAACAGCTGCTCCCCGGCATCGGGACCGCTCGCACTCGTGTCCGCTTTAGCGACGACGCCTGCCGCGCCCGCCGGCTCGAGACGTTTGGCGACAGCCTTTTCGCTCGCCTCTCCTACCGGCTCAAGACGGTTGGCGTCAGCCTCTTCGCTCAACTCTCCTACCGGCTTGAGACGTTTGGCGACAGCCTCCTCGGTCATCGCAGCCGGATCAATGTCCATGCCACCGGTGATCACTTTGATAAGCAACAAAATGATGGCTACCGGGACAATAAATGAAAGCAGCACCACTACGATGAGCTGTTGTGGCGTTTTGATCGGGGAGCTGTGCTCCTCGATTTGAATGTCTGCCATAAATCGATCCTCAAGCAAAAGAGAACAAGGATGAACGTACCTGGCGGGAACTCCCGAACGGGCCAAGATTATAAGTCAAAAGCGTTAGTCTAAAAAGGTAAACGTAGACCAAACAAGCGTTTACAGCTATCCTATGCGTCCTCGCGCCTGTAGCTCAGTTGGATAGAGTGTCGGTCTCCGAAGCCGAAGGTCGTGGGTTCGACTCCCGCCGGGCGCGCCATTTAGCGAGGGCTTGCAAACACGCGAGCCTTTTTTCGTTGACTGTGGGGCGGATGGTTTGGCCGCGTGCGCCCCTGCAGTGGTTGGTTGTTCAAGTGCGCAGCGGGTCTTCCCATGCTGAAGAATTTAGGGGACTGGTTCCATGACATTGACAGTGTATTTGTCGGGCGAGATTCACACCACGTGGCGAGACGAAATCAGGAAGGGTGCCGCCGACAACGAACTGGACGTCAAATTCACTTCACCGGTTACTGACCATGCGGCAAGCGACGCCGCGGGCGATCATCTCGGCGCTGAGACCGATTCGTTCTGGCGTGACCACAAGTCTTCAAAGGTTAACGCCATTCGTACCAAGGCGCTGATTCAGGAGGCAGATCTGCTCGTGATTCGCTTCGGCGACAAATACAAACAGTGGAACGCGGCATTCGATGCAGGCTATTGCGCGGCGTTGTCCAAGCCCTACATCACCTTGCATGCCGAAGACATCGTACACCCGTTGAAAGAGGTCGATGCGATGGCGCTGGCGTGGGCACGCACGACCGATCAGGTGGTAGAGATTCTGAAATACGTCGAACGGCCCTAATGGCAAGCGATCGCAGCGCCAACGCAAGTCGGTGCATCGAGTGTGACTGAACCCGCCGGCCTTGGCGCCCTGTTCGTAAGCAGTTTCCTGGCGGCCACACTGCTTCCGGGCGGATCCGAAGTGGTATTTGGTGCGTTGCTTCTGTCTGAGAGCGTCAGCCTTGGCCCAGCGCTCGTGGTGACAACGGTCGGCAACACGCTCGGTGGCTTGTCAACCTACCTTGTTGGGCGACTAGTGCCCGACGTTAAAACACAAACCAGAACAATCGACTGGCTACGGCGTTGGGGATCGCCGGTCTTGTTGTTGTCTTGGCTGCCGGTGATTGGAGATGCGCTGTGCCTAGCGGCGGGGTGGCTGCGCATGCGCGGGATTTACGTCATCGGGTTTATCGCAGTTGGCAAGGGCGCCCGTTACTGGGTCCTCGCCATGTTGCTGCTGAACTAATATTTGCCAAAGCGCTGTACCGATTACTGCGCTGCGATAAACTTGCGGCCTTGATTCCCGCCTCACTGCTATAGATAGTCGTACTCTGATGGAACCAGTTCCAAGTTTTGCTGATGCCAGCGTTCGTCTGCGTGAGATTCCCTACAACTACACATCGTTCTCTGATCGTGAAATCGTCATTCGGCTCCTCGGAGGACCGGCCTGGCAGTTGCTGAACGAGCTGCGCTCCGAGCGGGTGACCGGGCGTTCAGCACGCATGCTCTACGAGGTATTGGGTGATATCTGGGTGGTTGAGCGCAATCCTTACTTGCAAGATGACTTGATTGCCAACCCGCACCGCCGCCGACTGCTTGTTGAAGCACTGCGTCACCGGCTACACGAAATCGAGGCGCGTCGGCTCAACGATGATCAGCGAGTGCTGAAACTGATGGCGGCGGCATCCAGAGCGGTCGACGAATTCGACAAGGGTTTCGATGCCGTGAAGACGCTGCGCCGCAGTGCGATCAGGCGTTTTGCCAAGGAAACACGGCGCGATAACGTCGCTTTTGACGGGTTAGCTCGGGTGTCCCACGTGACTGACGCTACGGACTGGCGCGTCGAATACCCATTTGTGGTGTTGTATCCGGACAATGAAGCAGAGGTCACTGGACTGGTAAGGGCCTGCATTGATCTCGGGCTGACCATAATTCCTCGTGGTGGTGGTACCGGTTACACTGGGGGCGCATTGCCTTTGACCCGTTTTTCTGCGGTGATCAATACCGAGAAACTGGATCGGCATGGCCCCGTTGAGAAGGTGCAACTGCCTGGTCTTGAGCGCGAGGTTGCGACGATCGAGTGCGGCGCGGGTGTCGTCACGCGCCGGGCGATGGAAGCGGCGGAAGCGGCCGGCCTGGTGTTTGCAGTGGACCCTACGTCGGCGGACGCATCATGCATTGGCGGTAATGTTGCGATGAACGCCGGGGGCAAGAAAGCGGTGCTATGGGGCACGGCGGTAGATAACCTTGCTTCGTGGAAAATGGTGACGCCGGATGGTAATTGGCTGCTGATCGAGCGTGTTGGGCATAATCTGGGAAAAATTCACAACACTGACATCGCGCGATTCCGGCTCAGTCGCTTTGCGCCAAATGGCAAGCGGCTTGTGGGAGAACCGGAAGTGCTCGAGATCCCGGGCCGCCGGTTCCGCAAGCTTGGGTTGGGCAAAGACGTCACCGACAAAGCTCTCGGTGGCTTACCGGGCGTTCAGAAAGAAGGTTGTGACGGCATTATCACTTCGGCGCGCTTCATCCTTCACCGAATGCCGGTGTATACACGCACCGTCTGCCTCGAATTTTATGGCACGGTGGGTGAGGCGGTTCCATCGATTGTCGAAATCAAGGACTATCTGGAAACGAACCGCGAGGCAACTCTAGCGGGGTTGGAACACCTCGATGAACGATATTTGCGTGCGGTCGGATATGCCGCTAAGGCGCGGCGAAATGGCCGACCCAAAATGGTGTTACTTGCCGACATCGTCGGCGATAACGATCATGCAGTTGGCGCCGCGGCTTCGGAGGTAGTGCGTATTGCCAATGCGCGCCACGGTGAAGGTTTCGTCGCTGTCAGCGCACAGGCACGGCGTCAGTTCTGGCTGGACCGGGCACGCACGGCCGCGATCGCACGCCATACCAATGCCTTCAAGATCAATGAAGACGTCGTGATTCCGTTGGAAAGATTGGGTGAATACTCGGACGGGATTGAGCGAATCAACATCGAATTGTCTTTAAAGAACAAGTTGGCAGTTCTTGACGCGGTCGAAGCATTGCTTGCCAATGAGTTGCCATTGAACCCGGGAATCCGCGATAGCGTCGGTGAGGAGTTACTCGGCGATCGTTGTAAAGAGGCGATTGAAATCATCCGGCGGGCGCGTGCCCGCTGGCGCTGGCTGCTGGATCAGTTGGACGCTTCGCTGGCAGACTATTTTGCCTGGCTCACTGAATCCAATCAGGGAGCGNNAGCGTCGGTGGTCGCTAGCGAGCATCTTGATCGGAACGGTAAATCGGTGTTTCAAGCCTTGCAGAATTACAGCCTGCGAGTCTCCTGGAAAAACGAAGTGCGTGAGCCAATCATGCAACTGTTCGATGGCCGCGCCTTTGATACAGCCCGTGCTGACATCGATTCCGCGCACCGACGCATCCTCAAAAGCCGCGTCTTTATAGCCCTTCACATGCATGCGGGTGATGGGAATGTGCACACCAATATCCCGGTCAATTCCAACGACTACGCGATGCTGCAGGAGGCCAATGCTGCGGTTTCGCGGGTGATGGTACTGGCGCGCTCGCTCGACGGCGTTATCTCGGGGGAACATGGAATCGGCATCACCAAACTCGCCTATCTTGACTCCGCGGAATTGCAGAGCTTCGAGCAGTACAAGAAACGCATTGATCCCGAGGGAAGATTCAACAAGGGGAAACTGCTATCCGGCGCTAACCTAGATCGTGCCTACACGCCCAGCTTTAACCTGCTCGAGCTCGAGAGCCTGATTCTTGAACAAAGCGAGATCGGACGCATATCCGATTCGATCAAGGACTGTTTGCGCTGCGGGAAATGCAAGCCGGTATGTTCAACGCATGTGCCGCGCGCGAATCTCTTGTACAGCCCGCGCAACAAAATCTTGTCCACATCCTTATTGATCGAGGCGTTTTTGTACGAGGAGCAGACGCGCCGGGGAGTGTCATTGCGGCACTTCGATGAGTTTGGCGATGTCGCCGAACACTGTACGGTCTGTCATAAATGTCTCAATCCCTGCCCGGTAGATATTGATTTCGGCGAGGTCTCGATCGCGATGCGGAATTTTTTGCGTAAACATGGAAAGACTCGCTTCAATCCGGGTACTTCAGCAGCGCTGCTGCTGCTCAACGCAACGGATCCAACCACCATTAAACTGGCTCGGTCGGTGCTGATCGGTTTTGGCTACAAGCTGCAGCAGTTAGCGTACCGATCAGCGAAATGGGGCGGATTGTTGAGAAAGCAGGTAGCACGTCCGCCAGCAACCGTTGGCAAGGCGCCACTAAAAGCCCAGGTTATCCACTTTATCAACAAGCCGATGCCAGGGGGCTTGCCGAAAAAGACGGCACGCGCGCTGCTCGATATCGAGGACCCGCGCATGGTGCCAGTCATTCGCGATCCGGAAAAAGCGGGCGACGATGCCGACGCGGTATTCTATTTTCCGGGTTGCGGCAGTGAGCGCTTGTTCAGCCAGGTTGGCCTGGCAACTCAGGCGATGCTCTACCAGACGGGAGCAATTACAGTGTTGCCGCCCGGGTACCTATGCTGTGGTTATCCGCAAACGGCGGCCGGGCATGCAGATCGGGGCCAGAAAATCATTACCGACAACCGCGTACTGTTCCACCGGGTTGCCAACACGCTCAATTACCTCGACATCAGTACAGTGATTGTTTCCTGCGGCACCTGCATGGATCAACTCCAGCACTACGAGTTCGAAAAGATCTTCCCGGGTTGTCGACTACTCGATATACACGAGTACCTCCTCGAAAAGGGTGTGCGTGTCGAGGGTGTGAGCGGGGTTCGCTACATGTATCATGATCCGTGCCATACGCCGATGAAGACCTATCAGCCCGTCGACGTGGTCAATGATTTGATGGGAACCCAGGTTGATCTCAACGACCGCTGTTGTGGCGAGTCCGGCACATTAGCGATCTCGCGACCGGACGTATCGACACAAGTGCGTTTTCGCAAACAGGAGGAAATGCGCAAAGGCGTTGATGTGGTTCGTGCCCAGCAGGGTGAAGGTGACATCAAGATCCTGACGTCGTGTCCGTCCTGCCTGCAGGGCTTGTCGCGCTATCGTGACGATACCGGGGTAGAGGCCGACTACATAGTCGTCGAGATAGCGAGGCACCTGCTGGGCCCGGACTGGATGGCGCAGTACGTCACACGCGCCAATCGTGGTGGTATTGAGCGGGTTTTGCTGTAACGCTGATGGCGCGTTCCAACAAATGAGCGCGATAACGAATCACTGCCAACTCTGTTGCGAACCTGGCGGCGAAGTCGTCTGGTCGAACTCACTGGCGCGAGTGGTGAATGTCAACGACGAGGATCATCCGGCCTTTTGCCGTGTCATCCTGCAGTGGCACGTGCGTGAAATGACCGACCTTAGTGAGCCCGAGCGAAGCGAACTGATGCGGATCGTGTTCGCCGCCGAGCAAGCGCGAAGAAACATTCTCGAGCCAGACAAGATCAATCTCGCGTGTTTCGGAAACATAGTTGCACACCTACATTGGCACGTTATTCCGCGATTTTGCCTCGACCCACATTACCCCAATGCGGTGTGGGGTAGTCACACGGCGGGAAGCCGGCAGAACTTGCCTGAATCGTACTGGACGCGCTTTTACGAGGAATTGGTGGCCCAGCTTGGCTAGCTCGCTGGACCCGCTTGTTCAATGCGGTTGCGAGCTCGCTGTTTTTACGGAAGCTTGGTCCGGATCACGGCCTTTGATAACGCGCGTGTCGGGAAAGGTGATGCTGAAGGTGCTGCCCCTGCCAGGCCAGCTATCGATTTTGAGCTGTCCCTGGTGACGATTGGCAACGTGTTTGGCAATTGCGAGACCGAGGCCCGTACCGCCTGTCTCGCGCGACCGGCTCTTGTCGACGCGATAGAATCGCTCAGTTAGTCGCGCAACGTGCCGCGGCTCGATCCCGATACCTGTGTCTTTGACCCTGAACACCGAGCTGCCATTGCTGCGTTCCCATATTAGTGTGATGTCACCGCCTGCTGGGGTGTAACGCACGGCATTGGACACTAGGTTGCCGAATGCACTTTGCAATTCATCATTATTTCCTAGCAGCCAGTCGTCAGTCTTGATATCGGTGTGGATTGCGTGCTGTCCCAAGGACAATGCCTGGGCTTCGTGCTTCAGAGATTGAAGCAGTCCGGGCACGTTGACTTTTTCCTCGACCGGGGCACGACTCGCATTTTCCAGCCGCGACAAAGTCAACAGGTCGTTGACCAGTCGTGTCATGCGCTGGGTTTGTTCCAACATCAATTTGATGCTTCGCTCGACGAGCTGTGGATCTCGCTGCTCTGTACCTTCGATTGTTTCCAGAAACCCCTGTACTACCGTCAGTGGTGTTCGCAATTCGTGCGAAACGTTGGCAATGAAATCGCGGCGCGTCGTTTCCAAACGTTCCCAATGAGTAATGTCTCGACCAAGCAGCAGCTTCTGCGAGTTCCCATAGGGAACGAGCTGGATCGATACGGTTCTCTCTCCGTTGTCGCCAATCACACGCAGTGACAATGGCTCGGAAAACTCGCTCCACTGGAGATAAGCAGAAAATTGCGGCTGGCGCAAAATGTACGTAATTTGCACGCCGCGATCTCGTTGCAGTCGCAGGCCGAAATAAGTTTCGGCGTGCGGATTGCACCAGGCAATCTGATCATTGTTATCAAGCAGGACCACAGCTTCGGGTAAAGCTTCACCTGCCCGTTCGAAACGTTCGAGTGCTTTGGAGAGGCTGAATTTGCTAGCGCGCTGCCGCTTCAGCAAGCGCATTAGGTAGGCGAATATGCTCTCCCATGAACCGCTGCCCTGCGGCACGGGTCTGGTGTCGGGTTCGCGTAGCCAGGCATACAATGAAGAGAGGTTGTAAATGTGATGCAGCACAAGGACAAGCAGCGCGACTGCAAGAAAGAAAAGTGCAGCGGTACGCCCGAAAATTGCCCAGCCCAACAGCGCAGCTGCACACAGAAGGACCACGGTTGAAAGCGGCCTGCTCCACAGACGCATCAAAAAGATGCCCTTTCGAGATGAACGGCTGAATTATCCCAAAAAAAAGTGATGTCTGGCCAAGGTGGAACCGCTCGCGATCAACCGGAAAGGAAAGTGCCTGCCTAACGGAGAGTTTAGGCGTTGGACAGGCGGTAACCAGTGCCGCGTACAGTCTGGATCAGGTGGTCCATCCCCTCGGGCTCGAGCGCNNNGAATGTGCACATCGACAGTGCGTTCCTCGACGAAAACATGATCGCCCCAGACCTTGTCGAGTAATTGCGCGCGCGAATGCACACGCTCTGGATGCGTCAGCAAGAAATGCAGTAGGCGGAATTCAGTGGGGCCAAGACTGACGGTCTTGCCGTTTGCTGTGACGCGGTGGCCCACTGGGAAGAGGCGCAGTCCGGCGATTTCCACCTCGTCGTCGGTCATCTGCGGGGCGCGACGTCGCAGCACTGCTTTGATTCGTGCATTCAGTTCGCGCGGCGAAAAAGGTTTGGTAATGTAATCATCGGCACCAGTGTCAAGACCGAGCAGTTTGTCTTGTTCCTCGGAGCGCGCAGTGAGCATGATGATTGGAATGGCTCGCGTGCGTTTGTCGCCGCGCAAACGACGCGCTACCTCAATGCCACTGGCGCCAGGTAGCATCCAGTCGAGCAACACCAGATCTGGCAAGGCTTTGGCGACCAGTCGCAGGCCTTGCTCGGCCGAGTCGACGCACAATGGCTGATGGCCGGCCTGCCGCAGGTTGTAGGCAATGAGCTCCTGAATAGCAGGTTCGTCCTCGATAACCAAGATAGTTGCAGACATCGGCCTAGATAACCTTCAAATGTAACCAGCTAGTAATATTATGAAGAAAATATTACAAATTTTTGACAACGTTCATGTTAGCCTGTCTTGTCATGCGAAGGATTCAGGCCCGGTATGATTGCGGACTGACTGTATATCATCAGCGAGAATTGGCTTGACTGACTTACAAACTGGGACTCGTCGCCCGACCGAAATCATCCTCCACCAGCAATCCCAGTGTCTGGAAATCGCCTATGACGACGGCAGACGTTTTCGCTTGTCGAGCGAGTATCTGCGCGTGTATTCGCCGTCGGCAGACGTTCGCGGTCATGGCCCGGGACAGGAGGTGCTGCAGACCGGGAAAAGGGGGATCAATATTACGGCGGTCGAACCGGTCGGAAACTACGCCGTAAAGCTGGTGTTCAGTGACGGCCACGATACCGGGCTATATTCGTGGGACTATTTGTACTCGCTTGGTGTTGACCATAACAAGCTTTGGATGGAATACCTTGATCACCTCGAAAAAGCGGGTGGCAGCCGTGATCCCTGAGAGTGCGGGGCCTGTTCAATGAGTAAAACCACACATTTTGGCTTCGAGGAAGTGGACGAGGAGCGCAAAGCGGACAAGGTCGCGGGCGTGTTCAGTTCGGTTGCGGCTCGGTACGACCTGATGAACGATGTGATGTCTGTGGGCTTGCATCGCCTCTGGAAGCGTTTCGCAACTGAACTGTCTGGTGTTCGCGAAGGCGCGCGGGTGCTTGATGTCGCCGCAGGCACCGGCGATGTGGCTCGCTTGCTGGCGCAACGCACGGGGGCTTCGGGGCAGGTCTGGCTCAGCGACGTCAATGCCGACATGTTGGTTCGTGGTCGTGACCGTTTGCTCGACGCGGGGTACACGTTGCCGGCGGTTCGTTGCGACGCTGAAAGATTGCCCTATCCAAGTGATTATTTCGATTGTGTCACTATTGCTTTCGGCCTGCGCAACATAACGCACAAAGACGTCGCGTTGCGGGAAATGCTGCGTGTTCTGCGCCCGGGCGGGCGCGTGCTGATACTTGAATTCTCGCGTGTCTGGAAACCACTCGAGCGATTGTATGACGCATACTCGTTCGGGGTTTTGCCGATGCTCGGAAAACTCATAGCGAACGATGCCGACAGCTATCGTTACCTTGCCGAATCGATCCGTATGCATCCATCGCAAACGGAACTGGCGCAAATGATGCGTGAAGCAGGCTTTGATCGAGTCGAATATTTCAACCTGGCTGCTGGCGTTGTTGCCCTGCACCGCGGTTTCAAAAGTTAATAATTAGGACGATGTTGAACGAGCTTGTAGTGGCGGTCACTCAGCATCTTTTGCACCAATCGCAATGGGCGCGCACGCGCCTTAGCGAGCATGCCGGTAAGCAGATTCGCGTCGAACTACCATTGGCGTCAGTGCTACTGCGAATTACCGCGAACGGTGATGTTGAGGCCGGAGATAATGATGCCGTTACTGACTTACAGGTGACGTTGCCGCCGATCGCCGCTGCTAAATGGCCAATAGAACGGCGGGGGGCATGGCGAGACACGCGTGTTGACGGAGATTCGGAGCTGGCGGCGGCGGTGTCGTATGTAGTGGCGAACCTGCGTTGGGATTATGAAGATGATTTAAGCTGGCTTGTTGGCGACGTCGCTGGCCACCGAATTGCGCGTGGCGTGCGTCACCTGTCTTCTTGGCCTGCGGATGCAATGCAATCACTGGCGCGCGGGCTAGCCGAATACCTCGCTGAAGAGCGTCGCATCCTCACGACCCCATTGCGTATGGAGGAGTTTTCCGAGCAAGTTGATGAACTTCGCAACGCCGTGGAGCGTCTTGACAAGCGTATCGACAAGATCGCGCAATGCCTGGCTGCATCATCAACCAGCTGACTCGGATTGGCCGATGCAGCTGTTGCGATTCCTGAACATACTTTTCGTATCGCTGCGCTTCGGGCTGGACGAGTTTGCGTTTGCGCAGGGTGGCCTGCGTTTCCTCCGCGGACCAACGCGCGTTTTGCTTTTCTGGCGCCGGCTTGATCAAGGTCGGGGTGAGCGATTGCGTCTGGCGCTGGAGCATCTTGGACCGATTTTCGTCAAGTTCGGCCAGGCGCTATCAACCCGGCGTGACCTGATCCCGGCCGATATCGCCGATGAACTGGCGCGCTTGCAGGACCAGGTCCCACCATTTCCGACCGAACAGGTGCAACAGATTATGGATCGCGTCTTTGCCGATCGGGATGGCGAGATATTTGCCGAATTTGATCCCGTTGCAGTGGCCAGTGCTTCGGTCGCTCAGGTGCATTTCGCGAAGCTAAAGGATGGCCGGGAAGTGGCGGTCAAGGTCCTGCGCCCCGGCATCCAGAGGACAATCGATCATGACCTTGCATTGCTGCAAACTGCTGCCGGATTGATTGAACGGCTGACGGCCGATGGCAAGCGGCTCAAGCCTCGCGAGGTCGTCGGTGAGTTTCGGCGGCACCTCTACGAAGAACTCGATCTGATGCGCGAGGCTGCTAATGCCAGCCAGTTGCGGCGCAACTTCCCGGAATCACCCCTGCTAGCTGTGCCCGAGGTCTATTGGGATTACTGCTCGGCTCAAGTCATGGTGATGCAGCGCATGTCGGGCACGCCGATCAGTCAGGTCGCTCGGTTGCGAGAGCAGGGTATTGATTTGGTGCGTCTCGCCGAGGTCGGGGTGGAAATCTTCTTTACCCAGGTTTTTCGCGATGGTTTTTTTCATGCTGACATGCATCCCGGCAATATTTTGGTTGCGCCGGACGGTCGCTATGTCGCCCTTGATTTCGGCATCATGGGCGCGCTCAGCGATGTCGACAAAAACTATCTCGCGCAGAACTTTCTTGCTTTCTTTCGTCGCGATTACCGCCGCGTGGCACAGGCGCACATTGACGCTGGTTGGGTGCCGGCGAGCACGCGTGTCGACGAATTCGAATCTGCAATCCGTGCTGTCTGCGAACCAATATTCGATAAGCCGTTGAAGGACATTTCGTTTGGCAAGTTGCTGTTACGCCTGTTTCAGACTTCGCGGCAATTCAACGTCGAAATCCAGCCACAGTTGGTGCTGCTGCAGAAGACGCTACTCAACATAGAAGGGCTCGGGCGTGAACTGGACCCGGAATTGGATTTGTGGAAAACGGCCAAGCCGTATCTCGAAAGGTGGATGTCCGAACAGGTCGGCTTGCGGGGCCTGATTACGCATCTGCGCTTGGAGGCGCCGTATTGGGCGACGGTGCTACCGCAGTTACCACGTCTGGTGCATTCCTATCTTTCATCCTGCAGCACCGATGAGCGCCTAACTGAACTTCAGGCCGCCAACAATAAATATCGCAAAATCAGCGGGCTACTTACCGGGCTCAGCGTTGTGCTCGCGGTTGTCGCGGCGACGCTGCTAGCGCTGCTGTTGCGTTGACGCAACACGGACAGGGCCTTGTGCTTCATCCGCTACGCTTAATCAAATTGTCATATTCGGTCGCGACAATGCTCGGGTCTGTTGCTCGTGCGGGGTTTTGCCGTGCCTCCGTCGGCCAGGTCTACATGCTGGATTGAAGGAACGTAACCTTTTCTAATCACAGGATACACATGCAAGGCAAAAAGGAAGTGAGAGCGAAGAAGCTCGTTCTCGCAGCTTCAATTTCCGTCACGTTGGGCGCCGTCGCGGCGCCAGCAATGGGCGCCGACGATGCGTTGGTTGACAAGCTGTATGAAAAAGGTGTGCTCACCGAACAAGAGTACACCGAACTGAAAGGGGCTGAAGATCGCAACAAGATGACTGGCAGTATCGGCGAAGGCGGTGTTGAGTGGAAAAGCAAGGACGGGCAGAGCAGCATCCAGCTGCACGGCCGGGTGCAGTTCGATTACCTTAGCTCGGACTTGCTGCAGTCAACTGACGGCTTCGAATTGCGCCGCGCCTACCTGGGCGTGAAAGGCAAGCTCTACGGTAATTGGACTTACGAGTTGACGGGAGACTTTGCTCAGATGCGGGCCGAGTACGCCTATCTCGATTACAAATGGAGCGACGCGCTGCAAGCTCGAGCCGGCCTCTTCAAGTTTCCGTACGGGTTTTCACAGCTAACCAGCTCGCGCTTCACCGACTTCATGGAGCGGTCGTTTACTGACGACTTCGAGCCGGGTAAAGACGCGGGTATCGCCATTTACGGCCAGCCCGAGAAAAACGTGCTCTCCTACGCGGTTGGCTATGCCAACGGTGGTGACGGTCGGCAGAACGGCCCGGATACCGACAAGAAAGACATTATTGCTCGTGGTGCGGTGAACTTCGCGCCCATGGTCGATTTCGACAAGGGGGTGTTGCACCTCGGTGTTGATTGGAGAGATGGTGCTTTCGATGTTGGTGGCACTGAATTCGACCGCACCGCGAACGGCCTGGAAGTGGTGGCCGCCCCTATGGCCCCTTCAAGCTGCAAAGTGAGTATCAGACCATTGACCTGTCAACCGATACGGCTGCAAATCCAGACGTCGATGTCTACTACCTCAACGCGATGTGGTTGATCACCGGTGAGCTGTATGTGGATAGCTATTCGATCAATGGCATACAACAGATCAAGCCATTAAAGCCGCTCCATGGCGGTGGCATGGGTGCGTGGGAGCTTGGTATCCAGTTAGCCGAGTTGGACGCGGACCAATCGCAGTCTGGAAGCAACAACGTCGAAAGTGTGACTGTTGGCATCAAGTGGATCCCGGAAACGAACGTCCGCTTCCTGCTGAACTGGGTGCGGAACGAGTATGAATACCCGGTCACCGTCGCAGGACAGCCAGTTGATCAGGAAACCCAGGTCAACGCCCGTGCCCAGCTCTACTTCTGATCGCTAGGGTAAGTCAGCCCGCAAGGCCTATCTGCCCCCCAGCTCAAGCAAGCCCTTTTTGGCTGCGAGCGAGACTCGGGGCCGTTTTTTCTTCTTCTGACCGGTCCGCCATGCAATTAGAATTGCGCCTTCTCGGAGCGGACTGCATATGGCCCTACTCGAAATCCGCAATGTTACCCGGCGCTTCGGCGATGTTCCCGCAGTCGACGATGTCTCCCTCAGCGTGGACGCCGGTGAGTTTTTTACGCTGCTTGGCCCGTCGGGCTGCGGCAAGACCACATTGCTGCGGGTTATTGCCGGGTTTGATGTGCCCGATGCTGGCAGCGTGACTCTCGACGGCAAAGACATGTTGGGCATAGCGCCGGAGGCTCGCAGCGTTCACACTGTCTTCCAGAGCTACGCCTTGTTTCCCCACATGAGTGTGGAAGAGAACATCGCTTTCCCGTTGCGAATGGCCAAGGTTGACCCGGCGCAAATTGACGAGCGCGTTGCGGCGACGCTCGAAGATGTCCATCTCGCCAGTATGGGCAAGCGCATGCCGAGTGAGTTGTCCGGCGGGCAGCGGCAGCGCGTGGCAGTCGCGCGCGCACTGATCAACCGGCCGAAGCTGCTGCTGCTCGATGAACCGCTGGCGGCGCTCGACGCAAAGTTGAAAGAACGTGTTCAGTTCGAACTGATCAATCTGCAGAAAGAGGTGGGAATCACATTTGTGTACGTGACCCACGACCAGAGCGAGGCGCTGGCGCTATCCGACCGCATTGCGGTGATGAACGAGGGCCGGGTCGAACAAGTCGATGAGCCGTCACGAATTTACGGTTATCCGCGCAACCGTTTCGTGGCGGACTTCATCGGTCAATGCAATTTGCTCGAGGGCGAGACAATGGGCCGCGATGGTGCTTGCATTACGGTCGCTCTTGCCAACATCGGCAATGCGCGTGTGGCGTTGCCAGAGAACATGATCTCAGGTGAACGTGGCGTGTTAGCACTGCGACCGGAACAAGTCGCGATCGGTCATTCATTACCCGATGACGACGCTATGAACCGGTTCGTTGGCCACGTACGCGATTTTCTTTATCTTGGTGACGTCACGGTTTATGTTGTCGAGCTCAAAGGTGGTGGTCGGCTTGAGGCGCTGCTCCCCAACGCGAGCGCTGGGCGCGCGAGGTTCTACCAACCGGGCGATGCCGTTCAAGTCGGTTGGCGTATCGATGCTGGTCAATTCCTGCTTGATCAGGGCAAGCGGACGTGATCAGACGCGGATATAAATGGCTGGTCGGCGGCCCACCGCTGCTGTACCTGATTCTGTTCTTTGCGTTTCCAACGCTGATTATGGTCGTGGCGTCGTTTCGCCACGTCGGCCCGTGGGGTGGCCTGGCGCCGCTGATCGACTCGGACACGGCCGTTTGGCAACTTAATTTGACGCTGCAGAACTACGCGCGGCTGTTCGATGATTTTCTGTACGCGCGCCTGTTTCTGCGCTCACTGTGGTACGCGTTGCTGACGACCGGGTTTTGCTTGTTGATCGCTTACCCACTGGCGCTACTGATCGCGCGCAGTCACAAACGGTACCGGGACTTGCTGCTGTTGTTAGTGATTTTGCCTTTTTGGAGTAATTTCCTGATCCGCATTTATGCTTGGATTATTATCCTCGGGCCGCAGTCGGTGTTTCTGGGCGCACTCAACGATCTGTTGCAGCTGGTTGGGCTCGGCCCCGTGAGGTTGCTTTACACGTCAATCGCGGTAGTGATTGGTATGGTGTACGTGCACCTGCCGTTCATGGTGCTACCGCTGTATGCCAACCTCGAGAAGCACGACACAGCATTACTCGATGCGGCCCGTGACCTCGGCGCCCAGGCCTGGCAGCGGTTCTGGCGTGTTACTTTCCCCCTGTCTTTGCCGGGTGTGTTTGCCGGAGCGGCATTGGTATTCATACCGGCGTTCGGCATGTTTGCGATACCAGACATCCTTGGTGGCACTGGCGGCACCATGATCGGAAATGTGATCAAGCAGCAGTTTCTTGATAGTCGTGACTGGCCTTTTGGTTCGGTACTTTCGATCGTGCTTACGATGGCCGCGGTGGTGCTGGCAGGTGCCGCGGCGATGACGGCGCGGCGGTGGCGGCCATGAGGTCGTCACCGTGGCTACGCACAGCGGCTCTGGCCGCATATGTCTTTTTGTATGCGCCGCTGTTGATCGTAGTGTTGTATTCATTTAATGACTCAAGCATGAATGCGCAGTGGGTCGGCTTTACGTTGAAATGGTACGAGAAGCTGTTCCGCAACGAGCTGATGCTGACGGCGGCGTTGAATTCGCTGATTATCGGCTTGACGGCAAGTGCCGTATCGACGGTGTTGGGAACAATGGCCGGCTACGCAATGTACCGGTTTCGCCCCCGGCTGCTGCCGGCAATGGTATTGGCGCCGGTCGCCATTCCCGAAATCTTGGTCGGCGTGTCCTTGTTGCTGTTCTTTGTGATGCTTAACGTGACGCTGGGCATGCTCTCAATCGTGCTCGCTCACATCGCGTTTTGCATCGGATTTGTAGCTATCGTGGTGCGTGCGCGTCTGGCTGGTCTCGATGAAAGCCTGATTGAGGCAGCGCGCGATCTCGGCGCCACGCCGTGGCAGGCATTCAGATTTGTAACATTGCCATTAATCATGCCCGGGATTGTCGCCGGCGCGTTGATGGCATTTACGTTGTCGATTGACGATTTTGTGATCACGTTCTTTACCGCCGGACCGGATTCGCGCACGCTGCCGCTGGTCATTTACACCATGGTCAAGATCACAGTAACGCCCGAGATCAATGCCGTGTCGACACTGCTGATGCTGCTAACGCTGATGTTGATCGTGGTTGCAACGCGATTGACCCCGGGTGTGCTGAGAGCGCGCTGAGTTTAACGAGCAGTTTGTCTATTGCTGACTGGTTTCGTGAAAGGAATACAGAAATGAACGGAGTGATCAAGCCAAGTGTTTTGCTGTTTTTTGTATTGGTGTTGAGCGCGTGCGGCAAAAACGACAATGTGCTCCACTTGTACAACTGGAACCAGTACATTGCGCCCGAAACTGTCGAACGATTCGAAACGCTCTGTAATTGCAAGGTCGAGCAATCCTTTTATGCTGACAATTCGGAACTGATGGCCAAGATTACCGGCGGCGCGAAAGGCTACGATGTGTTGGTGCCGACCTCTAACTACGTGGCGGATCTGGCGAAGGGCGGTTTTCTTCAACCGCTCGACAAAGCCCGGCTTTCCAACCTCAAGAATATCGCCGCTGCATACCTTGATACGCCTTTCGATCCGGGAAATGTTTACTCGGCGCCCTATGCCTACACCGTGACAATGCTCGGTTACAACGAACAGGTTATGGAGGATTTGGGTATAACCGTTGATTCTTGGTCGGCGATTTTTGATCCGGCGATCTTGGAAAAGATCAAAGGACGCGTCACCGTGCTCGATAGCCCCGATGAACTGACCGCGGCCGCGCTGAAGTTTCTGGGCTATTCTGTGAATGATCGCGATCCACAGCACTGGGAGCAGGCCAAGCAGGTCATTCTGAAGGCAAGGCCGTACTGGGCGGCATTCAAGGCATCGGGTTACATCGAACTCCTGGCTGTTGGTGACATCGTGCTGGCCCACGGCTATTCGAGTGATATCTATCTCGCTGACGTCGGTGCGCGCGAAGCAGGAAAACAGTTCCGCATCCGCCACGCTATGCCCCGGGAGGGTGCCGTGCTGGCGCTTGACGCGATGGTCATCAGCAAGGATGCGCCCCGTCCCAAGCTGGCTAACCAGTTCATCAACTTCATGCTCGATGGCAAAAACTCAGCTGAGTTGACCAACATATTGGGGTCAGGTAATCCAAACATGGCGGCGATGGAATTTATTTCGCCGGAGATCAAGGCAATGAAAGCGGTGTTTCCTGATCAGCGAACTGCTGGGAAATTGGAGATGCTAAAACCAATGAACGAAAGTGAGCGCGCAATGCTTAATCGCCTGTGGACTGAAATCAAGGCGCGGTAGTGTCACCAACGAAAAACGAGGCTGGGCTTTAGCTCCTTCTCGCTTTGCGCTGGTCGGTGAACGTATTGCGCATCGTTTCAAACAAACGATCGAGCTCGGAGGCAGCCAAAAAATCAATACCGGCAGCGCCTTCGCGACCACCGCCTGAATCGAAACTTCGAGCTACCAGTGACGCGCCGTTAGGATTTGCGGCGGGCGCCCGGATACTGACCATGTAGCCGCCCTCCTTGCTGACCAGAACCGCATGTGCCGTTTCAGGATTTTGTTGTGCAAGGTTGTTGGCATAAGCGCCGACGACTCGTCGGCTCCAGCTGGCGTTGGGCAGCACGGCAAAAGCACTGCCTGGAGAGATTGGCTGTGCCCGGATTGGCTGGGCGCGCGCGAGGTCGTCCTTCATGCGTCGTTGTAGAGAATTGAAGATCGTGCTGCCGCGGATGAAGTCGCGCGGATCCTGATAGGGACTGATCTGCCGAAAAAGGTCTACAGGCGAAAACAGCAGATCATCGATCGTCTCGCCGTAGGCGTTGTAGTTCAAACATCGACCCAACTCACGCAGTAAGGTGGTTTCCTTCTCTTGCAGGCCGATAGCTTGCGCAAGTTCGCCCGCTGGCGTGTCCAGATTGTCGCCAAAAGCGGCGACAATGGCCCATGGCCGAAAACGGCCATTCAAATGGCGGTCAACGATCAGACTGCTGCATAGCCTCGGGTCGGTATCAATGTATGGCGTAAAGGCAGGATGCCGGGGAATTGTTCCGGGATAGTGGTGGTCGAACCAGGTCACGCGCGCACCGTTTTGCAACGCTCGGGCAAGCGAGGCTCGGTTGGCATCAAGGGAGATATCCATGACGACGATGTCGTCTCCAGGGTGCGGGTCGATGCGCTCCAGTAGACGGATGTCGCGTTTGACACCGCTGATCAGAACGGATTCGCAAGGCGTTGCGAGGCGAAGTTGCAGTAATGCGCAAAGACCGTCTGCATCGCCGTTGTATACATCGTAGAATTTCACAATCTGCGGTTTCCCCAGAAGGCCAAGCGGCCCCGAAGATCCTGGACCACGGCACGCCACCGGTAGTTAGGTTGACATGATTGACGACCTGAACGCGTCAGATGGAATGTTCGCGCGCCGCTCGCGGCTGGTAGGTTACCTCACGGTAACCTACTTGGCACTGGTGGTCTATACCAGCCTGCATCCGTTTTCCGAGTGGCGCGCGCCGGCGCAGGAAGTGCGCGTGTTTCTGACCGCTCCTTGGCCGGCGTATTTCACTTGGTCGGACCTAATCATCAATGTGCTGGCCTATGTGCCGCTCGGCGCGTTGTTCACCCTTGTATTTATGTCATTTTTGCGCGGAGCCGCTGCAGCAACATTGGCTACCGTCCTGGCCATCCTGATGAGTCTGATGATAGAAGTGGTCCAGGTTTTTTTACCCGGCCGTATTCCATCTAACGCCGATCTGTTGTGCAACGCGATTGGCGCGTTTATTGGTGCAACACTGGCTTTTGCGGTTGGCGGGCGCGGCATCCTTTCCGGCAAGTTGTATCGCCTGCGGCAAAGGCATTTTCACCCCGGAAGGACTGTGGACCTATGCTTCCTGCTCCTAGCGCTGTGGCTGGTCACCCAGTTCAATGCGGACATTCGTCTGTTTGGCAACGGGGACGTGCGTCAATTGCTGCCGGCGTTGCCGGCAGTCGGGTACAGTCCTCGAGCGTACGTATTGCTGGACGGCGCGATCACCGGTCTGAGTTTGTCTGGAGTCGCGCTACTGGTGACAATTGTTTCGCGCTCCCGGTCCAGTGCCGTGTTGTCGGTCATCGCGCTACTCATATGTGCACTTGTGCTCAAGACGCTGGCAGCCAATATGCTTTTCTCGTCGGGTAATTCGGCCCTTTGGGTTACACCGGGGGCAGTAGGGGGTCTGCTGTTGGGCGTTGTCGTATGGCTGTTGTTGATCGGCGCACCTTTGTCGGCGCAAATCGCCTGCGCAACGACATTTATCGCGTTGGCACTGGCGCTCGTCAATGCAGCTCCCCAGAACCCATACCTGGAAGCAGCGCTGCATGTCTCGCGGGTGGGTCATTACAAGAGTCTGATCGATCTTACGCGGGTCGTGTCCGGGGTCTGGTCATTTGCGGCGATTGCTTTTCTGACCTTTATCGGATATCGGTTACGTTAATAGAACCCTCGGCATGTGCTGTTGTGGCTCCGCTATAATCGGCGAGTCTGTTGCGTTATCTAGGCTACAAGAGTTGGCGAGGCCTGAACGTGCGCACCGTATTTCGCGCAGTTTTCGTATTGCATTTGATCAGGGTAGCTTCCGGTGAGCTATTACAAACATCACGTTTTCTTTTGTTGTAATCAACGCGATGATGGACGGTGTTCCTGCAACGACCATGGGTCGCAGGCGATGCGTGATTACGCCAAGGCGCGTATCAAGAAACTGGGCCTTGCTGGGAAGCACAGCGTAAGAATAAATCAGGCTGGTTGCCTAGATCGTTGCGAGGAAGGGCCGGTGTTAGTAGTGTACCCGGAAGGTGTCTGGTACACGTATGTAGACCAACAAGACGTGGACGAAATCATCGACAAGCACCTGGTTAACGGTGTCATCGTCGAACGCTTGCGAATTTGAAGATCCGCGTGGATCACAAGATTCACATTGACGGGCCTGCTGGTCGCCTGGAACTGCTTATTGCCGACCCGGGCGACGCGCGTAGCGGTTATGCAATCGTTGCGCATCCCCACCCGCTGCATGGTGGAACCCTCGACAATAAAGTCGTACAAACACTTGCCAGATCGTTTCACCGTCTTGGTTACGCAGCTGTGCGTTTTAACTTTCGGGGTGTCGGCGAGAGCGAGGGCGTATTTGACGATGGGCCCGGGGAAATCGAAGATCTGCTGGCGGTAGATCACTATGCGCAGCAGCGTTTCGGCCATGTGACACGACTGCTCGGTGGCTTTTCCTTTGGTAGTTTTGTCGCTGCGGCTGCCGCGCCTCGGATCGACCACATCATCTCGTTCTGGTTGCACCAGCAGTGGGGCGTTTTCCGATAGGGGCGGTGTCAAAGGACACGCTGGTGGTGCATGGAGAGGAAGACGATCTTGTCATGCTGGATGATGTGATGGACTGGGCGCGGCCGCAGAAGTTGCCCGTTGTCGTATTTCCTGGTGTAGGGCATTTTTTTCATGGTGCGTTGATCGCTCTTCAGAATGTTGTAATCCGCCATTGTCGAGACTGAAGCTGTTACACAAAAAGAATTTCCTCTTTACACCAAGGTTGCTGTCTGGTTAGTAAGACAAGGAAACATCCTCCGCGGCCTGAAGCCGCCTTGGCAACAGTGTTTTGTATCTAAGGAATTTTCATGCTGATCGTCAAATCGCTTCATATTATTTTTATGGTGACCTGGTTTGCCGGTTTGTTTTATTTGCCTCGTTTGTTTGTTTACCATGCCATGACCGAAGACCGGCCATCGATGGATCGTTTCAAGGTGATGGAGCGCAAGCTCTTTTACGGGATCATGACGCCAGGTGGCGTTCTGACGCTGGCGTCCGGAGCCTGGTTGTGGGTCGGTTGGGGATTCTCAGGAGCGTGGCTGCAGGCAAAACTGCTATTGGTTTTGGTTTTAGTCATTTACCACTTCTGGTGCGGTAAGTTGGTCGCTGACTTTCAGCGCGAGCGGAATCGCCACGGCCACATCTGGTATCGTTGGTTTAACGAATTTCCGGTGCTGGCGCTGATCCCAATCGTTTTCTTGGTTGTTATGAAACCATTTTGACCGGGGCACATTGCCTGATGCGCGGGCTCGCCGCAGCGGTGCTTGCAGCTTATTGTACCTTGTCGTTTGCTCAGGACCGTGCCGAGGCCTATCTTCTTGTACAGGTTTGCTTCATCACCGCCTTCAAGCATTACGAAGGCAAGTATGTCTTCTCTCGTTTGCGATTGGGTGATTCACTAGGTCTGATTCGAGAGCGGGATAATGTCGACGATGCCAACGCAGTGCGCGTCGAATGGCAGGGCCGTACACTTGGTTATGTGTCACGTGATGCGAACGAGGCCATTGCACGGCAGCTCGATTTCGGCAATCGGTTGCGTGCCCGGATCACTAGGCTGAGTCGCCATCGTGATCCGAACAGGCGTGTCGAGATGGAAGTTGTTTTGCCGTATTAAAGTGCGCAGACGTGCAATTAGCTAACGATGGTGCTCGGCAGGTATCGGTTCAGCAAAATCGGGAGGAGCGAGCAGAAAATCAAGCGCACCAGCCGAGCAGCTTCAAAGCACGGAAAATCACGCCGGTCGAGTAAGTTTCCTCAGACGATGTCGAGGTGGTCGAGGCCGGAGGTCATGTCTTTCTGATGCGCCTCCTTGCCGTGCAACTTAATCTGCAGGCGCAACTCGTTCATGGAGTCTGAATTGCGTAGTGCGTCTTCGTAACTGATCAGGTCTGCTTCATACAGGTCGAATAAGGCCTGATCAAAAGTCCGCATCCCCAGTTCACGTGACTTCGCCATGATTTCCTTGATTTCGTGAACCTCGCCTTTGAAGATAAGATCAGAAATCAACGGAGTGTTCAACAGTATTTCGACCACGGGAACACGTCCACGCTCATTTTTTCTGGGTATCAGGCGTTGGGAAATCATGCCTTTGAGGTTTAGCGACAGGTCCATCAGCAACTGCGGCCGGCGTTCTTCAGGGAAGAAGTTGATGATGCGGTCCAGTGCCTGGTTCGCGCTGTTCGCGTGCAACGTGCCCAAACACAAGTGACCGGTCTCGGCAAATGCTATAGCGTTATCCATGGTCTCTCGGTCGCGAATTTCACCGATAAGAATCACGTCAGGGGCCTGGCGCAGCGTGTTTTTTAGTGCTGCTTCCCAGGAATCGGTATCGACCCCGACCTCGCGCTGGGTTATCAGGCAGTTCTTGTGTTCGTGAACGTACTCGATTGGGTCCTCGATGGTGATGATATGGCCGTAGCTGTTCTCGTTTCGGTAACCAAGCATCGCCGCCAACGTTGTCGATTTGCCCGAGCCAGTGGCGCCGACGACGATTACCAGACCGCGTTTGGTCATGACTACATCCTTCAGCACCGTTGGTAATCCCAGGTCTTCGATTTTCGGGATGGAGGTGGTAATGGTTCGTAGCACCAGACCGACCCGCGATTGTTGCACAAAGGCGTTGACGCGGAAGCGGCCAATACCCGGCGGGCTGATGGCGAAATTACACTCGTTCGTTGCTTCGAACTCCTGGGCTTGCTTGTCATTCATCAACGCGCGGGCGAGCTCCTGCGTGTGCTGCGGCGTGAGACTTTGATTGGAAACCGGTGTCATTTTCCCGTCCAGCTTGAACGCCGGTGGAAATCCCGCGGTGATAAATAGGTCCGAGGCGTCCTTTGCCACCATCGCTCGGAGCAGGTCGTGAATAAATTTGACAGCCTGGTCTCGTTCCATATCTTTTTCCCGGAGTACGTTTGTTTGCGAGAGCTCGGCGTTACACTAAGAAATTATCCTTATTCGCAGCCTTCGCACGTCCTTCTTCTCGGCTGATGGCATTGCGCTTGACCAGGTCGGAAAGGTTCTGGTCGAGCGTCTGCATGCCGACGTTTTGTCCGGTCTGAATTGCCGAATACATCTGTGCCACTTTGGCTTCACGGATCAGATTCCGGATCGCTGGTGTGCCGATCATGATCTCGTGCGCGGCAACTCGGCCCTGCCCGTCTTTGGTTTTACAAAGGGTTTGCGATATGACCGCGCGCAGACTCTCCGACAGCATTGCCCGGATCATTTCCTTTTCCGCCGCGGGGAACACGTCGATGACCCGGTCCACAGTCTTGGCCGCCGAGCTCGTGTGCAAAGTGCCGAATACCAGGTGCCCCGTTTCGGCAGCCGTCATTGCCAGACGGATCGTTTCGAGATCTCGCATCTCGCCCACCAGGATCACGTCCGGGTCTTCGCGCAGTGCCGAGCGCAGCGCATTGTTGAATGACAGTGTATGGGGCCCGACTTCACGCTGGTTGATCAGTGACTTCTTGCTTTCATGCACGAATTCGATTGGATCCTCAATAGTCAGGATATGCCCATAATCGTTTTCGTTAATGTGATTGATCATTCCCGCGAGGGTTGTCGATTTTCCTGATCCGGTTGGCCCGGTAACGAGCACGATGCCTCGTGGGTACTCGCAGATGTCCTTAAAGATCGCCGGAGCCTTGAGATCCTCCAAGGTCAGCACCTTTGACGGGATGGTCCGCATCACGGCACCAGCACCCCGTTGCTGTACAAAGGCATTGACGCGGAAGCGTGCCAAGTTGGGTATCGCAAAGGAGAAATCGCACTCGAGGTTCTCCTCGTAGAACTTGCGCTGACCATCGTTCATGATGTCGTACACCATTGCGTGTACGTCCTTGTGTTCCATGGGAGGCAGATTTATGCGCCTTACGTCACCATGTACTCGAATCATTGGCGGCAGACCGGCAGACAGGTGCAGGTCCGAGGCCTTGTTCTTCACGGAGAATGCGAGCAGTTCAGCTATGTCCATCGATGTTAGTCCATTTAGCGAAGGAAAGATGCGAGCGTAGTATTCTGCACATCAGCAAACATAAAAGACTTTTAAAATCACTAGTTAAATCGCAAAGCGAAAGTAAAATATGACCACAATCGCTGTGCGCTTGCAAGCCGTGCGAGACCGCATTCAGGCCGCTGCGGCGGCCGCTGGTCGGCCGCCAGAAGCGGTCCGCCTGATTGCGGTCAGCAAAACCTTCCCCGCTGAGGCCGTGCGGCAGGCCTTTCAGGCAGGCCAACAAGCCTTCGGAGAAAACTATCTTCAGGAGGCAATGAGCAAGATCGAGGCCGTCTCGGACCTGCCGCTCGAATGGCATTTCATCGGTCCGCTGCAAAGCAACAAGACCGGGCCTGTGGCGCGGCTGTTTTCATGGGTCCATTCGGTGGATCGGCTTAGGCTTGCCGAGCGTCTCTCGGCAGCCAGGCCAAATGACATGGTGCCACTGCAAGTTTGTATCCAGGTCAACGTCAGCTTGGAGCGTTCCAAGAGTGGCTGCCAGCCGCAGGAGGCCTTTGAACTCGCCAGCGCCGTTGCCCAGTTGCCGCGATTGCGGCTGCGCGGCCTAATGACAATCCCGGAGCCGACCTCCGATAGATTGGTCCAACGACAGCGCTTTGCGGTGTTGCGGAGACTCATGCAAGACTTGGTGTCGCGCGGTCTCGAACTTGACGTGTTGTCAATGGGGATGTCGGACGATCTGGAGGCCGCCATCGCTGAGGGGGCAACCATGGTACGAATCGGGCGGGCGATTTTTGGCTCCCGCGCCTCTCGGTAATACTTTTGCGCTACCAACGTGACAGGCAGCCTGGCGCTGTTGAGGCAGTATTTTTTGGTAACCACTTGTTGCTCAAGCGCAGGCAGAGACTGCCCGGGGGCGGTAACAGGGCAAGTCAGCCGTAATGCTCGACGCATGCCTAGCGTGGAAGCTACACTCCGGTAGCCTTGTCAAGAAATCGGCAAAGCATTGGCCGCGTCGACGCGCGTGGTGGGCGTTTGCTATCGGCATTGGTAGGAACTGGAGTACAGGGGACCAAAGCTGACAGCTTGTGCCACCATTCATGACTTTAGCTATTGCATCTGGGTCTTTCGTGAATACTGTTTTTGTAGGTGGCGGCAACATGGCCACTGCGTTAGTTGGCGGCATGTTGCAGCAAGGTGCGTCCAAGACGGATCTGCAGGTAATCGACGTATCTGCTTCGGCCCGCGAGCGCTTTCAGGCGATGGGAATTTCTGCGCGGGAGCAATGGGATCCGCAAAACCGTGCCGAAGTCGTCGTGTTCGCTGTCAAGCCACAGCAAATGAAAAAGGCCGTTTTTGGCGTTAGGCAGCACTGTTCCTCCACTCTGGTTGTTAGTATTGCTGCCGGGATACGATGCGTCGATCTCAGTCGCTGGCTAGAGGGGCATAACAGGATTGTGCGGGTCATGCCAAATACGCCGGCGCTGATTGGTGCTGGTGTGTCTGGGCTGTATGCGACAGCGGGGGTGAATGAGGCCGATCGGCAAACGGTGGAAACAATCCTGGCCGGCTCGGGCAAGCGCGTGTGGTTTGATCGCGAAGCGCTGCTCGACGCGGTGACGGCTGTTTCTGGGAGCGGGCCCGGCTACGTGTTCTACTTTATTGAAGCGCTCGAGGAGGCGGCGGTTCGACTCGGACTCGATGCCCGGGCCGCGCGACTACTGGCGGTAGAAACTTTCCTCGGTGCTTCAAAGCTGGCTGATGGCAGTGAAGATAAACCTGCCGAACTGCGGGCGAAAGTGACCTCCAAAGGCGGAACGACCGAGAGCGCGATTGCGCTCATGGAAAGCCGGGAAATCAAGGCAGGTATTATTGCTGCCGTGCTGCAGGCCGAGCAACGCGCTGCCGAACTGGGTGAGTTATTCGGAAAAGACTAAGCTAAGAAAACTCGTATGGAACAGGGGTTCGTATTTTTACTGGAGACCTTCGTGGGTCTATTTGTTCTCGCTCTCTTGCTGAGATTCTTTATGCAGGTGGTCCGGGCGCCCGTGCAGAATCCGCTTTCCCACTTCGTAATAGCGCTGACCGATTTTGTGGTGCGGCCGGCGCGACGGGTCATACCCGGACTGAGGGGTTACGACTTGTCCAGCCTGGTGGTGGCGTGGTTGCTGCAGATCGCGTTGGTGTCTGTCGTGTTTTGGGCCAATGATTTCGATTTTACTGCCCCGGCTGGCGTTACGGCAGTCGCACTGATTGGCTACGCAGCCGTTAAGCTGCTGAAAATATTGATCTATATAGTTCTTGTTTCAACCATCATTCAGGCGGTACTGTCGTGGATCAATCCGTACAGTCCGATTGCGCCAATACTCAATGCCATGACGCGACCGTTTCTGGGTGTGTTTCGCTACCGCATTCCGCCAATCGGCGGCGTCGACTTGTCGCCGTTGTTCGTGCTGGTAGTGTGTCAGCTTCTACTCATGTGGCCGGTCGCGTATTTAAATTTATTGTTTCTGCGCATGCTTTAGCAATTTTTTGCTCGGCTATGGTTTTCGGCAGTTTTGTCAGCACACTGCGCGGCGTGTACGAAACTTGCTGTTCAGTGGGAGTCAGCACTGTCGCGGGGCGTTTAGCGGCCGTGCCGAAGAAAGCGTCTTATCAGATTGGACGGAATGTTGTTGGCTCTGTCGGGATCCGGGCATCGCAAGGCAGGATCTTTGGGGTCGGCAGTTTACGCTGATCAAAGTCCGTGGGAATGAGGTGACGGACCTAGGTCAGTCAGCTTGCAAAAATGATTAGCACTGAACTCGAAAACCAGATAGCCAACTACCAGAAATGGCGCGACGAATTGCGCGCAACGATAGAGGCGTATCAGGCCTGGCTTGAGTCGCATGGCCATGCAGATATCCGCCGCAGCCTGCGAATTTATGACCTGGTCGAGAGCCTGCGCAACGACCGTATCATGCTGGCGTTTCTGGCCGAGTTCTCACGCGGCAAGACCGAATTGATCAATGCTATTTTTTTCTCGGGCTACGGGCGACGCCTGCTGCCATCCGATGTCGGGCGTACCACTATGTGCCCGACTGAGATCTTCTATGACAGCTCCGAAGAGCCGTACATACGCTTACTGCCGATCGAGACGCGGCAGAGAGACGACAGCATCAGCTCGCTAAAACATAAGCCGGTTGAGTGGGTGCAAATCAAGCTCAATGTCGATTCGCGGGAAGAAATGGCGGCCGCGATGTCAAAGCTGGCCGACGTCAAGACGGTGTCGGTCCAGGATGCCAGCGCGCTGGGTTTGCTTGAAGAGTCTGAGTTTGTGACGACGACGGTGATCAAAAGAAACCAAGGGAAGGTCGAGATTCCCTGCTGGCGTCATGCCATGATCAACTTTCCACATCCGCTTCTGAAAAGTGGCCTCGTGGTGCTCGACACGCCGGGTGTCAATGCACTTGGCACGGAACCGGAACTGACCTTGTCGATGATTCCCAGCGCGCACGCAGTGCTGTTCTTGCTGGCACTCGACACCGGGGTCACAAAGTCCGACCTCAAAGTCTGGCAAGAGTATGTGCGTGATTATGTCAGCCGTAGGGTAGCAGTTTTGAACAAGGTCGATCTTGCTTGGGATGAATTGAAAAGCCAGGGCGATATCGAGGCTAGCATTGGGCGCCAGCTTGAGGAAACAGCGCAAACGCTGGAAATCCCGCGCGATCACGTGATTGCATTGTCTGCGCAAAAGGCTTTGTTGGCGCGCATCCGGGAAGATGCCGAGATGCTTAGAAAAAGCGGTATCGAAAAGCTCGAGCGGCTGATTGCTGGTGAAATTATTCCTGCGAAACAGCAGATTCTTCGGGCAGCTGTTTCTCGCGAGGTCGGTGGCATGGTCGAATCCTCGCTGGAATCGCTGATTTCGCAGCAACGCAGTGGTGTCGCTGAATTGAAGGAAATGTCCAAGATCACCGGCAAGAACCGAGATCTGGCTCAGAAGCTGTTAGCGAAGTTTGAACAGGACAAGGCGCATTACGGTCGTCACGTGGAAAGCTTTAAGGCATCCTTGGCAACGGTCGGCAAGCAGGGAAATGTCTTGCTTGGAACAATGAATGATGAACGACTCGCCCAGATCCTTGCCAGGAGCACTCAATCGATGGAAGGGAGCTGGACGACCGCCGGTCTGATGGGTTCAATGCAGGATCTTTTTGAAATTTTTTCGAGACAGGCGGAAAAGATACTGGCTTTCTCGGCCGAGACACGTGGTTTCGTTGAGAACGTATATGCCCAGTTCCACAAACAATATGGGTTCAAGAAAATCTCGCCACCGCTGCTGAATCTCGAGCGCCATATTCTGCGGATGCATACGCTGCAGCAGAGAACCGAGGAATTTTGCAGAAGCCCAGTCAATGTTCTTGGTCGCGAAAAGCGTTTTGTAATTCGTCGTTTTCACCGCGAGCTTGTCGATCAAGGCTTGAAGCTTTTTCGTGATGTGCGCGCCGACCTTGAAGGTTGGCTCAATGGCGCTCTGACGCCGTTATCGATGCAGCTGAAGCAACATCAAAGGCTACTTGAGCACCGCGTTGAGAGTCTTCGCAAGATCGCTGGCGATGTTAATGCCTTGCAAGAGCGTGTGCGTCACCTCAAAACACAGCATGATCAGCTTGCCAAACAGATTCAGGATCTGACAAGAATTCGTGACACGCTTAATACCGATATTCCGCTCGTGGAAATATCTAGCGCCACTGCTGCTGCCGCCTGAAGTGGTATCCCTGTGTCGGTTGCGGCGCTTCGCAAGCGACCATTGCATTTTCAAATGAGAATAATGTCGTATTGCTCCTGAGAATAGAGCGATTCAACCTGAAGGGAGATCGGCTTGCCGATAAATTCCTCGAGCATCGCCAGGCTTTGCGATTCCTCATCGAGAAACATGTCGATCACTTTCTGTGATGCAAGGATCCTGAATTCCTGTGCCGCGAACTGACGCGACTCGCGTAACAATTCGCGTAGTATCTGGTAACAAACCGTTTGTGCCGTCTTAACCTCGCCTCTGCCATGGCAGATGGGGCACGGTTCGCACAAGGTGTGCGCCAAAGACTCGCGTGTTCTCTTGCGGGTCATTTCGACTAGGCCCAGCTGACTGAATCCACTGACGGTCACGCGGGTCCGATCCAGGGCAAGCGCCTTTCTGAACTCAGCGAGCACCGCTTCCCGATGGATCTCACTGTCCATGTCTATAAAGTCGATAATGATGATACCGCCAAGATTTCGCAGCCGCAGTTGGCGCGCGATAACCTGGGCGGCTTCCAGATTAGTCTTGAAAATTGTGTCATCGAAATTCCTGCCGCCTACGAATCCACCCGTATTGACGTCAACCGTCGTGAGAGCTTCGGTCTGATCCATAATCAGGTAACCACCCGACTTGAGTGAAACGCGACGAGCAAGCGCGCGCTCGATCTCTTCCTCCACGCCGTATAGTTCGAATAATGGGCGGTCACTGGCGTAGTGATTAAGTCGATCCGCAAAACGCTGGATGTAGGTGCTGGCGAACGCATCCATTTTTTGATAGTTCTCGCGTGAATCAATCAGGATTCGTTCAAAGTCATCATTTATGAAATCGCGAAGTACACGCAGGCTCAGATTCAAGTCTTGGTAAAGGAGAGCCGGGGCCTGGGCGCTTGCTGCCTGCTCCTGAATGCTGCTCCACAGCTTTCTGAGGTACTCGATGTCAGCCGCCAGCTCATCTTCGCTGGCGGTTTCCGCCATGGTGCGGATGATGTAGCCACGGTCCTCGCTGTCTTTGAGCAGTTCCAACAATCTCTCCCGCAGCGTGGTCCGCTCCGCCTCATCGCCAATGCGCTGAGAAATTCCGATATGGGTTTCTTGCGGCAGATAGACCAACAGCCTTCCAGCAATGCTGATCTGTGTCGACAAGCGTGCGCCTTTGGTGCCGATCGGATCCTTGATGACCTGCACCAGCAACTTCTGTCCCTCGTGAAGTGTTTTCTCGATGGGCCTTGCCTCATCCGGGTTTTGTCGGTGATCCCACAAATCGGCGACGTGCAGGAAGGCGGCCCGGTCGAGGCCGATTTGCACAAATGCCGATTGCATACCGGGCAGCACGCGGCTGACCTGACCGAGGTAAATGTTGCCAACCAGACCGCGGCTCGACTCGCGCTCGACGTGCAGTTCCTGTACGACACCTTGCTGTAGTACCGCCACCCGTGTTTCCTGTGGGGTGACGTTAATGAGAATCTCGCCTTTCACGTCGTGCGGAGGCCGAATGACGCAAGCAAACGCGCAGTATCGTAGATGGGGAGTCCGACCACTCCGCTGTAACTCCCGGAAATGTGTTCGATGAATATACCGGCACGTCCCTGGATGCCATAGGCGCCAGCCTTGTCGAAAGGCTCGCCAGTTGCCACATAGCGACGAATCTCGTCATCCTCGAGCACGCGCATGCGAACTTCGGTTGTCGAGAGCGCTTCTTCGAGTCGGTCGTTGTATTTGACTGCAACCGCAGAGTGCACGTAGTGGGTGGTGCCCGACAGGCGCTTGAGCATGGCGACGGCATCTTCGCGGTCAGTCGGCTTGCCGAGGATGTTTTCGCCGATGGCTACGGTTGTGTCTGCGGCGAGGACCGGATATCGCAGCAATCGGCGCTGCTCCAATCGTGCCCAGCCCGCCTCCGCCTTCAACCTGGCTATTCTGCACGCATAATTTGCCGGATCTTCGCTGGGGAGCACTGCTTCGTCGAAGTCTGCCTCGCGCTCGGGACCTTCGCGCAGTAGCAGCATCTCGAAGCTGACTCCCATCTGCTTGAGAATATCGCGGCGTCTGGCGCTGCGCGAAGCGAGGTAGACATGTTTTTCGAGAAAAGCCACTATTATCTAAGCCTTAGCACACATTGCCAGTCGTCTTAGTTCCTGTGGTAAGGGTGTTTGCGAATGATCGAAATCGCTCGGTACAGTTGTTCAGTGAGCACTACGCGTACCAGCGCGTGCGGCATGGTTAGTCTGGAAAGTGAAAGCACCAGATCGGCTCTGTCCTTGACCGCGTCGTCGAGGCCATCAGCTCCGCCAATCATAAAGCAAACGTCGCATCCCTGACTCATCCAGCATTCCAGACGAAGCGCCAACTCTGCAGTGGTGATCGTCTTGCCGCGCTCATCCAGAGCTACTTTCACACCGCCGGATGGGATCGCTGCAAGAATTCGATTGCCTTCAGAGGCAAGTGCCCGGCTTATTTGAGCGACACTGTCACCGGAACGCGCTGTCGGCCGGATCTCTGTTAACACGATCGGCATTCCGCGGGGCATACGCCTCGCATAGTCCTGGAATCCAGTGGTAATCCAGTCCGGCGGCTTTTGGCTGACAGAAATAATATGCAGTTTCACGGGCTTTGCGGCATGGTCCGTGCCGCTCTGGTTACTTACCCCCTTGTGCTTGGCGCGCCGGCTTTGTTACCGGTGCTTCGCCGCCCCAAAGCTGTTCCAGATTGTAGTAACGTCGAATCGCCGGCTGCATTACGTGTACGACAACGTCACCGAGGTCGACGAGAACCCACTCGCCCGCGTCTTCGCCCTCGACGCCGAGAATGCGCCCTCCCTGCGATTTTATTTTTTCCTGCAAATTACCAACTAGGGCACGGGTTTGTCGCGTGGACTCAGCGCTTGCCACAACCATGTAGTCGAAAAGTGAACTCATTTTCCGCACGTCTAGAACGACGATTTCTTCGGCCTTGATCTCCTCCAGCGCGTCGACAGCGGCACGGCAAATTGCTTCAGCTCGCATCGGGCTCCCTGTAAAGATGATGCTCGTCAATATACGCGATTACGTCGTCGGGCAGGAGATATCGAAGGCTGGCATTACGCGATATGAGATCGCGCAACGCTGTCGCTGATACATCCAGCGCGGTGAGTTCATGGGTGAAAACTCTGCCCGCGGGCGTTTTTCGGAGTACATCCGCCTGCGTTTCGAGTCGCTCGGTGTATTCATCGCGGAGCGCTTCCGGCAACGCCGATGCCAGCTTTTCCAGAGGAAAGCCGGGGCGTCTGGCGACAATGATGTGTGCGAGGTCGAACAACTCCTGCCAGCTGTGCCACGTGGTGAGCGCGACAAAGGCGTCGGTACCCATCAACAAGCATAACGGCGTGTTACCCGTTTCCGAACGCACCTCCGACAGTGTGTCGACGGTGTAGCTGATGCCGGGACGGGCGAGCTCGCGCGCATCGACACACAGCCTGGCGTTGCCAGCAGCGGCCAAGCGTGTCATCGCCAAACGGTGTTCGGCTGATGCCCTCGGCTGATTTCGGTGCGGCGGCACTGACGCGGGGATGAGCCTCACCTGCTGTAAGTGGAAAGCGTCTGCGATTTCTTCAGCTAAACGCAGGTGCGCGAAATGGATCGGATCGAAAGTGCCTCCGAAAAGGCCGATGGCAGGCTTAGCAATCAAATGTATCGCCGTAGTTGCTTTCGAAATATGGATCGTCTCGCCGTTGCAGATTCTTTGCTAAACCCGCGACAGCGATGTTCTCTAATGTCGTCGTTGCTTCCAGTGCTCACAGCAACACCCTGCGAATGTCACTCAATGCAGCTGTCAAAAAGGTGATGAAACGAGCCCCTTCGGCTCCGTCGATCACCCGGTGATCGTATGACAGCGATAATGGCAGCATCAGCCGTGGCTGGAATGCGCTGCCGTCCCATACCGGTTTCGTCACCGAACGTGCAACTCCAAGTATGGCCACTTCCGGCGCATTGACAATCGGGGTGAAGTGGCCACCACCAATTCCGCCTAGGCTGGAAATGGAGAAGGTTCCACCTTGCATATCCGCTGGTCCCAGCTTGCCGTTGCGTGCCTTGGCGCTCAGCGTACCCAGTTCTGCGGCTAGTTGCATCAGCCCCTTTTTGTCGACATCGCGAACAACCGGTACCACGAGGCCACCGGGCGTGTCCACTGCCACGCCGATATGGTAGTAACGCTTTAAGACAAGCGCATCGCCCTCGGGCGCGAGTGAGGAGTTGAACTCAGGGTGTTTTTGCAGAGCGGCGACCACCGCTTTCATGATGAACACGAGCGGCGTCAGTTTGACTTGTGCCTTCTCTGCTTCCTTTGCCATTGATTTGCGAAAGGCTTCGAGGTCGGTAATGTCTGCTTCATCGTTCTGCGTGATGTGCGGAATGTGTACCCAGTTTCGATGCAGCGCCGGACCGGAAATTTTCTTGATGCGTGACAGCGGCTGTTTTTCGATCGGCCCGAACTTGGCGAAATCGACCACCGGCCAGGCTGGTAGTCCCAATGCCAGACCGGCGCCGGCCGCTGGCACGGCCGACACTGCGCCGCCGCTCATAACGCCCTTGACAAAAGCTTGTACGTCTTCCTTTAGGATTCTGCTTTTCGGCCCGCTACCCGTCACCTGTCCAAGATCGACGCCGAGTTCACGCGCGAAACGCCGTACGCCCGGACTGGCATGTGCTGCTGTAAACGTTTTTTCGTCGATCTTGCGATCGGCCGCGGCGACTTGCGGTGTTGCCGGTACGGGTGCGGGTGCCGCCGCCGGCGCGGCTTTGGACTCTGGCGGCTTAGGCGATTCGACTGCCGGCGCGGCAGGTGGCGCAGGTGGCGCAGGTTCAGGCGCAGCCTGTCCGACCGCGGCGCTGTCGGTGGCCTTCCCGGTAGCGGCTTCGATTGTCAGTATGGTTGTCCCTTCGGAGACGGTGTCACCGACTTTGACCTTCATTTCTTTGACAGTCCCACCGAATGGCGCCGGCACTTCCATCGTGGCCTTGTCGGATTCAAGGGTGATCAACGAGTCTTCCGGGCTTACGGTGTCTCCCGGCTTAACCAACACCTCGATGACCGGCACGTCTTTGAAGTCACCGATATCAGGTACCAGTACGTCTTTCAGGGTTGCCATTTATCTATCCTTGCTTCTAGCGATCTTTTGATTACGTCCAATTCCAGCACCGCTGTCGCCACGTCGGTAACGGGAATAGAGTTGTATCGGTTTGTGTGCTGGAGCGGTTCATTAATTTAAATCGTGGTCGGCTCGGATTTTTCCGGATCAATGCCATATTTGGCGATTGCTTCGGCGGCTTTGCCGTGCTCGATGGTTCCTTCGTCAGCGAGCGCCTTCAACGCCGCCACGGCAATGTAGCGGCGGTCGACCTCAAAAAATTCCCTCAACTTCTCTCGTGTATCGGAGCGGCCAAAGCCGTCTGTGCCGAGCACGACATATTGCTTGTTGATGAATGGACGAATCTGATCGGCGAAGATTTTCATGTAATCGGTTGCTGCCACGACCGGACCCTTAACTCGATCTAGACACTGACTGACATATGCTTCGCGTGGCTTTTGATCCGGATGCAACATATTCCAACGTGACACACTGAGCCCGTCTCGTCGCAACTCGGTAAAGCTCGGACAGCTCCAAACATCGGCTGCAATACCGAAGTCTTCTTCCAGCAGTCTCTGTGCCGCAATTACCTCGCGCAAAATGGTTCCACTGCCGACCAGCTGCACGCGCGGTGTTTTTGTGTTGCCCTTGCGGCTAGAAAGAACGCCTTCGGACAAGCGGTACATTCCTTTTATGATGCCGTCCTCCGCCCCTTTCGGCATCGCCGGGTGTCGGTAATTTTCGTTCATCAGGGTGATGTAAAAGAACACATCGTCCTGATCTTGGTACATGCGCCTCAAGCCATGCTGGATGATGATTGCCAACTCGTAGGCGAAACTGGGGTCATAGGAAATGCAGTTCGGAATGGTCGCCGAAATCATGTGACTATGGCCATCCTCGTGCTGCAGCCCCTCGCCATTCAAGGTCGTGCGCCCTGCCGTGCCGCCAAGCAGGAACCCGCGTGCGCGCTGGTCGCCGGCCGCCCAGGCCAGATCCCCGATGCGCTGAAAGCCGAACATCGAGTAGTAGATATAAAACGGGATCATCGAGACGCCGGAATTCGCATNNAACGGGATCATCGAGGCACCGTGCGTTGAATACGACGTCGCTGCAGCAATCCATGATGACATCGCTCCGGCCTCGTTGATTCCCTCTTGCAGAATCTGGCCGTGCTTATCTTCCTTGTAGAACATTAGCTGGTCAGCATCCTGCGGCGTGTAGAGCTGTCCAACCGATGACCAGATGCCCAATTGGCGGAACATTCCTTCCATACCAAATGTTCGGGATTCATCCGGCACGATCGGAACGATCCGCTTACCGATGTTCTTGTCCTTAACCAGAGCACCGAGGATGCGCACGAATGCCATCGTCGTCGAGAACTCACGCTCGCCGGAATCTTTCAGCAAACTATCGAATGCTGACAATGGTGGCGTGTCGAGCGTGTCACCCTTACGCCGCCGGGTGGGGAGGTAACCGCCCAATGCCTCGCGGCGCTCGTGCATGTACTTCAGCTCGGGGGAGTCTTCCGAAAAATTAATGTAGGGGATTTCGTCGAGTTTTTCGTCAGGGATCGGAAGTTTGAAACGGTCACGAAACGCCTTGAGCGATGTCGTGCCCATTTTCTTCTGTTGGTGCGTAATGTTTTGTGCCTCGCCGGCCGTACCCATACCATAACCCTTGATCGTTTTGGCAAGGATTACTGTGGGTTGCCCGGCGTGCTTGACCGCCGCCGCGTACGCCGCGTAAATCTTATGAGGATCGTGACCGCCACGATTAAGGCGCCAAACGTCGTCGTCGGAGAGGTTTGAAACCAGTTCCCGTGTTTCTGGATATTTGCCGAAGAAATGCTCTCGGACATAAGCACCATCCTTCGACTTGATGGTCTGGTATTCACCATCGACAGTTTCTTCCATCAGCTTGAGCAACACACCATTCGTGTCGCGAGCGATCAGTCCATCCCAGTAAGACCCCCAGATTAGCTTGATGACATTCCAGCCGGCCCCGCGGAAGACGGCCTCCAGTTCCTGAATGATCTTGCCGTTGCCGCGCACCGGCCCATCCAATCGTTGCAAATTGCAGTTCACCACAAAAATCAGATTGTCGAGGCGCTCGCGTGCGGCGATCCCGATCGCGCCCATCGACTCCGGTTCGTCGCATTCACCATCGCCGAGGAAACACCAGACTTTTCTACCTTGGGTATCGGCCATGCCGCGGTCTTGGAGATACTTCATGAAACGCGCTTGATAGATTGCCATGATTGGCCCGAGGCCCATTGACACTGTCGGAAACTGCCAGAAATCCGGCATCAGCCAAGGGTGTGGGTACGAGGACAGGCCGTTGCCATCGACCTCTTGGCGAAAATTGTCCATCTGTTTCTCGCTCAAGCGTCCCAACATGAAGGCGCGTGCATACACCCCGGGCGCTGAATGCCCCTGCACGAATACCAGATCGCCGCCGTGGTTTTCCGAGGGCGCGTGCCAAAAATGGTTATATCCGACGTCGTAAAGGGTTGCGGCCGATGCAAAGCTGGCGATGTGGCCGCCGACATTGGTGTTCTTATTTGCACGCAAAACCATTGCCGCCGCATTCCAACGTACATAGGAACGGATGCGGTGTTCTAGTTCATGATCCCCCGGCGACTTTTCTTCTTTTCCGGGCGGGATCGTGTTCAGGTAAGCGGTATTGGCGCTGTAAGGGAGGTAGGCGCCTGATCGGCGCGTTTTCTCGATGAGCTGCTCAAGGATGAAGTGGGCTCGCTGGGGGCCCTCGTATTTGAGGACGCTGTCGAGCGCGTCCAGCCACTCCTTGGTTTCTTGTGGATCGTCGTCCGGTCGCGCTGCCATTGCTGTCACCCTTCTGTAAGGCCGAGACTGGCGTTCGCGCTAGTGGCGCGTTGCCATAATGGGGAAAAATTATAGCATTGCGATCTTACAAATACCGGTTTTTTCAGCCTATTTATAAGCTTTTAGGCATAAGTTAGATTCCTGTGAGGATCGTAATTCCTGGCCTCGGGACTGGCTCGATCGTCGGCAAAATGAGCCCATTTTTTTGGCAAGCGGTTTTAGTTGTTTTTCGTCGGCGGCACTCTACCCATCAGGTAAAACTCATTATTGGGCCGCATGTCGATTAGGTGCGCCATGCGATTGGAGAGTGCGAACAAGGCCGTGATGGCGCCGATGTCCCAGATATCTTCTTCGCTGAAGCCATGCCCGCGCAGCTCTTGATGGTCGGCTTCGGCCATTGCCTCCGGCGTGCGCGCCAATTTCACAGCAAAATCCAGCATTGCCTTTTGGCGCTCAGTGATATCTGCTTTCGGGTGTTGGATCGCGATCTGGTCGGCAATGTGCGGATTTTTTGCATAGATCCGCAATACGGCGCCATGTGCCACCGCGCAATACAGGCAACGGTTTGCACCGCTGGTCGCGACCACGATCATTTCCCGCTCTGCTTTCGAAAGACCCGATTCGCGAAGCATCAGCGCGTCGTGATAGGCAAAGAAGGCGCGAAACTCATCGGGCCGGTGTGCCATTGTCAAAAACACATTGGGGATAAATCCCGCTTTTTCCTGGACTGCCAGCATTATGTTGCGAATGTCTTCGGGCAGATCTGCCAGCTCGGGAACGGGGTATTTGCTGATCGGGTGTTCGCTCATCATTTTTTCTCGCCATCGATAGGGAGCAGCTTATTGAAAAAGTCTTGGGGCGCGATTCGCTCACGAGTAGCCGTACAGCGTGTCAGGCACCGTTACGCACGGCCGCTCAATGCCGGCCCGGCAGATGCAGTATCAGTCGAATTTGCGCAGGTCGTCGATCACTTTGCCGTCGTTCGGCAGTGAACCGGCCGACACGAAGCAAACTTCGCCGCGCAGCTTGGTGATATCCCTGATTGTCTCCGCGATCGCCCTTTCGAGCGCATCCGAGCTGGCGGTTACCTCACACTGCAATGTCATTTGATCGTTGCTTCGGTTGTCGTGCTCGATGACAAGGCGTGCCCGGGAGATTTCCGAGTGACGCTTGCTGATCTGGTCAACTTGCGATGGGTGGATGAACATGCCTTTTACTTTGGCGGTTTGATCTGCCCGTCCCATCCAGCCTTTGATTCGCATGTTGGTGCGCCCGCATGGGCTTTGGCCGGCAAGGACCGCCGACAGGTCGCCAGTGCCGAACCTGATGAGTGGATAGTCGGCTGCGAAATTTGTCACAACGACTTCGCCAACCTCCCCCTCAGCTACCGGATCGTTGCTACCCGGCCGTACGATCTCGACGATGATGCCCTCATCGATGACCATTCCGGCGTTGGGCTCTGTCTCATAGGCGATCAGCCCCAAGTCGGCCGTGCCATAGCACTGTCGTACATGGATACCGCGCTCAATAAGGAAGTCACGAACCGCTGGCAACAATGCTTCGCCGCCGACGAGCGCCTTTTTCAGACTGGAGACGTCTGCGCCGACCTCGTCGGCTTTCTCGAGAATGATCTTGAGAAAAGATGGTGTTCCGGCATAACCATCCGGACGAAGGTCGGCGATGGTCTGCACCTGCATTTCCGTTTGGCCAACGCCGGCTGGAAAAACGGCACACCCGATAGCCTGGGCGCCCAAATCAACCATGAATCCGGCGGGCGTAAAGTGATAAGAGAACGTGTTGTGTACGATATGGCCCGGTCGGAACCCTGCGGCCCACAGGGCACGGCCAAAACGCCAGAAGTCGCCCTTTGTTCCCTGCGGGTCATAGATCGGGCCCGGCGAAGAAAAGATGCGGCCGAGGTGACCGGTGGCAACCGTGGTCATTCCACCAAAAGGCGGCGTTTCTTTCTGCAAAGTGATTAGATCGGATTTGCGCGTGACCGGAATGCCCGCAAGTGACGCGCGATCGACGACCGATTTCGCATCGACGTTCTTCAAAAGCGACGCGAAGTACGGCGCCTTCTGCTTGGCGTGCGCGATATGCCCGGGCAAAGCATTGAACACCGCTTTGTCACGTTGTTTGGCTGAGCGCGTCTCAAGATCATCATAGAAGTTTTTCATGTCAGGTCAGTTGTGAGAGCTGCAAGAACGTGCACCAGTGTAGCGTTTACGAACAAGCGTTGGGAGGGGCACTTCAGTATCCGATAGTGCCCACCGCATCGCTCGCTTGAGCGAAGTGATGGGGTGGGGCGTCAGGCAAGCCAGCGTTTGCGGCGGCGGTAGTGCTTTGAGTCGCGAAAACTTTTGCGACCACCGGTCGAAATGCCAAGATAGAATTCCTTGACGTCCTGATTGTTGGCAAGATCGCCGGCCGGGCCATCCATGACCACGCGGCCATTCTCGAGGATGTAGCCATAGTTGGCGTGACGCAAAGCCACGCTGGTGTTTTGCTCTGCTAGCAGGAAACTGACTTTTTCTTTTTCGTTGAGATTTTCCACGATCTCGAAAATCTCCTCGACCAGCTGCGGCGCCAGACCCATCGACGGTTCATCGAGCAGGATCATGCGCGGTCGGGCCATCAGTGCCCGCCCGACCGCTGTCATCTGTTGCTCACCGCCTGATGTGTACCCAGCCAGGCTCGAGCGGCGCTGTTTGAGCCGCGGAAAGTAGGTATAGACCTTCTCCAAGTCAGCAGCGATCTCGGCACGGGCACCGCCACGGGTGAAAGCGCCAGACAGAAGGTTCTCTTCGACGGTCAGGTGAGCAAAGCAATGACGGCCCTCCATGACCTGGATGACACCGCGTTTTACCACCAAAGACGGATTCAGCTGGTCGATGCGTTGGTTGTCAAACACGACCGAACCCTTGGTGACGTCGCCACGCTCGGCACGAAGCAAATTGGAAATCGCTTTGAGAGTTGTCGACTTGCCGGCACCGTTGGCACCGAGCAAGGCAATGATCTGACCGTCGGGCACGTCTAACGAAACGCCCTTGAGCACGAGGATAACGTGATCGTAGATGACCTCAATATTTTTGACGGACAACAGGATCCGGCCCGGGTCGTTCGCAGTCATGATATTTCCACTTCTGAGCAAAACGTGGCCGGGCGAAGCCAGATTACTTCGCCCGACGGCGGTTCAATGATCAGGCTTCGCAAGATACACGCTCGATGCCTTTTTCCTTGGCATAGTTCGTTGCCGCCTCGTCGACCATTGAACGCAAAAGCGCGTCATCGGCTTCAATCCAGTCGGAGACGAACTTCCACTCGCTGCCGTTCCACTGGTGAATCCTCGCACGGCGCGAGCCCTCGTGGTCCCGACAGGACACCTTGACTGGTTGCATCATGCCCTCTAAACCCAGTTTCTTGATGTCCTGCTCCGTGATGTCGAGGTTTTCAACGCCCCAGCGCACCTGTTCGCCAGTGAGTGATTTTTTGCCGAACTTGCCCTGAGCCGTGCGGATCGATTCGACTACCAGCAAAGCGTTCATCAGGCCGCGGTTGTACAGGACATCGCCGACGCCTTCTTCTGGCCCGACACCTTTGCCTTTGCCGTAAACGTATTCGAGAATGTCGGCATGCACTGCATATTTGCCGGCAGAGTGTTGCAAAGCCAATGAGTTATAGCCTTTAGCTTTGTCACCGGCGGGCTCAACGTCCTGCTCCGCACCAGCCCACCATACGCCGAACATCTTTTCACGGGGATATCGCACGGCCGCGGCTTCCTTAATGGCGGTTGAATTCATCACACCCCAGCCCCACAGGAATACGTAGTCGGGCTGGTTCTGGCGCACCTGCAGCCAGGCAGCTTTCTGTTCAACGCCAGGATGTGTTACCGGAATCTTCAGCAGCTCAAAGCCATGCATCTGGGCGCGTTTTTCCAACAGCGGAATCGGCTCTTTGCCGTAGGGCGAATCGTGATAGACCAAAGCGATCTTCTTGCCCTTCAGCTTGTTCAACCCACCGCTCAGATTGCCAACGTGTTGAACCAGAATGTCAGCCGCTGTCCAATAAGTGCCGAGCAAGGGGAAGTTCCATGGGAACACTGTTCCGTCGCGAGACTCGGAGCGACCGTAGCCCATGGTCATCAGTGGAATCTTGTCGGTGGTCACTTTCTCGGTTAGCGCGAAGGTGACGCCTGTCGAGAAGGGATTGACCACTGTCGCCCCCGTCGGGCCTTTGCCCTTGAGCCGTTCGTAACACTCTACCCCGCGGTCCGTGGCGTACCCGGTTTCACACTCTTCGAAAGTGATCTTTACGCCGTTGACGCCGCCGTCGCGTTCGTTGACCAATGTGAAATAGTCGTGAAACCCGTTGGCAACGGGTATCCCGTTCGGCGCGTAGGGCCCGCTGCGATATACCAGCATGGGTATGAATTGTTCCGCAGCATGTACCTCATCGCCTGTTGCTGCCTCGTCCTCCTGTCGTTCACATCCCGACAACGCGACGGCGATGGCGCATGCGGACACGGCCAGTTTCCAGGTTAGTTTCATGATCTTCCCCTCCTTAATTCCACTGTGGTAGGAATTGCCAACAGATAACCAGCAGTGGCACATGCTGCCGGCCGCATCTTGAGTGACAGAAACGTACGCATGACTTCTCCTCCTAAACACCTCAGCCGGTTAGCAGCCAGCTGAAAAACAAAACCCTTAACTTCGCAAAAACGCCGCGACCGTCAGTACGGGAACGGCCATAAACGCAGCTTCTCCTTGGCGATGCGCCATAGGCGTGCAAGCCCCAATGGCTCAACTGCAAGGAAGAAGACGATTAATGCACCAAAAATCATGAACTCGATATGCGAAATCATTGCCGTGGAGATCTCGGTCCCGAGCCAGATAGGCAACTGGTTGAGAAACAACGGCAGTACCGTAATGAATGCGGCCCCAAGAAATGCCCCGAGGATCGAACCAAGGCCGCCGATGATAACCATGAACAGAATGCTGAACGAGCGATTGATGTCAAATGCCAATGGCTCCCACGAGCCGAGGTGAACGAAGCCCCACAGGGCCCCGGCTACGCCGATAAAAAACGAACTCACCGCAAAGGCAGACAATTTTGCGTACATCGGCCGGATGCCAATGATCTCCGCGGCGACATCCATGTCGCGAGTTGCCATCCAGCTTCTCCCAATTCGGCCCCGCACGATGTTCTTTGCCACGATGGCGAATAACACCAGTATCGTCAGGCACAGCATGTATCGGCGCACCGGCGAGTCAAATTCGAAACCGAACACACTGATTGGCGGGACGGCAATCGAACCCGATGGTGTGTAGTTGGTGAACCAGCCGACCCGCGCGAACATCCAGTCCATGAAGAATTGCGCCGCCAGGGTGGCGACCGCGAGGTAAAAACCCTTGATGCGCAGACTGGGAATGCCAAACACAATGCCAACAAGTGTCGCGACCCCGCCGGCGAGCACAAACGCGATCAGCGGATTGAGCCCGTCGACGCGTATCCAGAAGTTATATGCGGCATAGGCGCCGACTGCCATAAACGCCCCGGTGCCGAGCGACACCTGACCGCAATACCCGACCAGAAGATTCAGACCCAGTGCGGCAAGCGCCAGGATCAGAAACGGAATGAAGATTGCCCGGAACAGGTACTCGGGAGTGGGCAGTAGCGGAATCGCGACAAAGCCGATGAGCAGCCAGATGCCGATAAATACGCGGTCCTGCCCGATAGGAAACACTGCCTGGTCGGCGGCATAACTGGTTTTGTATTGTCCGGCTTCTCGATAAAACATGATCTAGTTAACGCTTGAGTGCATGGTGTGCTGACAAAGTACGTCAATGATCTCCCGGTTTGGCGTGTCCGTCTGTGCCCGCCTCATACACGATCGATATGGACCTCACCGAACAATCCCTGTGGCCTGAACAAAAGAAACACGAGCGCCACTACATAGGCGAACCAGTACTCGATGCCACCGCCGATCAGCGGTCCAAGGTAGGTCTCGGAGAGCTTTTCGCCGGCACCGATGATCAGGCCGCCAACAATCGCTCCCAGGACTGATTCGAAGCCGCCAAGAATCAACACTGGCAAGGCCTTCAGCGCAATCAGCGACAGTGAAAACTGCACCCCAAGTTTCGATCCCCAGATGATGCCGGCCACCAGCGCCACTAATCCGGCAACGGCCCACACGATGACCCAGATGTAATTGAGCGGGATGCCGACCGATTGTGCCGCCTGGTGATCATCGGCAACCGCGCGCAGCGCGCGCAGCGCGCGGCCAATACGGGTGCGCTGGAAAAAAATCGCAAGGCCGGCAACCAACAGACCCGCGACCAATGCGGCGACCACGTCTTCGCTCGACAGCAACACACCGCCCTCGAAGACTGATTCCAGAATGAGCAACGGTTCCTTTGGAATCCCAACGTCCAGCGTATAGATGTCACTGCCCCAGATGGATTGTCCTAATCCATCCAGAAAGTAGGCTATGCCGAGTGTTGCCATGAACAGACTGATCGGCGGCTGATTGACCAGTGGCCGCAATACCAGGCGTTCCACCAACAGCGCCAGCACGATCATGATGACGATGGTAATCGCCAGTGCGAGCAACACAGGTGCAAATGTGTTCTGTAGGAATTCGGTGAGCCGCACAAAACTCAGTGCCGCAAACAGAACCATGGCACCTTGCGCAAAATTGAACACACCCGACGCCTTGAAAATCAGCACAAAGCCGAGCGCGACCAGCGAGTAAAGAACTCCCGCCATTAACCCGCTGATCAGAACTTCAATAAAGAAACCCATATTCTTCCAAACATGAACCGACTCAGTGACTGGAATGCCCGGCGCATTCGCTGGCGATCAAGTGGCCTGGTTCGTGTCTGTTCCCCCCTGTTAAGTATTGATACGGTGTTGTTTTGGTGCCTTGTCGCGATCTGAATCAATGAGTCACGCCAAGATAGGCATCAATCACTTCCTGGTTGCTGCGCACCTCGTCCGGTGTACCGTCTCCGATCTTGCGCCCATAGTCGAGCACGATGACGCGATCCGATAGATCCATTACCACGCCCATGTCGTGCTCGATCAGGACGATGGTTGTGCCGAATTCGTCGTTGACATCGAGGATGAAGCGGCTCATGTCTTCCTTTTCCTCGATGTTCATCCCCGCCATCGGCTCGTCCAACAGCAGTAGATCCGGCTCAGCTGCCAGGGCACGACCCAATTCCACGCGTTTTTGCAAGCCGTAAGGCAAGCGCCCCACCGGCGTTTTTCGTATCGACTGGATCTGCAGGAAATCGATGATTTCCTCGACTTTGCGGCGATGCGCGATTTCCTCGTCGCGCGCTTTGCCAAAATAGATGCATTGCCAGAAGAAACGCGCTCGCATCTTCAGCGTCCGGCCAGTCATGAGGTTATCCAGCACGGTCATGCCCTTGAACAAGGCGATGTTCTGAAAGGTACGCGCAATTCCCTGGCTAGCCGCTTCGTGCGGGCGCATCTGCGTGCGCGTAGCTCCCTTATATGTCACCGTGCCGTTGCTCGGGTGGTAGACGCCATTGATTACGTTGAGCAGCGAACTTTTGCCAGCACCATTCGGTCCGATGATGGCAAGGATTTCATGCTCGCGCGCGTGTAGGCTGACGTCACTCAGCGCCTTGACCCCACCGAAAGACAAGGAAATGTTATCCATACTGAGGATCGGTTCTCCGAGGCTGCGCGATGGTACGGTCCGGCTTTGCGTCATCATGCCGCCTTTCTATGCTCGCCGGCCGGCGCCTGTGCAACGTCCCGAATCTTCACGTCGGCATGGATGACACCGCTGCGCCCATCCTCAAACTTGACTTGTGTCTCAATGTGGCACTGTTCCGCCCCGTTGTAGAGCGCATCCACCAACGGCGCGTACTTTTCCGCAACGAAATTCCGCCGCACCTTTCGCGTGCGCGTCAGCTCATCGTCGTCGGCATCGAGTTCCTTGTGCAGAATCAGAAACCGGCGAATCTGCGACCCGGCCAGGCTTTCCTCCCGCGCCAGGTCGGCATTTACCTTGTCAACGCACTCACTCAGTAGATGGTAGACCTCGGGCTTGCCGGCCAGATCCACGTACCCGGTGTACGCCAGGCCGTTGCGCTCGGCCCAGTTGCCGACTGCGTCCATCTCGATATTGAGAAATGCACACACCGCGTCGCGCCCGTCGCCGAAACACACTGACTCCTTGATGAACGGGAAAAACTTCAGTTTGTTTTCGATGAACTGCGGCGCGAACATGGTGCCGTCATTTAGCTTGCCGACATCCTTGGCACGGTCGATGATTTTCAAGTGGCCATCGTTGTCAAAAAACCCGGCGTCGCCGGTCTTGAAGTAGCCCTCCGCCGTGATAGTTTCGGCAGTTGCTTGCGGATTCTTGTAATACTCCTTCAGCATACCCGGGCTTTTCACCAGTATTTCGCCCTTATCGGCGATCTTTATATCGACGCCGGAAAGGGGTATTCCGGCTGTGTCGAACCTCGATTCGCCGTTTGGTTGTTTGCAGACGTAGGCCGCCGTTTCGGTTTGCCCATAGAGCTGCTTCAGGTTGATCCCGATCGAGCGATAGAAAAGGTAAAGGTCCGGGCCGATGGCGGCACCGCCAGTGTAGGCAACGCGTACCCGGCTCATGCCGAGGTTGTTGCGCAAAGGCCCGTAGATGAGCACGTTGCCGAGCGCATAAAGAGCGCGGTCGACGAGCCCAACCGGCTTGCCGTCCATGATGTCAGCTCCGCAGCGGCGCGCGACATCCATGAACACGCGAAACAGCCAACGCTTAATTCGGCTCGCGTCTTCCATGCGAATAGTGACCTGCGTGAGCAGGTTCTCGAAGACCCGCGGAGGCCCAAAGTAGGAAGTTGGCCCGATCTCGCGCAGGTCGATCATCACCGTCTCGGACGACTCAGGACAATTTACCGTGAAGCCGGCGACGAGGGCTTGCGCGTAGGAAAAGAGGTGGTCTCCGACCCAAGCCATCGGCAGGTAGGACAAAATTTCGTCGTTCTCATTGAAGCGGTCTAATTCGATGTCGCCGCGCGCCGCGTCGATGAACGCGCGATGCGTTTGGCACACGCCTTTTGGTTTACTGGTCGTACCCGAGGTATAGAGGATGACGGAAACGTCATCCGGTTCGCCCGCCATCAACTCGGATAGATAGAAATCCGGGTGCGCTTCATCGTATTCACGGCCGATATCACGCAGTTCGCCGTAGGGCAGCAGTTGCTCTTGCGTGTAGTGGCGCATGCCGCGTGGGTCGTCGTAGACGATCAGCTTCAGTTTCGGGCACTGCGGCAGCAGTTCCAGAAGCTTGTCTACCTGCTCCTGATCCTCGACGATGGCAACCTCGATCTCGGCGTTCTCCAGGACGTATTGCATCTCCTGGGAAATGGCGTCCTGATAAAGCGGTACCGGCACGCCGCCGAGGCTCTGCGCGGCGGCGAACGACCAGTAAAGGCGCGGCCGATTGGCGCCAATGATGGCGAGATTCATGCCGCGCTTGAACCCTCGTGCCGCCAGTCCGCAGGCAAGCCAGCGTACCTCGTCGGCGACCTCTTGCCAGGCCCAACTCTGCCAGATGCCGAGTTTCTTCTCCCGGATGGCGACCTTGTCGCCCTGCACGCGCGCTTGTTCAAGCAATAGCTTTGGAAAAGTCTCGGTCGTGACCGCACCAACGGCTTGCTGAGTCAAGATTTGTCCTCCGGGTAGGGGGTTGCTTTCACCGCGTTCGAGCTCGCCGCGGTTTTATGTTCAAAGCAATATGACACTGAGTCCGGCGGACCACAAGTGATATTTTGAGGTGACCGTGCGAGATGACCTTTCACATGATGTGATCGGCCCTGCCTCCCACCACTAAATTCTCGAACGGTAGGCGAGTGCCGCCCCGCCGGTTAGCTTATGCCGAGCGGCTCGATCTGCAGGCGCATATCCGGTGAAATGAAGTAGACAGAGCACTCCGGCACTTCTTCCCAAGCCTCTGGCGAGATGGGTTCGGAGGCCACCACCACGGCGCGATATTCTTGCCCTGGAGTGTGGTGCACGTGGGGAAAGCCGCAAATCTCGCAGTCGTGTATGGCTTGGCGTTCGACGCGAAAAAGCGTGCGGCCCAGGCGCGACCCAGCCAGTTGCTCGCCGTCGGTCAGCATCAGATTGAGGGCGACTTTACCGTCCGTGTTCATTTCCTTGCACCAGGAAACGACCTGTTTGACGCCGCGGCGCACAACCTCAACCAGCGGCAATTCCGGCGCGCACTCGCGTAACGTCAAAAGAAAGTGAAAGACGTGCTCGCTGTCCGTTTGGCCGCGGATCAATTGGCGACGTTTCGGGGCTATGGCATCCAGGATGCGCGGGCGCAATTGTTTGAATCTGGGAATGGTGCCGTTGTGGGCGAAGGCCCACTGATTCCACGTAAACGGATGGGTGTTCTCCAATGCTGGCGGGCCGACTGTTGCCCGGCGTATGTGAGCAAGCACGCTGCGCGAATGGACGCGTGCCGCTGCCCGCTGAAAATGCTCACCATGGAAAGCAGCCCAAGCCTGGCGTTCGATACGAGCAGTGTGGTCTTCATAGGTGGCGACCCCCCAGCCATGACCGTGGCTGAGCCCTGCCCGATCACGGCGACTTTGTACCATCAAGGCGTTTTGAGCGTGCACCAGCGTGCACTCGACCTTGGTAGGCTCTGTCGCTCGAAAACCATACAGGCGGCACATGATGTCGTTTGGCTACTGTAAAGTGCTTCCCTGGACCTGAAACAGACCAGGAAACGTTTTGACGTCGGACGAGAATAACTTATTCGAAGCCTTTCGCGCCGATCATGCGACGCTTGGCATGGGATTTCATGAGCTGTCCGCGGCATTGCGCAACAATGACTTGGCGATGGCACGGAAGGTGGTTGAACGTCTTGACACCGATGCTGGCGCCCACATCGCGTTCGAGGAAGAGAACTTTTACAAGGTGTTAGAGCCGTTGGTCGGGGCAGCTGAAGTCGAGAAAATGTATCGCGAGCACGAAAAGGGATGCGAGGTCATGCGGACGGTCGTGCAATCAGCAACACTCTCTGAAGCTGAACGGAATGCCCTGTTGAAGAAATCCGAAGCAATGGAGGAGCACATTGCTGAATGTGGCGACTTGTTCGCGGCGATGGGCCGCCTAACCGCGGAAGAACAAGAGGACTTGTACCAGCACCTATTGGCATGGCGCGAGTTGGCGCCGCGCTGGACCGATTTTGTCGCTGGCCAGCAGCACTAAACGTGGCTTACCACGGCGGCTGATGTCCGCCCGCACGTCAGTGGCCGTTGCTCGGGCAGTCGCATTGCGGCCGAGATCGTTGTGGGTGAACGCCTTTGTTAATCTTGCCTTGCAGCAGATTCAAAAGCAGCGCTTGGCAATTTGCTGACGGCGTCGATTGTCGGGTGGCTGCTGCGACTCGCACCTAGACGCCAGTGCGCCAACGGCGTGGCGAGCCGAACGTGTTCAAGCAGACTGATGGTGCCTAGCCATGAGCAAGCGCGCCAATCGGCGCATGCGTTGGTCGTAAATGCCGTGTTGCTCCAGGCTCTTTGCGGTTCGCAGCAAGTAATCAGCGCAAGAGCCGTAATGTCCATGCGCACCCACGGCGACCCTGATAATGTCCTCGTCACTGAGCCGTCCGGTATAGTCGGAAGTGGCGCGGTCGGCCACGAAGGTTAAAGCCTTGACTGCGCCGGACTCCATGCGTGCATCTACCCAGCGTGCCAGGTAAGCGGGGGCGAGCATCTCCCGGCGCCACAGAAGCTTGAACTCTTCCAGCAGGTGTTCGTCGTGTAGACGATAGGCAATTCCCCCGCACGAGCCACCGCGATCAAGTGCGAGTACCAGGCCCGGCTTGTCCGGCGAGCCGCGGTTGATCTTTGACCACAAGTAGAATCCGCGGTGGTAGCCGCGTACCTTTGCAACGCGTCGCTCGGCAAAGCGCATCAGCGGATTCCACATCAGTGAACCGTATCCGAACACCCATACAGGTTGGTCGGGTGAGCGTTTTTCCAGCGCCGAGCGCAGTGAGTATTCCAGCTGTTCATCGGACACAAGCATGCCGCCGTGGCCGGCATCACGTACCGCGTTACGGATGCGGTCCTGCTCGAGGGCGGTTCTTTTGATTACAGGTCTCACTTGGGCAGCATATGATTTACTCAAAACACAGTTTGCCATCAGCCGGCTACCCGACAAAAAACGGTGCACATGGAACATAAGGCTTCGACCTGGACGCTGAGTCCGCATCCTCTACAAACGATCCGATTGCTAGATGGCATCGAAGTCGATGCTGTGCCCGGTGAATTCGGGCAGTGCCGCTTCCGTTTCCGCGCGCATGGTGATATTACCCGCTTACGTGTGCCGGCACCGCGCCAGCAGTCGCGTGCCCCCGGACTTTGGAAGCACACCTGTTTTGAGGTTTTTTTGAAACCGCCGGGTGGCGGGTACTACGAACTCAATTTTTCACCGTCGTCACAATGGGCCGCATACCACTTTAACGGGTATCGTCAGGGCATCGCAGAGTTGGCGCTGGCCGTACCACCGCTCGTCGATTGCGTGTCTGCAGCTGACCGGTTGATTGTCGATGTGACGATAGACCTGTCGGGTGTTGTTAAAACGGGTGTCCAGGCATGGCCAAGAATGGGTCTTGCCGCCGTCATCGAGAGCGACGATGGTGAAATTTCCTACTGGGCGCTGGCGCACCCGACAAGCAAGCCCGATTTTCATCACCCGGATAGCTTTGTTGGTGCGCTTGCGGATAATGTCGCGTAAATAGCGAGATGAGGATAACAGGTGCATTTCGGTCTGGACCGGCTAGTTGAAGAGGATGCGTTACGCAAACCGCTCGCTGGGAGGCGTGTGGCCTTGCTGGCTCACCCTGCATCGGTCATGCGCGACCTGGCTCACGCGCTTGACGTACTTGTCGGACTGCCAGACGTCAATATCACCGCAGCTTTCGGGCCGCAGCATGGATTGCGCGGTGACAAACAGGACAATATGGTCGAGTCGCAGGATTATGCTGATCCGGTGCACGGTATCCCGGTATTCAGTCTGTATGGCCAGGTCAGGCGCCCGACCGCCAGCATGATGGACAGCTTCGACGTGCTGCTTGTGGATTTGCAGGACCTTGGCTGTCGGGTCTACACGTTCATTACTACATTGCGTTATGTGCTTGAAGAAGCCGCGCTTGCCGGCAAGAGTGTCTGGATACTTGATCGGCCGAACCCGGTTGGCCGGCCAATTGAAGGCTTGCGCTTGCGTCAAGGTTGGGAGAGCTTTGTGGGCGCCGGCCCGTTACCGATGCGTCACGGTCTCACCATGGGAGAGCTGGGGATGTGGTTTGCGGCCACTTTTCAGCTTGAACTCGACTTGCAGGTGATCGAGATGCGTGGCTGGAATCCGGAACTTTCACCTGGGTATGGCTGGCCGTTGGAGGAACGCAGTTGGGTCAATCCCAGCCCAAATGCGCCTAACCTGTCCATGGCACGTTGTTATCCCGGTACCGTCATGCTCGAGGGCACGACCTTGTCCGAAGGGCGGGGCACGACACGGCCACTCGAATTGTTCGGCTCGCCGAGCTTGGACGTCGGTCGTTTGTTGGCCGAGATGCGTAACTTGGCGCCGCAATGGATGCAAGGCTGTATGCTCCGCTCGTGCTGGTTTGAGCCAACGTTCCAGAAATACGCCGGGCAACTGTGCTCGGGCATGCAAATTCACGTCGAGGATCCTGCGCACTACGCACATGAGCTGTTCCGGCCGTGGCGATTGCAAGCGCTCGCTTTCAAGGCACTGCGTCGCCTCTACCCCGACTACCAGTTATGGCGTGATTTTGCCTACGAATACGAGCGCCAACGCCTCGCTATCGATGTAATCAGTGGCGGTGAGGTGTTACGCCATTGGGTGGATGATCCGCAGGCCGGCGTTGCCGACCTCGAAGCCCTTGTTGTCGCCGATGAAAACGCTTGGCGCGATGAACGCGAAACATTCCTGATTTATTCTTGAGACAAGGTGCGCGCAGCAACAAACAACTGCGCACTATTCATATTCAACCGGCGCCGACAGGACAAGACATTGCATCAAGTCCTTGTAGAGGTGTGGTCACGCTAAGAATATGCGTTATGGCTCTTGGCGACCGCCTCAGCGGTAACACTGGTTATGTCACTGTTTCTGGTGCCCTACCTCATCGTCTTGCTGCCGGGGGATTTCTACGCTGTGCAAGATCATTGTCGCCGCTTTCTCGAGAACACACCGCTGCTGCGCGCACTGTTTCTTGTGGTCAAGAATTCGCTCGGAATGGTGTTGTTTCTAGTCGGTGTGTTGATGATTTTTCTGCCGGGACAGGGGTTCCTTACGATACTCGCCGGCCTTGCGTTGCTGAATTTTCCAGGTAAACGCAAACTCGAGATGCGCTTCCTGTACCGGCCCAGAGTGTTGAGCACCATTAACTGGCTGCGGTTGCGAGCCGGGCGTGAGCCACTGTCTTTTTGACATTGACCCGGCGCGCCGATAGATTCACCGGAAACGCGCCCAGCGGCGGACGCAATTTTTCAATCCTGCCGCGCGAGCAACACAACAACGGAACTTGGAGGGAGAACCGATGGCAAGCCATGCAACCGGTGATGGTGGCATACCGCCGCGCGATGCCGCGAAACGAGGACTAAAGCGGATCATGACATTGGGGGGGACATATGGCACCCGAAACTACACCATTAGGGACCTGCGAGACCAGAAAGGCAAACACATACTGTGCGAGACCTTGCCGTTTTCGCCAGAAGAAGCAGCGGCAGCGGAAGAAGCCGGCATCGATACCATGAAAGTGCGCTTTGACCCGAAGCAACCGCATCTTGCCAAGGCAGTACGCGATGCTGCGCCGCATACTTTCATGGCATTTTCCGTGCCGCTAGTGGCAGCCGCGAGCGAAACCGAAGCGGTGCGTCTTGCTTATCAAGCGATGGAACTCGGGGCGGATGCCATTATGTGCCAGTGGTCGCCGCGGTTCATTAGTGTCGCCACCGAACAAGGCGTACCGGTACAGGGGCATGCCGGTTTGGTGCCGCGCAAGAGTACCTGGACCGGTGGCCTGCGCGCGGTCGGTAAGACCGTTGAGGAAGCCAAGTGGATCTTCCAGCAGATAAAGATGCTGGAAGATGCCGGCGCCTACGCGGTGGAAGTTGAAGTCATTCCAGAGCCGCTGTTGGCCGACATCAGCAAGCGCACCACGTTGCTGACCTCATCAATCGGTGGCGGTAGTGGCGGCGACATCCAGTTTCTGTTTGCCGAGGATATTCTCGGCAATAACCCGCCCCCCTACCCGCGGCACTCGAAGCAGTATAGAAATATCTACAAACTGAAAGAACAGATGCAGGCTGAGCGCATAGCGGGGTTTAAGGAGTATATCCAGGACGTGCGCTCCGGAAGTTTTCCGGGGCAAGAGCACATTATTAAAGCGCCTGACGGCCTAATGGATGCGTTTGTAAAATTCGCTGATTCGCACGAATAGTCGGCATATCCACCGCGGCTAGCGTTGTGCAGTGCGCAGCGCCAGCCCGGCTCCTTAATGGAACGCCGCGGTGGAAATCAGATGGCTCAACGATACAGCGGAGAAAAGATGCGAAAAGTATCCCTGCACTGGCAAATCCTGATCGCCATCGTACTGGCGGCGATCGTTGGCTCGATCGTCAAATACTTCACGGTTGGCGCGGTCGTCCCGACCATCATGGGGGTTAGCTACATTGCGATTTTCAGTTACATCGGTGAAATTTTCTTGAATGCATTGAAGATGATCATCGTGCCGCTGATTTTTTCTTCAATCGTCGTTGGTGTCGCTGGCATCGGGTCGGGCGGCAATATCGGATCGCTGGGCGGCAAGACACTTTTGTTCTATGCGGCAACCACGCTCATCGCGATCATGGTCGGGCTTATCCTAATCAACACCATCGCGCCGGGTTATGTTGCCGGAGATCCCGCCGGCGACATACTCGCACTCGATACCCCGGTCGAGGACATCAGTGCGCGCGTCGAAGGAAAGGGCACTGGTGATGTTGCCCAGATATTTATCCGCATGGTGCCGGCGAACGTTGTGCTGGCGGCCGCCGAGGGCCAGATGCTTGGCCTGATCTTTTTCGCCATCCTGTTCGGCTACTTCATGACGCATCTTGGCCATGAAATCGCAGACCCGCTATTTCGATTTTTCGATGGCTTGTTTCACGTCATGATGAAGATGACGGAGTGGATCATGAAGTTTGCACCACTCGGCGTGTTTGGCTTGATTGCCGCTGTGGTCGCGAAGACGGGGTTTGGCGCCGCGAGGCCACTCGCGGTATTTGCGCTGACAGTGGTGCTGGCGCTTGCCGTGCACGCTTTCCTCGTCATGCCGCTGCTGTTGCGCTTCATTGCGCGAGTCAGACCCTATGCGACAGTGAGGGCAATGTCGCCGGCACTATTGACAGCATTTTCTACCGCATCCTCGTCCGCGACACTGCCGGTGACGATGGATAGTGTCGAGAAGAACGTTGGTGTATCCAACAACGTGTCCAGTTTTGTGCTTCCTCTCGGCGCGACGGTCAACATGAACGGAACAGCCTTGTATGAATGCGCCGCGGCAATGTTTCTCGCCCAGGCCTATGGCCTTGAACTGAGCTTCGCTGTGCAGTTCACTATCGTGATTATTGCTCTGCTTACATCGATCGGAGTTGCCGGCGTTCCTTCGGCTTCATTGGTTGCAATCGCGATCATTCTCAACGCTGTTGGTTTGCCGATCGAAGCGATCGGCGTGTTGATGGTTTTTGATCGCATGCTTGATATGTGCCGCACTAGCGTCAACATTTGGGGTGATGCCTGCTGTGCCATAATTGTTGCGAGGCTCAGGGGCGAGAAAAGCAAGGTCGATATCCTTGACAGTTAACAGGACTCACGTTTGTTTTTACATGAAGATTCGTTTTTGAGTGAAACATGAAACTTTACGTCACTGACACCTCCCCTTATGCCCGGATTGTGCGGATTGTCGTCCTCGAGAAAGGACTGGCGGGCCGGATCGAGTTGATCACGGCTCAAACGCGTACACCCGCAAGCCCTTTTTACAAGATCAATCCATCCGGCAAGGTTCCATACCTTGTGCGCGAAGACGGTATTGGCTTTGAGGATTCCTCGCTTATTTGTAGCTACCTAGATCAGTCTTACGGCGACTCGATGTTCGATATCGGTTCAGGCGAAGAAGCATGGGAATTGCGTCGCCTGAAAGCTTCGGCCGCAAGCCTGCTGGAGGGGATAGCAGTTTGGGCGCGCGAGTTGCGTCGCCGATCCGATGAACGTTCGCCAACCATCATTGCGCATGAGCTGGATCGAAGCGAACGCATGATCGAGCTGTGGGAGCGTCAGATTGATCATCCGCTCATGCAAGGCGACCTCAATATGGCCCAAATAATTTTAATAACAACCTTGCAGCTTGATGTAATGATTCCAGAGTTCAAGTGGCGTCTGGGGCATCCGAGACTTGCTGCTTGGGCTGACAGGGTTGGGGCCCGGCCTTCGGTCGCGGCTACCATGCCGCAACTGCAGGGGTAATCGAAACCAGACACTGTCTTCCACTACGGCTTGAGCACCGAAACGGTCTATGGCTTTTGCCGTTTGTGCCATCGGGGTGAGTAAGTTTGTATGATCAAGTTCTACTTTAATCCCTCTCCGAACCCGATGAAGGTGGCCCTGTTGCTCGAAGAACTGGGTCTACCCTATGAGCCAATGCCGGTCGACCCGCGCAGAGGTGAGCAGTTTGCGCCTGAATACCTAACCCTCAATCCGAATGCGAAGGTTCCAGCCATCGTCGACGGGGAGACGACGGTATTCGACAGCAATGCCATTGTGCTCTATTTGGCAGAGAAAACCGGCCGCTTTCTCCCGGAGCCATCGCGGCGTGGCGAAATGCTCTCTTGGCTCATGTTTGTTGCGAGCGGCATTGGCCCTTACTCCGGACAGGCGGTGCACTTCCGGCACCATGCGCCCGGATTGCAAGAGTACACGGTGAACCGGTACGACTTTGAAGTCGAGCGACACTATCGGATTGTCGACCAGCGATTGGGCAAACAGCCCTACATGCTGGGATCCAAGTACTCAATTGTGGACATGGCACTGTGGGGCTGGGCTCGATTGATTCCGCATGTGCTGGGTAGTCAGGATGCCTGGGATAATTTTCCGAACGTCAGACGCCTGCACGATGAGATTAACGCCCGACCCGCCGCAGTCGCGGTGGAACGCTTGCGTGGTCAATACGGGTTCAAGACTGAATGGGACGAGGAGGCGCGGCGGAACATGTTCCCACAACTAGCACGTCTGGGCATGAAGTGAATCGGCAGCCCGAGCTCGTTTGTTGTTTTTTGATTCTGGATGCTAGAAAGGTGACAAATGGCTAACCGGGTCGAAATACACTACTGCACTAAGTGCCGGTGGTTGCTTCGAGCGAGCTGGATGGCACAAGAACTTCTCTCCACTTTCGAAAACGAGATTTCTGAAGTGGCCCTCATCCCGGGGACGCGAGGTATTTTCGAGATAAGAGTTGATGGCAAACTCATCTGGTCGAGAAAAAGGGATAAGGGTTTTCCCGACATCACAAATCTAAAATCACTCGTTCGAGACATCGTCGCGCCCATGAAAACTCTCGGGCATGTGGATGCCAAATTGGCAAAGCCCGATGATGGCTAGGTCGGCGAACGAGATTTGCCCAGATCCTACTGCCTCACTTTGCAACGCGAATCTATTACAAGTCGTGTCTCAAATAATAGGCTGCGGTTTAAGAATTTGTCTTGGTTAATTTGCCTGCCCGTCACGCGTTCAACTGGTTGGCGGCGGTGCGATAATCACGTCGCCGTAAGGATGGCGTTTTGTGATCAGATTTGAATGCGCGAACACGTCGAGAGCGGTCTCGTAGTGTTGAGCATCGATGGCGACGTCGCCGCCCCAGTTATCGAGCTTTTGATAAAAGGCGATCGCGGCGGCGATGGCTTCAACAGCCATGTCGGGGAAAAAGCGCGCCTCGGCTCTTGCTACTTCCAGCGGATCCGCCGTATTGACCCATTGCCGTGACGCCCGGTAAGCGGTGGCAAAGCGCTGGGCAGTGTCCGAATTAGTCCAGTCCCAACGGCACACCAAACTACTAAATGCCACCGGGCCGATCGATGGTCCAACCGCGCCAACGATGTAACCTTTGCCAATGTGCTCGAGTTGCTGAGGCCACGCACCTTGTTCGTGAAAATAGTCACCCTCGCCTCCCAACCACTGTTGCATCATCTGCTCGCCGCCTTTTGATTCGATCCGGTCGAACTCGTCCAGATCGACGCCTTCTTTGTATAGCGCATAGCGCAACATTGCTTCAGGTTGGCCCCCGTGGACATGGAGGAATCTTCTGCCTTTGAGCTTGGACCAGTGAAAGGCGGTATCTGGCTCTCGCGCTGCGATGATGAAGCCGTCGTAACGGTTGATCTGGGCGAAATGGGCAACCGGGGGTCTCTTTCCCTGCTCGAGTGGACCAAAACTGTTGGAAACCGCTGACTGGCCTACGTCGATTCGGCCTGACGCCACTTCGGCGACAGTGCTGGCGCCGGCCGGGACCACTTGATAGCTGCCCTCAAGTCCTTCCTTTTCGAGAAACCCGCCGGCGATGCAGCTGATGAATGGGCTATAAAAAGCCGAATGGCGCGTTGCCATCAGATTGATTTTCTTCACGATGAATCCTTGCGTTGACTTTCGCTATCCGATCAGTCGGTAAACGGCGAAGGTTCCCCTGACGGTAACGGCGCCTCAAATGCGTTCAGCGTGATCGATACCATACAGTAGTAACCGATGATCGCGATCAGTTCTACCAACGTTTGCATTCCCAATGTGTTGAGTGCCCGTTTGTAAGTGCTCTCCGTAATGTGATGCGTAGTGAGCATTTCGGTGCTTAGGTCATAAACGATTTCGTCTTCAGCGTTTTGAAATATTGGGCGCTTGCCGCCCGCCAGTGCTTCAATGATGTCGTCTTCCACGCCCGCCTTGCGGGCCAGCTGTGCATGCGCGTAGAACTCGAAATCAGCTTTCCAGTGGCGGCCGGTGATGAGAATTGCAATTTCAGCGAGGCGTTTCGAGGGCGTCGACTGAAAACGCAGGTATTCACTGAGGGAACGCGCGCGCTTGGCCAGCTCCGGGCTTTGCAGCCAAGCCGGGTAGGGGCCCATTACCTGCCGATGCGGTCCGGAGGTAATCAGTTCGACCACCTCCTTTTGTGCGTCGGTCATTGACTCTGGTTTCAACTCGGGTATCCGACTCATGTCACTATCCAGTTGTCTCTAAAAAACGATCTCGGAACATTGTAATCGCGCTGCTCAGTGGCGTATCAACCCCTTCGTGCAAGTGCACCTCCGTCCACCGGCAATGCAATTCCAGTAATGAACTGCGCCTCATCGGAGGCGAGGAACAGAGCGGCGTTGGCGACGTCCCATGCACTGCCCATCTTGCCGCGCAGCGGCACCTGGGCATCGCGCTGGGCGACGATCTCCTCACGCGTCTTGCCAGTGGCGCGAACGCGAGTATCAACTGCCATTGGGGTGTTCATCAATCCCGGCAGGATTACATTGGCGCGAACACCATAGGGTGCGTTATCGAGCGCGAGTTGCTGGGTGAAGGCGATCATGCCGGCCTTGGTGGTTTTGTACGCAACCAGCGGGAAGTCGACCCATGCTGCCATAGAAGAGATGTTGATGATCACACCGCTGTGCTGTTTGCACATGATTGGCACGACATGCTTACAAGTCATGATGGTCCCGCGTAAGTTGATCGCGGTGATTCGATCAAATGTTTCCTCAGTGATTTGCGACAGCGGCTGGTCACCGCCGCCGACACTAACACCGACATTGTTATCGAGTATGTCGATGCGACCCCATGTGTCGTGGGCAAACTGAATGGCCTCGGCGAGCGATGCGTCGTGGGTCACGTCCGCTTCAAAGGTTAGGCACTCGGCGCCTTCTCGTGTAACCAGCTTGGCGGTTTCACGCGCGGACTCAATGTTCCGGTCAACAGCGAGGACTTTTGCGCCTTCCTGCCCGAAACGAATCGCGGTCGCGCGACCATTGCCAATGCCGTCGCCGGGGCTTTGTCCGGCGCCAATGATTACTGCTGTTTTTCCCTCCAGGCGCATGCTCGTATCTCCCTGCCAGAGATTGCCCAGGCATTGTCCCACGACTTGCTACAGTCACACTCGCGAAGTTGTTAAAGAGACAGCGTGTCAGGGGGGAAGTGAGCGCCGCAGGTCGGGAAAGTAGTGCAACAGCGTGACGCCGCGAGCGGCGTAGTGGATGTATAACGCGGCCCACAGGCCGTGATTCGCGAATGGTCTCAACAGATACCAAGCTAGCAAAAAAATTACTGTCGATATCAGCATCGCGTTTCGCATGTCGGCGGTGCGCGTGGCGCCAATGAATATGCCATCAAGCTGAAAGCACCAGACGCCGACCAGGGGTGCTAATGCTGCCCATAAAAGATAATCGCGAGCGACCAAGCGCACACCTGGCTCCACGGTGAGAATGTCAATCAGCTTCGCACCCAATATCACCAGACACAGTGATGCGACTAAGGCCACACCGGCGGCCCACCATGTTGTCATGCGCGCTGCCTGTGATAACTTGGCGCGGCTCGCGGCACCGACCGCCCTCCCAACCAGGGCTTCTGCCGCAAATGCAAACCCATCGAGAAAATAAGCTGATACCGAAACAAAGTGCATCAGCACGGCGTTGGCAGCAAGCACTGTTTCGCCAAGCTTTGCCCCTTGTGCGACGAACCAAGCGAACGCAAAGATCAGTGACAAAGAGCGGATCATGATGTCGCGATTAACTGCCATGGTTCGCGCGAAGCGATGCGGTTCGAAGAGTTGCCTGAACTCCCATCGGCCGCCGTACATACGCAGCTGCGGTGTTGCTATCAGCAACCCTACGACCGCTGCCAAGTATTCGGCGATGACAGTGCCGGTTGCCACGCCAGCGACGCCCATTCCAAGGCCGAGCACGAACCAGGCATCGAGCAGCATATTGCTGACGTTGAGCACCAATTGCAGTGAAAGGGCAACGCGCGCCTTGCCAAGACCAATGAACCAGCCAAGCAGCGCGTAGTTGGCGAGCGTCGCGGGTGCGGCCCAGATGCGAATCTCGAAATAATGCCGTGCTAGCGACTCAACGCGTTCGGTACCTTCCAACAACCAGAAAGCCACTGCTTGGATTGGCCATTGCAGCACAATCAGGCAAACACCGATGATCAACGCGATAATCAATGCCCGTCCAAGACTGCCGCGAATTTCCTCACTGTCATCGGCGCCGAATGCTTGCGCGGTTAGGCCGGTGGTACCCATGCGCAGAAATCCGAACGCCCAGAACACAAAGGAAAATACCAGTGCGCCGAGTGCTACGGAACCGATCAAGGATGCGTCAGGCGTCTGTCCAATTACACCGGTATCGACCACGCCGAGCAGCGGTGTAGACAGATTGGAAATCATGATTGGCGCTGCGATCGCCAGAATCGAGCGATGAGTGATGGAGCTATGATTAACGGGTTTGCGCGATGGTGCGGGCGTGTGCACGATGCTCATGTCACGATGTTAGCTTTCCGCCCGTAGTTCCGAAGCAGCGGCGCAGCTTTCGTGAACCGCGCTATTCCTTGCCTGCCTTTTGGGCGGCACGATAGGTGAGGGTGTAACCCTTGTATACGTCGACGCCAGTCGAGAAAAGGCGCGCGTTCTGTTCCGATAGCGGGCGTGAGCGGCGAGCTGGGTTGCCAGCCCAGATGGTGCCTGCTTCGACGACTGTGTTCGGAGCTGTCACGGCGCCAGCGGCAACGACGCCGCCCGTGTGCACGATGGTGCCTTTGCCGACGATTGAGCCCATCCCGATGATCGCCTCATCTTCGACTTCGCAGGCATTCATTCGAACGTTGTGTCCTACGGTCACTCGCCGTCCGATGCGCATCTTTTCTCCCGGCTCCACGTAAATGCGGGAACCGTCCTGGATGTTGCTGGCTTCACCCAGTTCCACTGTCCCACCCTCGGCATCGATTTCCACCGAAAACCAGATGCTCGAATACGCAGCCATTTTCAAACTTCCCCTGATTGCGGCAGTTGGCGCAATGTAGGTCACGTCTGACACAAAGTCATTTACCCGGCTGCCTGGATTGCTGTGAAATTCTCCAATGGGTGTTCGCGCGCGCACAATCTCGGCATTGTCGATCAGGGAGCGGTTGCGTATGGAATCATGCAATTCGGCTAGCCGTGCTGGTGAAATTTGCTCGACTGGCTTTGCCGGGGTGCCCGCGTACAGCCAACCGCCTTCAAGTGTCTTGCCTGGCGGCACCACGCTCTCTGCAGCGATTGCTGCTCCTGGCCCAACCACCGATCCGTCCATGACGATGGCATGTTCGCCGAGCACGCAATGGTCGCCGATGGTACATGCGTGCACAAGTCCGTAGCGGCCAACCGTGACGTGGGTGCCGACTCGCGTGGCATAGACGCTGTCGGCGATATGTAGGGTGCTGGCGTCACCGAACCAACATTCCGAACCGATCCGAATATATTCCCCGTCGGCGCGCACGGTGGTGAGTTTGCCGAAGTAGCACCCGGCGCCGATCTCAGCCCGGCCGATGACTGTAACCCAATCATCGGCCGTGATGTTGGAGCCGAATTGCGGTTCGAACTCGAGATAGGGAATGATCTTCATCACGTTCCTTGGCTACGTGCAGGACGCTTGATTAAAAGACCGGAGTCTCGCGGTAGGTACCCCAGAGGGTTTTCAATTTTTCGACGATGTCGCCCATGGATGCGCCGTTGTGAACCAGTTCGATGGTGACTGGCATGATATTGCGCGTTTCATCTCTAGCCACTGTTGCCAGTTCCTCGAGCAGCGACTGCACTTTCGTCTCGTCGCGCGCTTTGCGCACTTGCCTGAGCCGCTCGATCTGACGCTCGGCCGTAGTCGGGTCGTAGGGATGCGTCTCGATGTCGACCTGCTCTTCTTCTTCGACATACTTGTTCACGCCGATCACCCGTTTCTGGCCATTCTGCTTGCGCAGCGCCGTCTCGTAGGCGAAATCCGCAATGTGTTTCTGGAACCAGCCTTCCTCGATCAGCTTGATGGTGCCGCCTCGCTCCTTCACCTCGTCGAGAATCTCGAATATTTTTTTCTCGTACTCGGTGGTCAGGTTTTCCAGATAATAGGCACCGCCGAGCGGGTCGATGACATTTGCCACCCCGGTTTCATCAGCGATCACCTGTTGGGTACGCAAAGCTATTTTCATTGCCTCTTCGGTCGGGATGGCAAATGCCTCGTCCATGCCGTTGGTATGCAGACTTTGCGCGCCGCCAAGAACGGCCGCCAGCGCCTGCAGCGTGGTGCGCATGACGTTCACCTTGTACTGCGGCTTGGTCAATGAGGCTGCCGCCGTCTGGCAGTGGAAGCGCAGGCGCATCGATTCGGGCTTTTTGGCGCCGAAACGGTTTTTCATGATCTTGGCCCAGACGCGTCGCGCTGCGCGGAACTTGGCGATTTCCTCAAAAAAATCTGCCTGGCAGACAAAATAGAATGCCAGGCGCGGCGCATACGCGTCGACATCCATGCCGGTCTTGGCAACTTCCTCGACATAGGTCACGGCATTGGCCATGGTGAACGCGACCTCGTGCAGTGGAGAAGACCCCGCTTCGCTGATGTGATAGCCGGAGATATTGATCGGGTTGTAGCGCTTCATGTTCTCGGCGCAATAGGTGATGCAGTCGCGCACAATGCGAACCGATGGCGCGATTGGATAGATGTATTCCTTTTGCGCCATGTACTCCTTGAGGATGTCGGCTTGGATGGTGCCGGACAGTTTGTTGAGGTCGTAGCCGCGCTTTTGCGCCAACGCGACGTACATCGCCAGCAAAATCCAGGCGGTCGGATTGATGGTCATCGAAACGGAGATATTCTCCAGGTCGATGCCGTCGAACAGTGCTTCCATGTCAGCCAGCGTGTCCACCGCTACACCCTCACGGCCGACTTCGCCTTCACTCATCGCATGGTCTGAGTCGTAGCCCATCAGCGTGGGCATGTCAAAGTCGGTCGACAAGCCGGTCTGCCCTTGAGCGATGAGGTACTTGAACCGGTTGTTGGTGTCCTCACCGGTGCCAAAGCCGGCGATTTGCCGCATGGTCCAGAACCGGCTGCGGTACATGGTCGGGTACGGGCCGCGGGTAAACGGGTATTGCCCCGGCAGGCCGATGTCCTCCAGCGGCGTGTCGGCGACGTCGAGCGCGGTATAGGTGCGCCTGACGGGGAACCCGCCGAGTGTTTCAAACTGTTGTTCACGCTCCGGTTGTTTTTTCAGGAAGGCAGCGACTTCGTCCTTTTCCCACAGTTCGAGTTGTTCCTGTAGCGCCGCGGCCTGTTTCGCGTCAATTGGTGCGTTCATGTTCACCCCTACAATGCAACGTTGTTCATCAATTCGTCCGATGCCGCGAAAGGGTCCAGCTCGCGGCGTGATATGCGCTCGACCATGGACGCGACGCGTTCACTGGTCGAGGCAAAGAAACGACTGCGTAGCAAATCCTCCGCGGTCTTGAAAGTGCGGTACTCGGCAATGCGGCGCAGCCGCTCCGGGCCCAGTGCGGTAGTGCGGTGCGCATCGCGATGGCGGTCAATGGTTTCGACAAGCTTGCGTATGCCCTCTCCGGTCTCCGAGCTGGTGCCGACCACCGGCACCTGCCAGAGTGGTTTGCCGGCGTTGTCCTCTATCGCCACGCTGATACCCATGGCCAGCATCGTTTTCAGGTCAGTGATCGTGCGGTTGGCGTCGGCCCGGTCGCATTTGCTGACCACGTGAATGTCGGCGATTTCCAGAATGCCGGCCTTGATCGCCTGCACATCGTCACCGAGGCCCGGCGCCGACACGACCAGCACACTGTGCGAGGCGCGGGCGATTTCGACTTCGTCCTGCCCGACGCCGACGGTTTCGATGATGATGATATCGAAACCGGCAGCGTCGAGGATGTCAACCGCGGCCAGCGCCGAGCGCGCCAGTCCGCCGGTGGAGCCGCGGGTGGCCATGCTGCGAATGTACACGCCATCGTCCATCGCCAGATTGCTCATGCGAATACGGTCGCCCAGTATCGAACCGCCTGAAAACGGGCTCGACGGGTCGATCGCGATGACGCCCACCTTGCGTCCGTCCTCGCGCATCGCCGCGACCAGCTTGCTCACCAGGGTCGATTTGCCGCTGCCGGGGACGCCGGTGAGCCCGACGATATGCGCCTTGCCAGCGGCCTTGTAGATTTCGCCCAGCGCAGTGCGCACTTCCTCCGAGCCTGCCTCGGCGCGCGACATCAGCCGGCCGGCGGCGCGCAGGTCGCCCTTGAGCAACCGCTCGAACAGGGTGATCGACGGCACTGGCATCAGGAAGCCTCGCCGTGCAATTTCTGGTTGAGTTCGCGGAACACGTCGCGATCGTCGATGACCCGGCGTGCCTTGAAATCCGTGCGCGGAATCGAGCGCGGCTCTACGAGTTCAATAGCAGTGCGCAGGGCCAGGGTTTTCAGAATGCGCCGGCTGACTTCTTCCTTGAACCTTGTCGCCCGCGCCGCATTGGCGTGCGTCTCCGGGTTTGGCTCTACACGCAGCAGCAACTCATCCATGGCACCGTCGCGCGTGATGTGTATGCGGTGCTCGCCACCGTAGTCGGGAATTTCGTTCAGTACCGAATCGATCTCGCTCGGGTAGACGTTCTCGCCGCGGATGGTGAACATGTCGTCGATACGCCCGAATATTCCCTGGGGCAGGCGCGGGTAAGTGCGCCCGCAAGGATTCGGTTCGTTTTCCCACACGGTCAGGTCACCCGATACGAGGCGGATCATCGGTTGCGAAGTGCGCTCGAGGTGCGTGTAGACCGGTGTGCCGCGTGAGCCGTAGGCCACGCGCGTGTAGGTCTTGGGATCGCACACTTCGGTGTAGACCATGTCCTGCCAAAGCAGCATGCCGGGTGAGGATTGCAATGAGCCGGCGGCGTTCATCCACGGCGTCATCTCGGCCATCGAGCCGGCATCGAACACTTTCGCACCGAAGGCGGCTTCCAGTTTTTCCACCACCGATGGGATGGACGCGCCCGGCTCACCGGAGAAAATCATTCGCTTCAGTCCGAGCTGACGCGAATCCAGTCCTTCCTTGATGGCGGTCTCGGCCAAGTGCAGTGCGTAGGTCGGCGTGCCGTAAAAATCGGTTGGTTTGATCTGCGCCATCCAGCTTACTGCGCGCGCGCTCATGCCGCTGGCACCGGCGCCGAATGGAAACGCGGTGGCGCCGAGCCGCTCGGTACCGGCCAGTGCGCCCCAACTGCCCAGATAAAGGCTGAAGATGGCGGCGAGAAATACGGTATCGCCTGGGCGCACGCCCATGCCCCACATCACCCTTGCCTGGGCATTGGAGATGGCGTCCCAGTCCTGGCGGCCAATGGCAAAAGCGGTCGGGCGGCCGGTGGTGCCGGAGGTGCCGTGGACGTGATAGACATCCTCGCGAGGGATGCACAGATAGTCGCCAAAGGGCGGTGCCTCGGCTTGCGATGCGCGCAGGTCGCGTTTGTTGATGACGGGGACTTTTTGCTCGAAATCTTCCAGCGAGCGCAGCTGATCCGGGTGGAAGCCGGCCTTATCCCATTTGCTTTTGTAGAACGGTGAATGGCTGTAGGCGTAAGCACACACTTCCTTCAGGCGTTTGATGATCGCGCCATCACGGTCGGGCGCCGGCATGGTCTCGCGCACCGGGAACCAATAACGACTGGACCGATCAGGTCGATAGCGGTTGTCGTAACGCGGCGGAAACGCCCAATCTTCCATCTCCATCACCGGTCTCCTGTTTTAGCGCGGGCCGCGTTCGGCGACGAGGCGTTCCAGCGTCTCCACGATCTGCTTCGGCGGCGTGTCCTGCAGCAGCAGTTCCTTTACGCCCATTTCCTTGAGGGGCGCGACATCCTCATCGGGCACGACGCCGCCGACTACCACGATCATGTCCTCGGCGTCCTGTTCCTTGAGCAGTTGCATGATTTTCGGGCAGATGGTCATGTGCGCTCCCGACAGCAGGCTGATGCCGAGCACGTCGACATCTTCCTGAATCGCGGAGTGCACCACTTCGTCCGGGGTGCGGTGCAGGCCGGTGTAAATGACGTCCATTCCTGCGTCGCGCAGGGTACGCGCAACCACTTTGACGCCCCGGTCGTGGCCGTCGAGTCCGACCTTGGCTAGCAATACGCGGATGGGTGAGCTCATACTGTGCTCCTCTAACTATGCTCTCTCACTCTTGTAAGGAAGTACTTACTGTTAATTCTGATCACAGGCACAAGGGTCCACTGCAACCTTCTGGTTTGGCGCAAGATGGGAATTGTGACGGGAATCAGAGTCCGGCGGTAATTGTCTTTTATGCCCCGGCCAGAAACATGTTTTGTATACAGAATACGGAACTTGCCCCGGTCCATCAAGGCCCCGTCCGGTTACAGCAACCGGTCAGGCTGGCGACTGTTGGCCGCAACGGTCAATTCCTTTGACCCAGGTCGGGATTTAGCTACCGGTCCGAGGCCATAATTGTGTGGATTTTCAAATCTGCTCAGACATGACCGCCAGCAGCGAACAGGAAGCCGCCATTGAGCGCATGGTGCAGCTGTTTTATCAACGCGCTCGGGCAGATGCTGTGCTCGGCCCGATTTTCCGCGAAGCGATCCACGATTGGGAATCGCATGTAAAGGTAGTCGCCGATTTCTGGTCCGGCGTGATTCACGGCACCAGTCGCTATCGGGGCAATGCCTATGCGCCGCACATGAGGCTGAAGTTCGCGCCGGAGGCGTTCGAACAGTGGTTGAAGGTTTTCGAGTCCGCCGTGGTTGACGCGCTTGCCCCGGCAGATGCTGTCACGGCGATGCGCGTCGCCCACCACATGGCGAACAGTTTCAAGGCGGGTCTTTTTCCGTTTACCGATGAGGCGGGACGCGCGTCACGGCAGCCGCCAGCGAAACAGTAGGCGACATAGCGCCGGATTTCCGGCGCCGCAAGTGCTGGGCGTTACATCGCGTACTTTTTCAGCGCCGCCGTGTCCCAGGCCAGCCCGTTGCCGGGCGTGGCGGGCACGTTGGCGAATCCATCCTCTACCATCAGCGGATCGCTGAGGAAAGGCGCGGCCCAGTCGCTCCACTCGAGCCAGTCGGCCGATTCACTGACGCGCAGCAGTTGTGCCGAAATCGGTGCATAGAGGTGGCTGGACAACGGAAAACCCGCTGCACCGGCAATTGCCGCCGAGCGCATCCAGCCGGTAACACCGCCAATGCGCATCAGGTCGGGCATGTACAGGTCGGCCGCCCTTGCTGTTACCGCTTTGAGAAATTCGCGCGGGCCGTAAATGTTCTCGCCAATCTGCAGCGGGGTTTTCATTTCACGGGCGATCTGTGCGCAACCGTCATAATCGTCGTAGGCGATCGGCTCCTCGAACCAGTACAATCCCTGGTCATCGAGCCCGTGCATGCGTTGTAGTGCTTCGCCTAGTGTCAGGCCCTGGTTGAAGTCACTCATCAGGATGATGTCGTCACCGACCGCGTCGCGCACGATGCGGATCGCTTCGACGTCATCTTTCAGTGATGCACGACCGAGACGCATCTTGATCGCCTTGAAGCCGCCTTCCTCAACCAGCGATTTTGCTTCAGCAGCGATCTTGTCTTTTGGGATAAGCCATAGGCCGTTGGTGTTGTAGGCGCGCATCGGGCCCGGGCTACCGCCGAGCAATGTCGCCAGCGACACGCCGGCAGCGCGTGCCAGTGCATCCCAGATCGCCATGTCCAGCCCGGACAGGGCAATCAGCGTCATGCCGGCGCGACCATTCAGATGCAGCGTCCTCATCGCGTCGCCAAAGACGTCGAGCGGCGCGATCGATTTACCCTGGAATTGCTCGGCAATGTTCTCTATGACCCCGGTGATCGGTTTCACTGCCTTGGCCACGTAGGGCTCAAGGTAACTACGCCCGACAACGCCTTCGCGGGTTTGCACGTCGATCAGGATGAATGGCCAGCGGGGATAGACGCCCACTTTGGACTGGATGGGCCGGCGAAGCGGCACCGACAGCGCGTGTAGCTGAATATTCTGCAGCGTCAGGCCGATCGCCGGCTTGAGCTTGTCGTTCACTAGTGTCCTCCCTAGTTGATGCCGTTGAACGAGCCGCAGCGCTTACATGCTGCGGCGGTACTGCCCGCCCACCTCGAACAACGTGTTGGTGATCTGGCCCAGCGAGCAAACACGCACCGCGTCGATCAGTACCTCGAATACGTTGCCGTTATCGATCACCGTCTGCTTGAGCCGGTCGAGCATGGGACCGGATTCGGCCTTGTTGCGCTGGTGGAAATCGTGCAGGCGCTTGAGCTGGGATTGTTTCTCATCTTCCGAAGAGCGGATCAGTTCTATCGTCTCCGGCGCACCCTCGCCGTGCGGATTGCGGAAAGTGTTCACGCCGATGATGGGGTGCGAGCCATCGTGTTTCTTGTGCTCGTAATAGAGCGACTCTTCCTGAATCTTGCCGCGCTGGTAACCGAGCTCCATTGCGCCGAGTACGCCACCGCGTTCGGAAATCGATTCGAACTCCCGCAACACCGCTTCTTCAACCAGGTCGGTCAGCTCCTCGATGATGTAACTGCCCTGATTGGGGTTTTCGTTCTTCGCCAGCCCCCACTCGCGGTTGATGATGAGCTGTATCGCCATGGCGCGGCGCACGCTCTCCTCGGTGGGCGTGGTGATCGCCTCGTCGTAGGCGTTGGTGTGCAGCGAGTTGGCGTTATCGTAAGTGGCGATCAGCGCCTGCAGCGTAGTGCGGATATCATTGAAATCGATTTCCTGCGCGTGCAGCGAGCGGCCCGAGGTCTGGCAGTGGTATTTCAGTTTTTGCGAGCGCTCGTTGGCGCCGTAGCGGTTCTTCATCGCTACCGCCCAGATGCGCCGCGCGACACGGCCGATCACGGTGTACTCGGGATCCATGCCGTTGCTGAAGAAGAAGCTCAGATTGGGCGCAAAATCGTCGATGTGCATGCCGCGCGCCAGATAGGCCTCGACAAAGGTGAAGCCGTTGCTCAGGGTAAAGGCCAGCTGCGATATCGGATTGGCGCCGGCCTCGGCGATGTGATAGCCAGAGATCGAAACCGAGTAGAAGTTCTTGACATTGTGATGGATGAAGTACTCCTGAATGTCGCCCATCATTTTCAGGCTGAACTCGGTGGAGAAGATGCAGGTGTTCTGGCCCTGGTCTTCTTTGAGAATGTCGGCCTGCACCGTGCCGCGCACGGTCCCCAGCGTCCACTCCCTGATTTTCTGTGCTTCGTCTTCGGTCGGTTCACGGCCGTTGTCGGCGGAAAACTTTTCGAGTTGCTGATCGATCGCGGTGTTCATGAACATCGCCAGGATGGTCGGCGCCGGGCCGTTGATGGTCATCGACACACTGTTGTTGGGTGCGCACAGGTCGAAACCGGAATAGAGCACCTTCATGTCGTCGAGTGTGGCGATTGATACGCCCGAATTACCGATCTTGCCGTAGATGTCCGGACGCAGATCGGGATCGAAGCCATACAGGGTTACCGAGTCGAATGCAGTCGACAGGCGTTTCGCCGGCATGTTGTTCGACAGCAGGTGGAATCGTTTGTTGGTCCTGAAGGCGTCGCCTTCGCCGGCGAACATGCGTGTCGGGTCCTCGTTCTCGCGCTTGAAGGCGAACACGCCGCCAGTAAAAGGGAACGAGCCGGGCACGTTTTCCAGCATCATCCACTTGAGCAATTCACCCTGATCCTCGAAACGCGGCAATGCAACCCGCGGAATCAGGGTCCCCGACAGGGATTTGTGAGTCAGTTTGGTGCGAATTTCCTTGTTGCGAATCTTCACCACGTATTCGTCTCCTGAATACGCTTTTTGCATGTCGGGCCACATAGCGAGCAGTTTTTTTGCTCCCGAATCCATCTTGCCTTCACGCACATCGGCCAGTGCCCCTAGGTTGCCGACTTCCTCGCCGCATTCTTCCGAGAGCATCGTCTTCGCGGCGAGCAATTGCTGCCGCTCGCGCGCGAGACAGGATTGTTCGATGGCGTGTTTCTTGTAGTCGCGCACAGTGATCGCGATGTCGGCGAGGTAGCGCGCGCGCTCCGGCGGCACAACGCTGGCAACCCGGCTCGAGGCGTGCACAGAGACTTTGTCGAGGCGGCCCTTTTTCAGTTTCATGCCCTGTTCCTTTAGCCTGTCGATAATCGCCTGGTACAGGGCAGTCACACCGTCGTCGTTGAAGCGCGAGGCAATGGTGCCGAACACTGGCATCGTGTCAGGCGCTCGCGAAAACAATTGATGGTTGCGCTGATACTGTTTCGACACATCGCGTAGAGCATCATCGGCACCGCGGCGGTCGAACTTGTTGATGGCGACGAAATCGGCGAAATCGAGCATGTCGATTTTTTCCAGCTGACTGGCGGCGCCGTATTCCGGCGTCATCACGTACAGCGAAACATCGACGAATGGCACGATGGCGGCATCGCCCTGCCCGATCCCTGAAGTCTCGACAACAACCAGATCGAAGCCGGCGCACTTGCACGCCGCAATGGCGTCTGGCAGGCAGGCCGCGATCTCACTGCCGCCGCCGCGGGTGGCCAGCGAGCGCATGTAGATGTGGTCGCTGGAAAGGGCGTTCATGCGGATGCGGTCGCCAAGCAGTGCGCCACCGGTCTTGCGCCGCGACGGGTCAACTGCGATAACGGCAATGTCGAGCTGGTCGGCCTGATCGAGGCGAAAACGCCTGATCAGTTCGTCGGTCAATGACGACTTGCCGGCGCCGCCAGTGCCGGTTATGCCGAGCACCGGTACAGTGGCGAGCGCTTCGGCTCTGGACAGCAATTCCTTGTGCAGCTTCTCCGGCAGAGCGGCGCCTTCAATACCGGTGATCACCCGGGCGAGCTCGCGATGGCTTTTCTTGGTGAGGCGGTCAGCCGTCTTGGGTAAATCGGCACACAAGTCCTGACTCGCGCGCGCCAGCATGTCATCAATCATGCCTTGAAGTCCCATCTTCGCGCCGTCGTCCGGCGAGTAGATGCGTGCCACCCCATAGTCATGCAGTTCCTTGATCTCGGCGGGTACGATCACGCCACCCCCGCCACCGAATACGCGAACGTTTTCGCCGCCGCGTTCGCGCAGCAAATCGATCATGTATTTGAAGTACTCGATGTGCCCACCTTGGTAAGAACTGACCGCAATGCCATGGGCATCTTCCTGGAGTGCTGCCGTCACGATCTCCTCAACGGAGCGGTTATGGCCGAGGTGAATGACCTCGGCACCGCTGGCTTGGAGCATTCGCCGGATGATGTTGATCGATGCATCGTGGCCGTCGAACAGGCTGGCGGCGGTGACGAAGCGAACCTTGGGTTCGGCTTTGTGCTTGGTTGCTGCTGGCTTGTGGCTGAGGTCAGTCATAGTGTTTGAATATCAGTAAGTTATCGTTCGAACTCACGCACTGACGACGAGGCGGTATTGCCAAACTCGTATTATGATTGACGTTTACGTAAACGTAAAGCCCAATAATTTCCGCGTTACGCAGCTTGTGGCAGTCTCGCCGCGCGAAGCTGTCGAAGCCTTGCTTCGAGGTCCCGGTCGAACACGCCAATACTGCCGGCCTTTACATGCCCGAAGCCGCGAACCTTGTTAGGCAACGCCGCGATGTCGATGATTAGTTGGGCGTTGTCTTCGGTCAAGCTTGCAAGCGACTCTTCCAGGGCCGATTCGTAGTCGCGAATGAGCCGACGTTCGGTTTTACGTTCCACAGTGTGCCCGAACGGATCAAACGTTGTGTGGCGTAACCACCGCAGTCCCGCGAGCAAACGGAACGCGTACTTCATCCAGGCGCCGTATTCCGCTTTGACCAGATGTCCCTTGGCATCGCGTTTCGCCAATAGGGGTGGCGCCAGGTTGTATTTGATTTTGAAATTGCCCTCGAATGTTTCCCTGAGCTGTTCTTCGAATCGAGGATCGGAATACAACCGAGCGACCTCATATTCGTCCTTGTATGCCATCAGCTTGAACAGGTTTCTCGCAACCAATTTTGCAAGGGTGTCGTCTAAACCAGCTTGACTAGCGGCAGCACGAGTACGTTCTACAAAATCGCTATAGCGTCGGGCATAGGCAGCGCTCTGATAATCCGTGAGGTAGTTGACACGGCGCTCGACCAGTTTTTCCAATGTCTCTGGCATTTGTACGACCACCGGCTGCGCGGGTGACGCGACGCGTTCGACTGCTTTCAAATCGACGGCTGCGCGACGCCCCCAAATAAAAGCCTGCTTATTGGCTTCCACCGCAACCCCATTGAGGTCGATAGCGCGTAGCAGGGATGCTTCGGTCAACGGTATCAGGCCTTTCTGGAATGAGTATCCCAGCATGAACAGATTGGTCGCAATCGAGTCCCCCAGCAACGCGGTGGCGATGCGAGTCGCATCGACAAAGTGTGCACGGCCGCCGACCGAGTCGTCCAGCAACCTACGAATGTTTTCCGCGGGAAACGCCCAGTCGCGATCCTGGGCGAAGTAGCCGGTGGGTTGCTCATGGGTATTGATCACGGCGACCGTGCGCCCGGCACGGGTCTTGGCAATTGTTCCTTCCGAACCGGCAGTCAACATGTCGCAACCGAGCACCAGATCCGCTTCGCCTGCGGCAATGCGTTGAGCACGAATGTTCTCCGGGGCCAATGCAATGCGCACGTGCGATGTGACGGCGCCGTTTTTCTGGGACATGCCGGTCATATCGAGCGCTGATGCACCTTTTCCTTCAAGGTGTGCCGCCATGCCGAGTAGAGCACCGACCGTGATGACACCGGTGCCGCCGATTCCGGTGATTAGGATGTTGTAGGGCGATGCGCCCACTGGCGCTGGTTCAGGTTGCGCAAGAGGAGCGAAGTCGACATCCGCGGAACCCTGTGCCGCCTTGTGGCGGCGAGGCTTGCCGCCTTGTACAGTCACGAAGCTCGGGCAAAAGCCTTTTACGCAAGAATAATCTTGGTTGCACGAGGACTGGTCGATCATGCGCTTGCGACCGAACTCGGTCTCCAGAGGTAATAGCGACGTGCAATTCGACTGTACACCGCAGTCGCCGCAGCCTTCACAGACTGCTTCGTTGATGAACAGGCGTTTGGTCGGTATTGGCAGTTTGCCTTTCTTGCGTCGGCGTCGCTTTTCGGCGGCGCAGGTTTGATCGTAGATCAATACGGAGACCCCCGGTACTTCGCGCAATCCCTTCTGTATTTGTTCGAGGTCCTTGCGATCGTTCACCGTGACCACAGACGGCAGTTCGGAGCGATCGCCGTAGCGCGACACATCCTCGGTAACGACGGCGATGCGTTTGATACCTTCGCCGATCAGTTGCTGGGCGATCATGGGTACGGTGAGCGTGCCGTCGATGGGCTGGCCGCCCGTCATTGCGACGGCGTCGTTGTAAAGAAGCTTGTAAGTGATATTGACATTGGCTGATTGCGCAGCGCGTATGGCCAAAATGCCGGAATGAAAATAGGTGCCATCGCCGAGATTGGCGAACATATGCTTGCGTTTGGAGAACGGTGCCATGCCAATCCAGGTGACACCTTCGCCTCCCATGTGCGTCATGGTTTTGTTTTGCTCTGGATAGATTGCAGTGGCCATAACGTGGCAACCGATGCCGGCCAGCGCCAGGCTGCCGTCGGGGACCTTGGTTGATGTGTTGTGCGGGCAACCCGAGCAGTACCATGCCGGACGCGGCGGTGTATCGACTGCTTTTTGCAGCGCCGCTTCCTTAGCGGCGAGAAACTCGAGTCGCGCTTTGATCAAGTCACTTTGATGGAAGCGTGCAATCCGTGCGGCAATCACGCGTGCAATCTGTGCGACAGAAAAATCAGCTTTCGCCGGCAGCAACCATTCACCGCGTGGATGCACCCACTCGCCCTTATCGTCGAACTTTCCAATGACACGGGGCCTGACTTCCGGGTCCCAGTTGTAGAGTTGCTCCTTCAACTGATACTCGACCATCTGACGCTTTTCCTCGACCACCAGAATCTCGTCTAGACCTCTCGAGAACTCGCGGATCCCGTCAGGCTCAAGAGGCCACGGCATCGATACCTTGAACACCCGAATACCGATTTCGGCTGCATTTGATTCCGAAATTCCGAGCTCTTCCAGCGCTTCTAGCACATCCATGTACGACTTGCCCGAGGCAACGATGCCAAGTTTTGCATTTGGTGCGTCGATGGTTGTACGGTTGAGGCGATTCGCACGCGAGTAGGCAAGCGCGGCGTAGATCTTGTAATCCTGCATCAGCGCTTCCTGCTTGCGTGCTTGTACTCCTAGCAAATCATTAAAGAGCCTACTATTGAGTCCGCCCTCCGGCATGACAAAGTCAGCTGGCAGGATAATCTCCGGCTTGGTGATGTCGGCGTCGATTGTGGCCGAGGACTCAACGGTGTCGGCCAGTGCTTTGAAACCGACCGCGCAGCCGGAAAATCGCGACATGGCGATGCCGTGCAGACCGAGTTCCATGTACTCCTTGACGTTGCACGGATAGAGCACCGGGATCATTGATGCCGAAAACAGGTGGTCGCTCTGATGCGGCAGGGTTGAGGAATAGGCGCCATGATCGTCGCCCGCAATGAGCAATACGCCGCCGTATTTTGATGTACCGACGAAGTTCATGTGCTTGAACACGTCGCCGCACCGATCGACACCCGGTCCTTTGCCATACCACATGGCAAACACTCCGTCATAATCGGATCCGCCAGTCAGGTGCACCTGCTGAGTGCCCCATACCGCAGTGGCCGCCAATTCCTCGTTGACCCCGGGTTTGAAAGTCACGTGCTGTGCTGCGAGATGCGGTTTCGCTTTCCACAGCGCTTGATCGAGACCACCCAGCGGCGAACCGCGGTAGCCGGAAACGAATCCGCCGGTGTTGAGGCCGGCAATCGCGTCGCGTCGGCGTTGCACCAGCATTAGACGCACCAGAGCTTGGATGCCGGTCAGATAAATACGCCCGTCGGTGCAAACGTACTTGTCGTCAAGAGTAACGTCTTGCATGTTTTCGACTCCTTTTGGGATTCGATCAATCAGTCAGTTGCAGGCCGGTAAGCCTTGTGACTGGTTACATAAATGAATACTGTGGATCAGCCTTTGATTTCATAGAAACGATCCTTTTCCAGCAGGATACGGTCGTGGTTGCAACCCGAGGGCATCATCGGAAAACAATTCTCCTGCGCCTCAACCGCCACATCAAGAAAATATGGTCCCTCGTAGTCAAGACAACGCATGATAGCCGCATCGAGGTCGTGCGGATTGGTTACGCGCTCGGCGGCCCAGCCGAAGCCGCGTGCCACAGCAACGAAATCCGGCAATGCTTCGGTGTAGCTATGGCTGTAGCGGCTGCTGTGGTTGAATTCTTGCCATTGCCGCACCATGCCCATGTAACTGTTGTTCGATACGACCACTTTGACCGGGGTCTGATGCTGGATTGCGGTGGACAATTCCTGAATGTTCATCAATACCGAAGCATCGCCGCTGACGCAGACAACTGTTTTCTGCGGGTGTGCGATCTGCGCGCCAATTGCTGCCGGAAGACCATATCCCATGGTGCCGGCACCGCCGGATGTGAGCCAGCGATTTGGCCGATCGAACGACAAATGCTGGGCGGCCCACATCTGATGTTGCCCAACATCGGTCGACACAATGGCGTCGGTTCCCTCGAGTGCACCACGTAGTGCGCGCATCAGTTGCTGCGGCACGATGCGGTCATCGCGTTCTTTGAATGCCAGCGAGTCCTGAGCGCGCCATTCATTGACGCGTTTCCACCAGCCAGCTAGGTCAGCGCGTTGCATTTCGACACGCTTGACTTCGGCCAATAGCGACTGCAGCAAGGCGGCGCAGTCCCCCGCAATACCGACATCGACCTGCACCAGCTTGTGAATACTCCGCGGATCAATGTCGATGTGAATTTTTTTTGCCCTCGGTGCGAATCCGGAAAGCTCGCCGGTGACACGATCGTCAAAGCGTGCACCAACACAGACGATTAGATCGGCCTGGTGCATGGCTAGATTTGCCTCCAGCGTGCCGTGCATGCCCAGCATTCCGAGGAATTGCGGGTCGGAACCTGGGTAAGCGCCCAATCCCATTAGTGTCAGTGTGCAAGGCGCACCGGTATGGCGCACCAATTTTGTGAATGCCTCACAGCCCACCGGCCCGGAGTTGATCAAACCACCGCCGCCGTAGAACACCGGCTGTTTTGACTGCGCGATCAACTCCGCGGCCTGGCGGATCGCGTGGGCGGGCACTATTTGCGGTGCAGGTGTCGTCGAGTCTGGCTGCGTGTGCACACGCCAAGCGGTCATTTCGGCTTGCAAGTCCTTGGGAAAGTCGATTAGCACGGGACCCGGGCGCCCCGATGTCGCAGCCTCAAATGCCTCCCCGACGACCGCAGCAACTTCGTCGACCCGCGCGATCTGTCGGGCCCACTTTGTTACCGGGCGGGCGATGCCGATCGCATCACATTCCTGAAAGGCGTTGGTGCCAATCAGTGGTTGGGCGACTTGGCCGCTAATGCAGACCACTGGTATCGAATCGCACAGCGCATCCAGTAATCCCGTTGTGGTGTTGCTCATGCCTGGGCCAGAGGTGACCAGCACGACACCGGCTTTGCCGCTGCTGCGCGCGTAACCCTCGGCGGCGTGGACCGCGGCCTGCTCGTGCCGGACCAGTACATGGCGCAAACGGCGTTCGGCAAACAGTGCATCGTAGATCGGCAGCACGGCGCCACCTGGATAGCCAAAAATGGTGTCCACTCCGAGGCTTACCAGCGTATTCACCAACACGCTCGCCCCGGACGCCGAGGCGACGTCACTGGGGCGAGCGGTGGTGGTTGCTGCTTCGGGGGAAAAGCTGCCATCGTCCATGCGCTCATGTTAATGGTTTGATTAAGGAAAAGGCTTCCTTATTTTCTGCTAATCTGTCGGTTTAGCAGGAAATTTTTCTGTTTTCGTGAAAGAGACCAGAATGAATCTAGGCAAACATGATTTGGCCATTCTGGCTGTCCTGCGCGAGGATGCTCGCGCCAGTCTTCAAGAGATCAGCTCGCGAGTAGGGCTGTCGACGACACCGTGCTGGAACCGCATCAAGAAAATGGAAGCTGAAGGCGTCATTCAGGGGTACACGGTACGGATCGACCCGAGCGCGATTGGTTTTACCGAGACCGTTATTGTGCAGGTCACGCTTGACAGCCATTCTGATGAAACGCTGTTTAAGTTCGGCAAGCAGCTCGAACAGATACCGGAAGTGCTCGAGGCGTATCTAGTCTCGGGTGACTATGACTATTACATTCGCATCGCCGTCAAGGACACGCGCGATTACGAGCGCCTCTTGCGCGAAAGCCTTTATCGTATTCCTGGCATTCGACATAGCAAATCGACGTTTGTATTGCGTACCCTGAAAGAAAGCCCGATCCCCCTGCCGGCGGCACCGGGGTTGGCGAAGGCGCGCAAGGCTACGACGAAGCGCTGAGTCGCGCTGCTCGCCACGTACCAGACACATGTAGCCGACATAGATGCTGTCATCGCGACCTGAACTTTTCGACGCGGTCGGTGTGCGCCACCAGCCAATTGGTGCTGATGCGCGCGTTGTCTGCCTTGTTCCGAGCATTACCGAATTGTTGTTTGAGCTCGGGCTAAAGGATCAAATAGTCGGCCGCACCGGTTTTTGTTTTCACCCCAAAGGGGCCGTCAAGCAGGTCGCAAGAGTGGGTGGCACGAAGGATTTCGACCTGGCAAAAATCCGCGCCTTGGGGCCCACGCATCTTATTGTCAACGTCGACGAGAACCCTCGCGAGCGGGTTGAGGCAGCAGCAGCTTTTGTCCCGCATGTCGTGGTTACCCACCCGATGGGGCCGCTCGACAACCTCCCCTTGTATCGATTACTGGGTTCGATTTTTCGATGTGAAGGAAAGGCGGAAGAATTGGCAGCACGGTTCAAGGCTGCATACCAACACGCTGTCGAGGTCACACGCGGGCTGCCGCGTGAGCGGGCGCTTTATGTCATTTGGAAGAACCCGTGGATGACCATTTCGCGTGACACTTATATTGCACGCACGTTGGCAGCGGTCGGATGGGACCATATCGAGGTGGCTAGCGGGACACGCTACCCCGAAATCGAAATCGTTCAAATGCTCGATGCGGTAGATCGGGTACTGCTTTCGAGCGAACCTTACGCATTTCGACCGAGGGATGTATCTGAAGTCAAGGCAATGCGCGCTTTCGAAAACCGGACCGCGGTGTCCCTCATCGATGCGGAAATGACGTCCTGGTACGGCAGCCGGGCGATTGCTGGGATGCAATATCTATCATCCTTACGGCGTAGTATTTAGCCATATCATATTGTTTTTAAATAATATTAATGTTTTTCCCCAGGATTGTATTGCATTCTGAATTCAGAATGCTAAACTGCCCTCGTCGTTAAGCAGTCCTGCAACGAGGCGCGACATGGTGGCCAGCCCGCCGTGCCCTGCCCGTCGACCAGGACCAAAAAACCATTTTTTCTGCCCTTCGCATCGCGGCCGCCAGATTGGCAGTGGCGTGTGGTGCTGAGACCGATGGAGATAACCATGAGTGAGAAACACGAACCCTGTCAGTCAATGGGATGCGGCTGCCTGAGCGAGGAGGGGCAAGCGCCAGGGTCTGTGGAACCGCGGCGTCGAATCTTGCGCCTGGTTGTCGGGTTGGCTGCTGGCATGACCAGCCGCGTGGGCTTTACAGACAATTCCCAAATTAAGGTTGGGGACCGTCTCGTACTTCACACGGCCGAAGGCGAACCAGTGGCATTACGGTTGGCGGATGTTGAGCCTGGGAAGGTCGTAACAGCTTATCCATTCGATCCGGCGACCAAAAAAATTCGCAATGAATCCCGTTTGAACAAAGTCCTGCTTGTTCGGATCGACAAGTCCAAGTTGGACGAGCAGACCAAGCAGCGTGCGGCCGGCGACGTGTTGGCTTTTTCTGGCGTGTGCACTCACGCCGGTTGTGACGTCAACGCGTGGATGAAACAAACCAGCAAGCTACTTTGTTATTGCCATGGCTCGCAGTTCGATCCCTATAAATCCGGCAAAGTCGCAGCCGGGCCGGCACCCCGCAAACTGCCTTGGCTCCCGGTAAAGCTGGAAGGCGAAGAGTTCGTTGTGGCCGGCCCGTTCAGCGCGCCGGCGGGCGCGCCCGCTTAATGGTCCCGTGGTGACACAACACGGTTGCCACAAATAGCAGTACCCCAACCCACTAGCAAAGAGGAGGAAGTGTGAAACACCGCAAAAACTATCTGGTTGCGGCGCTGTTGGCGCTGCCCACTATGGTGATGGCCGCAGGCCATGACCTTGCCTACGAGCCGGTCACCCAAGATCGGCTGACCAATCCCGAGTCCAGTAACTGGCTTCAGTACCGTGGTAATTACGCGGGCTGGGGTTATAGCCCGCTGGATCAGATCACCCACCGGAACGCCAAGAAGCTGACCGTAGCTTGGTCATTCAGCACCGGTTTGCAGGAAGGCCATCAGGCGCCGCCGATCGTCAACGGTGGCTACATGTTCGTGACCACCCCGGCTAGTCAGGTCATTGCGCTTGATGCTAAGACCGGTGAGGAAATCTGGCGCTTCAAGAAGGAATTGCCTGCCGATTTGCTTCAGCTCCACCCGACCAACCGTGGTGTCGCGCTGTGGGGCGACAAGGTGTACTACACGACGTTGGATACGTTCCTGGTCGCCTTGGACGCCAAGACTGGCGAGAAAGTCTGGGAATCCAAGATCGGCGAATGGAAGCACGGCTATTACACAACCGTGGCGCCGCTCGCAGTTAAAGGCAAGATCATTGTCGGCATCTCCGGCGGTGAGATGGGTATCCGCGGGTTCGTCAAGGCTTTTAATGCGGAGACGGGCGCCGAGGAGTGGGTTTCCTACACCACTGCCGATGACAACAGCTGGACCGCAGACGGCTACAAGACCGGTGGCGGCGGCACCTGGGTGACCGGCACTTATGATCCGGAGACCAACCTCACCTTCTGGGGTACTGGCAATCCTGGACCGTGGCCGATTTCAGATCCGAGGCGTGGCGGTGACAACCTCTACACCACCTCGGTGATTGCGATCGATGTCGACAACGGCGACCTCAAGGGATACCACCAGTATCACTGGAACGATGCGTGGGACTGGGATGAAGTCTCGCCGCCGTTACTGATTGACACCAAGGTCAACGGAAAGAATGTCAAGGCCGCAGTGCATGCTGGTCGCAACGGCTACATCTGGGTGCTCGAGCGCACCAAGGACCAAATAAACTTCCTTGCCGCGCACAAGTATGTGGAGCAGGACGTCTTTACCAACATCGATGCGAAGACCGGCCGGCCTTCCTACGACCCCGCAAAGACTCCGGGCAGAGTGGCGACTACTTTCTGTCCTTCTCTTTGGGGCGGCAAGGACTGGCTGCCGGAAGCCTACAACCCGAAAACTGGATTGTTCTACATTCCTGCGACTAATAATCTGTGTTCGGAATTGCCAGCTCCCGACAAAGACATCACTTACACCCCGGGTGGCCTGTTCATCGGTTACCCGATTCCCGACGTTTTGGGCAGCCTTCGTCTGGGCAAGAATGCCGGCAAGAGTATCGGTGAGGTTCAGGCGTGGAATCTGAACACCGGAAAGCAGGAGTGGGTCCACACCTACGACGGTGTGAACTGGGGCCCGCTGCTGACCACTGGTGGCAACCTCGTATTTGCTGGCGGGACTGCTGACCGCAAGTTCCGCGCGTTCAACGCCAAGAATGGCAAGGTGGTATGGGAATACTCCATGCCTTCCGGCGTGACCGGTGTGCCGACCTCCTACGAGATCGACGGCGTGCAGTACGTCGCCGTGCAGGCTGGTTGGGGTGTCGATGCGCAACGCATGCAGTCCGGTCTCGACGCGGCGACCAACACCGTGACCAAAGTCCCGCAAGGCGGCGCGGTGATGGTGTTCAAGCTGTCGGGTAAGTAAGCGTCATGCGCGTCAGGTGTAGAATCGCCTGATGCAAACAAGGTGCGGACCCGGTGAAGTCGAGTCCGCACTTTTTTTCCGTGCTGGCGAAGCATGCTTTTCGCCAACGTTTCTAGCAACCTGAAGATCAAGTTCGAGACCGCTCGTTTCTCGATATCGAGCATGTCAACATGCTGTTTCCTAATCAACTGAAGAGTTAAGGGCGATGCGGCGGCTCCAACCACAACCCACACTGGTCGATCAGGTCTACGAAGCGATTCTTTCCGACATCACGGCCGGTAAGTTTGAGCAGGATGCGCGTCTGATCCAGGAAGAACTGGCGGAATCATTGGGTGTTTCGCGCCAGCCAGTTCAACAGGCTTTGTTGTTGTTACGCAACCACGGCATCCTACGCGACGCGCCGGGGCGTGGTCTCATGGTTGCACCGCTTGAATCGGAATTTGTGCGTAATCTTTACGAAGTCCGAGCGGTACTCGACGGACTTGCCAGCAGCAAAGCCGCCGAACGAGACAGCCAAGCTGCACGCAAGGAGGGGCCGGCGTACATCAAGCACGGCCGCGAAGCGGTCGCGAGCCGGTCGATATTAAGAATGATCGCCGCCGACATGGATTTTCATTTTTTTCTGTACGGTTTATCGCAAAACCCACTGGTTGCGGAAACGAGTGAGCCACATTGGAGTTACTTGCGTCGCGTCATGGGGGAGGTACTGCTGCATGGCGAAACGCCTGCTGAGATCTGGGATCAACACGAGGCCATACTCGATGCGGTTATCGCCGGCGACCCAATCGAAGCCGGGCGCCTCGCGCGCGACCACATTTCGCATGCGTCGGACACCTTGACCGAGCGTTTTGCAGCGATCTCCGAAGTCGAACCGATGGCGACTGTCGTGTCGCGCCGTGTGCGAAAACGTGCCGTGTCACCATAATATTCTCATCGATCAAACTGAATAACGAACATGGATGCTTCAACTTACGGAACCCTTTACGATTCGCTGTTGCGGACGTCTGCCAAATACGGAGAGCGGTCAGCCTATGTCGTGCCGCCCATGTCAGGGCGCGCTTACCACCCCGACGGCTGGGAAGCGACTTGGCGCGAAACACTTGCGGCAGTGGAAGAGAAGAAACGCATCTACATGCAAGCCGGTTACGGATTCGGGCACCGCGTAGCGATTCTGTTCGAGCAAAGACCGGAATTCTTTTTTCATTATTACGCACTCAATGCGCTTGGCGCCGGTATCGTGCCGATCAATCCCGATTATCGGGTTGATGAAATCCGCTATGTCGTTGAGCACTCGGAAGCGAGCCTCGCCGTTTGCGTCGATCACCGGCTGGATGACTTGAAAGCCGTGGTTGAGCAAATCGGTAACAGCCTGCCGGTGGTTTCTTTTGAGGACTTTCCCGACAAACTGCCGGCACCGCTTACGCCGGCGCAACCCGGTACGCCCGGCCCTGAGACGGAAGCAGCGCTGCTGTACACCTCCGGCACTACCGGACGGCCAAAGGGCTGCATTCTCACCAATGAGTACTTCCACTCTTTCGGTGCTTGCTACCTGTCGCTCGGTGGGCGGCTCGATTTCCGCGAGGGGCAGGAGCGGCTGTACAATCCGTTGCCCTTGCATCACGCTAATTGCTTGTCGGTGTCGACACCGGCGCTGCTGCTTTGTGGCGGCTGCCTGATTTTTCCCGATCGCTTCCACGCCAGTACCTGGTGGCGCGACCTGGTGAGCACGCGCGCCACTGCTGCGCAGTTTCAGGGGATCATTCCCAACATCTTGCTGAAGTTGCCCCCGTGCCCCGAGGAGCAACAACACAATGTGCGCTTTTCATTGTGTGCCGGGATCGAGCCAAGCCAGCATGAGGTATTCGAGAAGCGCTTCGGGTTCCCGGTAGTCGAAATGTGGGCGATGACCGAAACCGGCCGGCTGATTAGTGACAGCATCGAACCGCGTTCCATTCATAGTCGTTCGTTTGGCCGCCCTAATGACTGGGTCGAGGTAAGAGTGGTTGACGATGAGGGCCGTGACCTGCCGCCAAACCAAGCCGGGGAAATGATCATCCGCCACAGCGCCTTGACACCGCGCAAGGGCTTCTTTTCCGGTTATCTGAAAAATGAGGAGGCAACTGAAGAGGCATGGCGCGGAGGCTGGTTTCATACTGGCGACTCTGTTACGCGCGATGAGAACGGTTTACTGCATTTCGTCGACCGTAAGAAAAATATCATTCGCCGCTCGGGCGAGAACATTGCCGCAGCTGAAATTGAAGCGTGCATTACTTCGCACGAAAAGGTGAAGCAGGTTGCGGTGATTGCTGCGCCCGACGACGTGCGTGAGGAGGAGGTGATGGCATGCATCATCGCCAAGTCTGCTGACGATGTCGCCGATGCTGCGGTGCGCGAGGCATTCGCCGGCGAACTGTTTGATTGGTGTTATGAGCGCATGGCGTATTTCAAGGCGCCCGGCTGGATATTGTTTGTCGAGAGCCTGCCAACCGGCACCTCAGCAAAAGTCCAGAAGATCCACATTTTCCCGGCTGGTACGGACCCGCGCCAGCAGCCAGGGGTGATCGACCTGCGATCGCGCAAGAAACAGAAACAAAAACAGACGGCCACCCATTGACTGAACGGAACGCTAAGCAATGCCTTTACCTCCTCTGACCGCTGACACTTCGGCGGGCGTGATTGCCAGGTTTCTCAAAACCCGTGGTGTTGACCGCATCTTTGCGTTGTGCGGCGGTCACATCATGCCGATGTGGATGCGTGCCGATGCCGAAGGCATTCACATTATTGACGTTCGCGANNCACGCCGAGTTGACCGGTCAACTCGGCGTGGCGCTTGTCACAGCGGGCCCCGGTGTTACCAACGCCATGACTGGTATGGCTAACGCTCACGTCGCTCGTGCGCCAGTGCTGGTGCTCTCGGGGTTGCCGCCACGGCCACAGGAAAATCGAGGCGCTTTGCAGGATGTTGTCCATACCGACCTGGTGCGTTCGATTACCCGTTACGCACGTACGGTTCGCGAAGCATCGCTCGTTCTACAAGAGCTCGATGAGGCGGTATCGCGAGCGTTCGGTCAGGGCGGTGAACCGGGCCCGGTGTATCTGGATTTTCCAACCGACACATTGCGCACCGAAGTGCCAAAGGCACTTCAGATGCAAGAACATTTCCAAGCGAAAGTTCGACGACCATTGCTGCCCAACGATGACGATGTAGCAGCTGCTGTGAATGTGCTCTGGTCGGCGAAAAAGCCACTTGTAATCAGCGGCCGCGGCGCGCGTGGCGCTGCTCCCGAGTTGGGCGCCTTTCTCAATGCGCTCGGAGCGGTCTATCTCGACACCGGTGAAAGCAAAGGTGTAATCCCGGACGATCACCCGAGTGTAGTTGCAGCGATGCGCGGCAAGGTTATGACTGACGCTGATGTCGTGGTAACGGTCGGGCGGCGCCTTGATTTTCAGCTGGCGTACGGCTCCCCGGCGGTATTCGGTGACGCGAAGTTCGTGCGCATTGGTGATGTCCCGTCGGAAGTTCGCGACAACCGCCGTGGCGCTGTCGAACTATTTGCCGAGCCGGCGGCTACGCTCGCCGCAATTGTGCGTACCGCGGGCAACCGCAAGCCGGCGGTAGACCGTGCATGGGCAGATGGCTTACGGCAAAAACACGAGGAGCGCGCGCGTAAACTGCAAGAGACCATGAAAACGGCAGCGTCGGACTCGCAGGGCCGAATTCATCCGAACCGGGTGCTGGCGGAACTGCAAGCGCGGTTGAAGCCGGACGCGGTAGTGGTTGCAGACGGGGGTGACTTTCTCAGCTTCGCCCGCATCGGGCTTAGCTCGTCGACCTATCTTGATCCGGGTTCACTCGGTTGCATTGGCGTCGGTACGGCGTTTGGTATTGCCGCCAGCCTGGCGCGGCCGGACAAGCAGGTAGTGGTGGCAACAGGTGACGGCGCGTTCGGATTCAACGCAATGGAGATTGACACCGCGGTGCGTCATAAGGCGCCGGTGCTGATTGTGGTTGCCAACAATGGCGCCTGGCAGATCGAGGTGCACGACCAAACCGACACTCACGGCAGGGTGGTTGGTACCCGGTTACAGTTCTCCGATTATGCAGCGATGGCGCGCGCCTTTGGCATGTACGCCGAGCGAGTCGAGAAGGAAGAGGATCTGGCAGGGGCGATCGAGCGGGCGATGGTGAACAGGCCAGCACTGCTCGACGTTGTCGTTTCGCCGGAAGTACGTTCATCGGATGCCAAGACCGGACTTGCCTGGGTTCCCGATTTACAGCCGCTGGCGGCGTGGGACGATGCCGAACGCCAGTGGCGCGAACAGAAAAACTGAACGAAGCGAAAGTCTTGTCCGAAGAAAGAGAGAAACCCCCATGTCCAGAATGAAGAGCGTCCTTGCTGCAGGCACTGCCGTTGTCATAACCGTGGTTGTGGCTGTGTCCTTGCTGGTATCCGCTGACAATGGTGAGGCGGATTTGCTGGCCAGCGCGCAGGCCGTGTTCAAGCCATTGCCCGAGACGGCGGAAACGGCGGATTACCCGCTCACGCCTGCTAGAGTGGAATTGGGCCGTGCCCTGTTTTTCGAAACGCGGGTCTCTACTGACGGCAAGCAAAGCTGCGCCCAATGCCATCAACCGATGTTCTACGGCACCGATTCGCTTGCTTTTTCGGTTGGCCAGAAAGGGGCGTTACTTCCACGCAACGTGCCGACCGTGTTCAACACTGCATTGCAATTCGCGCAACACTATGGAGGTAATCGCGTTGACGTTGAAGATCAAGCGGTCAGGGCGTTTCCCTCCAGACTCGCGTATGGACATGATGATCTGGCCGGCGGCGAAGCGCTGCTGCGATTGATCCCCGGTTATCGTCCGATGTTCGAGAAGGCATTCCCGGGCGAGCAGGATCCTGTGACGGCCCAAAACTGGGGGTTGGCGATTGGCGCCTATGAGCGCACCTTGCTGACGCCAGCACCGTTTGACGATTACCTAAAGGGCGACACGTCGGCGATCGGTGCGAAATCGAAACGCGGGTTGGAAAAATTCATGGACTACGGATGCTCGGGCTGTCACAGCGGCGTGCTGCTCGGCGGGCAGATGTTCCAGAAGTTCGGCATCACGCAAAATTACTGGGAACTGACTGGCAGTACCGAGCAGGCACTGCTCAAAGGCCGCGACAAGGGCCGCTTTCACGAAACCAAGGATGAAGCTGATGCTTACATGTTCAAGGTGCAGCAGTTGCGCAACGTCGCGGTGACGCCGCCTTACTTCCACGATGGTTCGGTCGAGACGCTGCCCGACGCGGTGCGCATCATGGCGAAGCTGCAGTTGGGCCGTGACCTTAGTGCAGAAGACATATCGGACATCGTCGCTTTTCTAGAAACACTGACCGGCGATGTTCCGGCGAATTTTGCGAATGCGCCGGTGTTGCCGATCGCACCTTTCATGAATTAGCGCTCCGCATCTGCTTGGGCTGGCCCGGCTTGATCGGGCTGCTGTCGCTCGACACCAGGCCGTTGCGTGCGACCAATTCCTGCGGGTAATCCGGATCCACGTTCGCCTTGGCAGCGGGCAGGCTCTCGTTTACGAGGCGGATGCTCGCCGTAGCGAACTCGCCGGCTGACCGGCGGCGGCAAGCGCATGGTGATGCCGTCGCCCGGCGTGCCCTATACGTTTGTGAATGCCGTTGCGACGTATGCGCAGAGTGAGCCTGGTTGGTGCAAGTGCAAGCGCAGTCTCGAGATCTTGACACGCTGATCTGCGGTCCGGACCCCGGATTTTCGCAATTCCCGGTTGCGAAGCTCGCCGGGGCGGCGCGATTGATGCTTTAAACAACCGTCGATGGGGCCACCGCACACGAATATTGGGAGGGTGAAATTCTGGCTCTCCACCGGTTAGATAGCGTTCGCACTCCGGATAGCGGGCGTTTGATGACGCGGCTCGTTTTTGTGAGAACGGGCAAGGGACATCGACAAAAAAGCGGCCCCGCCAGTTGGCAGGGTCGCTTGTTTTGGTGGCTGTTCCAGTTTCTTCGCTTACAGACTTTGCGTCAGGCAGCTTTGCGGGCCCAATGCTCCAGCGCTTCGGCGTCACCAATGTACTGCCCGTTGATGAACACCTGCGGCACAGTCTGCTGACCGGTCACCGCACCAATGACCTTGCTTCGGATCTGGTGTGCGAGGGGGATCTCGACGTAGTCATAACCCAGGTCGGTCAACCTCGCCTTCGCCCTGGCGCAGAAGCCGCAACCTTCGCGCGTGAAAATCGCTACCTGATCCGGCTTCTTCGCTTGCGGGTTGATGAAGTGCAGCATTGTGTCGGCATCGGACACTTCGAATGGGTCGCCCGGTTTCTCCGGCTCGATGAACTGTTTGATGATGACGCCGTCCCTGACCAGCATCGAGTAACGCCACGAACGCTTGCCGAAGCCAAGGTCGGACTTGTCGACCAGCATGCCAATCTGTTCGGTAAATTCTCCGTTGCCATCGGGGATCAGTCGCACGTTCTGCGACTCCTGGTCCTTGGCCCACTCATCCATGACAAAGGAGTCGTTGACCGAGATGCACACGATCTCGTCGACGCCACTGGCGAAGAATGCTGGCCCCAGCTCGTTGTAGCGCGGCAGGTGGGACGAAGAGCAAGTCGGTGTGAATGCACCGGGCAGGGAAAACACGACTACGGTCTTGCCGGCAAAAATGTCTTTGCTGGTGACCGTCTTCCATTCGTTATTGTCGCGGACGTGAAACCCGACTTCGGGCACACGACGCCCTTCATGACTTGGCAGTGTCATAAACCTTCTCCTGTTAATAAATTGGACACATAGATGAGTAGCTAGTGTCGACATTATTAGCGTCGGGCTTTGATTTATCCAACAAGTTATTTTGGTCTTTGTGATCGATTAGAACGATCAAGAGGCAGGCCTAATCGCAGGCCTTAGGCGGATCTGGTGCAAAGTGGCGGCCGCCGGCGGCACCACCGCCGGCATTGTTCACATCACCGCTCGCGTAGCGGTGAATACCCGCGAGCGGGTGTCTTCAGGGCGTGTCTACTTGGCGCGCTTCCTTGGCGCTTTTGTCTTCCGAGCGGACACCTTGCGCGGTTCGGATGCAGATCGTTTGCGCGTCGATGTCGGCAGCCCGGTGTGTTGCCGCGAAGACTGTGTTTTGGTAGATGCTTGTCGAACGTGCGGCGCTTCGGCCGCAGCGGTTTCCATTGGTTCGTCCAGCCGGAAGCTGGCGTAACTCCCCGGGGCATCCTCCAATACTTGAAGCCCTCTGTCGCCCGGTTTGCGCGCCGGCACCTTTTCACCACTGAACTGGGTGATCCAGTCGCGCCAGTTGTTCCACCAGGAGCCGGCATGCTTCTCTGCCGCCTCGAGCCAACCGTCAGCGTCAGCGCTGAGAGACGAATTGGTCCAGTACCAGTACTTGTTGGCAGCCGGTGGGTTGACAATGCCGGCAATGTGGCCGGATCCTCCAAGGACGAATCGAACAGGCCCCTTGAACAACTTGGCTCCGGCGTAGGTTGATTTCCACGGCGCGATATGGTCTTCCACGGTCGAAATGAAGTAACTTGGCGTTTTTACCCGAGACAGGTCAATAGCTTCATTGGCAATCGAGATGGCTCCGGGCTTACGCAACTCGTTGCGGATATACATGTGGCGCAAATAGAAGGAATGCATGCGTGCCGGCATACGTGTCGCGTCCGAGTTCCAGTATAAGAGGTCGAACGGCATCGGCTCACGCCCAAGCAAGTAGTTATTGACGACGAAAGACCAGATTAAGTCATTGGCACGCAGCAGATTGAATGTCGTGGCCATTTCCGAACCCTCGAGAAAGCCGCGCTGCTGCATCTTTTTTTCGAGATTGGCAAGTATCTCCTCGTCGACAAAAACGCCGAGCTCGCCAGGCTCCTCGAAGTCGATCATGGTCGTGAAAAAAGTTGCGCTCTTGATGCGGTCGGATTGCTTGCGCGCGGTCAGCCAGCCTAGCGCGGCTGCTGACAGCGTTCCTCCGAGACAATAACCGATAAGATTAATAGTTTTCTCGCCGGTGGCCTTCTCGATTGCGTCGATTGCTGCCAGCGGGCCCTCGGTAAGGTAATCGTCAAAGGTCTTCTCGGCCAATTTTGCATCAGGATTGACCCAAGAGATTACAAAAACCGTGATCCCCTGATCTACGGCCCATTTAATGAAAGAATTACTTTGACGTAGATCGAGAATGTAGTACTTGTTAATCCATGGCGGCACGATCAGGAGCGGCGTTCTGTCCACGTTCTCGGTGGTCGGCTCATACTGAATTAATTGCATCAGATCAGTCTGAAATACAACCTTGCCCGGTGTCGTGGCCACGTTCACGCCCATCTTGAAGGCCTTGTTGTCGACCATCTTGATTGCCAACTTGCCTTGGCCCCGATCGATGTCATTGAGCAGATTGTTCAGTCCGTCGATCAAGTTCTTGCCGCCGGTTTGTATGGTCGTTTTCAGAACATCGGGGTTGGTAAGAAGGAAATTACTGGGGGCCAGGGCGTCGACATATTGCTTGGTGAAGAACTTGACCTTGCGCGCGGTCTGAGTATCGAGGCCTTCCACTTCAGCGACCGTATTTTGCACGTCCTGGGCGGCGACTAGGTAGGCTTGGCGGATGTAATCGAACATCCAGTTGTTCCACATGTCGCTTCTGAAGCGTGGGTCGCTCTTTTTTTGCGTAGCTGACGAGGCATGTTCATCGCCAGCCATTTGCTTCACCCATGACCGCGAGAGCTCAACTTGGCCCTTCCACATTTTCATACCAGCTTCGGCGAGCTTATACGGGTCAGATATCATTTGCGTTGCCAGGTTGGCGAATGCCTTGCCGATACCGATCTCATCGGGATGCTCGTCGCGTAACTTGTTCGCCTGATTCGCCAGATGGTGTTTGACTATGCGATCACTCCGTAGCGCAATTTCGGTAAGAATGTGCGCCATATCCTGGGATTGCGGTTGCTTTGCTGGGTCACCGCCAGTCTGTGATTTTTTTTCGGTTGTCATACTCGCCTACCAAAACTCATGATGTTGAAGTGATCGGTCTTGCCTCAGGGGTGTAGTGGCGCCGCGGCGTTTGCCGCATCCGTGTTCGCGCGGCTGCCATGGGCGCCTGTTTGAGTACGCCGGCAGAGATGCGCGGCCGGTAATCATGCCGCCGGCACGAATGCCCCGGTGGCGCACGCATTGTATTCCATTCGGCCGCCCCGGCGCGCGTGAAAAAACATCTGGGCTTGAACTGTCCCGGGTCCGACACGGCCAGCGCCGGATCGATTTATTGCTTGCTTGCACCTCCAGCCTTCCGGTAACGGGCGAATTTGCCAATGACGGTGGTCATTTCCCTGTTGGAAAGTATTTTTGGTTTTCCGATCTGCAGAGCACGCCAGTATTGCTCGCACAACGCCTCGACTTCGACCGCAAGGCCAAGGGCTTTGTCAAGACCCGCTCCCGTAGCGATCATGCCGTGGTTGGCAAGCAGACAAGCATTGCGATCCTTGAGTGCCGCGAGAGCATTGTTCGACAGGGCCTGCGTACCGAAAGTGGCGTATTTCGCGCAACGGATGCTATTTCCGCCCGCGACCGCGATCATGTAATGAAACGCAGGGAGGTCTTTTCCCAGGCAAGCCAGCGTGGTGGCAAAACTCGAGTGCGTGTGAACAACTGCCTGCGCGTCTGCCCGATCACGGTAAATGTCGTGATGAAACCGCCACTCCGAGGAAGGTGACCATTTACCCTGCGGCACCCCGGTCGCACTGACTAGTACGATGTCAGCGGGCTTGAGGTGCTCGTAACGCAATCCCGACGGCGTAATGAGAAAACCGTCTTTCCAGCGAGCACTGACATTGCCGGAGGTGCCGCGGTTGATGTTAAGGGCATTCATCGCGAGCGCAGTCTTGATAATGTCCTTGCGCAGTTGGTGCTCAGTCATGATGCTTTACTCCGGATCGACGCGAGGCCTTCGGGGGAAGCCGGTATCACCCCGCTCTCCGTGATAATGCCTGTGACGAGCTCCGCAGGTGTGATATCGAAGCCGGGATTCGCCACCGGCATGTCTTCGATGCCGACTGCAACCTTGGTCACTCGCCCCGAATTGTCGCGTCCTTGCACGAAGCGCATCTCGTCGGCGCTGCGCTCCTCGATTGGAATGTCGCTGAAGGCGTCATTGATGTGCCAGTCAATCGTAGGGCCGGGCACAGCCGCGAAAAACGGTACACCATTTTGTTTCGCAGCCAATGCCTTCAGATAGGTACCGATCTTGTTGCAAACATGGCCGTCGCGTGTGACGCGGTCGGCGCCAACGATAACCAGGTCGACCTGGCCCCTTTGCATCAGGTGCCCCCCCGCGTTGTCGGCGATGAGGGTGTACGGTACACCGTGCGCTGCCAGTTCCCAAGCAGTCAGAAATCCCTGGCTGCGCGGTCGGGTTTCATCGACCCACACGTGCACTGGAATGCCCTGATCGTGGGCCAGGTAAACCGGTGCAAGTGCGGTACCGTAGTCAACCGTGGCAAGCCACCCGGCATTGCAATGCGTCAGCACATTGACGGTCTCGGTCCGACTCGCGGTCTCGCGAATAAGAGACAACCCGTGGCTACCAATCGACCGGTTCAAGAGGGTATCTTCGTCGGCGATGCGCTCCGCCTCTATCCAGGCGGCATGCACGCGAGCCGTGGGTTCAAGAGGGCGGATGTGCTCGAGCATGCGGTTGAGCGCCCAGTGCAGGTTCACCGCGGTCGGCCGCGTGGACTTTAACCCGTCGATGGCTGCGCTTAGCACCTGATCACTGGGGTCTTGGTACAAAGCTAACGCCACTCCGTAGGCAGCCACCGCGCCGATCAATGGTGCGCCGCGCACCTGCATTGAGTTAATTGCCCGCGCTGCATCCTCGCAGGTGCGCAAGCTTACGGTGCGAAACTCGTAGGGTAGACGGGTTTGGTCGATGATTCGGATGCCATCACCGTCGCGCCAGACGCTTCGATAGCTGACAGTACCAACCTTCATTGCTGTGCCTTGGAGCCTTGGTTCGATACAGAGAAGCGGCGCACGCCGTCTTCACCCTGTCCAACAAATTCGAGTTCGTCTCGATACCAGAGGTTGTGCAGGTGGGCGATCGATTCGCCCATGGCGAAAAAAAGCTGATGGGTATCGAGTTTGCGATTGAACAATACTGGCAGCAGGTCGGCTGCGCACGCCGGCGATTGACACATCGCGCGCACGTCGGAGAGCCGGTCGGCGTGATGCTGGTGCAGCATCTCTATCCTCGGGTGGGCGCCCCTGAAGGGGAGCCCGTGAGAGGGTAGCACGAGGGTATCCGGGGGCAGTTCAGTAAAACGGTCAATGGAGCGCAAGAACAACTTCAGTGGATCGCCGAGCGGTTCAAATGGCCAAACGCTGACATTTGTACTGATCTTTGGCAGCAGCATATCCCCTGAAATCAGTACGCCGAGTGATTCGCAGTACAGGGCCGCATGCTCGGGGGCATGACCGTAGCCAACAATAACCCGCCATACATTCTGTCCGATGGTAATCTCGTCATTGTCAATTAAACGGATATACCGCTCCGGGGGCTCGGAGATCATGCGGCGATAGCTATTACCGCGCCCCGCTATTGCCGCGCTACGTTTCGCATCGAGGCCGTGTTCGCTGAACAACTGGGCGACTGCCCGGGCGGTGTTGCCGGCCACGTCATTGAAGTTGGTATGGGCGGACAGGTACTCCGATTCGCTGCCCCACATTGGAATGTTGAAATGCCGCGTCAGCCAGCCGGCATTGCCCATGTGATCCGGGTGGTAGTGAGTGACGACAATACGGCTCAGCGAGCCGTCAATGTCGGGGCCGGACAAGATGCGCTGCCAGTTCTCCCGCGTTTCAACGTTTGCTAATCCGGTATCAACGGCAGTCCAGTGCCCATCATCGCGCAATAGCCAGAGATTGATGTGATCGAGCGCGAATGGCAGACGCATCCGCAGCCACAGAACGCCGCTGGCCACTTCGCGCACGGTGCCTGGTACTGGCGCTTGCGCGAACGGGAACTCAAGGCTCACTGGCGATTTGACTCGATCTAAGCGGGCCGATTCAGGCATGTGGTCTTTACAAATAGGTTAGTCAAGGCGCGGCTGGAAAGGCATAATTCGGATTCTACTTGACGTTTACGTAAACTGTCCGCAATGGCTGATTCCACTTTCACAATTACCGACCTGGCCCAGGAGTTTGGTCTGACCACGCGCGCCATCCGGTTCTATGAGGACCAAGGACTGTTGCACCCCAACCGTGTTGGCAGAAGTCGCGTTTATGCCAACCGAGATCGTGTCCGTTTGAAATTGACACTTCGCGGCAAGCGACTTGGTCTGTCGTTATCTGAGATTCGCGAATTGCTCGATATGTATGACGCCGCCAAGGGCGACCGCGGGCAACTGGAACGGTTTCTAGAGGTTTTGCAGAGACGACGCAGCGCGCTTGAACAACAACGCGAGGACATTGAGGCAGTACTTGGCGAGATTTCCACTTTTGAGAAGCAGTGTCACGAACTGCTCAAAAAGGAGCCAAGCGGCTTGTCAAGAAAACCAGCCCGCAAAAGAAGCCACCTGACAACCATATGAAATTAATCAAAATTTGTTTGGACAGGCATAGTAAGTTGACGTTTACGTAAACGTCAATTAGAGTCGGTCTGGCGATCGGCATGGCGTGATTGCAGGCGGGGGCCGCGCATACAGTAAGGGGTAGGGCAATGAAACCTGGTGAATCTTTCCTCAAGGAGTTTCCGTCACTCAACTTCGGGTTGGGAGAAGACATTGATATGCTCCGCGACGCGGTCAAGGCCTTCGCGGCTGAACAGATTGCACCCCGCGCGGCAGAGATGGACCAAACCAACGAGTTCCCGATGGATTTGTGGCCCAAATTTGGCGAACTCGGACTGCTCGGCATCACTGTCGAGGATGAGTACGGCGGCAGCGCCATGGGCTATTTGGCCCATATTGTCGCTGTCGAGGAGATATCGCGTGCATCGGCCGCAGTAGGGCTGTCCTACGCCGCGCATTCCAATTTATGCGTTAACCAAATCCGCCGCAATGCCACGCAAGAACAAAAACGCCGTTACCTGCCGAAGCTGATCTCCGGCGCGCATGTCGGTGCGCTTGCCATGAGTGAACCCAACGCCGGTTCGGATGTTGTCGGTATGAAGCTGCGTGCGCAGAAACGAGGAGACCGCTACCTTCTGAATGGCAACAAAATGTGGATTACCAATGGCCCCGACGCAGATTTACTCGTGGTATACGCCAAGACCGACCCGGAGGCGGGATCGCGAGGGATTACCGCCTTCATCGTTGAAAAACACTTAAAAGGCTTCTCGACAGCGCAGAAGCTCGACAAGCTAGGAATGCGTGGCTCCAATACCTGCGAATTGGTATTCGAGGACTGCGAGATTTCCGAACAGAACGTGCTTGGGGAGGTCAATAAAGGTGTGCACGTGCTGATGAGTGGACTCGACTATGAACGAGCCGTTCTCGCTGGCGGGCCGTTAGGCGTGATGCAAGCGTGCATGGACGTGGTTATGCCTTACGTTCATGATCGTGTCCAGTTCGGCCAATCGATCGGCGAGTTCCAACTCATGCAGGCAAAGCTGGCTGACATGTACACCACAATGAACGCGAGCAAAGCCTACGTATATGCGGTTGGCCGCGCTTGTGATCGTGGTGAAACGACACGTAAAGATGCGGCTGGCGCCATTCTTTTTGCGGCGGAGAAGGCAACCTGGATGGCGGGCGAGGCGATACAGGCACTCGGCGGGATGGGCTACATCAACGAAACGCCGACCGGGCGATTGTGGCGCGATGCCAAATTGTACGAGATCGGTGCGGGCACTTCAGAAATTCGCCGGTGGTTGATTGGTCGTGAGCTTTTTGCGGAGACGAAGTGACGGCAAGCGCTTACGGTGAAATATGCAGAGCGCGTGTCGACAAGGAAAAAATGGTGGCCCTACGAGTATGTTTGATTATCTAGAAAATTTGTGCGCCAACGCCGCTTTTCTGTCTGTGCACTAGAAGTCGATGATTTTGTAATGGCAGGCACGCTAACAAAAACAGAAAACGACCTTGCATTCCTGATTGCTCAGGGCATGCTCGACGGGTTCAACCGCCACTACCGGTTATTTCGCGAAATTAGTCGCCACGCGAAGACATTGTTTGAAACGGGTGACTGGCGCGAGCTGCAACGCATTTCACGCGAGCGAATTGCCTTTTACGACAAACGGGTCATCGAGTGCGAGGAATACTTGCGCCGTCGTTACGATACGGCATCACTCGATGACGCGATATGGCAGCAGGTCAAGCTTCATTACATTGGCTTACTCGCTAGCCACAAGCAACCTGAGTTGGCTGAGACTTTCTTCAACTCGGTCAGCTGCCGCATCCTTCACCGAAGTTATTACCACAACGATTTCATTTTTGTGCGTCCGGCGCTTTCTACCGAACACATGGACTCGGATCCACCCGTTTACCGTAGCTACTACCCGGCAAAGTTTGGGTTACGAACATCAATTAACCAGATGCTACGAGACTTCGGGCTACGCAATCCTTTTAAGAATCTTAACCGTGACTTGAGATACCTCATCGCTGCTTTGCGAGCACACCTGCCGCGACCGTTTCAACTGGAGGCTAACCACCAGATCCAGGTGCTGTCGTCTTTGTTCTTTCGTAATAAGGGTGCCTACGTCATCGGCAAGATCATCAACGGTGACGCAGAGTTCCCGTTTGCGGTGCCGATANNAAATGAAGACGGTTCGGTATATGCCGATACTGTGCTCCTCAGCACACAGCAGATCACGATTCTTTTCGGTTTCTCGCGAGCCTATTTCATGGTCGATATGGTAGTGCCTTCCGGTTACGTGCACTTTTTGGCCAGTTTGTTACCGCGCAAGCCGTTAGCGGAGTTGTACACCATGCTGGGGTTGCAGAAGCATGGAAAGACGCTTTTTTATCGGGACTTCCTGCATCACCTACGCCACTCGAGCGATCAGTTCGTCGCGGCGCCAGGCATTCGCGGGCTAGTAATGATGGTCTTTACGTTGCCCTCGTACCCCTATGTGTTCAAGGTGATCAAGGACGACATATCTCCGCCGAAAGAGGTTACCCGTCAGCAGGTCAAGGACAAATACTTGCTCGTCAAACGTCATGATCGGGTCGGGCGCATGGCGGACACTCTCGAGTACAAGGACGTGGCGTTACCGATCGAGCGTTTCTCGCAAGAGCTGATCGAGGAATTACGCGCACTGGCCCCCACCTTGATCGAGGAAGACGGCGATACATTGTTAATACGGCACTTATACGTAGAGCGCAGAATGATGCCGCTGAACATGTACCTCGATTACGCATCACCGGAGGACCTGCGGCGGGTTGTCGACGACTACGGGCTGGCAATCAAACAACTTGCCGCTGCTAACATTTTCCCCGGCGACATGTTGTTCAAGAATTTTGGCGTTACCCGCTATGGACGGGTGGTGTTCTACGACTATGACGAAATTGCCTACATGACCGACTGTAATTTCCGGCGCATTCCCGAGCCGCGCTGTGTCGAGGACGAAATGTCTGCAGAACCGTGGTATCCAATCGGGCCAGCCGATGTTTTTCCGGAAGAATTCGGCACGTTCCTCCTGCACAATGAGGGTGTGCGTACCCAGTTTCAGGCGCATCACGCGGATTTGCTCGGACCGGAATACTGGAACGAGACCAAGTCACGCATTCTCGCGGGACATGTCGAAGATGTCTTTCCCTACCCCGAGTCGATCCGTTTTCGAAACAGGGTGTCTCGCAGTGCTGGTGAGATGTCCGATCGTTGTCCTACAGATTAACCTTAAACAAGGAGTAAACCATGTCAAATGACCCGGTAGTTATTGTCTCAGCAGTGCGCACGCCAATGGGTGGCTTGCAGGGCGCGCTCAAGGACTTTGCCGCGCCGGCATTGGGTGCAAATGCTATACGTGCGGCGGTCGAACGCGCTGAAGTGCGCCCAGAGCAAGTCGATGAGGTCATCATGGGGTGTGTGCTCCCGGCAGGACAGGGCCAGGCGCCGGCGCGCCAGGCTGCTCTCG
>JABAOE010000895.1_pt1 | contig 105217 bp, 99 predicted proteins | sample 7062141 | NCBI WGS metagenome assembly JABAOE01 (sample SAMN14538627, study PRJNA623070) | marine sediment metagenome | biome: marine biome [ENVO:00000428]; feature: marine pelagic biome [ENVO:01000023]; material: deep marine sediment [ENVO:00002113] | place: India: Gulf of Khambhat ... | reverse complement strand
GAGGCTTCGTCCGCTCAAACTTGGCCTTGGCCATTTGCTCTATCTCCTAGCTATCTACCTCAGGCCTCACCGCGGCGATGCGCCACGATTTCGGCGGCGATCGACTCAGGCACGTCCTGATACGAATTGAATTGCATTGAATAGGTGGCACGCCCCTGCGTCTTGGAACGCAGGTCGGTGGCGTAGCCGAACATCTCCGACATGGGCACCTGGGCCTTGATCACCTGGCTGTTGCCCCGCTGATTCATGCCCTCCACCTTGCCGCGGCGGCCGTTCAGGTCGCCGATGACATCGCCCATGTACTCCTCGGGGGTGGTGACTTCGACGTCCATGACCGGTTCCAGCAGCTTCACGCCGGCCCTGCGGGCTGCCTCCTGGAAGACCATCGAGCCAGCGATCTTGAACGCCATCTCCGAGGAGTCGACGTCGTGAGACGAGCCGTCGACGAGGATTGCCCTCACGTCCACGAGGGGGTAGCCGGCGAGGATCCCCTGGTCGAGGGCCGCTTCGATGCCGGCGTCCACCGACGGGATGTACTCGCGGGGGACGTTGCCACCCTTGATCTGGTCGATGAACTCGTATCCGCCTCCGGGGCCGGTGGGCTCGAGATGGACAACCACGTCGGCGTACTGACCCTTGCCACCGGTCTGCTTGACATGCTTGTACTGCACCTTCTCGATACCCCTGCGGATGGTCTCGCGATAGGCGACCTGCGGCTTGCCGACTGCGGCGTCGACTTTGAACTCGCGGAGCAAGCGATCGACGAGCACCTCGAGGTGGAGCTCGCCCATTCCCGAGATGATCGTCTGTCCCGTTTCCTCATCCGAGCGGACGAGGAAGGTCGGATCCTCCTCGGAGAGCTTCTGCAGCGAAGTTGAGAGCTTTTCTTCGTCGGACTTGGTCTTGGGCTCGATGGCAACCGAGATGACCGGGGCGGGAAACTCCATCGACTCGAGCTGCACCGGAGATGACGGGTCGGTGAGGGTGTCGCCCGTCGTGGTGGACTTGAACCCGATGCCGGCCACGATGTCGCCGGCGAAGACGTCATCAATGTCCTCTCGGGAGTTGGCGTGCATCCGGAGGAGACGCCCCACCCTCTCCTTCTTCCCGGTGACACTGTTGAGGATCGTCTCGCCCTTGGCCATGTGACCCGAGTAGACCCGGAAGTAGGTGAGACGACCGACATGGGGGTCGGTCATTATCTTGAAAGCAAGGGCGGCGAAGGGGTCGGCGTCGCTGTGCTCCCGCTTGATGATGACTTCCTCGTCACCCGGCTTGAACCCCTCGATGGCCGGTAGGTCAGCAGGGCTGGGGAGGTAGGCGACGATCGCGTCGAGCAGCGGCTGGACGCCCTTGTTCTTGAAGGCGCTACCGCAGAACACCGGTGTGAAGTCGTTGTTCAGAGTCCCCGCCCGGACCGCGCCCTGGATCTCCTTGGAGGTGAGGTCACCACTCTCCAGATAGGCCTCGAGAAGCTCCTCGGACGTCTCGGCGACGGTCTCGAGAAGAGTCTCCCGATATCTGGCTGCCTTGTCGGCGAGCTCGGCCGGGATGTCGGTTGTCTGCCAGTTCTTGCCGTCGTCGCCCATCCAGATGTGAGCCTGCATCTCGACCAGGTCCACGACACCGACGAAATCGGCCTCGGCGCCGATGGGAAGTTGCATGACAAGAGGCCTGGCCCCCAGACGAGAGACGATCGAGTCGACGTCGAAATAGAAATCGGCGCCCGTCCGGTCCAGCTTGTTGATGAAGCAGATCCGGGGGACGCCGTATCGATCGGCCTGGCGCCAAACGGTCTCGGACTGGGGCTCGACACCGGCGACGCCGTCGAATACAGCTACAGCACCGTCCAGGACCCGGAGGGCTCGCTCGACCTCGACCGTGAAGTCGACGTGACCGGGGGTATCGATGATGTTGATCAAGTGGTCGTGCCAGAAACAGGTGGTGGCGGCGGAGGTGATGGTGATGCCGCGCTCCTGCTCCTGTTCCATCCAGTCCATGGTGGCGGTGCCCTCGTGGACCTCACCGATCTTGTAGTTGCGGCCGGTGTAATAGAGGATGCGCTCGGTCAGCGTCGTTTTGCCCGCGTCGATATGGGCCATGATCCCGATATTCCGGGTCCGGCCTAGCGGCACCTGCCGCAGGTGATGCAACGCGTTTTCACTCATTGTCTTCTACTACTCCGACTCGCTATTCGGTTGTGAACGTTCCCCGTCCGGCGGTTCGGGCTCGGAGGTTTTCGGCCCGCCTGCCTGGAACGTTCGGGTAAATCTGTTGTCTTCTAGCCCGCCACTACCAGCGATAGTGGGCGAAGGCCTTGTTGGACTCCGCCATCTTGTGGACGTCTTCCTTCCGCTTCACGGCGGACCCGGTGTTGTTGGAGGCGTCGAGGATCTCATTGGCCAGACGCATCGCCATCGTGGCCTCACGACGCCGGCGTGCGTAGCCCACCAGCCAGCGGATGGCCAGGCTGTTCTGGCGCCGTGGCGACACTTCTACAGGCACCTGGTAGGAGCTTCCACCGACCCGGCGGGACCGCACTTCGACCTGGGGCCTGATGTTGTCAACGGCCCTCTTCAAGACAACCGTCGGGTCCTGGCTGGTGCGCTGCTCCACCGTCTCCAGGGCGTCGTAGACGATGGTGCGAGCCAGGTCCTTCTTGCCCTTGAGCAGGACCTTGTTGATGACCTGGCTCACCAGCACGCTCCTGAATACGGGGTCTGGATCGACCTTCTTCTTCTGTGCGGGAGCTCGTCTCATGGTTACAGCTTCTTCGATCCGTATCGGCTTCGGGCCTGCTGGCGCTCGCTCACTCCGGCCGCATCGAGAGCGCCGCGGATGACCTTGTAGCGCACACCTGGGAGATCGCGCACACGGCCGCCGCGGACCAGAACGATGCTGTGCTCCTGGAGGTTGTGCCCCTCGCCGGGGATGTAGGCGGTCACTTCGACGCCGGAGGAGAGACGGACACGACACACCTTGCGAAGCGCCGAGTTCGGCTTCTTCGGCGTCACCGTGTAGACGCGGGTGCACACGCCCCGTCGCTGCGGCGCACCGGCGAGACCCGCGGTCTTCACCTTCTTCTTCTTCGGCTTCCTGCCCTCGCGGACAAGTTGCTCGATCGTCGGCATTTCTCTCCTTACGCGAGGAAGCGGCGTCGGAGCACACCCGAAGCGCCGTTCCTTTTGTGAAACCTACGTACTGGGCGCCGCTTGGCGCCCAGCTCGTCCCCCGACGAGCCCCATCGAGTGGGGGGGCCGTGGACAGGCACAGATTCTACGTACTGCTCCCGAGATGTACCAAATCGCCTGGGCTCGAAGAGCCCGGTGCGGGCCTGATGGAAGCGGTGAAGGCGCCGACCCCGAGCGGAGCGGCCGGCTACTCCTCTTCGGTGGCCTCTTCCCCTTTGCCACCCAATGAGGCGAGCCACTCGGCCGGGTCCTCGGGCAGCCCCTGCTCCTCAGCAGCTGTTGCCCCATCGCCCAGCAAGCCGAGGCTGGCAACGGTGGTAGCACCGGGGAGGGATGGCTGAAGCACCTGATACTGGGTCGCACCAGTACCGGCGGGGATCAGCTTGCCGATGATGACGTTTTCCTTGAGGCCCCTCATGAAGTCGGAACGACTCTGGATCGCGGCATCGGTCAGCACCCGGGTCGTCTCCTGGAAGGAGGCGGCGGAGAGCCAAGAGTCGGTGGCGAGTGAAGCCTTGGTTATGCCCATGAGCTCGGGACGGCCCTGAGCCGGCGCCTTCCCATCGGCCACCAGATCCCGGTTGGTGTCCCGGAACAACTGGTCGTCGACGAGGGCTGCGGGCAGGAAGTCCGAGTCCATGGGAGCGATGATCTTCACCCTACGAAGCATCTGACGAACGATCATCTCGATGTGCTTGTCGTGGATCTCGACACCCTGTGACTTGTAGACCTCCTGGACCTGGTCGACCAGGTATTGCTGAGTGGCACGGACGCCACGGATCTCGAGAACCTCCTTCGGGTCCAGGGGACCGTCGGTGAGGCGCGAGCCAGCCTCGACTTCGTCACCACTGGTGAAGCGGAGCTTGGCGAAGCGAGAGATCCGATGGACCTTGACGATCGGAACCTTGTTCTCGTCGGTGACGTCCTTGAGGGCCGCGTATGCCTCGTTCGCCCCGAGCTCGGCCTTGCCGCGCGCCGTGGCGACGATGATCCGCCGCCCTTCGCCGTCATCAACGAGGCGGGCTTCTCCCGACACTGACGAGAGCTCCGCCTTGCCCTTCGGGGTGCGGGCCTCGAACAGCTCGACCACGCGGGGCAGGCCATGGGTGATGTCGTCGCCGGCCACACCACCGGTGTGGAACGTGCGCATCGTCAGCTGGGTCCCAGGCTCGCCGATCGACTGGGCAGCCATGATCCCGACGGCCTCACCTGTCTCGACCACTTTCCCGGTCGCCAGGGAAAGCCCGTAGCAGGCCTGGCAGACACCTCCGCGTGTGTCGCAGGTGAGTGGTGAGCGAACCCGGACCGACTCGACTTCGGCGGCCTCGATGGCATGCAGTTCCTTGGTGCCGATGATCGTCCCGGCGCGGAGCTTCTGGTCATCCTCGGTGGCCACCAGCGATCGACCTTCCTTTAGGTCGTCGGCCAGCGCACGTCCGTACACGCGTGAGCGGAGATTGCGGATCTTCTGCCCACGTTCGTCGAGCACGCCGATCACGATGCCGCGATCGGTCTCACAGTCCTCCTCGAGGATGATCATCTCCTGGGAGACGTCGACCAGGCGACGGGTCAGGTAGCCGGAGTCGGCGGTCCGGAGCGCCGTGTCGGCCAGCCCCTTGCGGGCGCCGTGGGTGGAGATGAAGTACTCGAGCACCGACAGGCCTTCTCGGAAGTTGGAGATGATCGGTCGGGGGATGATGTCGCCGCGCGGGTTGGCCACGAGACCACGCATCCCAGCGATCTGGCGCACCTGCATCATGTTCCCGCGCGCACCGGACCCGACCATCATGTCGAGGGAGTTGAACTGCTCCGAGCTCAGGCTCGCCTTCATGGCGTCGGTCACCTTCTCGGTTGCCTCGGTCCAGATCTCGATGAGCTCCTGCCGGCGCTCGTCGTCGGTGACCACGCCCTTGGCGAACAGATTCTGCACCTTCTCGGCGCGCTCCTCGTACTCGGAGAGGATCTTCGCCTTGTCCTCGGGAGTCCTCACGTCGTCGAGTGCGATGGTGAGACCCGCCTTGGTGGCGAAGTGGAACCCGAGGTTCTTGATGCCGTCGAGCGAGGTGGCGACTGCAGAACGCGGGTAGCGGGCAATGATCGTCTCGATCAACAGCCGCAGATCCGACTTGATGACAACCGAGTCGATGAAGGGGAAGTCCTCGGGGAAGGCCTCGTTGAGCAGAACACGCCCGAGGGTGGTCTCCGAGATGCCGTGGGGATCGAACGGTTCCTCTCCTACCAGCTTGGCAAGCGTCTGCTTGAGGTCGGCATGGTTGCCCGGGTCCCCTGCAATCATGCCGAGTCGGACCTTGATCGGGGCGTGGAGCGACAGCTCTCCTATCTCGTAGGCCATCAGGGCCTCATCGCGGTCGGCGAAGTAGCGGCCTGCGCCCTTGCCGTCCTCCACGAACTCAGACAGGTAGTAGATCCCGATGACCATGTCCTGGGACGGGGTGACGATCGGGCGACCCGACGCCGGCGACAGGACGTTGTTGGTGGAGAGCATGAGCACACGCGCCTCGGCCTGGGCTTCGGCGGACAGCGGCAGGTGAACCGCCATCTGGTCACCGTCGAAGTCGGCGTTGAACGCCGCACAGACCAGCGGGTGGATCTGGATCGCCTTGCCCTCGACGAGGACCGGCTCGAAGGCCTGGATGCCGAGNNCGCGCGGTTGAGCAGCACCGGGTGCTCCTGGATCACATCACTGAGGACGTCCCACACCTGGGGGCGCTGCCGCTCGACCATCCGCTTGGCGGCCTTGATGTTCTGAGCGAGGTCGAGATCGACCAGCCGCTTCATGACGAACGGCTTGAACAGCTCGAGGGCCATGATCTTGGGCAGACCGCACTGGTGCAGCTTGAGCTCGGGGCCGACCACGATCACCGAACGGCCCGAGTAGTCGACCCGCTTGCCGAGCAGGTTCTGGCGGAAGCGCCCCTGCTTGCCCTTGAGCATGTCCGAGAGCGACTTGAGCGGGCGGTTGCCCGGCCCGGTCACCGCGCGGCCGCGCCGCCCGTTGTCGAACAGGGCGTCGACGGCCTCCTGGAGCATGCGCTTCTCGTTGTTGACGATGATCTCGGGAGCACCGAGGTCCAGCAGCCTCTTGAGTCGGTTGTTCCGGTTGATGACACGCCGGTAGAGGTCGTTGAGGTCGGAGGTGGCGAACCGGCCGCCGTCGAGCTGGACCATGGGGCGCAGGTCGGGCGGGATCACCGGCACGGTCTCGAGGATCATGTCCTCAGGGATGTTCTGGCCCTCCCAGAACGGCTTGACCACCTTCATCCGCTGAGTGGCGCGCTGGCGCTTCTGCTGGGATCGACCTTCGAGATGCTCGTTGAGTCGATCCATCTCGTCGTCGAGGTCGAGATTGGTCAGTAGAGACTTGACCGCCTCGGCACCCATGCCGCCTTCGAAGTAGTCGGCGTAGCGGAAGTAGATCTCACGCCAGAGCTGCTCTGACTCGATCAGCTGCTTGGGGCCCATGGTGCGGAAGGTGTCGTAGGCCTCCTGGATCAGCTCGACCTCGCGCTCGCTCCTCTCCTTGCGCTCCTTGATCTCCTTCTCGACCTCCTTGCGGCGAGCATTGATCTCCTGGGTCTTGGCACCGGCCTCGTCCATTCGCTCGAGCTCGTCTTCGAGGGCTTCGAGGCGAACCTCGTGCCACTCCTCGAACTCGGCCTTGACCACCTCGAGCTCATCGCCCATGGCGGCTTCCAGCTCGGGCAGATCCTTCTGACGGGTCTCGTCGTTGACCGACGTGATGATGTAGCTGGCGAAGTAGATGACCTTCTCCAGCTCCTTGGGGGACATGTCGAGCAGGTAGCCGAGACGGCTGGGCACACCCTTGAAGAACCAGATGTGGGTCACCGGTGCGGCCAGCTCGATGTGGCCCATCCGCTCGCGTCGGACCTTGGAGCGGGTGACTTCGACGCCGCAACGCTCACAGATGATCCCCTTGTAGCGAATCCTCTTGTACTTGCCGCAGTAGCACTCCCAGTCCCTCTGCGGACCGAAGATGCGCTCGTCGAAGAGGCCGTCCTTCTCCGGCCGCAGGGTCCGGTAGTTGATCGTCTCCGGCTTCTTGACCTCTCCGTACGACCAGGCGCGGATCTGATCGCTGGAAGCGAGGCCGATCTTGAGTTCGTCGAATAGTTGCTGTGCCATAAACCCTTACTCCGAGTCGGGCCGCTCGGGCCTGCTCAAGTCGATTCCGAGTGTCTCAACAGACCGGTACGTCTCCTCCTCGAGCTCCTTGAGCTCGACTTCCTCACCGGCGGAGAGCATCTCGACGTTGAGGCAGAGGCTCTGCATCTCCTTGACCAGCACCCTGAAGGACTCCGGGATGCCGGGCTCGGGGATGTTGTCGCCCTTGACGATCGCCTCGTAGACCTTGACCCGGCCCTGGACGTCGTCGGACTTGATGGTCAGCAGCTCCTGGAGGGCGTAGGCGGCGCCGTAGGCCTCCAGGGCCCAGACCTCCATCTCACCGAAGCGCTGGCCGCCGAACTGGGCCTTACCGCCGAGCGGCTGCTGGGTGATCATGCTGTAGGGGCCGGTCGAGCGAGCGTGGATCTTGTCGTCCACCAGGTGGACCAGCTTGAGCATGTAGATGTATCCGACGGTGACCGGCGTGTCGAAAGGCTCACCGGTGCGCCCGTCGAAGAGGACCGCCTTGCCGTCCTCGGCAACGAGCCTGTCGCCGTCACGGTTGGGGTGGGCGCTTGCGATCACCTGCATGATCTCGTCTTCCCTGGCTCCGTCGAAGACCGGGGTGGCCGTCTTGGTCCAGGGCTTGACGCCGATCGCGGCCGGAGAGTTGCCCTTGAACGACTCCCAGCCCTGTGCGGCTGCCCAGCCGAGATGCGTCTCCAACACCTGACCGAGGTTCATTCGGGAAGGGACACCCAACGGCGACAGAATGATGTCTACCGGGGTCCCGTCGGGCAGGAATGGCATCTCCTCTTCGGGTAGCACCTTGGAGATGACGCCTTTGTTGCCGTGACGGCCGGCCAGCTTGTCGCCGGCCGAGATCTTGCGCTGGGTGGCAACGTAGATGCGGACCAGCTCGTTGACGCCCGGCTGGAGGTCGTATCCGTCGGCACGCTTGAACACCTTGACCCCGATGACCTTTCCGGTCTCGCCATGGGGCACCTTGAGCGACGTGTCGCGCACCTCACGAGCCTTCTCGCCGAAGATGGCCCGCAGCAGCCGCTCCTCGGGCGTCAGCTCGGTCTCGCCCTTCGGGGTGACCTTGCCGACCAGGTAGTCGCCGGCTCCCACCTCGGCGCCGACGCGGATGATCCCCTCGTCGTCGAGGTTGGCCAGCACCTCCTCGGGGACGTTGGGGATGTCCCGGGTGATCTCCTCGGCACCCAGCTTGGTGTCGCGGGCATCGATCTCGTGCTCCTCGATGTGAATCGAGGTGAGGACGTCGTCCTTGACCAGGCGCTCGCTGATGATGATGGCGTCCTCGAAGTTGTGGCCCTGCCAGGGCATGAACGCCACGAGCAGGTTGCGACCGAGGGCCAGTTCGCCACCTTCGGTGGAGGGCCCGTCGGCGAGCACGTCGCCAACCTTCACCTTGTCTCCTTCGCGGACGACCGGCTTGTGGTTCATGCAGGTGCCCTGGTTGGACCGCTTGAACTTGTCCAGGGAGAAGACGTGCTTCTTGTTGGAGCCCTTCTCCTTGATGATGATCTCGTCGCCGTTGACCTCGACAACATCTCCGGACACCGTGGAGACGATCATGTCCCCCGAGTCCTGGGCGGCTCGACCCTCGACACCGGTGCCGACCAGCGGGGCCTCGGCCTTGAGGAGCGGCACGGCCTGACGCTGCATGTTCGAGCCCATGAGGGCGCGGTTGGCGTCGTCGTGCTCGAGGAAGGGGATGAGCGAGGTCGAAACGGAGACGATCTGCTTGGGAGAGACGTCCATGTAGTCGACGCTCTTGGGGGTCACGTACTCGACCTCGCCACCGGCGCGACGGACCAAGACACGCTTGTTGGCGAAGCCACCGTCATCCTTGAGCGGAGCGTTGGCCTGGGCGATGACGTACCGCTCCTCCTCGGTCGCGGTCAGGTAGTCCACCCTCTTGGTCACCTTGCCGTTCTCGACCTTGCGATATGGGGTCTCGATGAAACCGAAGTCGTTTACCCGAGCGTAGGAGGCGAGGGAACCGATCAGTCCGATGTTGGGACCCTCTGGAGTCTCGATGGGGCACATGCGCCCGTAGTGGGAAGGGTGGACATCGCGAACCTCGAACCCGGCCCGCTCCCTGGAAAGACCGCCCGGACCCAGCGCCGACAGCCGACGACGGTGGGTCAGCCCGGCCAGAGGGTTGGGCTGGTCCATGAACTGGCTCAGCTGGGATGTTCCGAAGAACTCCTTGATCGCCGCGGTGACCGGACGGATGTTGATCAGGCTCTGAGGCGTGATGGCCTCCGGGTCCTGGGTCGTCATGCGCTCTCGCACGACACGCTCGAGACGGGTCAGACCGACGCGCACCTGGTTCTGCACCAGCTCGCCCACCGTGCGGATGCGGCGGTTGCCGAAGTGGTCGATGTCGTCGGTGCTGATCTGCACGTCTGCGCCCCTGTGGGTCTTCATCGTGGACTCACCGGCGTGGAGAGCCACGAGGTACCTGATGGCGTCGAGGATGTCCTCGTCGCGAAGCATCTGGAGACCCTCGGCGCGGTAGTCCTTGGGGGCCTTCTCGTCGAACTTCTGGGCGATCTTGTACCGACCGACTCTGGTCAGGTCGTAACGCTTGGGGTTGCGGAACAATGTCTGAATCAGACCGCGTGCCGACTCGACCGTGGTGGGCTCGCCGGGACGGAGCTTGCGGTACAGATCGAGGAGGGCTTCCTCCTTGTCCGCCGCGGTGTCCTTTTCGATGGTGTTCTGGATGGACTCGGCGCCGTCGAACATCGCGAGGATCTCCTCGTCGGTCTCGGCAATACCGAGCGCCTTGAGGAAGGCCGTGACGTACTGGCGACGCTTGCGGTCGACGCGGACACCGATGGTGTCCTTCTTGTCGGTGTCGAACTCGAGCCAGGCGCCTCGTCCCGGGATGACCTTGCCCGAGTAGATCATCTTGTCGGAGGTCTTGTCCTTGGCGACGTCGAAGTAGATGCCGGGCGAACGGACGAGCTGGGAGACGATGACCCGCTCGGTGCCGTTGATGATGAACACGCCCTTGTCGGTCATGATCGGGAAGTCACCCAAGAAGACCTGCTGCTCCTTGATCTCTCCGGTGCCGCGGTTCATGAACCGAGCGGTTACGAACAGAGGTTGGGCGTAGTTGGTATCGCGCTCGCGCGCCTCCTCGAGGCTCATCTGAGGATCGCCAAAACGATGATCGCTGAGCTCGAGAGCCAGGGATCCGGTGAAGTCTTCAATCGGGCTTATCTCGTTGAAGATCTCACGGAGACCCTCATCGAGAAACCACTGGAAGGATTCGTGTTGGACGGCGAGTAGGTCGGGAAGGGGCAGTACTTCGGGGATTTTTCCAAATGAGAAACGCTCAGCCACGCGCGAAGCCAAGGGGATCCTCCTTGAGGTGGTGAAATTGGGAGTGACGCAAGAAAGGGCATGCTAGCACAGACGCGAACAAGCCCCAATCGGGATATCTTCGGTTGTCGAACCGGCCAACCGGCGTTTGCCGCCGTGACCGGCCCTGCCCTTTTGGGCTCTGTGACACTCTATCGCAGATCCGCGAACGAGGTCAAGGGTTAGGGGGCGTCGCGCTGGCGACCGTCCTCCGGGCAAGCGGGCGCGCGCCGGCCAGCATCGCAACCTGTGGTCTCGAGTCCGGGGGCGCCGCGGGCGCCCCTCAGGCGACCGCCACCCTTGCAGGTGGTCTCGACGATCTCGACCGTCTGCGCGCCGAGGATATGACTCCGCTCAGCCCCTTCCACCGGCGAGCCGGGCAGCCATCGGACTGCGCGCCAGTCTGACCATTGCCGCCACGCCCCCGGCCGGCCCCAGGACGAGGATCGGGAAGGCCCATCTCCACCCCACGGATTCGGCGATGGCCGGCACCCAGCGAATCGTCACCAGCGTGACCAGGAAACCGAGCGCTGTCTGCAGCGTTAGGGCTGTCCCCCGGACCTCGTCCTCGGCCGTCTCGGTCACCATCGCCGAGAACTGGGCGCTGTCGGCCACCACCGAGAAACCCCAAATGAGCATCACCGGAACCACCAGCCATGCCGAAGCGCCAAAGATGAGCGGCGTGAGGGCGGCGCTGGCGCCAGAGATGACCATTGCCCCTCCGGCAACGCGAGTCCTTCCGTGGCGGTCCGCCAGGAGGCCGGCCCACCAAGACCCGAGACCACCGGCGGCGATGACGAAGAAGGTGATAGCAGACACCGACCCGTAAGGCCGTCCCGATGCGAGCGCCGACGCCGCCAGGAAGGCAGCAGTCCAGGTCCACATGGCGTAGAGCTCCCACATGTGGCCCAAGTACCCAAGGGTGGCCAAGCGAACGCCGCGATTTCGCAGCACAACTCCGGCCTGTTCCCAACGGAACCGCTGAGCCGGAATCTCGTGAGGGCCGTCGCCCACCCGCGCCATCATCGCTGCGGCAAGGACGGTGAGAGCAGAGGCCGAGACGATGACGCCTTCCCACTCGAGCCCTATCCCACGAATCAGATGCGGCGACGCCGATCCGACGGTCAGTGCTCCCACCAGCACGCCCAGCGCCATGCCCCTCCCCGATCGGAACCAGCCGGCCACGACCTTGAGCCCGGCCGGGTAGACACCTGCAAGAAACATCCCGGTCAGGAACCGGAGGAACAGGGCGGCGACAACCGAATCCTCCGTCATTGCCAACAGCGCCAGGTTGGCTACAGCGCCGCCAATGGATGAGACGAAGAAGAGCCGACGGCTGGGAACGATGTCGTTGAGATTGAGAACCGCAGACACCACCGCCCCGAAGACGAACCCGACCTGGATTGCGAGCGTCAGTCCGGCCTCCTCGGAGGTGGTGAGGCCCCAGGCTCCACGAAGCTGGGGGGAGACCGCCGTTGCCGAGAACCAGAGGCTCAGGGCCAGTAGCTGGCTGATCGCGATCGTGGCCAGGGCCCGTCGCCGGCTGGCGGTCGGGGTCACAGCCCGATCGAGACCCGCAGCAAACCGGACGCGCCTGGATCGATGACCGGATCGTCGCCGTACCCCAGGGTCGCCACCACCAACGCACCAATGACGAAGGCGACGACGGCGATCAGAAGGCCGATGAGCCAAGGAGGGAGCTTGCGTTTGTCAGTCATCGGCCTGCATTGTGGTCGCTCCGGCGTCTGGCACCGGGCCAAGGGCTCGTGGGAGCGGGACGCGAGGGAAACGAGTCCGGGCAGCTGACCCAGCATCTCTCCTCGGAGCGGGGCGGATAGCGCCCTGCCTGGAGAGGCATCCCAGACCCGACCGGCTCTGGCGCCGACGACACCGCGATGCCGCCAGGCGAGGGCTAGTGCGGTGTCCCCGACGGCGCGGTGAACACGGCCCTACGGTCGTCAGCTGCAGGATCCCGGGCAGCCCGATCCAGACCGTCCGCCCCTTGACGGTAATGACCGGACACACAAGGGCCCCCGGACGAGGCCGGGGGCCCTGCGTGTGAGGAGGGGTCAGAAACGACTCAGGCTTCGAGCTCTGCGGGGCCTGGCTGGATGGAGATCTTGCGCGCCTTGGCCTCTTCGACCACCGGGATCGCCAGCTTGAGCACGCCGTTGTCGAAGGACGCTTCCACACTCTCGCCGTGGAGCGAGTCGCCCAGGAAGAAGCGGCGGGTAAAGCGACCAGTGGCACGACCGGTCACGACCTCGCTGCGCTCTTCGTCGACAACGGCACGTCTCTCGACGGTGATGGTTAGATGGCTTTTCTCGAACTCGATGTCGATGTCATCCAGACGGACACCCGGGGCATCGATCTCGACGTAGTAGACATCGCCTCGCCTGTAGACATCGGCGTCGAGGAAGCGACGGCCGGAGTGGGTGTGAACTGCGAAGTCGAAGAACGGGTCGAAACGCTTGAGCATCATTGGGATTGCCTCCTGTGGACGGGATTTGAGATTCATGCGTAATGGATTATCCGTCATGAAATCTTATATGTCAAATATCAAGTTTGCTGATAGATCCCACTTGCGCTGTTCGTCATTTACTCTTCCACCACCATGACAAGACCAACCACGATCGGGTGGCGAGAGTGGGTCCAACTGCCCGAGTTCGGCATCGCCGAGGTGAAGGCGAAGGTGGACACGGGGGCCGACAACTCCTCGCTCCACGCTTTCGACATCGAGAGATTCGAGCGTGACGGCGAGCCGTTCGTCCGGTTCGAGGTTCACCCCCGGCAGAGGAAGAAGAGACCCTCGATCCTCTGCGAGGCGCCGATCGTCGGGGAGCGCCGGGTCAAGAACTCGGGCGGGCGCAGTGAGCAGCGCCTGGTGATCCGGACCAAGCTCCTGATCGCCCGGGTCGAGGTCGAAGCTTTCGTCAACCTCACCACCCGAGACGAGATGACCTTCCGCATGCTCCTGGGCCGACGAACCCTGCGGCGAAGGTTCGTCGTGGACCCCGGTCGCAGCTACATCGGAGAACGGCCGACGCGGATAGAGGAGTCATGAAGATCGCCATCCTCTCCCGGAGTGCGAGCCTCTACTCCACGTCGCGACTGCAGCAGGCCGCCCTGGAACGGGGCCACGAGGTCTCGGTGGTCGACTACCTACGTTGCTACATGGACATCACCGCCCGACGCCCCAAGGTCCTCTACCGGGGCCAGGAGGTCCGGCCCCACGCAATCATCCCGAGGATTGGCGCCACTTACACCTTCTATGGCGCGGCTGTGGTGCGCCAGTTCGAGATGGCGGACATCTACACGGTCAACGACTCGGACGGCATCAGCCGCTCGAGGGACAAGCTGCGGTCGCTCCAGATCCTTTCCCGAGCCGGCGTCAATCTTCCAACGACCAGCTTCGCCCACGACACCCAGGACATCGACGGGCTCCTCGACGTGGTTGGCGGGCCGCCGGTGGTGGTCAAGCTGCTGGAAGGCACCCAGGGATTGGGAGTGGTCCTCGCCGAAACCAAGAAGGCCGCCGAATCGGTCATCAGCGCCTTCCGCCAACTCGACGCGAACATCCTCGTCCAAGACTTCGTCAAGGAGGCAGACGGAGCAGACATAAGGGCGTTTGTGGTCGGAGACGACGTGGTTGCCTCGATGAAGCGCCAGGGGGCGCCTGGCGAATTCCGCTCCAACCTCCATCGGGGTGGCGCCGCAGAGATGGTTGTCCTGACGCCGAATGAGAGAGCGACCGCACTCCGCGCAGCCAGCGCTCTGGGGCTCAACGTGGCCGGGGTCGACCTCATCCAGTCCGAGGATGGTCCGATGGTTCTCGAGGTCAACTCGTCCCCCGGCCTCGAGGGCATCGAAGGCGCGAGTGGAGTGGACATCGCAGGAGCGATCATCGAGTACATGGAAGAGCACGCCGGTGTCTGACAGCGGGCAGAACGAGAAGATCACGATCGGTGACGTCACGGTCCAACCGGGGCGAAAACAGCGAATCGAGCTGCCCTTCGCCAGGGTGCCCACGGGATCCGAGGAGTCCCTGCCCGTCTCAGTGATAAACGGGCGATCCAAAGGACCCCACGTCTGGCTCTCCGCCGCCATCCACGGTGACGAACTGAACGGCATCGAAATCGTCCGGCGGGTCATCCGCGAGCTCGACGCAAAGAGCCTCAAAGGGGCTGTGATCGCGGTGCCCATCGTCAACCCGCTGGGCTTCATCATGGAGTCCCGCTACCTCCCGGACCGGCGCGACTTGAACCGCTCTTTCCCCGGGTCCAGGAGGGGGTCGACAGCCTCGCGTCTCGCCCACCTGTTCATGGACCAGATCGTCGATCAGTGCTCGGTGGGCATCGACCTCCACACCGCTTCGAATCACCGGACCAACTACCCGCAGATAAGGGCCGATCTCGACGAGCCGACAACCCTCAAGCTCGTCCGATCGTTCGGAGCACCCTTCTCCATACATGCTCCGCCTCGAAGGGGGTCGCTGCGCCAGGCCGCGACGAGGCGCGGGGCCACCGTGCTCACATATGAGGGCGGCGAGGCACATCGCTTCAACGGCAGAGCGATCGAGGCCGGGGTCACCGGGGTCCTTCGGACGCTGCGGCGGCTGGGGATGATCGAATCGCGGCTACCGCGCGCCCGGCCCACCAGGCTGATACGGAGGACCTCCTGGGTCCGGGCCCGCCGGGGCGGCCTCGCCGACCTGCTGGTCAAGCTCGGCGAAGCTGTCGAGAAGGGTCAGCCGGTAGCGGCGATCTCCGATGCCTTTGGGATACGCCCCACCTTGGTCAAGGCCAGCGAGACGGGGTGGGTGATCGCCAGGACCAAACGTCCGTTGGTCCACTCCGGCGATGCCCTGTTTCACATCGCTGCGGAGACCGGGCCCGACAAGGACGACTTGGTCGAGCGGCATTGAGTCCGGCGCGCCGGGTGTGCGCCACTCGACAATCGATGGCTAGCTGGCCCTGCGGATCTCCTCGAGCCACCGACGTCTGAGAACACGGCGTTCCTTGGCGGTGTGCCCACCCCAGATGCCCTCGGTCTGATTGGACTCGATAGCCCAGGTGAGACACTCGGAAGCGACGGGGCAAGCGGCGCAGATCTCCTTGGCCCGGGCGATGCCGGCCAAGTCCTCCTTCTTGGGGAAGAACGAGACCTGGTTGTCGGAGTCGAGGCAGGCGGCAGCCTCTCTCCACGGGGTAAGTGTTAGATCTATCACGATCGAGCAATCATTGGTTGAACCCGGTAAACGCAACGTCAACCGATTTCGTTCCCCGGTTGCTCCCCTGCCCGTGCGGAGCGAGACGGGGGGATGGCTCGGGCGAGGCAGACCACGGTGGGAGCGCCGCTCAGTGGGTGAACTCGGCCCCCGGGTCCAACCTGTTGAGCTCGGCACGGGCGACGGACCGACGGTGAACCTCGTCCGGACCGTCTGCGATCTGAAGCCAGCGACCCATCGAGTAGAGCTGGGCGAGCGGCCAATCGGGGGTGAACCCGGCCGCACCGAACAATTGGATCGCCCGGTCGGCGACGAAGGTCAACAACCCCGGCGCCACCACCTTGATGGCGGCGATCTCGGTGCGGGCGGCCTTGGTCCCGACATTGTCGATCATCCAGGCGGCCTTGAGGACCAGCAGGCGAGCCTGCTCGATCCTGATCCGGGCATCAGCAATCCACTCCCGGACCACGCCCTGGTCGGAGAGAGGCCGGCCGAAGGCCACCCGGCTCTTCGATCTCTGGATCATCAGATCCAGGCACCTCTCCGCAGCTCCTATCGCCCGCATGCAGTGGTGGATTCGACCCGGTCCGAGGCGGGCTTGGGCTATGGCGAATCCGCCGCCCTCTTCACCGAGGAGGTTGGCGGCCGGGACCCGGACTCCGTCGAAATTGATCTGAGGATGGCCGCCTCGATCGTGATAGCCGAAGACGGTGGGGTCTCTCTCGACTTCGACCCCGTCAGCCTCCAATGGCACGATCACCATCGACTGCATCCGATGCCTGTCGGCCTCTGGATTGGTGACTCCCATCACGATCGAGAACTTGCATCGTGCCGACGCCGCACCAGACGAGAACCACTTCCGACCCGTTATCACGTACCCGTCGCCGTCGCGCTCGATTCTGGTGCGGATGTTGGTGGCGTCGGAACTGGCCACATCGGGTTCGGTCATCGAGAAGCACGACCGTATCTCCCCGTCGAGGAGCGGCGCCAGCCATCGCTCCTTCTGCTCCGCGGTCCCGAACATGTGAAGGATCTCCATGTTCCCCGTGTCCGGTGCAGAGCAGTTCAACGCCTCCGGCGCCAGGCTCGGGCTGCGACCGGTTATCTCGGCCAAAGGCGCATATTCGAGGACCGACAGACCCGCCCCTGCCTCCTCGTCAGGCAGGAAGAGGTTCCAAAGGCCCTGGCCTCTCGCCTCGTGCTTCAAGCGCTCCAGGATTTCGGGGTGGTGATGCGGGTCGCCGGCTTGGGCCATCTGCTCGACGTAGACCGCTTCGGCCGGGTAGACGTGGTCGTCCATGAAGGAGTCGAGTTGTCCACGAAGCCCGTCGACGTTGGGGCCATAGGAAAAGTCCATGCCCTGACGCTAGTGGTCGGTCGGTTCCGGATCGGCCTCCGGATCGTCGTAGGTGAACTCGGGGATGGTGCCGGGCCGGACCGGGGGACGACCGGCCGACAACTCGGCGAGGAAGAGCCATCCGGCCAAGAAGACGATCAGCACCAGTTCGAAATAGAGAGCAGCGGCGAGGGCAAGCCCGGAGGTGACTATGAACACGACCCGTGCGATCCGGGGAGCTCGGTCCGGCGCCACCTTCTCTAGAAGCGACATGAGCAGATGACCTCCGTCCAACGGGCGAATCGGCAGCCAGTTGAGTAGTCCCCAGACCAGATTGACGAGGATGAGGTTGTCGATGACGAATGCAAGCAGTCGCTCATAGGGCCCGAACCGGGCAGCCACCATCCACACCAGGCCGCCAAAGGCCACCCCCACTCCCGAGCCGGCTGCGGCGACCAACGCCCGGCGGCCCGGGCTGAGCTCGCCCCCCGGAACGGCCCAACGGGTAAGACCGCCTACCCCATTGAGCTCGATCGAAACCTCAGCACCCATGCTGCGCGCGGTCAGGGCGTGGCCAAGCTCGTGGATGACGATCGAAACGAAGACGACCAGGGCCCAGGCGGCCACGAACACGGGATCGCCAAGGCTGATGCCGAGAAGGACGGCGATGAGGAGAAAGGAGATTCGGATCGTGACCGGGATCCCAAAGAGGCGGAAGCGAGGCACGGGAGCCAGTTTGGCCCATCCACCGGAGTGTGCGAGACCGTTACTCTCGGCTCATGCACGATGACCTCAGAGCGGCCGTCGCCGCCGACATGCCACGACTGCGCCGACTTCTCGAGGACCTGGTCCGGATGGAGTCGGTGAGCGCCGAGGGCTACGACCCGGCAAGGGTTCGGCAGGCCGGCGAGTGGCTGGTTCACTACTTCGAGGAGCAGGGCTTCGAGAGTGCTCAGCTTCTGGAGAGCTCAAAGGGCCACCCCGCAGTGTTCGCTGAGAAGCCCGCTCCTGAGGGGGCACCGACGCTGTTGCTCTACGCCCACTACGACGTCCAGCCGCCTGGGCCGATCGAAGCCTGGGATACCGGCCCGTTCGAGCCGCAAGAGAAGGCGGGCCGCCTCTATGGCCGGGGCGCCTCGGACGACAAGGCCGGGGTGGTCATGCACATAGGGGCCATCGCAGCCCACGGCCACGACCTCCCCGTCGGAGTTCAGATCTTTCTCGAGGGAGAGGAGGAAGCCGGCTCCGAAGGTCTCGGGGAGATCTTGGACAAGTACTCCCACCTCCTCCACCCAGACGTGATCGTCATCGGCGACGGAGGCAATTGGTCGGTGGGGGTTCCTGCGCTCTTGACCCGTCTTCGAGGCCTGGCCGCGGTGAAACTCGAGCTGCGGACCCTCGGCTCGGCCGTGCACTCCGGTCAATACGGAGGTGTCGTGCCCGATGCTCTGACCGCCTTGATCAAGCTGCTTGCCACGCTTCACGACGACAACGGGAACGTGGCGGTCGAGGGGATCCTCAGCGAGGAGTTCGACGCCCCGATGGAAATCCCAGATGCTTTGGTCCGGGAGCACACGCACGCGGTGGATGGCCTCGAGCTGATCGGCGAGGGGTCGATCGCGTCGAGAGTGTGGTCCCGGCCGGCGATCGCAACGCTTGCCATCGACGCTCCGCCCGTTGCCGAGGCGATCAACCAACTGGTTCCCGCGGCCAGAGCCAAGGTTTCGATGCGCGTTCCCCCCGGCCAGGATGCCGCTGAGGCTCTAGAGGCTCTCAAGAGCCACCTCGAGGCGAACGTCCCGTGGGGCGCCGAGCTGTCCTTCCTCTACGAGGAGTCGGGAGAGGCAACGACTCTCGACACCGAGAACTTCGCAGTTGAGGTCTGGTCCGAGGCTTTCAAGGAGGCCTACGGGACCGACCACGTCGAAATGGGCGCCGGAGGTTCGATCCCGTTCATAGCCACCTTCGAGGAGATCTTCCCGGGCGCACCGATCCTGGTGAAGGGCTGTGGCGACCCGACCAGTGCCGTCCATGCACCCAACGAGAGCCAGGATCTCGGCGACCTGGAGAAGGCCACCCTGTCCGAAGCGATCGCTTTCAGACTGCTGGCGGATCGGGGTTGAGGCCATCACCCGAGATCGAGGCCTTGATAGGGAGATTCAGGGAAGCGCGACGTCTTGGGGACCTGGGCCAGATCAGAAACCTCCTTTCCGACTCGCCCCATCTCCGAATCATCGGGACGGACGAAGACGAGTGGTCCAAGGGGGAGACGGCCATTGCGCTCATGAGGACGCATTGGGAGGTCCTCGCAGCCTCGGGCCAGGAAACACTTCGACTGGAGGCGTTCGAGAGCGGCGACGCAGGATGGGCGGCCCTTGAAGGCAGGCAAGTCTCCGAAGCGAACGGGGTCGATTACACGTATCGGATCACATTCGTTCTCGAACTGGAAGCGGGAACCTGGAAGATCGTCCAGATCCACTTCTCGGTTCCGATACCGAACGTCGAGATCAACAAGGACGCCGAACTGAGTCGGACTCTCGCCGAGTTGCTCGAGTCGATCGAGGGTCGCGAAGGCGACCAACTCGCCGGGGCGGTTCAGGACACGTCGACGATCCTCTTCACCGATGTGATCGAGTCCACCGCCCTGTCGCACACGATGGGGAGCGTCGAGTGGAGCAAGCTGATCGGCGACCATCTGAGGCAGGTCGGAGACATCGTGGAGCGCTGCGGGGGCTCGGTGGTGAAGACTCTCGGGGACGGCGGGATGTACGCATTCCAGTCGGCGTCATCGGCTCTGACGGCAGCCGGTGACATCCAGATGGCGTTGATCGGATCGGAACTCCAGGTGCGGATCGGGGCACACACCGGTGACGTAGTCAGAGATCGGGACGACTACGTCGGCCTCACCGTCGCCAAGGCGGCCCGGGTGGCATCTGCCGCCGATGGCGGCCAGGTGCTCGTATCCGCCTCGACCGCAGCAATGGTCAACCCAGCAGAGTTCGCTTTCGGAGAGCCCGTCACGGTTGACCTGAAGGGCCTGGAGGGGACCCACCTTCTGCAGACGCTGCTTTGGAGCTAGCGCGCCCCTTCGAAGCCGAGCTGTCGCCACGCCTCATACACCACGATCGCGGCGGCGTTGGAGAGATTGACCGAGCGGACATCGGGGACCATCGGCAGCCGGAGGCGATCGGTGACCCAAGGCTGTCTCCGAACCTCATCGGGCAGCCCCACGGACTCGGGGCCGAACAGGAAGGCGTCGCCCGCGGCGAATTCGACATCTGAGTAGGAGAGTTCGCCGTCCACCGTCAGGGCAAACACCCGATGGGCCGACGAAGCGGCTCGCCACCCGTCTAGCGAGCCGTGTACCGACACCGTTGCCCTGTCCTTGTAGTCCATCCCGGCTCGGCGAAGTCGGGCGTCGCCCATCTCGAAGCCCAGCGGTTCGATCAGATGGAGGCTGCAGCCGGTGACCGCGGCGAGACGCATTGCGTTGCCTGTGTTGGGGGGAATCTCGGGGGTGTAGAAGACGATCTCGAACATCATCGGAAGTCGAAGAGCCGGAGCTCGGTCTCTTCGGCCTCACTCAGGCCCTCGTAGTCGACCTCGACTGCCTTCAATCCTCTCGAATCGGCAAGGACGCGCGCCTGGGGTGCGATCGTCTGCGCGGCGAAGATCCCGCGCACCGGGGCGAGTCGCGGGTCGTTGTCGAGCCGTTCGATGTAGCGGGCGAGCTGCTCGACGCCGTCGATCTCGCCACGCCGCTTCACCTCGACCGCGACCATCCCGCCCGCCGAGTCGGCGCACAGCAGATCAACCGGACCGATGTCGGTCGGATACTCGCGTCGGATCAGCGCAAGGCCTTCTTCCAAGACCCACGGGCTGGCGGCAAGCAGCTCCTGGAGGTGAGCCTCGACGCCATCCTTCACCAGCCCTGGATCATCCCCGAGGTGGTGGGTGACGTCTTCGAGAACCTCATGGATCGTGATCTCCAGGACCTCCCCTTTGCCATTGCTCACCACCCAACGGTCGCCGTGGATGTCGAGCACGTTCGGGGCGATCATCCAGTTGAGGGGCTTTGAGGCATTCCCGTCGGAGTGGATGGCGAGCGTCCCGTCCTCCTTGACCATGATCAGCCGGATCGCCTCGGGGAGATGAGCTTTGAGCCGTCCCGAGTACTCGACGGTGCAACGAGCGATGACCAGTCTCACGAACCGGCGAGGGTACTCCCGGCAGGGATCCGCCCGGCAATGAACACGCAGCCCGCAAACAGGACGATCGCCCCGAGCCACCCAGGGACGTAGCTGCCGGTCAGGTCGACCGACAGCCCCATGGCCGGAGCACCACTGGCAACGCCGACCAGGAATCCGAAGAGGACCAGGCCAGTCCCTCTCCCCACCATGCCCTCAGGGGCGAAGTCCATGACCGCCACCATTCCCACAGCGTTCCATGCGATGGTGCCAAGGGCGAGTAGCAGGGCCGCGGGGAGCAGGGACCAACTGCCGACCACCTCCGACGCTGCCATGGCCAACAGCAGTGAGCTGCCCACCGACAGCAACGCGAGCAGGCGGAGTGTGGTGCCATGACCGATCCTCCGCTCGGAAAGGTGCGGCCAGGCGATCCGGGCCATCACACCGACAACACCGATCATCGCTATCAGGCTGCCTGCGGCCTGGCCGCTCCAAAGCTGATCCTCTTCTGCGAACAGAGGCAGGAACCCGAAGACCCCCCAGGTGGCGACGCCGGCGAGGAGCCCGTACAAGGCGACCCAGCGGACAGAGTGCGGAAGCGACGCCTGCTCAGGAACGACACTCGCCGGCATCTGATGGACGTCGCGACGCCCGATCAATCCGGCCGCGGCCAGGATCGGAATGGACACGAATAACGCGACGGCGACCCGCCAGTTCCACAGGTCGGCGAAGACCGGCAGGAGCAGTCCGCCGAGGAACGTCCCCATCTGGACCCCAGACTGCTTGATCCCGGTCAGCACCCCTCTCGATCCGGCTGGGATGTTGTCGACGATCAAAAGATTGGTGGAGGGATTGCCCCAGCCGTTGGGAATGCCGGTGGCCAAGGCCGCCGCGATCAGCACCCAGTAGGAGGGAGCCGCAGCCACCAGACCCAGCGTGGCCGCCCCGATGAGCAGTGCGTACCTGGTGGAACGCACGGCTCCGACGGAGTCGCTAACTCTTCCGAAGTAGGGCGAGACCAGGGCCCCGACGAGTGCGGTGGCCGTGACCAACAGCCCCACCTGGGCTCTGGTGACGTCCAGATCCTCGATCAGGTCGGCGGCGAGGACGCTGAAGACGATGATCGGGAACGTGGCGATCGTCATCGTGGCGGCCGTGATGGCGCCGAGCAGGGTGCGCGAGAAGGGCCGCATCAAGAGAACTTAATCCTTGGCCAGGATGTCAGTCGAGAGTGGACGGATCCCTTGTGGGTCGGGAGGCGACGAACCAGATGCCCCACATGCCCAAGACCGCCAACGCCAGCCTGACCCAGAGGTTCGTGGTCAGGAAGAAGCCGGAAAGCCCAACGGAGAGAGCGATGCTGATGATCGCCGTCCACTTCATCCGTGTGGTCAGCCCGTACTCGCGATAGCCGCGTATCACCTTTCCGAACCACTTGTGGTTGAGCATCCAGTTGTACATCCGCTCCGATGACATCGAGAAGAAGAAGGCAGCCAGCAGGATCAAGTCGAACGTGGGAAGGACCGGCAGCGTCATGCTGATAGGTATCAGGGCCAGGCAGAGCAGGCCGAGCACGAAGAAGATGGCCCTCGTGAGGGGGTTGCGCTTCCTGATCTGGACTGGAGGCTCGGCAGTCGCGGGCACCGTGTGGGAAGTTAATCGGAGGGTTGCTGACTGCGAGTCGACAAACAAGACCGACTACCTTCATGCCTGACAGAGGACCGGAATCAGCCATGCCGATCGTCAAACCTGACCAGTACAAGGCGATGTACGACGCCGCCAGGAGCGGTGGCTACGCCTACCCGGCGATAAACGTCACCTCATCGTCGACGATGCTCGCCGCCATGGAGGGCTTCAGCGAAGCCGAATCCGATGGGATCATCCAAGTCTCCTTCGGAGGCGGCGAATTCGCCTCCGGCCAGTCCAACAAGAACATGGCCCTCGGGGCCCACGCCTTGGCCGAGTTCGCCAACGTCGTGGCGCCTCAATACCCGGCACGGGTTGCGCTCCACACGGACCATTGCCCTGCCGATCGCGTGGACGGGTTCATCCGCCCGCTCCTGGAACTGAGTCGCCGCCGCAAGGACGCCGGCCAGGGTCCCTTGTTCCAGAGCCACATGCTCGATGCCTCGGCGCTTCCGATGGAAGAGAATCTCGCGTTAGCCGACGAACTGCTGGACCGGTGCGCCGAGCTGGACATCATCCTCGAGTTGGAGATCGGCATCGTCGGTGGTGTCGAAGACGCCGTCGACAACGAAGAGGTGGACCGGTCAAAGCTGTACACGTCGCCCGATGACATGGTCCGGGTCTCTGAGGTCTTGGGGACTTTCGAGCGCGGCCGCTACACGCTTGCCGCCGTGTTCGGCAACGTCCACGGGGTCTACAAGCCAGGGGCGGTGCAGCTCGACCCCAAGATCCTGCGGGACGGCCAGGCAGCTGTCGAGAAGAGGTTCGGCGCCGATGCACGCCACTATCTGGTCTTCCACGGCGGCTCGGGGTCATCCCTCGATGAGATCCACGAGGCGATCTCGTACGGAGTGGTGAAGATGAACATCGACACGGACTGCCAGTACGCATACACCCGCCCCATCGCCGACCACATGCTCTCCAACTACGAGGGCGTCTTGAAAGTTGACGGCGAGGTCGGGAACAAGAAGCAGTACGACCCCCGCTCCTACATGAGGGCTGCTGAGTCGGGCATGTCTGCCCGAGTCGTCGCTGCTTGCGAGATGTTGAAGTCAGCCGGAAAGACCATCGGCTGAAATGGACCGACGCCACACGACGTGGGCGAGCTCGGAGAGGTTCGTCCCCCGCAGATTCATTCGCCCGTTTGTCCGCTTCGCCGCCATCGAAGCCTCATCGGGAATCATCCTCCTGCTCGCCGCAGTGGCGGCCCTGGTATGGGCCAACAGCGCCTACTCGGACACCTACTTCGCCCTCCTCGACCGCCAGCTGACGATCGAGTTTGCAGGCTTCCACATGGATGAGTCGGTCCTGCACCTGATCAACGACGGACTCATGGCGATCTTCTTCTTCGTCGTCGGGCTCGAGATAAAACGCGAGCTAGTACTCGGCGAGCTGAGGGAGCCGAAGGCAGCGGCCCTCCCGGTCATGGCCGCTCTGGGCGGCATGGTCCTGCCTGCCCTCATCTACGTTGCCTTCACTCTGGGGGAAGGCGGGGAGGCGCTTCGCGGATGGGGCATCCCGATGGCCACCGACATCGCTTTCGCCCTGGGCGTGGTCGCGCTGCTCGGATCTCGCATCCCGTCGGGCGCCAAGCTCTTCCTCCTCGCCGTGGCAATTGCCGACGACATCGGCGCCATTGCGGTGATCGCCCTCTTCTACACCGAGGACCTGAACGGGTCGTATCTAGCCGCCGCCCTGGCCGGCCTGATCGCAGTGTGGATCGCAGCGAAGATCAACGTCCGATCGTTGGTCTTCTACGCACCGGCGGCACTTGTCATCTGGTACCTGACCCTCGAGTCGGGAGTCCACGCGACACTTGCGGGGGTCGCTCTCGGATTCCTGACGCCGGCAAGGCCCTTCTACTCGCCTGGGGAGATGGATGAGCGAGCCCGAGCGATCCTCGACCAGTACGGAATCGACAGGGATCACCGCGACGCCGAGGAGCACGCGGCGCACGAGGCGCTTCTTCTCTCCGAGATCGCCAACGAGTCGGTGGCCCCGCTGACCCGAGCGGAATACCGCCTCACCCCGTGGAGCTCGTATCTGATAGTCCCGATCTTCGCCCTCGCCAACGCTGGCGTCGACTTCCGCGCCATCAGCTTCAGCGAAGCCCTGACCTCCAGCATCGCTCTCGGAGTGGCGGCAGGCCTTGTGGTCGGCAAGATCGTGGGGATCTCGGGGTTCGCCTACGCCGCCGTGAAGCTTCGCCTCGGGATCCTTCCACCAGGGACGCAGTGGACCCATGTGGTCGGTCTGGCCGCCGTCGCCGGGATCGGGTTCACAGTCTCACTCTTTGTGACGAGCCTTGCCTTCACCGAACCGGTGTTCACCGACCTGGCCAAGGTGGGGATCTTCAGTGGCTCGCTCCTGGCCGGAGTCATAGGGGCGCTGCTCCTCCGAAGAGCACGACCGCCAAGTCAGCTGTGAGCGCGCCCCCCGAGTCCATCGTCTGTGTCGAGTGCGGGGGTACGGCTCATCTGATCAGCTTCCTGCCGATCGACGAAGAGCCCGATCCCGAAGCTGCCCTCGCCTACCGCTGCTCCGACTGCATGGAGCGCTTCGACGTCGTGTTCGGGGACGACGGCGAGTAGCTGCCCTCGACCGGGTGCGCTCAGGACACCCAGCGGTCGACTCTGATCGCATCCGGGTCGAAGCCCATGCGATCGCAGAACACCCGGAACGGCTGCTCAGGCACTCCTAGCCACTCGAGGTCCCCGAGGCTCTCCTCGATGGGCACGTCGAGACGCAAGGTGGTCAACTCCCGATAGAGATACGCCTCTGCTTGGTGATCCCGGAACGTCTCGGCGAGCCGGGCCGCGCCCCTCACGGTGACGTCCCAGTCCGCGTGATCGAGAGGGATCATCTCAAGCCGTGGATAACGCGCCAGAACCGTCGAAGCAGACTTGGCACCCCAACCGCTGAGACCCGGCACCCCGTCGGCGGCATCCCCGACCAGGGCCAGGTAGTCGGGGATGGACTCGGGATGGACCCCGAACTTCCCCACCACCCCGTCCTCGTCGTAGATTCTCTGCTCTCGCCGGTTGTAGGTGACGATTCGATTGCCTATCACCACTTGAGACATGTCTTTGTCCGGGCTGACGATCACGACCTGGTCCACGTCTTCGACCCACTTGACGGCGGCGGAGGCCAGACCGTCATCAGCCTCGAACTCGTAGTTGCGCCAGACGACCACACCGATGGCCTCCAGGGCATCCTCGGCGTGGGGGAATTGGCTGAGCAGGCCGGGTTCCATTCCCGCCGAGGTCTTGTACCCGCCGAACATGTCGTTGCGGAACGACTCGATCACCGTGTCGAAGCTGGCAGCCAGATGGGTGACGCCGGGCTCCCTCAGGAGTGCAAGCGTCGACTCGAGGATGCCCAGGGTGGCCCTTATGTCGGTCCCATCCGGGCCGGGCACCGAGTCACGTCTCCCGAAGTGGGCACGAAACAACTCGTAGGTACCATCTAGCAGGTGGAGACGCACGAGACAGATCCTAAGGCCGAATCGGGGGCCGATCCCTGGGACCGGGTTTCCGGCGAGTTCGGAGAGCTACGGCACCGGCTCAAGGAGACATATCGGAAGGCAGCTGACGAGAGCGGACCGTCCGAGGATGAGGTCAGAGATGCCTTCGAGACGCTTTCCGGAGCCTGGGGCCGGGTCGCATCTTCGGTCACAGCCGCCTTGAAAGACCCCGAAGTGAGAGACAGGCTCAAGCAGGCGGCGAGTTCGTTCGCATCGGCGATGGGCACGACGATGAAGGACCTGAGCGCGGAGTTGGGAGACGACGCCGGCTCCGAAGAGGAGTAGGCCTGTCGGCTCTGCCCCCGCTGATAGACACCGAGGAGCTGGCCCGTAGGCTCGACGAGGTCCGGCTCTTCGACATCAGGTGGTCCCTGACCGATCCTGGGAGGGGCATCGCCGACTACGTGGCAGGCCACGTCCCCGGGGCCGTCTTCGTCGATCTCGATCACGATCTGTCTGGAAGTGGCGGCCCCGGTCGCCACCCCCTCCCCGACATCGCCGAGTTCGCCGCGAGCCTGGGTCGCCTGGGTGTTGGCGGCGATGACGAGGTAGTCGTGTACGACGACGTATCGGGCACGATCGCCGCCCGCCTGTGGTGGATGCTCCGCTCCATCGGCCACGGAAAGGTCCGACTCCTGGACGGGGGCTTCACCACTTGGTCCAATGAAGGTCGCCCGATCGAGAGAGGACCAGTCGACCCAACACCAGCTGTGTATCCCGCGCCGGAGGGCTTCGCCGGTGTGGTGTTGATCGACCACCTCGACGGTCGGACCATCCTCGACGCCCGCTCCGGCGAGCGATATCGGGGAGAATTCGAGCCGGTGGACCCCAAGGCCGGACACATTCCCGGTGCGCTCTCTGTGCCAACCGATGCCAACCTGACTAGCCAGGGACGCTTCAAGAGCGCCGAGGAGCTCGACTCCCAGTACCGCGGCTTCGTGGACCCGGTCATCTCCTGCGGCAGCGGGGTGAGCGCCTGTCATGACGCTCTGGCGATGGTCGCCGCCGGTCTCCCGATGCCAGGCATCTACATCGGATCCTTCTCGGAGTGGTCCCGACTAGACCGTCCCGTCACCACCGGACCCGAACCATGATCAGCCAGCGGGCCAGCGACGCCATCGAGTCGTCCGACACCGACGAGCTGCTTCGGGTGGTCGACGGATACGTCTCCGCCCGGGGCTGGGAAGAGCTGGTCTCTCTCCGACATCGCTGTCGGGAGGCCGTGACCAGGGGAAAGCAGCTGTGGGGCGTCGAGGAGCACATCCGCTACCGACTGGCACTCGAGTCACCTTCCCGATACGCCGGAGCGATCGTGTCGGAGGGATCCTCGCGCTTCGCCCTCGGTCCCCTGGCGGAAGTGGCGGCCAGCACCAAGACGTGGTCGGAGATGGACCCGCACTTGGAGCACGGCCCGGAGCGCATGACGTTCGCAGCGGAGCGAGTCGTCAGGGGTGAGACCCTGGAGGAGCGGATCGCAGACCTGCCCAGCACTCTGATGGGGTGGGAACCGAGCTACCCGGTGGCGACATACAAGACCGACAAGGTGGAAGCGCCTTCTCCGAAGATCCCCGCAGTCGAGGAGATCGAACTCGGGGAGCCGGGAGAACGGATCGCCGATCCTGAGACCGAAGGAGCACTTGCCGACCTGGTGCAGGCTTGGACCGAAGAGTCCAACGGTCGATGTGAGACAGTCGCGGTGGAGGGGTCCGCCCTCTCGGCCGTCCGAGCGCTCGGACTGTCCCGGGCCAGGGTCGGGCCCATCGGGCCGAGAGAGGCCCTCCAATGGATGGGCTGGGCTGCCGCCTCCGGGGGAGCCTACGGTCGGAGACGAGGTTCGGCCGCCGGGCGCTATGCGGCTTGGTGGGCCCTGAGCACGATCGCCGATCTGGAGTGGCCCGTCGACCCCGACGACGTCGAGAGAGCCGTGAGGGCGCTCGACTGGGCATGGTTCGACGACGGCGCACCCTCGACGGGCTGGGCGCTGCGCCTCGCAGTTGCCGACCCCACGTCGGGCTTGGCTTGGGCGGTAACAGCGGTGGATGCCGCCGACTAGGCCTCCCTCACGACGACGTTGATCGTGTGCCAGCCGGTGGCCCCATCCGGCGCCGGGGGGCGGATCTGGTCTGTCTGCGTGTCGCCGTTTCCGTCCGTGGCCCGCACCCTCAACCGATAGGTGCCCGGATCCGGACTCCAGGGCACCTGCCACTGCAGCCAGGAATTCGAGGAGAGAGGCTCTGAAAGCTCGGCACTCACCCATGGTGCGTTCTCCCCGAGTTGGACCTCGACCCTTGAGATGCCTCGATTGGGCGCCCATGCCACCCCGGCGACCATCCGTGGACCAGCCGCAAACCGGGCATTGCGGTGGGGGGTGTCGATCCGACTCTGGGTCTTGATCGGCGCCTCCTTGGCCCAGCCACGGGGGATCCAGTAGGCATCGAACTCATCCCAGCCCGTCAGTTCGATCTCGGACAGCCACTTGGTGGCTGACACGTATCCGTAGAGGCCGGCCACGACCAGCCGGGCCGGAAACCCGTGCTCGAAGGGAAGTGGTTCGCCGTTCATGCCGACGGCGACCAACGCCTCCCGGCCGTCGAAGACAGCATCGATGGGGAAGCCAACGGTGAAGTCGTCCACCGAACGACCCACGACCTGCTCGGCGTCGTCCTGGACCCCGGCCCGGCTGAGGATCTCATCCAGGTGGACTCCCTGCCAGCGGGCGTTGCCTACGAGACCTCCGCCCACTTCGTTGGAGACGCAGGACAGGGTGATGTCTCTCTCGACCATGCGCATGTCTGCCAGGTCGTAGTAGGTCAGCGCGTAGGGCCGGTCCACGCGACCTTTGATGGTCAGGGTCCACTCCTGGAGGTCGACCGTGGGAACGGAGAAGGCGGTGTCGATCCGGTAGAACTCCGAGTTGGGAACGATGATCGGACTCAGATCGGGGACTTTGAAGTCCGCCGCCGCCGGCACCGGCCCGAGCGCGTCGGCCGGGCCGGGCAGAGAGACCTCGGCACGGCCGGCGGCCATCCTCTTCGCTCGTTCGATCAGCCCACGGCCAAAACCGGCACCAAGGGCAGCCACACCGATGACTGCACCGGCGCCCCAGAGGAACTCGCGTCTGGATGGGTCGCCCTCCTCCACTTCCTGCCCTGGATGGGCCGCTGGCTCACGTCCGTACAGCCACTGGAGTGCACCGAGGCCGACGACGGCCGCCGCGCCGCCCGGAATGATCGCCGTTCCGAGGGTCACCCGCAGGTCGGAGCTCGCCGCCAGGGCGGCGAGGACCCCGAACCCGACGAACGTCGAGATCGCTATCCAGTACCTCTTCCGGGCAAACGCCCCCACGACTCCACCGATGACGACGGTGACCACGGCGATGCCTATCAGTAGGACGAGTTTGTCGGCTGTTCCAAACGTGGCTATCGCCCACTCCGTGACGGGCTCCGGTGTGTTGTCGATGACGTAGTTGCCCATGCCCTCGATGAGAGAAGGAAGCCCGCTGGTCAGCCCGGCCGCCAGCTCCGAGACGGCAAGGGCCAACCCGGCGGCGGCAGCGCCCGCCAGGGCACCTCGAGAACGTGTGGATCTCACGAACCGGAACCCTATGCCTGAGTCCGCTAATACCGCCTAAAGCAGCTACAAATTGGACATGGAAGCGAAAGTGGTCACCGGCGAGGACGGGGTGGCTCGATGCTGGTGGGGGTCGGAGCCGGAGATCTATCGGCTCTATCACGACGACGAGTGGGGGATGGCCGTGACCGACGACGCGCGGCTCTTCGAGAAGATCTGCCTCGAGGGATTCCAGGCAGGGCTGTCGTGGCTGACCATCCTCAAGAAGCGGGATGCCTTCCGGCAGGGATTCGCCGACTTCGACCCGAGGACGGTTGTGGGGTTTGGCGAACCGGACGTCGCCCGGCTGCTTGGTGATCCTGGGATCGTGCGTCATGAGGGAAAGATCCGCTCGACGATCAACAACGCCACGCGTGCCCTCGAGATGATCGACGAGAAAGGCTCGCTCGCCGCCTACTTCTGGTCCTGGGCCGCCGACGAACAGCCGGCTCCCGTCGAACTGCCCCCGGCAACCGAGACCTCGGCTGCGATCTCTGAGGACCTGAAGAAACGGGGCTGGTCGTTTGTCGGGCCGACGACGGTCTACGCATTCATGCAGGCGATGGGGCTGGTGAACGACCATCTCGCCGGCTGCGTCTCACGAGAGCGCTGTGCAGAGCGGCGCCGACACGTGCTGGGTCTCGATATCTAGGGTCCGGGCATGATCGAGCGGCCCGCCTTCACGATCGGGATCGAAGAGGAGTACCTCGTGGTGGACCGAGACACCCGCGACCTCATCGGGAGCCCTCCCCCGGAGCTGTGGGATCGACTTGGCGAGGTTCTCGGATCGAAGGTGACGCCAGAGTTCCTCAAAGCGCAGATCGAGGTCGGCACCCGGGTTTGCAGCACGGTGGCGGAGGCTCGTGAAGACCTGGCCGAGCTGCGGCGTGACCTCTCCGCAGTGGTCAGCGAGTACGGGGGAGCGATCATCGCCTCATCGACTCACCCCTTCGCACACTGGGGAGACCAGCAGCCAACCGAGAAGAGCCGTTATCTGAGACTGGCCGATGACTTCCAGCAGGTGGCTCGTCAGTTGGTGATATGCGGCATGCACATCCACGTGGGCATCGAAAACCCCGATCTGAGGATCGACTTGATGAACCAAGCCCGCTATGTCCTCCCCCACCTCTTGGCTCTCAGCACCTCTTCCCCTTTCTGGGAGGGATCGTTGACGGGGCTGATGGCATACCGGTTGGTCATCTTCCAGAATCTCCCGCGAACCGGTATCCCCGAGGAGTTCGAGTCTTGGGGTGAGTACCAGCGCTACGTCGAGGTGCTTGTCGGCGCCGGGCTGGTCGAGGACTCGTCCAAGCTGTGGTGGGACATAAGGCCTTCGGGCAGGTACCCGACACTCGAGATGCGGGTCAGCGACGTCTGCACGCGACTGGACGATGCGATGACCATCGCAGCGATATACCAGTCGTTCCTCAGCTATCTCTATCGGTTGCGCCGGAACAACCAGAAGTGGCGCATCTACCCGCCGAGCATGATCGAGGAGAACATCTGGCGAGCCCAGCGGTACGGGGTAGACGGTTCACTCGTCGACTTCGGGCGGGGGGAGTTGATCGAGATGGCTCCACTCGTAGATGAGATCATCGAGCTCCTCGCCCAGGACGCCAACGAGCTGGGAGTGAGAGAAGAGCTCCGGCACGCCCGCACCATCGTTGCGGAGGGCACTAGTGCACACCGTCAGATCGCCTCGTATCAGGCCGCACTCGAAGCGGGCTCTTCGAATCATGAGGCCCTTCAGGCTGTGGTCGACGAGCTGATAGTCGACACCATGCACGGCATCCAAGGGGACTAGTCCCGGTGGGGATTCGGTAGTGTTTTCGTTGCGTTTCGTCGGTCGTGACGTATCATCGCACGGTTCGCTCGAGCCATGGAGTTCATCGTGAAGTCTGCCCGCATCCTCACCGCCCTGATCGCTCTCCTGCTTGTTATGGCCACCGCTTCGGCGGGAGCCTCGGCCCGGAGCCAGGCGGATGCGGCGCGTGCCGAGCACCAGCGAATCGTCGACTTCTGGACTCACGAGCGCGTGGCTCAGGCCATTCCAAGGGATTTCGCCTTCGATCCCGCCACCGGGAAGTACTCGCCTGTCCCAGGGCCGCCACCCCACGCCGGTGGTCCCGGCGGGGGCGGCGGAAACGGAGACGACGGTGACGGTGGTGACACCGGCCTCGTAACCGGTGAGTCGTGGAACGGCGGAGGAGAAATCGACGGTGCCGTGGGCAAGGTGCTGTTCCAAATGGGGACCTCGTATTACGTCTGCTCAGCAACCGTGATTGACGACGACAACGATGGCGACGACACGGCACTGATCCTGACCGCCGCCCACTGCGTATACGACGAGTCCGGCCAAACGTTCGCCACCAACTGGGTATTCATCCCCGACTACGACGCTGCTCCCGAAGCGTTGAGCACGAATATGGACAACTACTGCCCTGACACCCTGTATGGCTGCTGGACGGCGCAGTCGATGGCTGTACACGAGAATTACGCGACAGCCGGCAGCTTCAACGATCAGGCCGTTCTCCACGACTTCGCCGTGGTGAGGGTTGGGCCCGGTGGGAAAGGCGGGGGCGTTGACCCGGAATTGGACGAAAACGTGAGCGACCAGGCATATAGCTTCACGGAGACACACGACGGCGGAGCGACGCTGGGAGTTGCCAACGGCACATCCGGCTACGCTTTCGGCTACCCGGCCGCCAAGAAGTACAAAGGCAACGATCTCATCTACTGCGCCGGTCCAATCGATCGTGATCCGGCCAACAGCAACGACACGTACCGCTTCAATGGTTGCGAGATGACCGGTGGATCGTCCGGTGGCTCGTGGCTGATCGGGTTCGACCCGGATGCTGGTTCTGGAACCGTGATGTCCGTTAATTCCTACATCTACACCGGGGTCAAGGCCATGCATGGGCCGATCCTGGATGCGAATACGCAGGTCGTCTACAAATTCGATGATGAGAACGGCGCGGTGCTCTCTCCCTAGGCGATAGGGCGCTCTTTCAACTAGAAACGGGTCCATGACCCGACCTATACGAGTGGGCGTGGCGCTGCAACAGCAGCACGCCGACTACAAGACAATCCGTGATGCCGCAGTGCGCGCCGAGGAGATGGGCGTCGACGCCATCTTCAACTGGGACCACTTCTATCCCCTGTACGGCGATGCTGACGGGGAGCACTTCGAGTGCTGGACCATGCTCGGCTCCTGGGCAGAGGTGACCGAGAAGGTCGAGATCGGGCCACTCGTCACATGCAACAGCTACCGCAACCCGGAACTGCTCGCCGACATGGCCCGGACCGTTGACCACGCCTCCGACGGGAGGCTGATCTTCGGAATCGGAGCAGGCTGGTTCGAGCGTGACTACGCCGAGTACGGGTACGAGTTCGGTACGAAAGGCTCCCGACTGGCCGACCTCCGCTCCGCGCTCCCCCGCATCACCGAGCGGTGGTCAAAGCTGAACCCGGCACCGACCCGGGACATCCCCGTCATGATCGGTGGTGGAGGGGAGAAGAAGACTCTCCGCTACACCGCGGAGTTCGCCGACATCTGGCATGGGTTCGGCACCGCAGACGTCATCCGCCACAAGAACGCAGTCCTCGACCAACACTGCGCCGACATCGGACGGGACCCGGCTGAGATCGAGCGGTCGGCGGGCGCAAGACCCGCCAAGCCCGAATACGGCGAAGAGCTGGCAGACGCCGGTGCGACCTTCATCACCCTCGGCTTCGACGGCCAGACCAACTACGACCTCACCCCCGTTGCCGAATGGCTGGCCTGGCGAGACCAGAAGAACGCCGGCTAGGAGCTTTCTGAGGCGGTCGTCTCTTCGAGCTCGGCGCCACGCTCAACATCGCCATCGTCAGAGACGTGGGGTTGGCGACGGCCCATCAGCCAGAAGATGACAAGGGCACCGATACCGGCAGCAAGCCCGGACAACTGGTTGTAGGTGAACGAGCCGAGCTCGGCGTCACCCATCCCGAAGCGAAGGAAGTCCAGCAAGAACCTCTGGATCCCATACCAGGCAACCCACATCCAGAACAGCTGCCCGTAGCTGAGGGTGAAGCGGCGATAGACGTAATAGAGGGCGCCAATGAGAACGACCGCCCCCAGCATGTCGTACATGGCCACGTGGTGATAAACCCCGCACAGACCGTCTAGATCCACCTGGGTGATGTCGCACTCCAGGGCGTTGTGCTGGGGGGCGACGTCGTAGCCGGGCTTGATCCCGTAGCCCCACGGGACCGTGGTGGCCCGACCGAGGTGCTCCACAATGGCCAGATCACCTATCCGGCCAACGATCGTGCCCAGAGCGAGGCCGAAAGCCGACATGTCGAGTGTTGGCCAGACCGAGAGGCCCACCATCCGCATCCTGATGGCGCCGCCCACGATGCCCCCGACGAAACCACCCATGATCGAGAAGCTGCCACCGAACGGCGCCAGTCGCGGAAGTATCGGCGCTCCGGCCTGGATGGCGTCGATGATCGCCGCCGGGGCCGTCAGGTAACGCGCGCCGACGATCGCCCCGATCAGGCCCCAGGTGAGGGCGGACTGGTACTTGAGGGTGTCAAATCCCCGCCGACGCATCTCACGGGTCGCCAGCCAAGCACCCGCGGCGAAGCCGAGGGCCGCAAACACACCATGGAGGGAAAGAGTGAGGGGTCCCCAATCCCAGAGCGGGATGGGGGGATATGAGATAACCGCCAGCATGGACATCCGAGGCTAACGAGGGTCGGCGACTGTGCCGACTCGGAGACGTCGGCCTGCCTGAGGCGGGTGCCCGGAGGAGAGGCGGGCGGAATCCTGCCCGGGATAGCTGATGGCTAGAGTGCCGCCCCGTGAGTGATCTCCTCGAAGCAGCAGCCGCCGCCCTGGGTACGCCGGCGGAGCTCGTGCGTCGGTCGGCCGCAGCCCGGGCCGAGGAGACCGGCTCCTCGATCGACGACGTCCTGACCGCGTGGGCCGGCGGAGCACCCGTGGCTGCCCCGGCCAGCGCGCCGGCCTCGGAAGCACCCGCTGAAGCGGCTGCCGCAGAGCCCCAGGCGGCAGCGATCGCCGTTGAAGAGGCCCCACTGATCGAGATCCCGGTCGTTGTCGAGCCCGAGTACGAGGCCGAGCCGGTCGAGCCGCTCAAGCCGGCCGCCCTAGGCGCCCGCGTCAAGACCGCGGTCCGCATCGGGTCATGGACGGGGGCAGCCCTCGGGATAGCCGGATTCCTGATAGCCACCTCGTTCTGGGCGTCCGACACCGCTCTGGATCCAGACGGCGGTCCGGTCGTGGCCGTTGGCACTCAAGGACTGCTCGTCGGCTCGATACTCGTAAGCATCTTCTTCGGTTCGATCGTTGCCGGCCTCAGCAGAGCCGGAACTGCGTGGTCGAACCCGTCGATGCAGCTCGCTTCATCGCCTACCTCCACCGTTTGGCTCGGCGGAGCTCTGGGACTCGTCATGGGAGTCGTCGGCGGCGCGCTCCTCTTGGGGCTGGGCACGCCGATCGAGGCTGTCGAGGGCATGACCCAAGTCCCGATCCTGCCCACCCTGTTCGTTCTGGTCGCCGGGGGCGCCGCACTCGGCGCGGCCACTTCGGCAGTACCGCAACTGCTGGGAACACCGGTTGCCGTCGACGAGCTCGACGCAGACGAGGTGACCACCGTGCGCAAGCGACTCGGCGATGCGATGAGCATCCCGCTGGCCGGGCTGGTGATCCTCCTTCTCCTCGTCCTCCCCTTCGCCTACACGCTGATCGAGTCAAATCACATGACTTCGGGCGGAGCATCAGTCGTCGCCATCATCACGGCAAGCGGGATCCTTGCCTTCGCCGCCCTCTCAGGGAACAAGCCCGATGTCAAGATCTCATTCGGAGAGTTGATGATCGCCCTGGCGGGGATCGGGACGGTCCTGATGATCATCGTCGCCGTGCTCTTCTATACCGGGGCGGATGATCACGGGGCAGATGAGGGCGATCAGGCCTCCGCGCTCGAGATGACGATCTAGCCGGCGAGCTGTGCGGCGTTGATCGCCGCCGACAGGTCACCCTTTCCCAGAACGTCCCTCAAACCCTCGGACACTTCCACCGCCACCGCGATTTGCGCCTCGGCAGTCGACGCGCCGAGGTGAGGGGTCAGCACCAGGTTGGGCGCGGTCAGCAAAGGACTGTCCGCCGACAGCGGCTCTTCGACGAATACGTCTAGCGCCGCCCCGGCGATCTTCCCGCCGGCGAGACCTTGGGCAAGAGCGGCCTCGTCGACCACTCCGCCGCGACTGGCATTGACGATGAACGCGGTGTCCTTCATTCGGTCCAGGGCATCGGCATCGACTAGATGGCGGGTCTCTTCGTTGAGGGGGACGTGAATCGAGATCATGTCGGCCTCACGGAGCACCCGACCCAGATCCACGAGGTCGACGCCGAGTGCCTCGGCCCGGCCGCTCGGGAGATAGGGGTCATAGACGATCACGTCCATCCCGAATGCCTGGCATCGAATGGCGACCTCACCGCCGATCCTCCCCGCACCTATCAGTCCGAGCGTCTTGCCTTTCAGCTCCACCCCGCGGAAGAGGGCCCGATCCCAACGCCCTTGCCTCATCGATGCATCGGCATCCGAGATCTGTCGGGCGAGGACCAACATCAGGGCGACGGTGAGTTCGGCGGCGGCGATCGTGTTTCCCCCCGGGGCGTTGAGGACTGCAATCCCCCGAGCTGTGGCCGCGTTGACATCGATGTTGTCGACGCCCACCCCGGCTCGCCCGACCGCCTTGAGCGACCGAGCCCGCGACAGCATCTGTTCGTCGACCTTGGTGGCACTTCGAACGATCAAGGCATCGCAGCTGGTGATGGCCGTCCAGAACTCCGAGGATGAGGAGTCGTCGACCCGGACAACCGTGAAGCGAAGGTCGTTGGACAGTGGGTGGAGGCCCTCCTCCGCCACTCGGTCGGTCACGAGGACCGTGGAGCTCACGTCAGCACATCTCCGAGCACATCGAGCAGCTCGTTGAGCTCGTCGAGCGTGTGGTCTCCCATGTGCCCGATCCGAAGGGTGGCGTCGGCGAGCTTGCCGTACCCGCCGCCGATGACCCACCCTCGCGATCGCATTTCGGCCACGATCGGCCTTGCCCCTTCTCCGCCGGGAACCGACACACAGGTCACGGTCGGTGACCGATGACCGTCGCCGGCCAATGGCGCGAAACCCGTTTCCTCGATGCCAGCGAGCCACTCGACGGTCCGGTCGCGCATGGCGACATGCCGGGCCCAGCGCCCCTTCATCCCCTCGGCGTGGATCCTCTCCAGCTGGGTCTCGAGCGAGTACAGAAGCGAGATCGCCGGGGTCGCCGGCGTCTGATTCTTCATCAACAGCTCGCTCAGGCGGACGAGATCGAAGTACCACCCCTTGGCCTCAGCCCTGGAAGAGCGCTCCATCATCGCCTCGGACGCAACTCCAAAGGCGAGGCCGGGCGGCAACGCCAGCGCCTTCTGCGAGCCGGTGAGGATGAAGTCGATGCCCCACTCGTCGGTCCGAGTCTCGACACCACCTACCCCAGTCACCGAGTCGACCAGGAGCATCGTGCTCTCATGCTCGGCCACCACCGAGGCGATCGCCTCCAAGTCCTGAAGCGCACCGGTCGAGGTCTCGGACTGGGAGAGGGTGATTGCGTCATAGGAACCGGAGGCGAGCATGTCTGCCAACTGGGCCGGATCGTGTACGCCGCCCCAGTCCGCGTCCCACTGCTCGACGTCGATCCCGCAGGTGCGAGCTATCTCTGCGAACCGGTCGGAGAAGGCTCCGTTGACGAGGCTCAGCATCCGCCCCCCGAGGGTGGCATTGCGTACTGACGCCTCCATGAGACCGGTAGCCGACGAAGTCGAGACGATCACCGGCCGATCGGTGACGAACACGGGCTTGAGACCCTCGACGACGGTGGCCATGAGCTCTTCGATGTCCGCTCCGCGGTGACCGATCATCTGCCCGGCCTGGGCAGCGAGAACATCGGGGTGGACCTCGACAGGGCCCGGAAGGAAGAAGTGGCCCGGTTGAAGAGTCTCTCTCATGCTGTCGTTTCTAACAGGAACACGCCAGTGACAGATGATGACAGTCCAGGTCGTCAGCCGTCGTCAATAGACACGGCAAATCTGATGCCGCCGACGAGCTCCCATTCAACGATTACAGGCTCGCCCGATCGGAGATGATCGCGAAGGTGCGAAAGGGGAAAGGCGAACTCGCCATCAGGCGCCGGCAAGAAGGTGACTTGCTCGCCTTGGACCAAGACGGTGAAGGCAGTGACTTCGTCCAGGGTCCCCTCCACGGCCACCACCACGCCTGAGACCGTCTTGGCATCGTCCCCGCAGGCGGAGACCGAGACCATCAGGAGAAGGGTCAGCCAACCGAAACGGACAGCTCGTCCCAATTGCGCTCTTCTGCACTCCATCTGAACCAGATCACGGCGATGGTCACCCAAATGAGCAGGCCCCCGCCGAGCTTCATGACGATCCCGGCGACGGTCTGGTCGGTCACTGCACTCATTCCCCACGCCAGGGCCGCATCACCGTAGATCGGATAGATCGGAGCCGACGAGAACGTGAGGAACGAAGCGGGGATCGTGGGGAGCAGCGACTGCAGGAACAAGTAGAGCATTTGGGCGGGTCGGACAAGCTTGGGAATCGCAGGCGTTGGGGAGACCACCGGCATCCACATCATTCCAGCCGACACGAACAAGACGGCGTGGATGGTGAAATGGACCAGCTCGTTGGTGAGCATCGACTCCACGACCAGCGGCCAGTGGATGGTGACGAAGGTCAGGTTGAAGACGGCAAACGCCACGAACGGACGTGACAGTGCACGGGTGAGTCGAACGACTCGGGGATGGCCGAGGGTGATGTCAGCTAGCCACCGGGGAAGGCCCAAGAGCAGGAGCGGGGCCACCACCAGGGCGATGAGCATGTGCTCGATCATGTGGACGGTGAACAACGACTCCTCACCGATGTCGTGGATCGGCCATCCGGACGCCAGCCACATCGAGGCCAGCCCCAGATACCACTGCTGCCACTGGCGACGAGTTGGACCGGGGACGGCCTTTGCGATGACAGGGCGGATCCGGGTATTGGCGTACCAGTAGCCGACGCCTAGGAAGAAGAGCAGCGCCCACAGGTCGTAGTGAGGATGCCACTCAGGTAGGAGAGCCATGCTCAACCTCCTCGAATCGCCACAACCCCCATTGCAGACAGAACCACCAGATAGAGAGCTGCGGCAAGGATGAACCCTGCGGTGAAGAACTTGTTCAGCATCGGCTTCTCGAAGCGGAGATGCATGTACCAGCCGACGACGATCACGAACTTGAGGGTCGCCAGACCTATCAGGGCGGCGGCGTTGATCGCCCCGAGCTCCAACTCCCTGTCCAGATAGAACATCCCGACTTCGACTGCGGTGAGAACGGCAAGTACCACCGCGATCTGCCAGTACTGGCGAGGGGTTGGGTGGGCGCGATGTTCCGAGCTCATGTGGGTGGTGCCGAGAGCAGATAGACGACAGTGAAGATCACGATCCAGATGATGTCGACGAAGTGCCAGTAGAGGCCGACCAACTCGAGGTTCAGGCCGCTCTTCTCGCTCAGCCCGCCGGTCCGGCGTGAGATTCCCCAAAGCGACAGGAGGAGGATGACACCGATTGCAACGTGCGTGCCGTGGAAGCCGGTGAGGAGATAGAACGCCGAGGCCGCCGGGTTGGTCTGGAGCGTCATGCCGTACAAGTCGATGAACTCGGCGAACTCGAATACCTGGCCCCCCAGGAACACCGACCCGAGAGCGGCGGTGGCGAACAGCCAGGTCCTGGTCCCATTCTGGTCTCCCCTGCTCAGAGCGTTGTGGGCCAGAACCATGGTCAGGGAGCTCATCAGCAGCACGAACGAGCTGACCGAGGTGAACGGGATGTCATAGATCTCGGCCGGGTACGGCCCCGGAAAGCCGCCCCTATTCGAGTAGAGGAGATAGTTGGTGATGAGGGCGCCGAAGAAGAGGAACTCAGAGCTGAGGAACACCCACATGCCCAGCTTGGTGTGGGTGACGCCCACGCCTTCGTGCTCGTCGTGATGAGAAACGGCCTCATGGGCGATGTCACTCATCGCCGGCGACCTCTCCGTCATCATCTCCTCCGTCGTCATGCGCCTGATGGGGCTCCTCCAGCGGCTCCATTCCCCAACCGATGGACGCCCCCAGGCCGATCACCGCTCCGATGAGGATCAGGGCTTTGCCCCAAGCCGTTGTGTGGTAGATGATCCCGTAGAACATCAGAGGGAAGGCGAGCGCCATCACCAAGGGGAAATAGGACGGGTTGGGCAGGTGGATCGGCTCGGGGGGGTTGAGACCCTCGTACTCGAGCTGGGCAATGACTTCTTCAGCCTCCGGCCTGCGGGCCGCCCGGCCTTGGTCATCCTCGTCGTACTTCATGTGCCAGAAGTGATCGAGGCGAGTCACAACCGGGTTGACGGCGAAGTTGTACTCAGGCGTCGGGTTGGGGATGGTCCACTCGATGGTCCGAGCATCCCAGGGATCTAGGCCCGAGTCCTCTCCGTGGCGCCGGGAGTGATACCAGTTGTAGATGAAGATCAGCATCGAACCGGCGATGATGAAGGAACCTGCGGTCACGGCTAGGTTCCAAGGCTCCAGGCCGAACTCGGGCGCGTACTTCCACGTCCGGCGAACCATGCCTTGCAGGCCCAGCCAGTGCATCGGGGCGAAGGTGAGGTTGAACCCGAGGAACATGACCCAGAAGTGGATCTTTCCGAGCCTCGAGTTCATGACCTTGCCGGTCAGCTTGGGGAACCAGTAGTAGAGGCCGGCGAACAGCCCGAACACGGCGCCGCCGAACAGCACGTAGTGGAAGTGGGCGACGATGTAGTAGGTGTCGGTCTGCTGCCAATCGGAAGGCACCACGGCGTGGGTGACTCCGGACAGGCCGCCGATGGTGAACATCGACACGAAGCCGACAGCGAACAGCATCGGGGTGGTGAAGCGCAGTCGGCCTCCCCACATCGTCCCCAGCCAGTTGAAGATCTTGATGCCGGTCGGGATGGCGATGGTCATCGTCGCCAGACCAAACGCAGCCTGGGCCACCGGGGTGATCCCCGACGAGAACATGTGGTGGGCCCAAACACCGAACCCGAGGAAGGCGATGGCGGCTCCGGCGAACACGACGGCCGAGTAGCCGAACAGCGGCTTCTTGGAGAACACCGGAAGCACCTCGGACACGATGCCCATGGCCGGGAGGATGAGGATGTAGACCTCCGGGTGGCCGAACAGCCAGAACAGGTGCTGCCACAGGATCGGATCTCCCCCTCCCACCGGGGCGAAGAACAGTGATCCGAATTGCCGGTCGAAGGTGACCATGAAGAGGGCCACGGCGATGATCGGCAGGGAGAAGAGAAGAAGGAAGGCGACCACCGTCGACATCCACACGAACACGGGCATCCGGAGAAGACGCATGCCCTTGGCTCGCATGTTGAGAATCGTGACGATGAAGTTGACAGACGAGATCAAGGACGCCAGGCCGATGATCTGAAGACCAAGCGCCCAGTAGTCCATTGCCGTGCCTGGCGAGTAGAGCGGGCCCGCGTTGGGCTGGTAGCCGAACCATCCGCCGTCAGGGCTGTCGGCCAACCAGTTGAAGCTTCCTGGTCCTCCGCCCGGAGCGAGATTGCCGGCGACACCCTCGGCCCCAATCGGTGCCAGCGAGGTGCCGAAGAAGAAGGTGGAGTAGAGGAAGACGGCGCCAAAGAAGAAGATCCACCAGGACAAGGCGTTGAGCCTCGGAAACGCCACATCGCGGGCGCCGATCATCAGTGGGATCAAGTAGTTCATGAAGGCCGCCGACGCCGGCATGATGAAGAGGAACACCATGGTGGTGGCATGCATGGTGAACATGGCGTTGTAGGCGCCCGCAGTCAGGAACTCGGCGTTGGCCTGGGCCAGTTGCACTCGGAGCAGGAGAGCCTCGATGCCGCCGATGATGAAGAAGAAGAAAGCGGCGTAGCCGTACATTATGCCGATGCGCTTGTGGTCGACCGTCGTCAGCCAGGACCAACGTCCGGTGGTCGCTGCCGGCCGCTTGAAGATCGTCGTGGCGGGACGTTCTGCAGTCGCTGTCATTGGTTGCTTCCCAGCCATGCAATCAAGGCGTCGATCTCCTGTTCGGTGAGGGCGAGGTTGGGCATGAAGCTGCCTGGCTTGACATTGGGAGGATCAGAGAGCCATTCCTTCAGGGCCGCCTCATAGGTCTGACCCTGTTCCGGCATGGTCGCACCGGCGAAGGTCGCCCGGGATGCGAAGTGGGTCAGGTCGGGACCGTTGAAAGCGTCGGCGGACAGGACGTTGGAGGCGCTGTCGTCATCGAATCTCACCGTGTGGCATTGGACACACCCCTTGTTGACAAACACCTGGTACCCATCCCACTCCGGGGTCCCTTCCGCCGGAAGAGTCGCCGGCGCCTGTTGCCGGCCAACCCATGCGTCGTAGTCGGCCCCATCCATGGCTACGACCCGGGCACGCATGAGCGAGTGCGACAACCCGCAGAACTCGGCGCAATGGCCCCAGTACTCCCCGGGCTCGTCGGCCTGCATGCGGAGCAGCGTGGTCTGACCGGGAACGAGGTAGCGCTTGCCCATGAGTGACGGGATCCAGAAGTTGTGGAGGACGTCGTCTGAGGTCATTTCGAGACAGACCTCTTCATCCACTGGGATCACCATGACATTGGCCGTGTCGATTCCCGCATCGGGATACCGATATTCGAACCACCACTGGTGGCCGATCACTTCGATCTGCATGGCGTCTTCGGAGCATCCGGTCAGGTCGAAGACCGCCGAAACGGTCGGCACGGCGATCCCGGCCAGGATGAGAGCGGGTATGACGGTCCAAACGACCTCTAGCTTCGGGCTGCCGTGGGTCTGCTTGGGCTCCTGGCGCCCCTCCTTGTCGCGGAAGAACACCACGATCACGATGACGGCGCCCATGACCAGGACGAAGACCGCAGTGGCAATCCAGAAGACAACCCAGAAAAGCCCGTCGATTCGATCGGCGAATGGCCCAGCCGGCTCGAAGGTGGTCAGCGGTGCGTCCTCGATCTCCATCACGGCACACGACGCGAGCAGGAGAGAACTGCCTACGAGGGCGGCGAGACGCGTCAACCGTTGACGGAGTGGAGCCATCGGGGCGGCATCATACGGAGAATCGCCAGGTCCGACCAACTTCATCTCTCGAAGCCGCGCTAGGGGCTTACGGCCGAGAAAGCAGCGAGAAGCTCGTCGCCCGAAGCCGCCCCTTCGAACGAAGCAGTGACGATCCCTTCGGCGTTCGCCACGAATACCCAGGGCTCGGAAGGAAGACCCCACTCTTCCACCGCCCCCACCACGACGAGATCCTCGAAGTTCTGTGCTTGGAGGTTCTCGTAGATCTCGACGTGGACGAAGTTGACATCCGGAAACGCCGGCGCCAGGGCCTTGACCTGATCGAGAAGCGGGCCGCAGGCCCTCGATGCACACCATGCCGGCGTTGCGAAGACGATCACGGACGGCCCTGATCTCAGGGCTGCGGCGACACTCAGCTCGTAGAAGGACGGCTCGGGCTCGGGGTCGGTCGTGATATCCGGCAGTTCATGATCCGCACTCGTCCTGGTGATGCTCGGGGGAGCGGCCTCCCCCCTGGTCACCACGACCGGGTCGGCAAGAGCTACCAGGCCCATGGGGGCCAGTTGGCTGTTCCCCAGGGTCACGGTGAGTTGATAGGTGGCCGGTTCGGGAAGGTCGAAGTACACCGCGTAGACGCCGCGAACGTTGGGGACGGTCCATACGAATTCGGCCTCCTCGCTGTCGAGTGGAGCCCCGTTGGCGTCGCGCAACGTCACGAACGCCGAGATGTTCGGGGATGCGGCGAAGGCTCCGGTCTCCTGATCGATGAGGGAGAAGAGAATCCTTTGGAAGCCGGTTCCAATCCCGGCCGGCGAGGAGACAACCGCCGCGATCACCGATCCCCCGGAGGAGCAGGCCGAGGCAAGCAGGGCAAGAGCCACCAGGACCGGTGTGAGCCGCTTCACACGAGGACGTCCAGAAGCAGCGAAGCAAAGAGCGCTGCCAGATAGACGTTGGACGCAGTGAAGAGCTTCATTGCCCGACGCGGGTCTCGATACACCCGCCACGTCTCCCAGGTGAACCAGCTGCCCAGTGCGACAGCCGCAACGAGGTAGACCCAGCCCATCCCTCCGAGAGGCACCAAGAGCAGAGAGACCCCGACCGTGAGACCGGTGTAGAGGAGCATTCGGCGCGTGGTCACTTCGACCCCGGCCACGACGGGGAGCATGGGGACCCCTGCTGCCTCGTAGTCGTCCTTGTACCGGAGGGCCAGAGCCCAGAAGTGAGGCGGTGTCCAATAGAAGACCACGAGGAACAGCACCCAAGCCGGGACGGCCACCGACCCTGACACAGCAGCCCAGCCTACGAGCGCCGGCGCAGCTCCCGCCGCACCGCCGATGACGATGTTGGATGCGGTGGTGCGCTTCAGCGCGAGCGTGTAGACGAAGACGTAGAAGAGGAGAGCGGCCGTGGATATGGCCGCCGCCATCCAAGTCGTGAAGGCGCCGAGCCAGACGAACCCGACTGCCCCGAGGACGATTCCGAATGCGAGCGCATTGCGGGGCGGGACCGAGTGCCGAGGAAGGGGCCGGGAACGGGTTCGGCGCATCACGCCGTCGATGTCGCGATCGATGTAGCTGTTGAGCGCGTTGGCTCCGGCGGCGGAGAAGGTGCCTCCTATCAGCGTGGCGGCAACCAGCCAGGTACTGGGCCACCGACCTGCGGCGAGGACCATGGCCGGGACAGTCGTGATGAGGAGAAGCTCGATGACTCGGGGCTTGGTGAGGGCAACGTAGGCCCCGAGCCGGGACCAAGCACCGGCTCTCGGAGCCTCTACGATTGCCTCAGTCGACATCTGCCTTCTCGAGATCCTCTGCGTTGTCGGGATCCTTTGAGTGTTCCGCCCGGGCTCGGGCAGACCTCAGGGACCAGCGGAGAAGCACGAGGGTTATCGACGCGGGGATGACGAAGACAAGAACGTCGTCGATCCCGGACCCGTGCGCCAGAACCCAGTACTCCATTCGACCGAACGGTAGGCGGAGTTGGAGGATTCGGCGGAATCCCGCAACCTCAGCGTGTGCCCTTGGGAATCGAGTGCGGATAACCTCACCCGCCAATGAAGTGGCTCAAGCGGGTCGTTGTTGCGGTTCTGGTCCTGGTGCTGGCTCTGGGCGTGTATGTCTTCTCTCTGGCGAGGCGATCGTTTCCTGTCGTCGACGGGGAGATCGCCGTGTCCGGCCTCAACGCGCCGGTGGAAGTGGTGAGGGATGAAGCCGGCATCCCTCACATCTACGCTTCCAACACCCACGACCTCTTCTTCGCCCAGGGCTACACCCATGCCCAGGAGAGGTTCTGGCAGATGGACTTCTGGCGGCACATCGGATCAGCTCGCCTCTCGGAGATGTTCGGAGCGAGCCAGGTCGAGACCGACAAGTTCCTTCGATCCCTTCGCTTCGAAGAGTCGGTCGACGAGGAGCTGGCAAGGATGCACACGGACGCCCGTGACATCCTGCAGTGGTACGCCGACGGGGTCAATGCATATCTCGCCGGGCATGACGGCGCTGACGTCAGCCTGGAGTACGGGATTCTCGCCCTCACCAATCCCGGCTACGAAATAGACCCTTGGACCCCGGCCAACACGCTGACCTGGTCCAAGATGATGGCGTGGGACCTGGGCGGGAACATGCGGACGGAGATAATGAGGGCGGTGCTCTCGTCTGACCTGTCGGTCGAGCGGATCAACCAGCTATTCCCCTCCTACCCTCCGGACCATCCCGTCATCGTGCCCGCCGATCAGCATGCCGAAGCCACCAGACAGACGGCTTCGATCCCTCCAGAGGCGCTGCCTGCCCTGGTCCGGGCCGGCCGGGGCGCGGAGACGGTCTGGACGCTCACCGGGGGAGGCTTCGAGGGGATCGGTTCCAACAACTGGTCGATAGGTGGATCACTCACCGAGTCCGGGATGCCGATCCTGGCCAACGACCCTCACCTTGCGATCCAGATGCCGTCGATCTGGTTCCCTGTCGGACTCCATTGCACCTCCGGCTGTGACTACCAACTGGTCGGGTTCGGCTTCGCCGGCGTCCCGGGGATCGTCATCGGCCACAACGAGCACATCGCCTGGGGGGTGACCAACGAGGCGGTCGATGCCCAGGACCTCTACATCGAGCGGGTCAACCCGGAAGACCCCGGTGAATACGAAGTCGAGGGCGAGTGGGTCCCATTCGACACTCGCACCGAGACGATCAAGGTGGCCGGCGGCGAGGACATCACCTACGAGACCAGGTGGACGCGCCACGGGCCGGTCATCTCCGGGACCTTCCTGGAGGAAGGGCAACTCGACGGGGCGGAGGCGATCGAACTGCCGGAGGAGTACGTGGTGGCCCTTTCCTGGCAAAGCCTGCATCGGTCGAGCGTCGCCGAGGCCATCCTCAACCTCAACGCCGCACGGAACTACGAGGAGTTCCGGACCGCGGTCTCGTTCTGGGACATCGCCCCGCAGAACATCGTCTATGCCGACGTCGAGGGGAACATCGCATACCAGTCGACCGGTGAGATTCCGATTCGGGAACAGGGCGACGGCGGATGGCCGGTCCCGGGCTGGAACTCGGAGTACGAGTGGACGGCTCTGGTGCCCTTCGAGTCCCTGCCGCGGATGTTCAATCCGCCGCGTGGATACGTCGCCACCGCAAACCAGCCTGTCATCGCCCCGGGGAACCTTCCCTTCTTGGGGCTTGAGGCGGCGTTCGGATATCGCGGAGACCGAATCGAGGACATGATCCAGACGACGCGGTCGCACACCATCGAGACCAGCATGGAGATCCAGTTCGACAGCCGCGACGGCGGAGCGGCCAACGTGGTGCCTTTCCTCCTGGCAGCCGGCGCGCCCGTGGTCACTGGGGATTCGAGGAATGTCGACTCCGTCAGGACCCAGCTCGAGGCCTGGTCGACTGGCCCAGAGGCTTACCAGGCGCGTGCGGATTCGATCGGCGCCACGGTCTACAACGTCGTGTGGCGGAACCTCCTGGCCAACACCTTCCAGGACGATCTTCCTGAGGACTACTGGCCCACCGGTGGGGGGCGCTGGTTCGAGGTGGTAGCCAATCTCCTCGAGACTCCTGACGATCCCTTCTGGGACGACACGACGACATCCGAGGTCGAGACCCGGGATGACATCCTCGTGAAGTCGATGGTCGATGCCGCTGACGAACTGGACGAGCTGGGCTATCGGGAGTGGGGCGAGCTACACGTCGCCCGCTTCGAGAATCAGACACTGGGCCAGTCGGGCATCGCGCCCATCGAGTGGCTCTTCAATCGGACAGCACCGCCACGGGCCGGCGGAGGCGCTTCGATCGTCAACGCGGTCGGCTGGAATGCCAGGGAGTCCTACGAGGTGAACTGGCTCCCATCGATGCGGATGATTGTCGACCTGTCCGACTTCTCGAACTCCGTCTACCTGCACACGACGGGGACGTCGGGACACGCCTTCCACCCCCACTACGACGACATGCTCCCCCGGTGGACCGATGGCGAGTATGTGCCGATGTACTGGGATCGCGACCACCTCGACGCCAACGCCACATCTACGTTGCGGATGGTCCCGGCCCCCTAGAGAAACGCCTCCAGGGCCTCGATCACCTGCTCGGCGTGGGTCCACACCACCTCATGACGGGCACCCTCGAGCTCGACCAACCGGCAGTCGCGAATGAGACCGGCCAACTCGTACTGCCAGGCCGCCGGGACGAGGAGGTCCTTGGTGGGTATCACCACCATCGCTTCTGCGTCGAGCCCTCCAACCCACTCCCTGGAGTCGAAACGCAGGACGCTGAGGGTTGCCTGCGCCCCGCTGTCCGGGTCGCGCCGATGGTTCTCGTCCCACAGCCATCGCCCGTGCTTCTCCTCGACTGCGCCTGCAGAGAGGAGGTATCCGGTCCTCACCTCGGGCGTGCCGAAGCCGGTCAGCCGCTCCCATGCCCTGGTAGCGAAAGCGAAGGCGCGCCTTGCCGCCCGTGTGGGCGTTGGATGAGTGGCGAAGGTCGCGATCAACACCAGTTTCGAGACACGATCGGGATGTCGGTAGGCCAAGGCCTGGGCTATGGCGCCACCCATCGAGTAGCCCACGGCGGTCACCGGGCCAAGTCCGATGTCGTCGAGCACTCCGGCGATGTCGTCGGCTATGTCTTCGATGTCGTAGGGCTCGTGCATGTGACTGGACAACCCGTGTGACCGGTGGTCGATCATCACCACACGGTGACTCGCCGCGATCTTCGGACCGATCAGGTACCACTCACCGAGAGACGACCCGCCCAAACCGTGGATGAAGAGCACCGGCGCGCCCCCTTCGGGACCGGTCTCCCGAACCAGAAACTCCTCGTCACCGACGAAGACCGTGCGTCCAGGGAGACGCCAAGGATGCTCCTGGGGTGTCCGGAATCGAGGGCGGGGCGATGGGCCAAGCAGCCTCCAAGCCGCAGCGCCAAGCAGTGCCGGCTTCCAGAGTCTCATCGGCCCAGGTACCCAATCGCGAATATCAGGTCCTCGACAGGTCTTCCCCCGACGAGGTGCTCATCGACTATCCGGTCCAGCTTCTCGATCGTCAGCCCGGCGTACCAGGTGCCCTCGGGATAGACGACCGCTATGCATCCCTGCTCGCAAATGCGAAGACAGTCGACCTTGGAGCGCAGCACGGCGCCGTCCCCCGGAGCTATCGGGTCGGGCATGTGGTCCATGTCGCCCTGCCACTTCGGCGGGGGCGACGTGACGTTGAGGTCTTTGAGCCTGGCTTTGAGATGCTTCCACAGCTCGCTGGTCTGCTCACGCGGGGCGCAGCGCGGGTTCGATTGCTCGGCGCACAAGAAGATGTGACGCTGGGCGTTGCCGATAGACAGAGCGTTGGCGATGCTCTCGAGGCGTTTGTCCGCTTCCACGTCCCAACCTAACTCAAGGCTATTCCGTCGCCGTCGGAGAGTCGTCCGATCTCCCATCCCCCAACCGCTGCGGCGTAGGCAGCCGCCCTCTCCGCCGGGAGAGCCACCAAGAGCCCTCCGGACGTCTGGGCATCGGCCAACAGCCTCATGGCCGCATCTGGGAGGTCCGTTTTGATACTCCCCCGGACCGACTTCAGGTTGCGCTGGGACCCTCCGGCCCAGGCGCCCCGCTCCAGCAACTCGAGGGCACCTTCGATCACAGGAACCCGATCGAAGTCGATCTCGGCACCCACTCCTGACGCACTGCACATCTCGAGCAGGTGGCCGGCGAGGCCGAAACCGGTGACATCGGTAGCGGCGGTGGCACCGTGCACCCGAAGTTCTGAACCGGCCACATCGTTGAGCGCCGCCATGGCCCCGATGGCCGTCTTGACTACGTCATCGGGGGCAATGCCACGCTTGATCGCAGTCGTGATGATCCCGATCCCCAAGGGCTTGGTGAGGATCAGAACATCCCCGGGCTTGGCGCCCGCGTTGGTCACGACTCCATCGGAGGGTGCGATCCCGGTCACCGCGAATCCGTAGGTCGGTTCCGGTCCGTCGATCGAGTGGCCTCCGACGACCGTGCAACCGGCCGCCTCCATCAGCTCCATGCCGCCCGCCATGACGTCGGAGGCAGTCGCGAAAGGGAGCTGATCACGAGGCCAGGCCAGAAACTGGAGGGCCGTCAGTGGCTCAGCACCCATCGCGTAGAGGTCGCTGAGGGCGTTCGCGCCCGCGATGCGCCCCCAGTCGCGGGGCGAGTCGACCACCGGAGTGAAGATGTCAACCGACTGGACGAGGCTCCGCCCTTCACCTATGGAGAAGACACCGGCATCGTCGCCGGTGTCCAACCCGACCTCCAGGGAGGGATGGGTCGTGGCCGGATGACCCCGGATTGGGCCCAGGAGGTCGGAGAGCTCCGAAGGCCCCAGCTTGCATGCGCATCCGGCGCCGTGGCTGTACTTGGTCAGACGGGTCTCGGTCACAACCGAAAGGTTAGGTACAAGGCCGTCACAACTAGTCTGCGGGGTTCCATGGCCGACGAGTCCACTTTCCTCACTCCGGCGGCCCTCGCCCGGCTCCAGGAGGAGCTGCGCCATCTCACCACGGAGGGCCGAACCGAGATCTCCGAGCGCATCGCTGAGGCGCGCTCGCATGGCGACCTACGCGAGAACGCCGACTATGACGCCGCCAAGAACGATCAGGGCCTCATGGAAGCGAGGATCCGCAAGCTGCAGCATCTCATCGACAACGCCGAGGTCAGAGCGGTCGCCAACAACGGCCGCGTCGAAGTCGGCTCGGTCGTGACTGTCACCGACTCCGACGGGGACGAGATGGAGTATTTCGTCGCTCCCCAGGAGAACAAGGTCGGCGGCATGCTCCTTGCTTCTCCCACCAGCCCGCTCGGCGCTGCCCTCCTCGGCGCCTCAGTCGGAGACGAGGTGTCCTACGACGCTCCCGCCGGGACGTTCACCGTCACCATCACCGAGGTCCGCCCCTACGAGGGTTAGACGCGTTGCAGGGTGACCGAGCCATAGACATCCGGGGACATCATTGAGACTTCGACTGAGAACCGCGCGCCAACTCGCCGTCACGCTGCTGACGAGAGCTCGACGCGATCCGGATGAGGTTGCCGAGTACCTGAAGAGCAACCGCGCAAAGTGGGAGGCTCTGGCAAGGGCGAGTCCGGGCGACGCCGCCGACGTCCTCGAGCAGCTGGCCGAGGAGGACGCCGCACAACTCCTAGCCGAGTTGGACCCCGGTCCCACAGGGGGGATCCTCGAGGAGATCGCTCCCGAGCTCGCCGCCGAGCTCCTCACCAGTGTCCCGATCGGCGACCTGGCGGAAGCGGTCAACGAAATGGCCGGAGAGGCGGCAGCAGACCTCGTTGGAGAACTCGACGAGGAAGTAGCCGCCGACCTTCTGGCAGCGATGTCGGACCACGCTGAACGTGACGTGCGGGACCTGCTGGCGTATCCATCCGACAGCGCAGGGGGCCTGATGACGACGGAGTTTGCAGCCCTCCCCTACGGGCTCACCACGGGGGAAGCAATCGAACGTCTCCGTCAACTCCACGAGCACTGGCAGGATCTCTTCTACGTCTACGTGGTGGACGACGAGCAGAGGCTCTTGGGTGTCATCTCTTTCCGCCATCTCGTCTTCCACCGTCCGGGGGCGCCCCTGGCAGACGTGATGGTCGAAGCGGTTTCAGTCGATCCGTACACCGACCGGGAAGAAGTTTCAGAGATCTGTCAGCGCTACCACTGGTTCGGCCTCCCGGTGACCGATGAGCGAGGTGTGCTCCTGGGAGTTGTGACCACCGACTCGGTGATAGAGGCGATCCAGGACGAGGCCACCGAGGACTTTGCGGCGGCAGTCGGTGCGGGTGTCGGAGAGACGGTGTACTCCGACATCAGGGAATCATTCAGAGGGAGGGCCCCATGGCTGATCCTCGATCTCTTCCTCGCGCTGTTCGTGGCGTTCGTGATCGAGGCCCAGACCGGCATCATCGGCCGTGAGCCGGTCCTCGCTGCGCTAATGCCCGTGGTCGCCCTGATAGGTGGCAACGGAGGGAACCAAAGTCTTGCCGTGATGATCAGGTCGCTCGCCTCCGACGATGTGCCGAGTGCCCGAGTTCCCGGGATCCTGGCCCGTCAGGCCGGGGTGGGCATGCTCAACGGGGTGCTGCTGGCGACGATTGCTGGCGCAGTCACCTATTTCCTTCTGGCCACCGGGGTCTTCCAAGGCGAGTCGGAAGCGTTCCCGATGGCATCGGTCGTCTCACTGGCGGCCATGGCCAACTTGCTGGTGGCGGCAGTAGCCGGTGCCTGGATTCCCCTGGCTCTTAGACGGCTGGGTCAGGATCCGGCATTGGCGTCCTCGATCTTCCTGACATTGGTGACCGACGTCGTCGGATTTGGTGGGTTCCTGCTGGTGGCCGCCTGGCTGGTCTAGTCAGCGCGCCCGGGCGAGGATCCGCAGCGTCGGTGCGCAGGCTCAGCTGCCGAGGACGTACTCGCCGAATGCTGCGAAGGGCCCGGCGAAGCGGACCGTGTCTCCGTTGACCAGGCCGATGAAGTGGTGCCGGTCCACCAGGGCCTGCTGTGCGTCGGTGCGCTGATCCCCAGGGATCCGAAACGCATCGACCGCATCGGCGTTGTCGAACACCTCTGCGCCCCACAGCCCGTCGATGCTGTCGTGGAGGTCATTGATGAAGTTCTCGAGGTCTACATCGGTGTATGCACCTTGTGGGATCAAGATGAAGAGAACTTCTCCGTTCTCGGTCGACTCTCGAATCTTGACCTCGTAGTCCAGGACCGGCTCCCCGCGCAGAGTCGTCGAAGTGGCTTCGGCGAGACTGGTCGGGGTCGTCGTCACCGGGTCAGCGGGTGTCGTGGTTCCCGTGATGAGCGACGACGTAGTCGACAACTCGACTTCAGTGCCGGCGCACGCAGCCAGGGCAAGGGCCAGAGCGGCTCCGACAGCCATCAGAGACCTGGGCTTCATGATCCATCAACGTAGCCCAGGGGATGAATCGTTCCCGGAACCTCAACCAACCAGCCGGGCGAACTCCCTGGACAAGACCGACGTGACCGAGCCTTCCTCGAAGGCCATTCCTCCGACTCGGGAGACCGGGCGGACCTCTTGGATGGTTGAAAGGACCATCACCTCCGACGCACGGGCAAGGTGCGAGAGCGGCCAGACGCCCTCGAGCACACCTATTCCCGCCTCGCGGGCAAGGTCGAGAACGAAGCGCCGGGTGATCGAGTCGAGGATCCCCATATCGAGGCCGGGGGTTTGCAGGGTGCCGTCGACCACCCATGCCACCGACGACCTCGGGCCCTCCAGAATCATCCCGTCGGTTGTGAGCAGCAGCGCATCTTCGAACCCTTCGGCGTTTGCCCGCCTGACAGCCGCCATGTTCGGGGCGTACGACAGGTGTTTGACGCCGGCGAGGTCCCATTCGACGCCGGCTGCGTGCCATGGCGCCTCGAGCGGATAGAGGCTTGCCGGACCCTGAGGGCGATCCCATGGGTGTCCGAACACGGCGACCACCTTCTCGCCTTCAAACCCTTGCGCCGGACCACGGGAAACCACGACACGGACCGCACCGTCCCCGACCTCTTCGGAGATCCGGGTGATCCAGGATGTGATATCGCTGCGACCGGGCAACTCGATCCCCAACGCGGCCGCGCCCCGCTCCAGGCGGTCGAGATGCTCCTCCAGGGCAAACGGCGTCCCCGAATAGGACTTGAGCACCTCGAAGCAGCCATCACCCCTGAGGACGACCGAGTCGGTGAGGGGAATCAGCCCGTCGGACGGCTCTCCGTTCACGAGGAGGGTGGTCAGCTTCATCTGGTTCGAGGCCGGTATGCGTTCGTGATCGGCAGGCGGCGATCCTTGCCGAACGCCTTGGTGGTGATCTTCACACCGGGCGGGGCTTGGCGCCGCTTGTACTCGTTGCGGTCGACCATGGCCGCGACGCGGGCGACTACCTCCCTGTCGTATCCCCCGGCAACGATCTCGTCCACGCCCATGTCCTCTTCGACGTAGCGCTCCAATATTGCGTCGAGCAGCTCGTAGGCAGGCAACGAGTCGGAGTCGAGCTGACCGGGTCGGAGCTCGGCCGACGGTGGCTTGTCGATCGAGTTCTGCGGTATGACCTCAGCTTGCTTGTTGCGCCAGCGGGCGAGGTCATAGAGAAGCGTCTTGAACACGTCCTTGAGAATGGCGAAACCACCCACCATGTCCCCGTAGAGGGTTGCGTACCCAACGGCCATCTCCGACTTGTTCCCGGTCGCCACCACCATCAGGCCGAACTTGTTCGAGATGGCCATCACGGTGGCGCCACGGGCGCGAGCCTGGAGATTCTCCTCAGCAACGCCGGATTCGGTTTCGGAGAACACATCGGAGAGCGACTCGAGATGGGCACCAAAGATCTCATCGATGTCGATGACGTCGAAGCGGATCCCAAGATTCTCGGCGAGAGCGCGAGCGTCGTCTACTGAGTGCTGGGAGGAGTACCGGGAAGGCAGGGCTACTCCCCAGACCGAGTCCGGCCCCAGCGCATCGGAGGCGATGGTGGCCGTCAAGGCCGAGTCGATGCCCCCGGACAGCGAGACGACGACGCCGCTGAAGCCGTTCTTGCGAACGTAGTCACTCAGGCTGGTGGTCAGGGCCCGGTAGACCTCCTCGGTCGGGTCGAGGAGAGGCGTGACCTGACTGGGCTCGATCTGGGCATCCCCCAAAGGGACGTCCACGACGAAGAAGTCCTCTTCGAACTGCGGCGAGCGGTGAACGACCTTGCCATCTGCGGCGATGACAACCGAGGCTCCGTCGAAGACGAGCTCGTCCTGGCCGCCCACGAGATTGAGGTACACAACCGGGGCCTCGGCCGTCCGGGCCCGCTCGGCGAGCATCTGCTCTCGTTCGGCAGCCTTTCCCCGATGGAACGGCGAGGCGTTGATGTTGAGGAGGATCTGCGCGCCCCGGGCGGCCTGGAGGCTGGGTGGGCCGTCGACACGCCAAATGTCCTCGCAAACCGACACCCCGGCGAGGACGTCTGCCACCTCCCAGACCTGGCCAGGATCGATCCCGACCGAGAAGTACCGGTCCTCGTCGAAGACCCCGTAGTTGGGCAGCAGAACCTTGTGGTAGATCCCGACTATCTCCCCGTCACGCAGAAGGGCAGCGCCGTTGGCCACCTCTCGAGGCCGCGCATCGTCGGCGTCGGCCGACGCACCGTCGACGCGATCCACGAACCCGACGATCGTGGTGACGGACCGAGAGCGCCCGGCGAGACGATTGAGAGCATCGATGTTGGCCTGGACAAAGTCGGCGCGATGTACAAGATCCTCCGGGGGGTAGCCCGTTATGGCCAACTCCGGCAGCAAGAGAACATCGGCACCGGCTTCCTCTGCCTTCTCCATGGCGCCGGCGATTGCCCCCTCGTTTCCAGCGATGTCGCCAACGGTGAGATCCAGTTGGGCCCCGGCGACCCTGAGTGACATGCCCAAAGATTACGCCTCTGATGATCCTTGTAGCCTGCTGAGCAATGCCGCCGTCCGCATCGACGGGCTACATTCCTCAGCGGGCTCCTTTCCGTCATAGCCTGGGCACGTGACCGACACCGGACGAGGAGTCCCCGGATCTGACCTCGTCGAGCGAATCCGCGAGGCAGTTGAGAACACCGCCGACCCCGGTGGTGCGCTCTCCCGCATCGCACCTGTGATCGAAGCAGACCCGTCGATAGTCGATGACCCCGAGAAGCTGCAGCTGGCGGCGACCCTGGCAGGAGCTAGCCGCGCCCTCACATCGGCGATAGCCGCCAACCCCGAGTTGCTCGACGCCGGGACCTCGTTCGATTCCACAAGCATGAGGCTGAACGCCACTCTCGTGCACACCGGGGGCAAGGATCTGGCGGGGACCCTCGAGATGTCCCAAGCCACTTTCCGCTTCTCGGCGGTGATAGACGTCCTCGTCGCTGATGCGCTGGCGGCCTCCGTCGCCTCTCTCTCCGAACGGCACCCGGTCCTTACCCAGCTCCCGTTCGCAGTAGTCGGCATGGGCAAGTGGGGTGCCCAGGAGCTCAACTACCGCTCGGACATCGACCTCATGTTCGTCCATGACGTGGTTCCCGGGCACGAGGTGGAGACGCGCGCGGCAGCCCTGGCTCTGGCCAGCCGTCTCGTGGCCGAACTCTCCGCCCCGACCTTCGATGGACCCTCGCTGCTCGTGGACCTCGACCTCCGCCCGGAGGGATCGACCGGCCCCCTCACGAGAAGCCTCGGCAGCTATCGGTCGTACTACGCCCGATGGGCCGAGGCATGGGAGCTTCAGGCCTTGCTCAAGGCGCGCCCCGTCGCCGGAGACCCGGATCTAGGCGAGAGGTTCGAGGCTCTCGCTGCAGAGGTGGTCTGGGAAAGAGGCCTCGACGCCGACGCTCTCCGCAGTATTCGCCAGCTCAAGTCGCAGGCCGAAGACCAGGCCTCACCTCTGGACGTGAAGAGGTCACGCGGCGGGATACGCGACGTCGAGTTCTCGGTTCAGCTTCTCCAATTGGTCCACGGTCGTTTCGACGATGACCTCCGGGTGCGGGGGACTCTGGCTGCGATCGAGGCTCTGGGAGAGCACGGGTACGTGACGGCCGAAGAGTCGGCAGCGCTCACAGACGCCTACGTCTTCCTGCGCGACGTCGAGCACCGCCTCCAGCTGTGGGACATGGAGCAGACCCATGAGCTGCCCACCGCCGAGGTCGACCGAGCCCGCCTCGGCCGCAGCCTCGGATTCACCGGAGACCCGGCGGCGGCATTCGACAAGAGGCTCGAACTGGTGCGGAGGGAGGTGCGAAGCCTTCACGAGCGCCTCTACTTCCGGCCCATCCTCGACTCGCTGGCGGGTGTTCCGTCGGCCCGCCTCGAGCCGGCCGATGCCGAGCTTCGACTTGAGGTCCTGGGATTCGGGGACACGGTGGCGGCCAGGATCGCATTCGAAGAGCTGACCGCGGGTTTGAGTCGCCGTTCCCGGGTCATGCACCAGATCCTGCCCCTCACCCTCGACTGGCTCTCGCTGTCACCCGACCCCGATCTCGGACTCGCCCAGCTGAGGCTCTTGCTCGCCCATTCCCCGGACCACTCCGCCCTGGTCACCCTCCTCCAGAACAATCCGCTCGCCGGAGAGCGTCTGTGCCTGCTTCTCGGAACGGGACGGCTCCTGGGGGACTTGATCGATCGGATCCCTGAGTTCGTCCCGCGACTCGGAAACGATGAGTCGATCAATGACGTAAGGGACAGCGTCGGGGCCAAGGAGCGACTGATAGGACTGCTCGACAGCCGGCCTGACCCCGATGCCAAGACCGGCACGATCAGGAGGTTCACCCGGCGGCGCAAGCTCCGCATCGCGACCAGGGACGTCCTGGGCAGCGCTCCCACCGCCTCGACTCTCGAGGCGCTCTCCGATAGCGCCGACGCTGCCGCCGCCGGAGCCCTCCACGCCATAACCGAAGGTGCACCCACCGGATTCGGCATCATCGCCATGGGGAAGTGGGGAGGCAGGGAACTGTCCTACGGCTCAGACCTCGATGTCATGTATGTCTGCTCCGACGAGGTCGAGACCGAGCAGGCGCGGGAAACTGCTCTCAGCATGAGCCGCGTCCTGTCCGAGCCGAGCAAACACGGTGTGGCCTACGATCTCGACGCCGGCCTCCGTCCTGAGGGCAGGTCGGGGCCTCTGGCGAGGTCACTCCAGTCCTACCGCCGCTATTACGAGGAGTGGGCGGAGGCCTGGGAGCTCCTGGCGCTGGTCAAGGCGAGGAGCGTCGCCGGAGACGCTTCCGTTCTCGATGACTTCAGTCAGCTCCTCGAGCCGGTCTTGTGGCGGTCGCCCCTCCCGGAGCAGGTCGAGCGTGACATCCGGAGCATCAAGGCACGCGTTGAGGCCGAGCGCATCCCCACCGACGAGGATCCCGACTTCCACCTCAAGCTGGGCCCGGGCGGTATCAGCGATGTCGAGTTCCTGACCCAGTTGCTCCAACTGAGACACGGAGGGCTGGACACGAGTCTTCGAGTCCCCAGCACTCTCGATGCCTTGCAGCGCCTCCGTGAAGCCGAGATTCTCGGCGCATCGGAACACAGCTCGCTGCGCGACGCCTATCTATTCTGCACGAGAGTAAGGCTCAGACTTCATCTCCAACACGGCCGAGCCACCGACTCCCTGCCCACGAGCCCCGCCGCTCTCTCCAAGCTGGCCATCTCACTGGACTTCGACCGGACGGGCGAGTTGAGAGAGCAATACCGGAGGCATACGCGCAAGGCGCGAAGGACCTTCGAGTCCCTGTTCTACGAGTGAGGAGCCTGGGTTAACCTCTCTCGCCATGGCCAGCCCCCAGGAGGCGCTCGCTGGGCTGGTGGAGGAGGTCACACCCAGGGCAGTTGAGCTCCGTCACCTGCTCCATCGGCATCCCGAGCCGTCCAATGAAGAACACCAGACCACCGCCCTCATCGCATCGGCGCTCGCTGACAGCGGCATCCCCTACAACACGAGAAGACCGAAGACGGGCCTCTGGGTGGACGTGGGCGGGGAGCCCCGTGTCGGCTTCAGGGCAGATCTCGACGCGCTTCCCATCGACGAGCCCGCGGATGCCGCGCCCAGGTCCCAAATTCCCGGTTGGATGCACGCCTGTGGGCACGACGCTCACGCAGCCATCGCCTTCGGAGTGGCGGCCACGCTGTCGAAGATGGACCTGCCCGTCGGCATCCGAGTTCTCTTTCAGCCTGCTGAGGAGAACAACCCGGGAGGAGCCAGCGACTTCGTCGCCGAAGGCCTGGTCGATGGATTGAAGGGCCTCCTCGCCTTCCATGTGGACCCGACACTCGCCGCAGGCCAGGTCGGTAGGAAGGTCGGGCCGGTCACCGGCAGCGCCGACAGCCTCCAGGTGAAGCTCTCAGGTCCGGGAGGACACACCTCCCGTCCCCACAAGACAGTCGACCTCGTCGCCGCGGCTGCGCGAGTCATAAAGGAGCTGCCTGAGGCCATCCGACGCAACATCGACTCCCGGATACCGGTGGTGACGGTGTTCGGTTCCATTCACGGCGGAGAAGCACCCAACGTGATCCCCTCAGAGGTGGTACTCGCCGGGACCGTACGCACACTCGACAGGGCGGCGTGGGAGGTTCTGCCCGGGTTGGTGGACAAGGCTCTGGGATCGATTGCCGGCCTCTCGGGGGCCCACTACGAACTCGACTACCGGCAGGGGATACCGCCCGTGGTCAACGACCCCAATGTGGTCGAAGCGGCGTCGGCTGCAATCGAAGCCGAGCTGGGTGAGGAGTCGGTGGTGGAGGTGCAGATGTCAATGGGTGGTGAGGACTTCGCCAACTACCTCGACACGGTGCCCGGAGCGCTTCTCCGCCTTGGAACTCACACAGGCGGAGGCGACCTCCACTCGTCTTCATTCCGAATCAACGAGGCGTCGATCGGCGTCGGGATTCGGGCCGGTGTTGCAGGCCTCCTCGGCATGCTGGAGAAGCTCTAGCTGGGAGAGGTCTTCCGGCGTCCGCTCCCCTGCTGCCACTTCGGTTGCCGGGCGGTGAACGCACCCAGGCGGGGCTCAGCGCGCGACTGTTGGCGAATCAGCGGCCAAGCGCCGCAGCTATGGATCGCAGCTCGCCCATCAAGGTGTCGAACTCTGCCGGGAGCAGGGCCTGGCGGCCATCGACCAGCGCATCCTCCGGTGCCGGATGGACATCGATGAGGACACCGTCGGCTCCGGCGGCGACCGCCGCCCGGGCCAAGGGCGCCACCAGGTCCTTGCGCCCCGAGGCGTGCGATGGATCGGCCATGACCGGAAGGTGGGAGATCGTCTTGGCGACCGGGATCGCGGTCACGTCGAAAGTGTTCCTGGCCGTCCGGTCGAATCCGCGGACCCCCCTCTCGACGAGGATGATTGACGAGTTCCCCTCGCTGTGGATGTGCTCGGCGGCGTCGACCCACTCGTCGACCGTCGCCGCTCGACCCCTCTTGAGCTGCACGGGCTTCGGTTGGCGGCCAACCTCGCGCAGCAGGGCCTGATTCGACATGTTTCGAGTGCCGATCCTCAGCATGTCGGCATACGAAGCAACCAACTCGACATCCCTCGGATCGAGTACTTCGGCGACAAACGGGAGGCCTGTGGACGAACGGGCCTCAGCAAGCATCTCGAGACCGGCTTTGCCCAGCCCGGCGAACGTGTAGGGGGAGGTGCGGGGCTTGAAGGCGTCGCCCCGGAGGATGTTGGCTCCCGATGCCTTGACCGCAAGGGCCGTGGTCATGAGCTGGTCGCGGCTCTCAACCGCGCAGGGGCCGGCGACAACTACCAGGGAGCCGTCGCCGATGCGCATTGCTCCCATCTCGATGACGGTGTCGGTCGGGTTGAACGCTCGACCCACCCGACGCCCGCCGCGCACGACGGGGACGACACGCTCCACTCCCGGGAAGGCATCCCAGGGAGCCTCGTCCTGGAGACGCGTGTCGGTGCTGCCGTTGACAACCACACGGCCGCCCTCGGTGGCGGTGTGGACGTCAGCGCCGAGCGCTCTCAGCTTGTCTACTACGCGAGCGACCTCGTCGTCGGTCGCGTCTTGGTGCATGACGATGATCATGGGGAAACCTGGGAGGCGACAACGGTAGCCGGGTTTCGACAGATGACGGTCGAAAGGCTTCCGTTAGCATCGGCGGCATGGCCGTTGAGGAAAGCGAAGCCAAACAAGTCCCCTACGAGTCCCATATCGGAGAGTCACGCCAGTACTGGCGAGACATCATCCTGGGGGTCAACGACGGGCTGGTGTCCATGATCTTGCTCGTGGCTGGTGTCGTGGGCGGCGGCCTGGCAACGGGGGAGGTGCTGCTCACCGCTATCGCCGGGGCCCTGGCCGGCGCGATATCCATGGCCGCCGGTGAGTACCTGGCCACCAAGTCCCAGGACGAGGTGCTCGAAGCGGAGCTAACTCTCGAGAAGATCCACCTTCGCCATCACCGCCAGATGGAGTTGGACCAGCTGGGTGGATTCTTCCGGGACATGGGCGTGGCAGAAGAGGATGTGCCAACTCTGGTTGCTGCCTTCGACAAGTCGGATGAGGCACTGCTGAACGCGATGAAGGCGCTCGAGTTCGGGTTCGTCGAGTCAGAGCGCCGCTCACCCTTTCTCGCCATGGCCTTCTCGGGACTCCTCTTCATGGCGGGATCCCTTCCCTCTGTGGTCCCGTTCGCGCTTGTTAGCAGTCCCACGACCGGGCTCGCTTGGGCAAGCGCCCTGGCGCTCAGCGGCCTTTTCGCAGTGGGCGTGGTCAAAGCCCGAGTGGCCAGGACCAACTGGCTGAAGTCCGGTCTCGAAAACGTGGCCATCGCCGGTTTCGGCGGAGTAGCCGCCTGGGTAATCGGCAAAGCAATAGGAACCACTCTCGTCTAGCAGCCCGGTGCGGATTCCGGGGAGGTCCCAGGGGCCCGGGGAACACCTGGCGCCATGGCGTCAGGGAGGGAAGAGTCGGGCTGGATCGAGGCGGAGTCGACAGTACTCGGTTTCGCTTGCAATTGTTAGCAGCTTGCTATAAGCTAGCAGTAAGTGAACGAGAGCAAGCAAACCGACTTGGGCAAGTTCATCCGCCAGCAGCGGGAACGAGCCAACCTCTCCCTTCGTCGGCTAGCCGACAAGGCGGGGATCTCCAATCCCTACCTGAGCCAGATCGAACGAGGGATCAGGAAGCCGTCGGCCGAAATCCTCAAGAGCTTGTCCCGAGCCCTCGAGATTTCGTCGAACTCGCTCTACAAGAAGGCCGGCCTGATCGACGAGGACCTCGCCCCGGCCTCGGTCTTCGAAGCAATCGAGTCGGACGGGCGCCTGGACGGCGATCAGAAGCGAGTGCTGCTCGACATGTACAGAACCCTGGTCCGCTCCGGCGGATCTGTGACGAAAGACGAACAGGAGTAGGACAGATGGAAGCCAAGAGCGTCCTCTATGCCGCCGTTGGTGCTCCCCTCGTGGCCGCCCGCAAGGTCGGCGACCAGGTGGAGTCCCTCAAAGGCAAGTTCAGCAAGGAAAAGGCCAGCTACACCAAGGCCGCCGAGAAGGCGATCACCGATTGGGCTGTCGAAGGTGAGAAGGTGGTGAACCGGTTCAGCGAGGGCAAGGTCGTTGAGGAGATCACCTCCAAGGTAGACCTGGACCAGGCAAAGACCCAGGTTGGGAAGTTGCGCGACCAGCTCGAAGACATGCTCTCGACCTGGCGTCGTTCCTTCCGCCCCGAAAAGGACGCGGAGGAGAAGGCAAAGCCCGCCCCTGCCAAGAAGCCGACCGCCAAGAAGCCAGCCGCCAAGTCTTCTGCGACCACGGCGACCAAGTCGTCGACGGCCGCGAAGAAGAGCCCAGCGAAGAGCTCAACGGCCACCAAGGCCAAGAGCACTTCCTGAGCTCGACTCCTCCTCACACTGGAAAGGGGCCCTCCGGGGCCCCTTTCCTCATTGAATCGAAGGTTCGAGGCCCTTGGCCGACTCGATCCAACCTTCGACCATCGATTCGGTCGGAAGGCGGCTCACCACTTTGTGGGCACCATTCATGCCGATGATCTTCGCAACCAGCGCCGTCGGGTTGCGACGGCGAAGATCCCGGAGCGTGTCCACGCCCGCGGACACCAGCAACTCTGCATACTCCGCCCCGACACCGCGAACCCGAAGCAGGTCGGCGTGATGCACCCACAGCTGGAGGTCCTTGGGCTGCACCCCGGTCGCCTTTGACAGCTCGGTGCGGCCTCGCCTCGTGGAGGCCGCCGCTATCAGCCCTTTGCCAGTCCTGATGCCGGACTTACGCAGCTTGGTGGCATCCTTGTGGCCAACGCCGGCAACGTCACTGACTCGCGCCATCGTCCCTTCTCGCTCAATCCTCTACGACCGGAGGCCCGACTCTATACGAAGCCGCCGTGGCTGCAATCAGTGGCGTGGGCGTAGGTCGTTCAGATCGCTCTCGGTGTCGACGTCACGCGGCGGCGCATCAGGGAACCAAACCTCATTGACCCATTGCGGGTGCGCCTGCCACAGCCTCTGAGCTCCTTCGTCTCCCTCCAGGGACATCAGCCTGGGCCAAAGCTGGCGGCCGACGACGACCGGCGTTCCCCAGCTGTACCTGTACTTGGGAATGGATACCAGGCGTCCCGAACGGGAGTGAGACTCGAGCAGCTTCGCCACCACCTCGTCGGAGGCCTCGGGTTGGTCCCCGGTGACGATTAGGACCTGGTCGCACCTGGAGAGCCTCGTCACGGCGTCGAGACCCACCCTCAGCGAGGAGGCGATACCCTCTTCCCACTCCGGGTTCTCCACCACATAGGCATCGCCCAGGTCGGTCTCTTCGAGTATGCGCTCGTAGTCGTGGCCGAGCACCACCCAAGTCTCGTCAACGGGAAACCCCCGCACCGTGGCGACGACGTGTCCCAGAAGATTGGTGTCCCCCCAGGGCTCGAGCTGCTTGGTGCGGCCCAAGCGGCGAGAACCACCAGCGGCAAGGACGATGGCGGCGGTGGACATGGGCGCGCAGGGTAGTTGTGCTCGGGTCCCTGGACCGAGGGCTATCGCACCACTGTGAATCGAGTCATCGCGCCGATTCCGCTCGAGTCGAGGGCCGAAGCAACGTCGATCTGGTGGACCGATCCACCGTTGGCCACGGTGGCATCCATGACCGCTGCGACGATGTCGTCGACCTCGAACATCTCCCGGCCACAGACAGGGCACGAACCGTCGTTTCGATCCAGGTGGGCGCAGTTGTTGCACATCACTCCGGTCCGGCTGAACCGGCCGGCGACTACCAGCGTGTCGATGGCTTGAGCGTTCGCAGCTTCAAGGGTCTCCGTGAGGCCCACTACTGCGTTTCCTCCACTCCATGCGATGTCGCAGACACGGCCGGCAAGCGCAGACTGGCGCTGTCTTCTGATGTCCGCATCCTCATCCGAGATGACAGCGCGCAGACGGACCGACGGAAGGTCGTGAGGACTCGCCACGAAGCTGGCACGGGGCAGACGCGCAAGATAGGGATGCAGAGTCCGAGCAATCTCATCCACTGTCTCCTCATGGGCGCCGATGGCGAGGTAGTCGAAAGGCTGGCGCTGATGCTCGGCGAGAAGCCGCAAGCCTGCCTCCCGCCAGAGCCTGGCCGTCGCCTCGTCGGCATGGGCGCGCACGCCGTGCTCCTCGTATCCGCCAAACCCTCCGTAGTTGGACTTGCCGATGTCGGCATCCATTCGCTCCCCGAGCTCCTCCACCAGTCCGCCAAACCCGACGTAGGTCCGGGCCAGCGCCCGGTCCGCCACCAGGATCGCGCTTCGCAACGGGCGCGGTGCCGCCCGCAGAGGGCGCATGTAGGGTCGCGGTCCGAGGGTTGACACGCTCGATGTGGGAAACGCCAATGGCTCCAGGACGAACAAGTCGTCCAACTCCGAGGCGAAGATTGCGTAGGAGGGGGCAAGCTCAGCCTCCAGCCGATCTGAGAGATCGTGGATGCGGTCGCTGTCGGCCCGCACGCTTTTCTGCACATCCCTGCCCAGCAACTCGGAGCGCTCCCGAATCGGCTTCATTAGGTCGGTTAGCAGCGCGCCAAACCCTCCAGGTGCAGGACGATCTGCGTAGACGGAGATCAAGGAGCCGGATGGACTGCGAAGGCCGGCGATGGGATCGACTTTCACCCCACCGAACCTACTCCTGCAGGGCGGCTAGCGGTCGGGGTCACAGTCCCCTGGACAACTCGACGGCTAGCTCCTCCAGGACCCACCCCAAGTAGTCGAGCACCTGACGTCGATCATCTGGAAGACGGCCGTGATCTTCCTCGACGTCGAGGCCGAACCTGGCGGCCAGGCCCAGCCGCGCCTCGTTGATGACGCGAAGGAAAGCTTCCGCTTCCTCGATGGACAACATGGCGTCATCGGACGCGTCTACCACCTTGGCGAACACTGCCCGATCCGCCTTTCGAGACATGTCGAGCTCGCTGCCCATCAGGAGCCACCACTCGTCATTGGCCTCCGGGTCATCGAGATAGACCGGGACGTTGAGACGGGTAGCCGCGGGATCCTTCCCCACTTCACCAACACCGGCGAGAAACGGGATGATGTCAGCAAGAAAGAGACGCTCCTCAGGGGTCAATGACACTTCGATTCCTTGTTCGGTGGACGCGAAGTGGCTCACTGCTCGAGGGTGGCCCAGAGCCCATGGCTGTGGAGCTTGTAGCAGTCCACCTCCGCCTTCTCCCGGGGCCCGTCGGAAACGATGGCTCGTCCATCGTGGTGAACCTGGAGCATCAACTTGGTTGCCTTGGGCTCGTCGTATCCGAATAGCTTCCTGAAGACGTACACGACATAGGTCATGGTGTTGACCGGGTCGTTCCAGACAACCACCTGCCAGGGCTTGTCGATGTCGATGTCGTCCTCGGTGCCCGGAACGATGACCGGAGTCGGTGTCGGCGTCATCCCTGCTGAGGGTAGGACTCGGTGCGACTCGACCTCGCACCGCGATGATGCATCCCGCTGCCGTGGAAGGCGACGTCCTTCAGGCCAAGCGACAGCAGGTAGAAGCCGGCACAGAACACGGAGATGGCAACTGCTCCGGCGATCAAGACGTTCCACGAGAAGTCACCGTGGAGCTCTGAGAACCCGATGGCGATGAACATCATCGCACCCCAGTTGGTCAGATCGTCGCTATAGGCAAGCCACGAAGCGAACCCATGAGCCACGACGGCTCCGACAACGGAAGTCACCATGGTCACTGCAGCCAATGGGATGAGGTGGGGCAGGAGATGACGGGAGCCGAGATACCACCCGTGGGCTCCTGAAACACGAGCCGCATCCATGAATGGGCGCTCCATTGTGGCCAGGGCATGGGAACGGAGGACGATCGCGGCAGTGCTCGCTCCGGCCAGGACACCGAACATCGTCCCGAACATGATTGGTGACAGTTCACCGAACCCCCCGGCCCCGAAGATGATCATTGCGAGCGGGGCAGGGAGCAAGAGAACCACGTCGGATAATCTTGAGAGAACCCGATCGGTCCGTCCCCGGAACACGGCTGAGGCCGCCGACATGAGCGTTCCCACGAATGCCGACACGACGGCGGCGGAGAGGCCCACGAGGAAGGTGGGCCAGGCGCCGGCGAGGAGCATCGAGAAGACATCCCGGCCGAAGGGGTCGGTGCCGAGCCAGTGCTCGGCGGACGGTGGAGCCGGCTGTTGGCGCACCTCAACCACGTCGCCAACCTTGGCAAGGGCATTGACTTGGAAGACTGCACGACTCTTGGATATCTCGGTTGTCGGATCCATTACCTCTTCGACGACGACCTTCTCGACGCTCGGCGCGTCGAAACCTGTCACCGGGTCGTAGATCGAGACCTTCTCGGCCCAGAGTGTGTTCATCAGCAACGGATGGATCAGCACCATCGACGCAAACACCAAGATGATCAGGGCGCCGACCACGGCGAGCTTGTTCTCCCAAAACACCGTGACCGCGCGCTTGCGGTGGACGACGTGGCCTTGTTCGTCAGTGACCATCGACAACCTCCGCGAAGCGGATTCTGGGATCAAGGGCGGCATGGAGGACATCGAGTAAGACCCGCAGGATCAGCGTGATGAGACCGACGACGAACAGGCTTCCGACGATCACGGGCGTGTCTTGAATCGCCACGGCATCGAAGATGAGCGTGCCCAAGCCAACTCCGTCGAACACGGCCTCGAGAATCGCCAGACCGGTGAGGAAGTAGGGGATCGAGACCGTGAACCGGCTGAGGATGGGGAGAAGCGCCGCCCGAGCAGCATGATGGTCCCGAACCCTCTTCTCGGTAAGGCCTTTGGCCCTGGCCACGTGGACGTAGTCCTCGTGGACGCTGTCATCCATCGCGGCCTTGGTGACGACCACTACCTCCCCATAGGTGAGGATGACGACACCGATGATCAGCAGGCCGAGACCGGCGGCTTGATTGAGTACGGCTCCGTCCACTCCCATGAAGGACCACAACAAGAGCGGCAGGCCGACCATGAGCAACAGCAGCGCCAGGACAGGCATGGCCTTGTGACGGACACGCCGATAGGCCCAGGCGGCCAGGAAGACTAGAACCGCCGAAACCGCCGCTATGACCATCATCCGCGAGATCAGCTCGATGGGGCTGAACTCTGAGAACAGGTGAAGTGTCGTATCGAAGTCGCGGCGACGGTGATCCTGCTCGGCCAGGGTCTCAGCAGTGAGGTTCTCGATTATTAGGGCAATGGCGGGAGGGAAGGCAGTCAGCATCGAGATCGCAACGAGAGTGGACAAACCAGACAGGAACCGGCTGTTCGTGTAGGCGGACATCCTTCCCACCCATGCGCCGAGGAGGAAGGCTGCCCCAGCCCCGATGATCAACACCAGGATCGTCGACGGGAGCGATTCCCTGATCAGATCCCACACTGGCGGCCCGGAGAACGAGTTGCCGAGGTTGAAGGTGAAGAGATTCCTCAGCCAGTCGAAATACTGCTCCCACCACGGTCCGTCGATGCCAAGTTGCTCCTGGAGGGCGGCCCTGACATCACCTGTGATGATGAACTGCGACGTCCAGTCGCCGGGAATCACGTAGCTGATGAGGGCGAAGAGGACCGTGACGAATAGGAAGAGGGTGAACACTCCTGACGCCACCCGCCGGAGGATGTATCTGGGCACGCGCTACCCCTCAGGTCCGTCTAGGCCACGTGCCGGTTGCGACATGCTTTTGTTGTATAGCCACTTCTCGACGTTTGCGCGACCACCGACTCCAGAGACCAGTCGGCCACCGCAACCCATCTCAAACCACTGGTGGACAGTCACAAGGGCAATGACGGAGCTCATGGGCAGATGAACTCCAACGCTCTACCCGCGGTCGGCTAGCCGGAGCCGGCAAGACTCGAGGGCGGCCGGTAGACCCGGATCGGAGTAGGGGATGGCCTCCTCTCGGTAAGGGGCGCCGATGCCGGAGAATTCGGGCACGGGGTCGGGGAAGCCTCCGACGCCGTGGTCCCTGACACATCCACTGAATTGCGCCAGGCTCTCCATGAGAGCCACCCGGAGCACCGGCTCGGTCGCCAAGGAGAGCGCGCCTTGGGCCAGGTGCCAGGCGCAGGCCGACATCGCGCCGACCTGAGCCGGGTCGGAAAGATCGGTATCCGGTATCACCAGCTCGAGGCGCGGCCTCCCGGTGGCATCAAACGGGACGGAGCCCACCGTGACCCCATGCTCTTCCATGCAGCTCCTGTAGGCGGCGGCGGCTTCGACCGCATCGAGGGTGGTCGCCGGCGCTTCCAGCGACGTGGTCGGGGACACTGGGGAGGTCGGGGAAGACGTGACCGCCGTGGCACAGCTCGCGGTGGCGAACGCAAGACTGGCTGCCCAGACGGTCGTCCTGAAGGTCAACTCAGATCGTCGGCGAGGATCATGGCGATGTCCCTCACCGGCACGTCATCACGCCCGAGCTCCTTGACACCGTCGTCGAGCATGACGAAACAGAACGGACAAGCAACCGCGATCTCGTCAGCACCGGTCATCAATGCCTCCTCGGCACGCTCATGGTTGACTTTCTTTCCCGTCTTCTCCTCCATGAAGAAACGTCCACCCCCGGCGCCGCAGCAGAGGGCCCGGGTCCCGTTCCGCTCCATCTCCACGATTTCGGACCCCCCCGACCCGGCCACCTCGCGCGGCGCGACATATACGTCGTTGTGGCGACCCAAGTAGCAAGGGTCATGGAAGGCGATCTTCTTCGTCTCTCCGTTTGGCTTGGTAGGTGGATCGAGACGCCGCTGACGAAGCAGCTCGGCCAGGAGTTGGCTGTGGTGGACCACCTCATAGTCACCTCCGAACTGCGGGTACTCGTTGGACAGAGTGTTGAAGCAGTGCGCGCACTGCGTGATGATCCGACTGACACCGACTTCTGCGAACGTTGCGATGTTCTGCAGGGCCATCTGCTGGAAGACGAACTCGTTCCCCGTTCGACGCGCCGGGTCCCCGGTGCACAGCTCTCGCTGTCCGAGAATGGCGAAGTCGATACCTGCCTTGTCGAGCAACCTTGCCAGAGAGACGGAGACCGCTCTGTTGCGATCGTCGAACGACCCAGCACACCCCACGAACCAGAGGTAGTCGGCGGTCGTCTTCCCGTTCTGGCCGAAGACGGGCACCTCGAAGTCCAGCTCCGAGGTCCAGTCTGCTCGTGACTGCTGGCTCATCCCCCACGGATTGGACTGGTTCTCCATCGCCACGAACGCCTTGCCCAACTCGGTCGGGAACCTCGACTCCATGAGAGTCAGATAGCGCCGCATGTCGAGGATCCGGTCCACGATCTCGATGTCCACGGGGCATATCTCGTCACAGGCCCTGCAGGTGGTACAGGCGAAGACCTCATCTGGGTGGACCCGATCGAACAGAGACCCTGCGCCTTCGAGAGTGCCGTTGGTGGAAACCGGAGCGGCCACGCCCACGAGCGACGCCGCCACCTCGCCCGACTTCAGAACCATCTCCCTCGGATCGAGAGGCTTGCCGGTGATGTTGGCCGGGCACACCGACGTGCACCGGCCGCACACGGTGCAGGCGTCTGTGTCGAAGATCTGCTTCCAGGTGAGGTCGGCGGCCACCGATGCCCCGATCGTCTCTATGCCTGCTGCCTCCATGAGGTTCGGCATCTCCCGCATGGCCCCCTTGGGGCGGGGGCGCGAAGAGAGGAAGAGGTTGGTCGGCGAGGTGAACATGTGGCGGAGCTTCGACATGGGTAGGACCACGAGCAGTGCGAGAAAGGTCGCCACGTGCGACACCCAGAGAACCCGATGCCACCTCCCAGCAGCATCTCCTTCGAAGACCACCGACAGCGGATAGCCAACAAAAGACCAGACCTCGAAGGCCGGCCGACCATCGAGAGCGATGCGAGCCGCTTCGGTGGCGAGTCCGGTGACCCCGATCGCGGCCAGGGTCAAGAGGACGAGACCGTCCTCGGGCTTGGTCTTGGATCGGAGACGGGGGCTGGGGAACACGTAGCGGCCCAGAAATGCGAGACCGAGTCCGCCCAAGAACGCGAGAGCGGCGAGATCGAGGATCGCCGAATAGGCCTGGTAGAAGTTGCCGTGCAGAAACTTCATGCCGCCGGGCAAGAGGTGATCGATTTCGAGGGTGACCGTCCCGAGAAAGAGGATGAGAAAGCCGTAGTAGATGAGGGAGTGCATCACCCCGGCGCGCGGATCGCGCATGAGCGTGCGCATCGTCAGACCCTCGCCGAGTCGAGCGACGCGTTCCGCCCACTGTCCCCGACGTGACTCTGCCGCCCCCTGAGCCCAACTCGCCGCGCGCAGGGCGAACAGGTGGAGCATCAGCCAGATGAACGAGGCGAGGGCCGCATAGAAGACCACGACGAGCGGGGCGGGGATGTTCCCGAACACGTCCCGACCCACCTCGAAGTGCGGGTGGTCCGGAAGGGTTCCGAGAATCCCGAGTGCCAGCGTGCCCAGAGCCAGGAGCACGCCCAGAGCCTCGAGGACCCGAGAGACGCCCGGCACCCGCCTTCCCGTCTCCGGCTCGCGCGTGTCCACCATGGCCAGGGAGTGTAGGTAGGCAAGTCCGCCTCCTCCGGGTGCCGGTGTCAGATGCGAGACGATCCGGCTCCACCAAGAGGTCGTCTGGGATCACCAGATGCTCGAGGGTCTTGGCGCATACAAGAAACTTCGTATCGATCCGAGGTTTCTCCGGAAGAAGTCGAATCGGCGAAGCACGCGAGGAAAATCTTCGAATACAGGGTTGACACACGTTTATCGATATGGCATACTTACATTCGAGAGTTATCGAATCTACAGACGAGAGAGCACAATGGTCGAACTAATAGCACCAGAGACAAGGGTCAGAGACCTGACCACGGCGCCCCGTCAGATCCCCATAGAGGTCGAGGGCACTCCCGCCTTTGAGTCGCTGCTGACCATGTGGGTCACCTTCAACCCCAAGGAGAAGGCCACCAGCTTCGACCTCGGAGCCTCATGGACCAAGAAGGTGATGGAACTCACCCCCGACGACCTCGCCGAGGAGATCAAATTCCTGGGCGGGCCCTACTGCTACACGTGGCTCGCCGTAGCCGGTCTGGTGGCGACAGCCCCGCATCCCCACGACCCGGACAGCGTCTTCAAATGGTTGGAAGGCCTCGACCCCAAGCGGGTGCTTCGCTGGCTCATCGGATACATAAGCGATCACGGAGACGCATCACTGATCGAGCAGGCGGCCGGCGGAGACCTCTCGGTCCTGCCGCAGCTTCTCCCGAAGGAGAAGGAGATTGAGTTCACCGATCACCTGGAGTCACTTTTCGACCTGGCCGACGAAGAGCTGCCATCACGGATCGCAAGAGCCGTGCAGCGATTCAGGACCGAGGTCTTCGCCGAGTTCGAGCCCGAGTTCGGCGGAGCGATCAACCGGGCGGCCGCAGCACGCAAGGCGGTAGCCACCAGAGACAGCGCAAAGTCTGTGATCGAAGACGTCACCAACGGATTGGACTATGACATCCCACTCGGCGTGACCCGAGTCGTCCTGGTCCCAACAGTCGTACTGAGACCGCTCTCGCTGATCGACCAGCATCGAGAGACGCTCCTCGTCTGCTACGCAGTGGCCGACGAGTTCGTCGACAGCGACCCCGAGGCGCCGCCCTCTTGGTTGGTCAGGACCTACAAGGCCCTGAGTGACGAGCGTCGGCTGCGCGTCCTCCGACGGCTTTCCGAAGGGGAGACGACCCTCGATGAGATCACCGAGATGCTCGGGCTCTCCAAGTCGACCGTCCACCACCACATGAGCATTCTGAGAGCTGCCGGCTTGGTAACCGTCCACATGTCGCAGACCGACAAGGGCGCAAAGTGCACCACATACGACCTCAGGGAGCACTCACTTGCTGACGCGACAGCTTTCCTCGACTCATACATCCAAATACCAGCGAACGGAGCCGCAAATGCTTAACGATCTAGTAACCCAGTCGATCCCAATCCAGAACGCGTTCCTCTACGGGCAGGCCCCCAAGGTGTCCGCCAGGAGCATCCGTCGGGAGACAACTCCGGCTGAAGGCGACACGGATGCCGCAGGGCCGATTCGGGGCGTCTTCGGACATCGCCTCATCGCCATCGGCGAGAAGCTTGTCGGCCACGCCCATCCCGAGCCGCACTTCGAACACGCCGCCTGACCTTCCTCCCAGCGGGCAACACCCTCCATGCCCGCACGAGACACGTCGACCTCGGGGCCCCAGACCCACCCAGGGCCCCCGGGGCCGGCGTCTTTCTGTATCGAAGTGCAGGTCGATGGTGCGATTTCCCCTCAGCAGGTCGCGCTCGGGAAGAGTGGAGCTCAACCCGGAACCAGGCAGGGCCTCAACCTTGGCCTGTGTCCAGGCTGAACTCGGCCGTGGTCAGCCGCCGAGGGCAGCCCGAGCGAAGAACCATGCGTTGGCGGGACGTTCCGCCAGACGCCGAGTGAGATACGGGTACCACTGCGAGCCGAAGGGCAAGTAGACCCGGAGCGGGTAGCCGCTCGAAACCAGCTCTGTCTGTAGGTCGCGCCGCACTCCGTAGAGCATCTGAAACTCGAAAGGCTCTTCTCTCGTCCCCGCCAGGTCGATGGTCCGGTCGACCAGTGCCTGATCGTGCGTCGCCACTGCCGGCGTCGTCTCAGAGGCAGCCATCAGGGTCTCCAGCTGGCGGCCAAAAGCGGCATCGACATCATCCTTCGCGGTCAGCGCCACGTCCTCGCCCTCCAGGTAGGCCCCCTTGCAGAGACGAATGTGCCCCCCAAGCGGGATGAGCCGGGAAAGGTCTACCGGAGTGCGTCGCAGGTATGACTGGAGGGCAACACCGAGATTGCCGTGCTCGGATTGGGCCCGCTCGTAGAGACGCACGGTGGCCTCGGTGTAGCGGGAGTCTTCCATGTCCATCGTGACGGTGGTGCCTATCCCACTGGCTCTGGCGGCGAGTCGGGAGATCAACTCGTGGGCCAGGTCCTCGTCGAGCGCCAGACCGAGTTGGGTCGGCTTGACCGAGATGTTGGAGTCGAGGCCCCTGGCTTCGATTTCTGCCAGGCACTCGAGGTACTCCTCCCCCGCCGCCCGAGCAGAAACCGCGTCGTACACCTCCTCCCCCAGCAGATCGAGCGAGACCGAGAATCCCTCCCCGTTCAGGACCTGGGCGACCTCTACGGCTTCGGCAAGGGTCTCGCCGGCTACGAACCTCGCCGCAACCGCGCGCCCGGGTTTCGTGCGGGTAACGAGCCTCTCGACAGGTGTCGAATTTGTCACGGCGACGGTCAGCTTCGAGAAAATGCTCAGCTGCCGCCCCCCAACTGCCGGGCACGGATTGCCGCCGCCCTCACCGCGTCCTCGACGAGCGCTCGAAATCCTCTCTCCTCCAGGACGTGTACCGCCGCCGCAGTTGTACCCCCGGGTGACGTGACGTCGTATCGGAGTTGGGCCGGTGTCTTGGAGGTGTCTGTCAGCAGGTGGCCCGCGCCGCGGATGGTCTCGTTGACGAAGTTCTCGGCTACGTCCCGAGGAAGACCCTCTCGCATGGCAGCCTCGGTGAGTGCCTCTGCCAGTAGAAAGACATATGCCGGGCCGGTGCCGGAAACGGCCGTCACGGCATCGAGTAGGGACTCTTCCATCACCCGCACCGATCCGACGGCTCCCAGAAGTTCACGAGCCGTCTCCAGATGGGCCGGGCCGGCATGACGACCGGGGCTCATCGCGGTCACGCCTTGTCTGACGAGGGCGGGTGTGTTGGGCATGGCTCGAATCACCGGCACCGGGCCCAGTTGCGCCTCGTAGGTCTCGGTGGTCATCCCTGCGGCAAGCGAAACCACTGTCTGACCCTCCTCGATGTGGCCAGCGAGCTTCTTGAGCAACTCCTCCACATCCCGGGGCTTGACAGCCACGACCACCACTTCACGACCTCTGACAGCCTCGATTGGATCCATCGTGACGAAGCACCCGGTTTGGGCGGCCAGTTCGTCGACCCGATCCATTCGGCGCACGCACAGTGCCAGGGAGGCGGGCTCCCATCCGGCCGCAATCAGGCCAGCAGCCAGAGAACTCCCCATCGCTCCGACTCCAACGATCGCAACACTTGCGTTCATGGCTCAGATTCTACGAACCGAGAGGACTGTGCCTACCCGAGACGTGATCGGATCATCGAAATCACAGTCGCAACCGCCGCCGGGTTGTAGCCCTCTGGGATGATGAGGTCGGCGTGGCGCTTGGAGGGCTCGACAAACTCTATGTGCATTGGCCTCACCGTCTCCAGGTACTGCGCGATGACCGACTCGTGGCTTCGGCCTCGCTCCTCGATGTCCCGCTCGAGCCGGCGGGCGAGACGAAGATCGGCGTCGGTGTCCACGTAGATCTTCAGGTCGAGCATCGACCTGACATCAGGTTCGGCGAGCACGAGGATCCCCTCGACGACGACCACGGGCGCCGGCTCCACTCTCACCGTCTCCTCGGCCCGAAGATGGCTGGTGAAGTCGTACACCGGTATCTGTACGGGGCGACCGGTGCGAAGCGTCGCGAGGTTCTCGACCAAGAGTTCGGACTCGAGGGAGGCAGGATGGTCGTAATTGACCTGGGTCCGCTCCTCGTAGCTCATGTGCGGCATGTGCCGGTAGTAGGCGTCATGGGGAACAAAGGAGACGTTGCCCTTGAACCGACTGACGACTGCCTCGGCAATAGTCGTCTTGCCCGATCCTGAGCCTCCTGCGACACCGATGAAGAGAGGCGGGTCGGGATTCCACTGACCGGGGCTATCCATCCCCAGCGACGTTACCGACTACTTGTCGGAGACCTTGCTGCGAAGCCGCCGGATCTCGTCGTAGACACCATCGGTGAGCATCGTCGAAGCGGGAGCCGAGATGCCGTGGACATCGGCGCCCTGATCCGGCGCGCCTCCGTTCGCAGTCTCGACCATCACCCTGATCTCCTCCTCTAGAGGCTCTGGATCAGATGGCTCGGGAGACTCAACCGGGGTGTCGGCTGTGACGCCTGGCTCCACCCCTGTCGGCTCGGGATCGTCCGCCTGCACATGCTCCATCCAGGTCGGGTCGCCCGACTCGGGGGCGATGTCGTCAGCAAGGCGATCCAGCCAGTCGGACTCGTCCTCCCCGTTGGCCACCGCATGAGCGACTCCGAGACGATGGAGCGTGTGAAACACCCGGACGGCTTCGCCTCGCCCCAGCTTCGACTCGAGGTACGTGAAAGTCAAGGGCTGAACGAGTTGGACCAGGACCTTCCAATCGTCGGGGTTGATCTCGACAGAGTCGTCGATCTCGCTGACAAGACGCACACCGCTCGCCTCGAGCAGACCGGCGTCCAACACCTCCCTCTCCAAAGCCTTGAGGGCCTCCACATCGGCAACGACGTCCTCGACGTCCCACCCGTCCGCAGCCGGGCCATCTGCAGCGCCAACGGCGAACTTCCCCTCCTCGAGCAGAGAAAGTACGTACAAGACGTCTGCAACGCCGGCCAGGTCGCCGCCGGTGAAGCTTCCTCCGGCTCCGGTGAGTTCGGCGCCGGTGACCGTCCCGTCACGAAAGTGGATGCGACCTTCGCGCTCACCCTCGATGTCGAGGGAGCCGGTCTTCTTCGTCACCGCCATGATCTGAAGCAGATCATCGATGCTCCAGTCGCTCAGTTGGCCCGAAAGATGCATCTCTCCATCCAATAGGTCGATCTCCTGTGATGAGATATCGACAAACATCGACTGATGGTTGAGCGGACTTCAGGCTTTTTTGGCCTTTGCCTCCGCCTTCATGGCCCTCTTCTGCTCGCGGAGGGTGAATACGTCGTCGAACTTGGCCACGTCGGCGATGCTGGGCCAGTCGGCGGCCTTTTCCTCCCATCCATCGGGGCGAATGCCCATCCGCTTGGCGAGCAAGGCCACAAAGATCCTGGACTTGCCGACTCCGAAGCCGGGGAGGGCTTTCAGCCTATTGAGCAGTTCGGTGCCGTCCGCGGCGGATTCCCAGACGTTCTCAGCTCGTCCTTCGTAGTCGTCTACGAGGGTCTGACAGAGATCCTGGGTCCGCTTGGCCATCGATGCCGGATAGCGATGGATCGCAGGCGGCCCGCGAAACACCTCCTCCATCTCGTCGGGATCCCACGATGCGATGCGCGCCTCGTCGAGGTCCTCTCCGAGCCTTTCCTTCAACAGCTGAGGCCCGAAGAAAGCCCTCTCCATGGGGAACTGTTGATCGAGGAGCATCCCGATGAGCAAGGCGAGGCCGTCGCTGGCGAGAAGACGGTTTGCCTCATCGGACTCCGTGAAGTTCAGTACGTTCGGACGGTTCATGGGGCGAAGATACCCACCGGTACTGAATTGACCGGCAGAGAGAGACCAACATTGGCGGCCAATGAGTGACGTCTACATAGTCGATGCTTGCCGAACGCCCATGGGGAAGCTCGCAGGGCAACTGGCATATGTGCGTCCCGACGACCTCGCCGCGCATGCCGTTGCCAGCCTGATCTCCAGGAGTCCCGACCTCGACCCGGCTGCAGTGGAAGACGTCCATTGGGGTGCAGCCAATCAAGCAGGAGAGGACAATCGCAATGTCGGACGGATGGCCGGGCTGCTTGCCGGTCTCCCCGTGGAGGTGGCCGGGACCACCCACAACCGCCTTTGCGGGTCAGGGCTCCAGGCTGCCGTGTCAGCATCTCACGCTCTGAGCGCAGGTTGGGGCGACATCATGATCGCCGGAGGCTCGGAATCGATGAGCCGGGCTCCGTACGTGACGCTCAAAGCAGAGCAGGGCTTTTCCAGAGGCGCCCCGGAGTCGGCGGACACCGTTCTGGGATGGCGATTGGTCAACTCCAGAATGCAAGAGCTCTATCCGCCGATGGCGCTCGGCATGACCGCCGAGGTCGTGGCCGAGAAGCACGGCATAAGCCGAGAGGACCAGGACGCGTTTGCGTTGCGCAGCCACCAGCTGGCCCTCGCCGCGCTCGAGGGCGGAAGGTTCGGCGATGAGATCGAACCATTGGAGGCGCCCGAGGACGTGCGGCGACGAGCCTTCAGGGCAATCGAGTCCGATGAGGGGCCACGCCCTGACACGTCGCTCGAGAAGCTTGCCGCCCTTCCCCCGGTCTTCAAGAAGGGAGGAACTGTCACTGCCGGCAACTCCTCACCGATGAGCGACGGGGCTGCAGCGCTCCTCCTGGCGACCGAGAGAGGACTCCAAGACCATGGCCTGACTCCCATGGCCCGAATCGTGTCGTCGGGTGCAGCGGGGGTCCACCCCGACATCATGGGCATCGGGCCGGTGCCAGCGAGCGAAAAGGCCTTGACGCGGGCAAGTCTGACAGTCGACGACCTGGACCTGGTAGAGCTCAACGAGGCATTCGCCTCTCAGTCCGTCGCTTCGATGCGAGGACTCCACCTGGACGAGTCGAAGGTCAATGTCAACGGTGGAGCGATTGCCATCGGCCACCCTCTCGGTGCATCAGGCGCCCGGATCCTGGCAACACTGGTCCACGAGTTGGCTCGCCGCCGGGGCCGATACGGGCTGGCAACGATGTGCATCGGGGTAGGGCAGGGCATCAGCATGGTCGTCGAGCATGTCTGACCGGGCGGGAACGGGGCCGCTCGACGGAACGATCGTTGTCGAGTTCGGCAATCTGATCGCTGCTCCCTACGCGGGCATGCTGCTCGCCGATCTCGGTGCGCGGGTGATCAAGGTGGAACCACTCGGTGGCGACCTCGGGCGCCAGTTCGGACCATTCCAGAACGGCGAGTCGGCGTTCTTTCTGGCCGTGAATCGAGGAAAGGAGTCGCTGGCTGTCGACACCAAGGACTGGATCGCCAAGAGAGTCCTGGACAACCTGGTCAAGAAGGCGGACGTCGTGCTGAGCAACCTCCGCCCTGGGGCCATGGATCGCCTCGGTCTTGGACCTGCGAGGTGTCATGAGCTCAATCCCAGGCTGGTCTACGCGACGGTCTCGGCTTTCGCTTCGAAGGGGCCCTATGCCGAGCGGACCGGAGTCGATGTCGTCTTCCAAGGCGAGTCGGGGATGATCTCAATCACCGGTGAGCCCAAGGACGGGCCCCGCAAGACGGCGACAACCATCGGTGACTATGTGGCAGGCACCAACGTTGCTCTGGCGGTGGTGGCTGCCCTCGTGGAGAGGCCCCGTCACTGGCGTCGCATCGACGTCTCACTCCGAGACGGCCTGATGGCCGTCCAGTCGGGCTGGAATGCCCTGGCACTCGCCGGCCACTCCCAGCCGGAGCGCTCCGGCACCGCCAGCCCCTATCTGGCCCCAAACCAGGTGTTTTCCGCCGCCGATGGCCCGTTCACGCTGGCCATCGTCTCGGACCGGCACTTCCAGCTCCTCGCCGAGGCGTTGGAGCGCCCCGATCTGGTAGAGGACTTCCCCGACAACGAAGTGCGGATGGAGCGTCGCGACTCCCTGGCGCGAAAGCTCTCGAGGTTGTTCAAGGCCGAGTCTGCCGAGCACTGGATCGGGCTCTTCGAGAACGTCGGGATCCCGGCCGGCCGAGTCCTGACAATCCCAGAGGCCTTTGAAGATCCCCAGGCTCGTCAAAACGAGATGCTCGTCGAGTTTGATCATCCCGCCGCCGGGATCGTGCGGACGACAGGTTCTCCTATCCGGATCGACGACGCCCCGGCAAGGGCCGCCGGGCTCCCTCCAATGCTCGGCGAGCACACCCGCTCCATCCTTGCCGAGGCGGGCGTTGACCACTCGAGCATCGACAAGATGATCCAGGAGGGAAAGGCGGTAGTACCCGAGTGAACATCCACTGGGTGTCCGAGGTGAGTGACGATTGGCCCGAAATCCGAGCCGAGTTGGATCGGGCGTTCCAGATGAGCAGGCAAGCGGCTCGGGCCGAGGAGTCGTTCGTCTATGTGGTCCACCACGACGACCTCCTGGGAAGACGGGGCGTCGGCAACGCCATGATCGCCGCCGGCCTGCTGTCAGCGGCTCGAACAGCCGCCATCGAGGGCTCGGGGAAAGGATGGACGGCCAACGTCGTGGCCTACGACAACGAGGCCGATACCGATGAAGTCGAGGCCTGGGCCGAGCGCCTCGCCACCGCTTCGGCCGGCGTCACCGGCGAGCTGATCCGGATCGGATCATCGCACCTCGGGAAGGCGCTGCCGTGAACGGTTCGATCGTCGTCACTGGCGCGGCGCGTGGGATAGGTCGGGCAATCGTCGAACGGTTGAGTGCCAATCCGTCCTTCACAGTGATCGGCGTCGACATTGCCCCCGAGCTGGGCTCGTTCGAAGACATCACGCCGGTCCAGGTCGACCTGACCACCGAGGATGGGGTGAGAGCGGTTCTCGGCGCAGTTGAAGGGGCCGGCGTCCCCTTGCTGGGCCTGGTGAACAACGCCGGCATCACCCGGGACGCGCGCCTCGTCAACATGACCGACGAAGACTGGAGATCGGTGCTGGACGTGAACCTCGGCGCCGCGCAACGGCTGTCGAGCCGACTTGCGCCTCTGATGACCGACGGCGGGTCGATCGTGAACATAGCGTCCAGGGCCTACCTGGGCAACTTCGGTCAGTTCAACTACGCCATGTCCAAGGGGGGTGTCATCGGGCTGACGCGAGCGATGGCCCTCTCCCTTGCGCCGGGAGTGCGCGTCAACGCCATCGCGCCGGGTCTCATCGCAACCGACATGGCGATGGCGATCCCGGAGGATGTACTGGAGAAGATGGTGGCGGCGATCCCGTTGGAACGCATGGGATCACCGCACGAAATAGCCAACGTGGTCTGGTTCCTGCTGACCCCTTTGTCCTCCTACATCACCGGCCACGTGCTCGTGGTCGGTGGAGGCCGTTCCCTGTCCTGACTTCGATCGGGCTCGGATCGGTGGAAGCACAACCGCATGCCCGGGTGCCGGGCGAAACGCCGCTGCACATCATCGGGCCGCTAGTAATAGAGGCGGGAGAGGCGTTCGGCGACCATGGCAGGCTTCTCCTGGCCTTCGACCTCGGTGGTCATGGTCTGCTTCATATGGATGCCCCCCGGAACTTCCGAGACCTCATCGAGGGTGATGCGGAGCCTTATGCGCGAGCCCACCGGGACCGGCGCCGGGAAGCGGCATCGGTCCAATCCGTAGTTGACACCCATCAACGGGTTGCCCACGTCGAGTGGCACCTCCGTGGCCATCGCCACGCTCAGCGACAGGGTCAGGAAGCCGTGGGCGATCGTGCCGCCAAAGGGCGTCTGAGAAGCGAGTTCGGGATTGACATGGATGAACTGGTGATCATCGGTGGCCTCTGCAAAGGCATCGACACGCTCTTGGGTGATCTCATGCCAGTTGCTCACTCCCAGCTCCGTCCCGACCAGGCCCTGGAGTCTTTCGAGTACTTCGCTCATGGGCCAGATTGTGTCACGAGTTGAGCAGAGACGCAGAAACCATCTAGATTTCATCCCATGGCCGACGCAACCAAGCTCATGGTGTGGATCGATCAGGATCTCTGCACCGGAGACGGAATCTGTGAAGAGATCTCCCCCGACGTCTTCGTGGGGCGTGATGACGGACTTTGGGTAGTCAAAGAGGACGCCAAGCACTTCGGGAACTCCGTTGTGTTCGATGGCGAGCAGGCGCCCGACGGAGCTCGCGGCATGGCGCGCGTCCCCGACTCGCTGATCGAGGACGTCATCGAATCAGCCGAGGAGTGCCCGGGTGAGTGCATCATGATCGAGCCCTTCCAGGAGTCCGCCGTCCACAACGGCTGAGCCGGTCTTCCCCATCGACCACACGGCCGATGCGAGTCGGTCTCCCCGAGTCGTCGGCCGCCTTGCAAGGGCGCACAGAGAAGGCGCTCCCGTAGGCACATCGAGGCGGGGAACGTAGGGAGGGGAGCCCAGGGCCGGGAAGGACCGCAGTGATCGGTCAGGTGGCCACTACTACTCTCGCCATTCATGCAGGTTCTCGGCACGCGCGTCGACACGCGTTCGGACTCCTACCGGGAAAACCGGGCTGCCATGGAGGAGAAGCTCGCAGAGTTCGAGCAACTCCAGGCGCAAGCTCGTGAGGGGGGCGGCGACAAGTACGTCAAGCGTCACCGCGAGCGCGGCAAGCTCCTGGCTCGTGAGCGGATAGAGCTTCTGGTAGATCGGGACACACCGTTCCTCGAGCTATCGACCCTTGCCGCGTGGGGAACCGACAAGCCCCTCGGAGCCAACATCGTCACGGGGATCGGTGTGATCTCCGGAGTCGAGTGCGCCATCCTCGCCAACGACCCGACGAGTCAGGCCGGTGTCTTCAATCGCTACACGCTGGCCAAGTCCCTGCGGATCATGGACATCGCAATGGAGAACCGGCTGCCTCTGATAAACCTCGTCGAGTCGGGAGGGGCCGACCTCCCCGACCAGGCCGACGTCTTCCTCGTCGGCGGCAAGTGGTTCCGCAACCTCACCCGTCTCTCCAAGCAAGGGGTACCGACAGTCGCCATCGTCATGGGCAGCTCAACCGCCGGAGGCGCCTACTTCCCCGCCATGTGTGACTACGCCGTCATGGTGAAGGGACGAGCGCAAGTGTTTCTCGGCGGACCGCCTTTGGTGAAGATGGCCACAGGAGAGGAGTCCACCGACGAGGAGCTGGGCGGCGCCGAGATGCACTCGAAGATCTCAGGACTGTCCGACTACTTCGCCGAAGACGAGCGGGATGCGATCCGGATTGGCCGTGAGATCGTTGCCCACTTCAACTGGAGCAAGCAGGGCTACGGGCCGACCAAGCCCGCCGATGAGCCGGTCCACGATCCTGACGAGATGCTGGGGATAATCCCGGCCGACCTTCGGGTGCCCTTTGACATGAGGGAGATTCTGGGACGGGTGCTCGACGGCTCCCGACTCGAGGAGTACAAGGCGACCTACGGCACATCGATCCTCAACGGATGGGGCTCGCTTGGTGGTTTCCCCATCGGGGTGATCGCCAATCAACAGGGCGTGATCTTCTCGGAGGAGGCTCAGAAGTCCACAGAGTTCATCCAGCTGTGCAACCGGTACGACACTCCCATCGTCTTCATCCACAACACCACCGGGTACATGGTGGGCAAGGAGTACGAGCAGGCCGGGATCATCAAGGACGGGGCGAAGATGATCAACGCCGTGGCCAACTCCGAAGTGCCGCACATCTCTCTGATGGCCGGCGTCTCCTACGGCGCAGGCAACTACGGGATGTCGGGCCGCGCCTATGAGCCGCGCTTTGTCTTCGGGTATCCCAATCACAGGGTCTCAGTCATGGGCGCCCGACAGCTGGCCGGTGTCATGTCGATCGTCGCCCGCCAGTCCGCCACCTCCCGGGGCATCCCCTTCGACGAAGAGGCCGATGAGGAACGGACTGCAGCCCTGGTGGCGGAGATGGAACACGCCGAACAGGCCTACTACTCGACCGCCCGGGTTCGGGACGACGGCCTCATCGACCCCCGGGACACCAGAACCGTGCTCGGCATCGCTCTCTCCGCCATCCATTCGGCACCTGTGGAGGGAACAGACCGTTTCGGCGTCTTCCGGATGTGACGTGGCGATCTCGAAGGTCCTGGTGGCCAACCGAGGAGAGATCGCCCGACGCATCTTCCGCACATGCGCCGAAATGGGGATAGCGACGGTGGCCGTCCACTCCACGCCCGACACTGGAGAGCCGCACTCAAGCGAAGCGGATGAGTCAATCCTGCTCGAGGGTGCTGCTCCTACCGACACCTATCTGGACGCTGGGGCCGTCCTGGCAGCAGCCAAGGAGTGCGGGGCGGATGCCATACACCCTGGCTACGGCTTTCTCGCCGAGAACGCCGGGTTTGCCCGGGCCGTTGAGGAGGCGGGTCTCACGTGGATCGGCCCGTCGCCCCAGTCGATAGAGCTGATGGGGTCGAAGCTCGAGTCCAAGAGGATCATGGATGAGGCCGGTGTGCCGACCCTGGTCGCCATCCCTCTCGGCGGAGTCGAGGATGTGGAGGCGGCAGCGGCGGGGATGGGGTACCCGATCCTGGTCAAGGCATCCGCCGGCGGCGGCGGAAAGGGGATGCGTGTCGTTTCCGATCCGGAAGACCTGGCGGCCTCGATCGCGTCGTCCAAACGTGAGTCAGTCGCCGCCTTTGGCGACGACACACTCTTCCTCGAGAGATACCTTCCCGAGCCTCGCCACATCGAGATTCAGGTGTTTGGAGACAAGTCAGGAAACGTGGTCTCCCTCTACGAGCGCGAGTGCTCGATCCAACGAAGACACCAGAAGATCATCGAGGAATCCCCGTCGCCGGTGATCGACTCCGAGACCCGGAAGGCAATGGGGGAGGCGGCCATCGCCGCAGCGAAGGCCGTGGACTATGTGGGTGCCGGGACGGTCGAGTTCCTCTACCAAGAGGGGAGCTTCTTCTTCCTCGAGATGAACACCCGACTCCAGGTGGAGCACCCCGTCACCGAGATGGTGACGGGCCTCGACCTGGTCCGGCTTCAGATCGAGGTTGCCCAAGGCGGGAAGGTGCCTGAGCCACCACCGATGAATGGACACGCCATAGAGGCCCGGATCTACGCCGAGGACGCTGAAAACGACTTCCTACCGGTGACGGGTGCGATTCATGAGTTCGCCTTCGACGAGACGGAGGGGTTGCGGGTTGACTCAGGCGTTGAGGCCGGGTCCGAGGTGTCGGTCTACTACGACCCGATGCTGGCCAAGGTGATCGCATGGGCCCTGGACCGCAACCAGGCGGCGGCAAACCTCGCCGTCGCCCTCCGGGGAGCCCGGATCCACGGATCGACCACCAACCGTGCGCTCCTGGTGCGGATCCTCGAACATCCGGAGTTCCTCTCGGGACAGACCGACACCCACTTCCTGGAGCGTCACGACCCTGCCGAGTTGGGACGCTCTCTTGCGGACAGCGAGGGCGAACTGGTTGCAGCTGTGGCAGCGGCGTTGGCCGATTCGGCCCGAGACCGCGAACGCATGAGCGTTCTCACCACGGCGCCGCCTGGTTGGGGCAACATGTCCCGGCCTCTTCCGACCCGGTCCTACCAAGGTGCCCATGGCATTCACGAGGTCTCGTATGCACTTGGGCAGTTTGACGTGCCCGGGCTGGGAACAGCGGTCGTGAGGACGGCGACCTCCGAGCGCGTGACGCTCTCGATCGCAAGTGGAGACCGCCACCTGCGGGTCTCGAGACACGGAGACATGAGATACGTCGACTCCGACGACGGTCCAGCGGTCCTCACCGAAGTGCCAAGATTCCCTGTTCCACAAAGCGACGACGAGTCAGGCTCGCTGCACGCGCCGATGCCGGGCAGGATTCTGCGGATCGAAGCCGGCGACGGCGACAAAGTATTCGAGGGGCAGGTACTCATGGTGATGGAGGCCATGAAGATGGAGCACGCCATTCGCGCCCCTCACGATGGGATCCTCACCGACATCCGCTGCGAGGTGGGGGACCAGGTCGAGGCCGAGCACGTCCTCGCCGTGGTCGAATCCTCCTAGTGGGTCAATCCTCGGGGGTGAAAGCCCTCAGAATCTCCAAGACCTGGTCAATGTCATACGGGGTGTGGTCGGCGCTGACCTGAAAGCGAATCTCCTCGTCGCGCCTGGGCACGACCGGATAGTTGAGACCGGTGGCAAGGACACCATTGTCGAAGAGGTAGGACACCAATGCCGCGGTCCGATTTGTGTCTCGGACCATGAGGGGCACCACCGGGTGGGGCCCCGGAATCGTCTCGAAGCCGGCATCGACCATGCCAGACTCGAACCGGGATGTCATGTCCCGGAGATGAGCGAGCATCTCGCCGCCTTCCGGGGAGTCGACGATCGACACGGCCATCTCGGCCGCCGCCGCCTCCCCTGGCGTGATCGGGTTGGAGTAGATGTACATCGGAGCCTTTTCACGAAGGAATGCGATCAAAGCCCGGCTGCCGGCCACGTACCCTCCGTTGACACCGAAAGCCTTGCCCAGCGTGCCGATGAGAACGTCCGACACTCCAGCGGTGACCTCCTCGGTCCCGCGCCCTCTGGCACCAAAGGCGGCGATGCCGTGTGAGTCGTCCACCACAAGGACGACGTTCTCTGGATAGGACTTGTCGTGGCGGGCAATGACCTCGCTGACAGATGCGAGGTCGGCGAAGTCGCCTCGCATCGAGAACACCCCGTCGGTGACGACGATGGCCCGCTGCGCGGATCCGGCCAGACTCCCAAGCAGTTGGTCCAAGACCTCCATGTCCAGATGGGGATACACATGCCGCCCGGTCGGCCTGGACATGCGCACACCGTTGATGATGCAGTTGTGGTTTAGCTCGTCACTGAGCACAACGGTGTCCGAGGTGATCAGCGAGACCAGCGTCGACAGTACGGCGGCGTAGGCCGACGAGAAGACCATCGCTGCCTCGCGGTCATGAAACGCCGCCAGACGCCGCTCGAGGTCGGTGTGGGCCTGGTAGGTGCCTGAGATGAATCTGACTGCGCCGGGCCCGGCACCGAAGCGCCCGGTGACAGCCTCCTCGGCGGACTTCACCGCCGGATGATTGGCGAGACCGAGGTAGCCGTTGGAATTCATCCTGATGAAGGCGCGGTCCGAGCCGGCAAGGCGGTAGCGAGGGCCCATCCCCGAGCGGGGCTGGACGACTTCAGTGATCACCGCCTCATCGCCCTTGGCGGTCCCCAGCCGGGTCAGCGAAGAGACCTCGTCTCCGAGAAGCTCATCGAGGCGGTCGTGTGGCATGGCTAGCACTGGGGTTTAGCAGGTCGATATCGTCATGGTCATGACGCGACTTGGATTCATAGGTCTCGGGATCATGGGACGGGGAATGGCGGCGAATCTCATCGACGCAGGTCACCGCGTCACGGTGTGGAACCGGACGCCTGGCAAGGCAGACGGGCTTGACGCATTGGTGGTGGACCGCCCCCAGGCGGTCGGGCCCGAGAGCGACATCGTTTTCGTATGCGTATCGGACACCCGGGATGTCGAAGATGTCGTATTCGGGGACTTCGGAGTGATTCATGGCATGACGGAAGGAGATGTCCTCGTCGATCACTCGACGATCTCCCCGGTGGCGACCGCCGACTTTGCGTCACAGGCCCTGTCGCTAGGCGTGGACTGGGTCGATGCGCCGGTATCGGGCGGCTCGGAGGGCGCGGTCAACGGCACGCTCGCAGTGATGGCGGGGGGATCGAAGGAGTCGGTGAAGAGAACGCGGCCCTTCATGGAGGCCTATTCGAAGTCGATCGTTCACGTAGGCGAGAAGCCAGGGTCGGGACAGCTGGTGAAAGCGGTCAATCAGGTGCTCGTTGCACTCCACGCCCTCGCCGTCTCCGAAGCCTTGATGCTGGCCGATGCAGCCGAACTGGATCTCGGCACCGTCCTCGCCGCAGTCAAGGACGGGGCGGCCGGGTCATGGATGCTCTCCAATCGGGGACCACAGGTGATCGAGCGAGACTGGCGACCTGGGTTCACCATCGACCTCCAGCAGAAAGACAATCGGATCGTCCTCGAGACTGCCGATGCTCTTGGAGTCCCCCTTCCAGGAGTAGCCCTGGTCTTCCAGTTGTACCGCTCGCTTCAGGCCCGGGGCCTCGGACTGGAGGGAAACCACGCACTGGTCAAAGCGTTGGAGCACCTGGGCGGGCGCGAGATCGGGGGCGGATTGCGGGCCTAGCCGAGTAGGTCTGTCTTGATGCGCTCGACGTGCCCTTTGGCTCGCACGTTCCTGTAGGCACTCTCGACCTCACCTGACTCGTCGATCACGAAGGTGGACCTGATGATGCCCTGGTATGCCTTCCCGTAGTTCTTCTTCTCCCCCCAGGCACCGAGACTCTCGGCAAGGGAGTGATCCTCGTCGGAGAGGAGATCGAAGTCTAGGCCCTCCTTCTCGCGGAACTTCTTGTTGAGCGATGGCGGGTCCGGGCTCACGCCGACGATGTCATATCCGGCATCACCGAACTCGGAGTAGGAGTCGCGAAAGTCACCACACTCAATGGTGCAACCGGGGGTCATGGCACGGGGATAGAAGAACATCACATACCTGCGTCCGGTGAAGTTGCCGTCTGTGACGGTCTCCCCGTCCTGGTTTGCCAGTGAGAAAGAAACCTTGTCAGCCATGGCGGAGAGCCTAGACCGGGCCCTGAACTTGCGGTCCGCGCCTCTGGTGGGGACCTCTAGCTGCCGGCGTCCGCCGCTCGGGCTTCGTCGGACGAGAGGAATGTCGAACCTCCGGCTAGGAAGCCGAGGGCAGCGGGAAGCCAGTATGAGATGACCCGGAACACAAGGATCGGCACCACCGTGGTGGCGGCTGGGAAACCGTATGCCGCCAGGATCCCGGCCAACCCCAACTCGGTGATGACAGCCCCGCCTGGAGCACCCGGCAGACCGCCGATCAAGGCAGAGCCACCGAACGCAGCCATCACCTGCAGAGCGTTCACCTCGATCCCGAACGCGATCAGAACGAGCCACAACGCCCCGGCCTCGGCGAACAGACGCGCCCAGAGGTAGATCTGGGATTCGAGTCGCGGCCAGTGATCGACCATCGACTCTTTGATCTTCTCCCTGACGAAACGAGGCAGGTATTCGGAGAGAGTGCCCAGCCGACCCGAGCCGAACATGAGAACAAGCCCGATCGCCAGGACAAGCGGGGCAAGAATCACGAGGCTGATCGAGACTCCCCCGATGAGCGCTGACTCGAGTGGGCGGGCGAGGAGCAGTCCGACGCCGGTCATGATCAATAGGCCGGCATAATTCAGCAACACCGTCCGGATGGCCGGCCCGGCCGTGCTTCCCCCGGTCTCGTCACGGACCGTCCACGACATGCCAACAGGGGTGATCGCGCCCCCGGCCGGGATCATCCGGGCGATACCCGCGCCGACCAGCGCTGCCTTGAACGCCGCCCACGGGCGGAGGTCATCGCCGGCCTCCTGAATCGACTCACGAAAAAGGAGGCCGAAGAACCACTTGGCCGAGATCTGCGCTACGGCCGCAGCCACAACCAGCGCGACGGCAAACGCGCTCAGCGGAGGGATCTCGAAGTTGTTGACGACCCAGTAGCCGACTGCGATGTACAGCACCGCCGCCGAGGCAGCGGTCCACATGACTCTTCGCAGCGTCATGGCGTCAGTGGATCCTCGGCGGCTTCGGTCACTTCATCCGCAACCTGGTCGGTGTCGTAGAGAGCACGTTTCAAAGCAGCCTGAGTGCTACGCGAGCTGTCGGGGTTTCCCTGCATCCTTCGTCCGATGACGATCACGGCCAGAAGCGCCAGCATCAACGACTGGGTGGGAGGATGCTCGAGAGCCACCGATACGATCGGCAGCAGCCCCCAACCCAAGAACCCGGCGAGACCTCCGCCGATCTTCCACCCGGCAATCGCCCAGCCGGCAGTCCACACGAGGAGGATGGGGTCGAGCCCCAACAGGATTCCGGCAGATGTCGCAAGGCCGCGCCCCGACCGGCCTCTCATGAAGATCGACCAGTTGTGGCCCACGACCGCGGCAATGCCGGCAAGGCCCGAGGCTCCCGGACCCAACCCCATGTTCAGCGCAACCAGGACCGGTGCAGTCCCCTTCAACCCGTCCAGCAGACCGGCGGCAACCGCCCAAGGCAGGCCAACCTGACTCTTCAGGTTCCCCGCGCCCACGTTTTGGGATCCAACGCTTCGAAGGTCGACGCCATTGACCTTGGCAAACACTTGTGAGAACGGAATCGAGCCGAGCAAGTAGGCCCCAAGCATGAGCAAGGGCCAATAGACCAGTGGCAGCGAGCCGTCAGGCACGAGCTGGAAGCTAGCTAGACGGAAGCCGAGTGTGTAGTCAACGCGGGTCGGTTCCCACCCGGAGCCAGCTCCATCCGGAAGATGGTCTCTGCTCCATCGCGGCGGTAGAGCAACGAACCGCCCATCATCTCGGCGAGTTGGCGCGCCACCGACAAACCAAGGCCGACCGATGAGGAAAAGCCGGCATGGGCGGTGCCGTAGGGCTCGAAGATTCGCTCGACGTCCTCGGCGGGAACCCCCTCACCATTGTCACGTACCTCGATCCATGCCCTGGCTCCCGTCTGCCCCGCCAGCACCCGGATCTCGTCGCCACCATAGCGTTCGGCGTTGGTCAATAGATTGCGAAGAACCTGTCTCAGCCGACTCGGATCCGCCAACACCGTGGGGGCTGAGTCAGGAAGGGAGGCCACCCGGACCGCAAGAGCATCGAGTGTTGCATTCAATTCGGCGCCCAAGTCAACGACTCCCATGTCCAATGGAATCCTTCCGGTGTCAGCTCGTGCCGCCACGAGGAGGTCCTCAACGATGTACGCCATCTCTTCGGCCTGACCCGCCACCAAGTGCATCAGCTCGCTGCGCTCCGAGTCGCTCAGCGCCTGGTCGGCGGACATCTCCGATGTCAGGCCGAGGACCGCAGTAAGAGGCGTTCGAAGTTCATGGCTGACCTTGGCGATGAACTCGTCCTTCGACCGAACCAGCTCGGCCATGGCCTCCTGACGGGCCTTGATGTGGGTGATGTCGGCCAGGCCAACGAGGATCGTCTTGGCGCGCTTGCCGGTCGAGCTGTCCACCGACCGGGCCTGAAGCCATATGGGCCGGCCCCGCATGGTCAGAGCGGGAATCTCCTGCTCGTGGAATGTGCGGCCCTCATACAAGGCAACCAGGGCCTCCACAAAGGACTCGAGCGTGACATGGCTCACCTTGTCGCCATCCCTCCGACCCAGAAGCTGATCGGCGCTCTCCGCTTCGAGGAGAGCCACGGCGGCGGGGTTGACCCGGACGATCCTGGACTTCTCGATAGCGCGTCGCACCACCGCTGGGTAGGCCAGAAGAAACGCTCTGATCCGCTCAGGCTTGCCGGTGTACTCCAAGCGCAGGTACTCAATCGCCTCGGACCAGTCCTCCTCCATGACAGCTGTTGGCGAGTGCTCGAACAGCATCTGGAACCTGACATTCAGCGTCGTCGCGGCGTTGCGAACCGTCATGAAGATCACCGAGGTCAACGCGAAGCTGAGCCCCATGACCGTTCCCAGCAAGACCCCCTGGCCAATCCCAAGGCCCCAAAACAGTGGGGCTCCGAACAGCAGGAGTGCGACCAGGCCAACCGCCATCTTCTGACGCTTGGCGACAAAGATCATGCCGATGGCGCTGATCACAACCAGGGAGACGGCTGCAGGGACGATCGTGTCCTGATTCCCGATCACCGTGAACCAGATCATCACCACGAAAGCAGATCCGACCATGGCCAGGCCGGCGTTCTCCCGGCGCAGGGCTATCTGGGTCGTCATCAGCCCCGCGGCGAGGATCGGGCCGACAGCCTCGCTGAACAGACCCTGGTCTCCGCCGAAGAAGCCCGCCACCATGTAAAGGATCGCGACAAACCAGGCGGCAGCGGCGCCGACTCTCAGAACACGCCGGTGAATGCGGCGCATGTCGGCCTCGGCGCCGATCAAGGACTCGGCCAGCGTTGGTTGGGGCATGGCCAAGACATCGGACCAACCAACGCCAACCCAAACCGGTCTGGCGACCCATTCGGCCAATGGGCCAGCCGACCTATCCAGGTGCCGCGCCCCACTGATCCGTAGTGGGGGTATCGTCGATGCACTGACAGTTCTCTCTTCGAAAGGCACATGAGGGATGGCTCTGAAGATCACCTACGCCACGATGTCGGCCGACAACGAGGAACTCAACGAGGCATTCGACACTGCCGTCCTCCAAGTCCAATCGCGACTCGGCCGGACCCATGGCGTGATCGTCGACGGCGAGCACAGGACCAACCGTGAGATGTACGAAGAGGTGTCTCCCGTTGACTCCGACATCCTCGTCGGGCGATACGCCCAGGGCACCGAAGAGGACGTCAACGACGCGGTGTCGGTGGCAAAGGCCTTCGAGTCGGAATGGGAGTCCATCGGGTGGGAGACACGTCGTGACCTGATGCTGAGAGCAGCGGACCTCATGGAGGCCCAGACCTTCGAGATTGCCGCTTTGATGTCGTACGAGATCGGCAAGAGCCGACTCGAGTCGCTCGGCGACGTAGCCGAGACGGTCGAGTTCTTTCGCTATTACGCGAAGCAGATCACAGACCACGACGGTTTCGTGATCGAGCTGGGTTCGCTCGGACCAAACGAAACCAACACGTCGGTGCTCAGACCCTACGGCGTCTGGGCCGTGATCTCGCCCTTCAACTTCCCGATGGCGCTGGCTGCGGGGCCCGCAATCGGGGCGCTGATAACCGGAAACACCGTCGTGATCAAGCCGTCGAATCAGGGCGCCTTGATGGCACTCGAGTTCTACCGCATCATGAGCGAGGCCGGGATCCCGAACGCAGCTCTCCATGTCATCTCGGGGCGTGGGGAAGTCGCCGGCGAACTGCTGACCCACCATGACGACGTGGATGGGATCACGTTCACCGGTTCCTATCCGGTCGGCATGCACCTCTTGAACACCGCCAGTGACAAGAGGCCCAAGCCTGTCTCGTGCGAAATGGGTGGCAAGAACCCGGTCATAGTGACCAAGTCGGCCGACCTTGATCAGGCGACCCAGGGAATCATCAGGGGAGCGTTCGGGCTCAGTGGCCAGAAGTGCAGTGCCACATCGCGGGTCTACATCGATGATGAGGTGTACGACGAGTTGGTGGACAAGCTCGTCGCGGCCACGCGAGAGCTGGAAGTGGGCAGCCCGTTCGACCGAGGCAGCTTCACCGGACCGGTCATAGACCGCAGTGTCGTGGAGCGATTCCAACGCTCTGTGGACGAGGTGAACAAGTCCGGCGGTGAGGTCTTGGTCGGTGGATCGACTCTCACAGAGGGCGACTTTGCCCGGGGCAACTTCGTCGAGCCGACGATCGTGACCGCTCCTCTCGACTCGTGGGTCTGGAGAGACGAACTGTTCATGCCTCTCGTGGCCGTGACCAGGGTCTCTGGCCTCGAGGAGGGTCTGGCTCTGGCCAACGACACCGAATTCGGCTTGACGGCCGGGCTCTTCTCCAACGATGACGAAGAGATCAAGCGTTGGTTCGACGGCATCGAGGCGGGCGTCGCCTACGTGAACCGTGCCGCTGGGGCGACAACCGGGGCCTGGCCGGACATCCAGTCCTTCGGCGGCTGGAAGGGGTCGGGGACCTCAGGAGCCGGCGGCGGCGGGCCTTGGTACCTGCGTCAGTACCTGAGGGAGCAGTCGAGGACTCTGATTCGGGGCTAGCGGCAGGCCCTGCCGATCCTGATAGGGCGGCTAGTGCCCCAGGAGCTTGATGGTCAGCCCATCCGGGTCGGCAACTATCAGGACGTCATCGGCAGCCTCTGCGACCAAGCCGACATTGCCCAGGTGGTCCTTCCATCGCCCCAGGTCGCCGACCTGGAACGCGAGCGCCTCGGGGCGGGCAGATCCACCCTCGACCAGTTCGATCTGCTGACCTTCGGTCGCCTCCACCACGGCGGCCAGAACTCCTTGCTCGGGGGACCGGAGGCGTGAGAAGCCGAGCTTCGTGCAGTAGAAGTCGAGCGACTCTTCGAGGGAGGAAACCCCGATGGAGGTCCGCACCGCAGAGACACCACCCGGCGGCACAACCGGGCCACCCCCGGCGAGCACATCCTTGGCGTCGGCGATGCTGAACCGCCCTGCGGTCACCTCGCGGCCGACGACCACGCCTCCCAATCGGTGCCCTCCTGCCTCCAATTGGACCAGCTGCCTCAGGTCATCGAGATCCCTTACTCCTCCTGCGGCTATTACCGGCTCTTCGACCGTGGCAAGAGACTCGGCGAGAATCGCCATGTTCGGAGGCTCGGTCAACGCATCCCTACCGGCCTCTGCGACGAGGAAGGCGACAACGCCGGCCGACGACATCTCGATGAGGACCTCCTCGAGGAATCGTCCACTGTTCTGGGTCCATCCCCTGGTGGCGAGTTCGTCGTTGTCGCGCACATCGAGAGACACCACGATCTTCCCCGGGTACTCCCGGCAGAGGTCCCAGACCATCACCTGGTTCTCGATAGCGGCCGTCCCCATGACAATCCGCCAGGCTCCGCTGTCAACGAGGCGCTCGGCTTCGCCCTCGGAACGGACTCCACCGGCGAGCTGCACCGGAATGTCGACAGCGTCGACGATGCTCGACAGCAGTTCCCGGTTGCGATCGTCACCGTAGGCAGCAGCGTCCAAGTCGACCACATGGAGGGCGTCCACCCCCTGGGCCTCCCAATTCCTGGCGCGCCCGATCGGATCGTTGTCCAACGGGATGGCGTTATCCAGCTTTCCCTGTGGAAGCCGGACCGACAACCCGCCGAGGATGTTGATCCGGGCGAAGAGATCCATGCCGAAACCGTACAACCCAATTGTGTCCACCCGGTTAACAGCCCACCGCCACCCGGTTACGCGCAAACCTCAGGTGGGCAGGTGCAAGGAGGGATGCAACCTATCTCGAGTATGGGATGCCACTGCAGGAGCCCCCGCTCCTGAGACCGTTGGAGTCTCCGTATCCACTATGACCGACCCGAAGGCCTCAAGAAGGGGGCTAGCCGATCCCCAAGGCTTCCTCGGCGGCCTCCAGGGTCTGGCCCCCTGCCACAACCGGGGCGAAGAGGTCCCCGTAGCGCTGGAGACGGCCCCAGAGATTGGCGATGGTCACATCTCCATTGGCGATCGCCCCCACCTCGTCCCAGGTCAAGGGAGCCGAGACGGGTGCTCCCGCCAGCGGTCTCACCGAGTAGACCGATGCGACTGTCTGGCCCGAAGCGTTCCGGTTGTGGTCGACGAACACCCTCCCGGCCCGTTTCGTCTTGTCCCACTCCATGGTGATGTCATCGGGATTGGCAGCCGCCAGGTACGCGCCCACCTCACCGACGAACCTCCTGACCCGGCCGTAGTCGTGTGTCGGGTCCAGGGGCACATACACATGAAGGCCCTTCGAGCCTGAGAGCTTCGGATAACCCGCAAGACCTAGCTGGCCAAGAGCCACCTTCAGCAGTTGAGCCCCGGCACAAACCTGGCCCCAGTTGGATCCCTCCCCTGGATCGAAGTCGAAGATCGCATAGGAAGGCATTTCCAGAGACTCTTCAGTCGAGTGGAAGGGGTGGAACTCGATGCATCCCATGTTGGCGAACCACATCACGGCCTCGGCGGAGTCGGCAAGCAGGAAGTCGATGATCCGACCCTGAGAGTCCGACGCAACCGGCACGGTTCTCATCCAAGCCGGCTGATGACCAGGCGCCCGCTTCTCGTAGAACGATGCGCCGGTGATCCCCTCGGGATATCGAGACATCGAGATCGGCCGCCCCGCCAGGTGAGGCAGCAGCAGAGGAGCCACCGACTTGTAGTACTGGATCAGATCGCCCTTGGTGTATCCGTCATCGGGGAAGAACACCTTGTCGACGTTGCTGAGTGTCATCGGCCGATCCACCGCCTCCGGCACATACCGCTCTCCATCCTTGGACAGGTGAACCGCGGCGGGGAAGTCGACGTGGGCCGTGGCCAGCGGACGCCCGCCAGTTTCCGAGCCGGATCCGAGATGCGCCTGGACCTCGTCCCAGATCAACCCATGACTTTCGATGTCCCGTGCCTCGGAAATCAGCACAATCGAGACGTCCTGGTCTTCGATCGCGTCGACCAAGGGCCCGACTCGCAGGCTTCCCTCCCCGTATGGGACGTGGCGGATCTCACCGGACTCACCGAACTCGTTGTCGGAGAACTGAGCCTGCAACGGAGTGATCATCCATCCTGGGAAGCTCTCAGCGATGAAGCCGAGCACCGATAGAAAGGCTTGCTTCGAGGTCAATCCGCCCTGCGTCATGGCGTGGATGTGGGCCCAGTCCACCACGGGTCGGACGAAGGAGAACTCAGTAGCCAACTGGGAAATGTCACCGAGTGAGCCAAATGAACCGGCGTTGCCGGCCGTTTCGAGTCCCAGTCCGACACCGAGACCTTCGACCTTCGCAGCCAGCGTCTCGAGCCGGCCCCGGATGCGGCCCATGAGGACGTCCGGGTCCACTCCGTAGTTGGACCCGAAGTGAGCCACGATCACCGGGGCTCCCAGCCGCTTGCCCAGCTTCATGGTGTGCTCCAGCGCTGCGAGTGACTGCCTGCCACGGTCCTCGTCGGGCAGAGTCAACCCGGCGAAGTAGGGGGCATGAACGGAGAGCCTGATGTCACGCTCGGCGGCGAGGGCGCCGAAGGTCTCGCACTTCTTCTCCTTCCAGGGAAAGCCCTGGGTGAACGGGAGCTCCAGGGCCCGATGGCCCTGGGTTGTCAGATCGTCGAGGAAGGCGACGTCATCCCCGTCCTCGACGGGAAGCTCGGAGATTCCGAAGCGAAGTGTGCTCACAGGCCGGTCATGTGGTCGAAGAGCACTCCCGGCTCTATCTCGGAGATCCCCCAGCCCGCCGCGCAAGTCCAGTTGGGCTCGCCGACCCCCACCCACCAGTCGGCATTCCTGACCAGGCGAGGGCAGCAGATCAGCACACAGTCGGGTTCAGACATCGTTGGAACCTTAAGTGGCGACTCGCTCGTGGTCAGTTGGTTATCGGGAGCACAGGGCCGGAATTACCCTTTCGTCGGGTCCCTAGCTCAACCTGGCAGAGCAGCGGGCTTTTAACCCGTTGGTTGTGGGTTCGAATCCCACGGGACCCACCAGCCCCACCCCCGCTGCTCTGCAGCAGGCTTACCCGGCTCTATTGAGGCCGTTGGTTGTGGGTTCGAATCCCACCGGACCCACCACCCCCACGACCGCTGCTCTGCAGCCGGCCCAACTAGATGCCCGTTTTACTCGTGGCGGTAGATCCAAACATTGGCAACTTCGCGATGAAGCCGACGATCGGCGTCATACCAATCGCCGCCGAACAGCATCGCCACGCTCTTCTCAATGTCGAAAATGACCGCACCGTCAGACCGATACCCGGGGTTCAGGTCCAGCCGGAAGAGGGTCCAGGTGTTGGACTCGAAGTCATAGCCCCACAACTCTTCGCCACCGAGGATCTCCCATGGCAACCCCCCGGCCTTGGTGCCGCCAAAGAGGAACACAAGATCTGCACTCGGGTCGTACCACATCAGCGCACCCTCGCGGGCAGGTGGGGAGACTGTCGGGCTCATCTCGGTCCAGATCCCGGTGTTGCCATCGAAGGCCCAGGTGTCGCCATAGAGGTCTTCGTCGCTCGCAAATCCTGGGGAGCCACCGAAGAGGATCACTTTGTCGGACTGAGAGTCATAGACCATGGAATGGTGGACCCTCCCAGGCGGCGAAGGACCTATATCCAACTGGCTCCACTCGTCAGCGGTGGGGTCATATATCCAGGTCCCGGAGAGGCCAAGGTGGTTTCCCTGCTCGATCCGACCCCAGTTGGCTCCGCCGTACAGGATGATCAGATCGGACTCGACGTCATGCACCATCACTTGGCCGTAGTCACCGAACGGCCCTTTGACGACAGGGCCAAAGCCCTCATCAACGGCAGGGCCACTCTCGACTGAATCGATTTCGCTCCAAGTGTCGGAGTCGATGTCGTATGCGTGCACCCCACCATCTTCCGCCTGGTACCCGATGAACCGGTTCGTGCCCGCGTGGTAGACGACCGCTGCCAGAATCCCTGACAGATCCGCGGCCGCTGACTTCTCTCCGGAGGCGAGATCGACAACTACGAGGCCCTCCTCCTCTATGAGAAGCCGACCGGATTGCCAGTCGTAGGCAAGGATTCGTCCTGAGATACCCTCCTGGTCGATCTGATGCCAGCTTCCTCCGGCCGCAGCACCCGCCCACACCTGGTCGCTAATCCCGAGTAGCGACTGCGCCCCCCAATCGGAGGGGAGCAGAGACTCGAACAAGGTGCCGGGTGAACACCCTTGCTTGATGTAGGTCCGACAGTCCTCGTCGCTCAGAGCACGGGTTACCCGTTGACCAGCGAGATCCAGCAGATCATCGACATCAAGGGCCCACACTCGAAGGGTCCCGTCGAGGCTGACCGACACCAGTCTGGTTCCGTCGGGACTGAAAGCCACAGTGACGACCTCGGCCGAGTGGCCGGCGAGGACGAGCTGCTCCTCTCCTGTCATGGCATCCCACAGCCGGACAGTGCCGTCAGCTTCAGCTGTGGCGATGACGGTGCCATCCGGAGAGAAAGCGCCGCCCGCCGCGTAGCTGCCGCCTGGCCCGTCGAGAGTTGCGAGAGTCTGTCCTGTGAACACCTCCGACACCAGGGGCCGTCCCAGGCCAGCGCTGAGCAGAAGCCGTCCATCAGGGCTAAACACAACAGCACCCCGGTCGTCGCGGGGGAAGTGGATGATCTCGCTGACGGACTGACCGTCATCAAGGGCCCACACAGCCACAGGCAATCGCCCCAGCTCCTCGGGGAATCCCGATTGCGTAGCGAGCAGATCGCCTTCAGGGCTGAAAGAGACAGCCGCAAACCCCCCGGGGTGGTCAGGATCGGAGTCGGTGAACACGACCTGCCAAGTGCCCGTGTCCCACACCTGTACCGATAGCCCGGAGGCAACGGCGAGGAGGCTTCCGTCCCGATTGAACCCAGCCGCGGTGGGAACCACGCCAGGCGTTGGGGGGATGACGTCGCGAACGAGCTCTCCGGACCCGGCATCCAGGACCGCTACCCAGCCGTCTAGTTCCGCATCGCCAAGGCTTGAGGATCGCGTCCCCCCGACTACCACCAGCGCACCGTCGGGCGAGTAGGCGGCGAGAGTTGTCTCAGAATCACCAGGTGGTCTTGCGAAGGTCTGAAGGACAGCCCCGGACCCCACGTCCCAAACAGACGCTTCGAAGTCCGAGTTGACGCCGAGCACGCTGCTCCCGTCCGGGCTGAAACCAACCGAGAGGGGCTGCGCGCCAGCAGACATCCATTCCCTGCTGCCAGCTGCGCTGATGTTCCAGAGTCGTGCCTCCCAGGACATGGGCCACCCCAAGCTGAAGTCCACCGAGAAGTCCTGCAGCCCACCGAGGCTGGCCAGGTACTTGCCATCCGGGGAGAACTCCGCCTTCCACGCCGGGCCCTCGTGACCGGCGAGCGTCAGCACTCTTTCAGCCCCGGCTGGAGCCAGTTCCCAGACGTGAATGAGACCGTCCCTGCCTGCGGTGGCCAGGCGGCGACCGTCCGGGCTGACTTCAATCGAAGTGACGTCGGCGGTGTGGGCCTCGAGCACGTCCAGAACCTCACCGGTTCGGAGGTCGACGATTGTGGCCGCGGGCCCGGCGGCGGACACCACGATGCCGGCGTCATCCAGAAACGACACCGCTCCTAAGGGACCAACCGGCGGCGCCCACCAGTCCTTGGGCGGCTCACCGGTCGACACTTTCCAGGCTTGAAGGCCGGACACCACCAGCGATCCATCGCGACTTAGAGCCACTTTTCCAGGGCAGTCGGGAGTCTCACATGTGTACGAAGCCACCCTTTCGCCGGTCTCCAGATCCCATACGAAGGTCATCCCGTCCCCGCCGCTGATCGATGCCAGAGTCAGTCCATCATCGGTCACCGCCAGGTCGGTGACCCAGAAGGAGTGTCCCTCGAGACGGAAGATCTCCTCGAGGGTTTGGCGGTCGAGAACTGCAATCCCACCATCGAAATCGGCTACGACGAGTAGGTCGTCGTTCCTGCCTGCCACCAGCAACACCGAGGCCGGGAAGGGCATATCAGCCTCGACCGCAGCGAACGGTGTAGAGACGATCTGGCCTGAGAAGAATCCACCCACGTACAAAGAGGCACCGTCCGGAGAGAATGTGAGCGAGCGCGTGTACATCTCCGCCGGCGCCGATGCCACCAATCGAGACGTCGAAAGCGCTCGATGGAGAGCTTCTTCGGCCTCCCGAAGGACGAGGGCATCTAAGTCTTTAGTGGTCTCAACGGCTTCGACTGCCAGGAGGACGCTCAGTTCCGGATCGGTTTCCAGCGTGGCGACTGCGGCTGCTGCTAGCGCCCGAGCACGGGCAATTCGCTCCTGCCTCTCGGCCGTCGCCTGGGTCTCCTGGGCTAGATCTCGCTGCTGGTCGGCGCGAGCTTGCTCCTCCCGAGCTAGTTCGGTCTGCTCCTGGGCAAGCTCGGTCTGTTGCTGCGCGAGGGCAGCCTGGTCTTCGGCTCGATCCCGCTGACCCAGTGCCACAACACCGAACACCACGGCAACCACCGCCAGGGTTGACAGAAGTGCACCAATGAGACTTCTCCTCCTGCGCCGACTTGCCACAGCGTCTTCCTCCCGGACGCGGCTCGAGCCCAGGAAGTCCCTCTCAGAGTCCGTCAAGGCCAGGTCGCTCTCATGCGACCAGGAATAGAACTGGTGGAACCGCCCCCCTTCCAGAAGAAACTCCGCATCGCGGTCGCTCTTCTCCCATTCGACGTGAGCAGCCCGAAACCGGCGTTGAAGGACCAAGTGTTCTCGACGGTCCTCCACCCAGTCGCGCAAACGAGGCCAAGCCTTGAGGAGCGCCTCATGTGCTACCTCAACGGTTGGGGTTCTCGTCGAAGGATCCCTGTCAAAGGTCAGTAGACGGGCTGACCCATACAGATCCAGCATCCTGTCGACGGCCCCCGTGTCGAAGCCGAGCTGATACAGCTCAGTAAGCGGGACCCGCCGCCGAGTGTCCTGGCCGTTGTCGTCGACGCTCACCAGGCGCAGCCAGATATGACGTGCGGCAGCCTGGGCCGCTTCGTCGAGCCCGGCGAACAACTCCTCCGGCCAGCTTCCGAGTGCCCCGTTTACACCACCGGTGCGGCGGTAGCCGTCGAGGGTGAGCTGCGACCCGGAACGCTGGTCGAAGAGCTGAGTCAGCGCATACTCCATGAGTGGGAGCCCACCGGGCTGTTCGGACACGTCGCGAACCATCTCCGCAACAAGATCCGGCTTCACAGTGAGTCCCACCTGCTCCGAGGGGCCGTTGATCGCCCGGGAAAGCTCTTCAGGGCTGGGAGACGTGACCGACACGAGCGCGGAACGCAACAGTTCACCGAACGGGTGATATTGCAGGGGGAGACCGTAGAAATCTGCCCGCAGTCCCACCACGACCCTCGTGCGGCTGTGAGGATCGGATGCCAGCGTTCGCAGCGCCTCCATGAAGCGACGCTGCTCGCTTTCGTCGGAGCAGAGCGTGAACAGCTCCTCGAACTGATCGACGACCAGCAGCAATTCGTCCTCCCCTGCGAGCACGGCCTCCACAGTGCCGACCGCCCTCCCAGGATCACGCAACATCTCCACAAGGTCGTCCGGCTGCTCCACCGACACTCGAAGCAGAGTATCGGCAAGCTCAGCGAACGGATCGGCCCCCGGATACATGGTGGCGACAAGCCATTGACCCGACCCTGTCACGCGGCCGGACCGCAACGCCGGGACCACACCTGCTTGGACGAGACTGGACTTCCCGGAGCCGGACGGACCCACCACCCCCACCAGACGACTGCGACCGATCTCCCCGAGACATTCTTCGATCAGCCTCTCTCTGCCAAAGAAGTCAGAAGCATCGGCTTCAGCGAACGCCCGCAGCCCCTTGTACGGGTTTCGCAGCTCTTGAGTCGGCTCCAGATGTGCGGACCCCATTGCGGCCCGCAGCTCTTCGAGGAACTCATCCACGTTCTCAAAGCGCGCTTCTGGATCCTCATCAGCCGATCTCAAAAGCACCTGGTCAACAGCGATCGGGATATCGGGACGAACCTCGTGAACGCTCGACGCAGAAGGTCGCGACGGGTCCTCCCCGGCAAGCAGCCGGTACACCAGCCTTCCCAGGCCATAGACGTCAGAGGCAGGGCTCGGCACTTCGCCACGCAGCTGCTCGGGTGAGGCGTACTCTTCGGGTGGGGTGGACAGACCCCCGCCCAGGTGAGCGGCGAGTCCGAAGTCAACGAGACATGCGTTGCCGTCTCCGTCGAGTAGGACGTTCCCCGGATGCAGATCGGCGTGGACGAGTCCGCGGCGGTGGGAGTACGCGAGGCCCGCTCCAACCTGCTCGGTCACACGCATCACTGCATCGAGATCCCACATCTTCGTCCGATCGAGGCCCCCTCCACCCATTAGCCGCATGACCAGATAGGCCCCGTGGGGATCCCGCCAGAAGTCGAATACAGGAACTATGCCGGGATGCTCGAGGGAGGCCACGAGCTTCGCTTCGGCCTCGAAACGGCGTACAAAGTCCGCTTGGTTCGAGTATCGAGACTTGATGATCTTGACCGCGACATCCCGGCCCACCGCTGGCTGAGCGGCCCTCCACACAACTCCGAGGGCACCCTCCCCCAGCTTCTCCTTGAGTTCGTACCCACGTAGACGGCCACCGCGCGGCTGGATCGAACCGATTTCTTTCAGGTCAGGGTCCTGGAGGAGGATCCGCTCTTCGAGGTTCTTGATCTCCGCAGAAGGCTCGATACCGAGCTCTTCGCCCAAGCGCTGCCGAAGCTGCTGATAGGAGCGGAGGGCCTCCGCCTGTCGGTCACACCGGTAGAGGGCCACCATGAGCTGACCCCACAACCGCTCTCGAAATGGGTGCTTGACCGTCAGATGCTCTAGCTCTGTGACAAGCTCGGCGTCCTGACCGGTAGCGAGGTCGGCTTCGATGCGATCCTCAAGTGCCTCAAGTCTCAACTCCTCGAGCCGGCGGGTCTCGGTCTGTGCAAACGGCTCGTCTTGGAGGTCTGCGAGCGCCGGCCCGCGCCAGAGACTTAGCGCCTCATCGAAGGTAGCAGACGAGTGCGCCGGGTCGGACACGAGCGCGGCACGTGCTTCGCGCACCAATTTCTCAAATCTGGTCGCATCCAGGTCGTCCGGATCCAGGACCACCGCATAACCGGGTGGTTGGGTGACAACGACACCCTCCTCGCCCAGGTGGCGGTCCGGTGAAAGCGCATCCCGCAGCTTGGAAACATGGAACTGGAGCGCCTTTTTCCCGCTCGTTGGGGAACGTTCTGCCCATAGCTCGTCCAGTAGACGGTCGGCGGACACAACGCGACCCGGCTCGAGCAGCAGCATGGCGAGAAGCGCTCGTTGCTTCGGCGCCGTGATCTGCACCGTGCGTCCGTTGTCCCGGACGTCCAGCGGCCCGAGGATTCCGAACTGCATCAGCCTCGCGCCCTCGCCGCCATCAGCACCCTTTTCTCCCGCGGGAAGGGCGATAGATCCGGGTTTCGTCCGGCCGTTTCATCGCTTGGTACCCGTCGTTTATCACTGGGCATACCAATAGACCTAACCGGTTAGCTCTCGGTTAGCCCAGGGCCAAAGGTCACAGAGCTAACCAGGACCTAAGCGTACGCCTGTAGGGGTTAGTCCTAGATGGAGAGACCTGAAACCCTGCAGTCAGATCGGGCGAATCTGACCGATCGAACAGAAGGAGGAGAGATGCTCAACCACCCAACCGCTGCGGGCATCTATCGCGAGAGACAACGACGGATGCTCGAGAAGCGGGACAAGGAATGGCTCAGGCAGCTGAGTCGAACTGGCGAGCCACCGCCCGCACCCGGAGCCACCGAGATCGCCAGCAGGCGTATTCCGGCAATCCCGGGGGCGACCCGCGCGGATGACCAGTCGACCAAGACACCCCGTCGGAGGACCTGGCGTGTGGGCCCGACCATCTATACGCCGAGAGCTCAGTAATGAGCGGGAGGCTCAACACCCGCCGACGCCCGGAGAAGGAGTCCCCACGCTGCACGCCACGGAACCGGGGCGGATAGGAGGTAGACGATGAGAAAGAACAGAACATGGATAGCGACATTGGCGGCTGTAACTGCTCTGGCGTTGGCTTCAACGGCAGTGGCCGCGCCGCCCGATGGCAAGGGACCCCCTGATCGCGACGATGGCGGAATCGAGGGGATGACTTGTGCTCAGTACTTCGAGGATCCGGAGTATCAGGGCGATCGCGTAATGCTCGTCGACGGCGCCACCGTCGATGGTTTCCAACTGACCCTTACCGAGAGCTCACCGTGCATTGACATCGTGAACGTTGAGGCAGGGCTCTGGAAGGTATCCGTTGAGATGGGCAATGCGCGCGAGGTTCAGGTGAGACTACGGTCCAGCGTTCCGGGGGATTGGTGCTGGGTCGAGACCACCAAAGTTGACCGGACTGATCTCACCGACCCTGGTGCCTACATGCTCGACTCGCCGAAGAGCGAGCCGAACGCCTGTGCACCGCCCTTTGGACAGGGCGGCGCTGGAGGAGACTCAATCAACGACGCCAACCCTGCATTGGCGTTCGACGTCATGGTGTCTAGGGGTAAGAAGCTCGCTGACCCGGTGGTGATCACGGTGGACTTCCCGTAGGAACCGCACCACTTGGCGAGGCCCCCAGCGCGATGGCCCGGGGGCCTCGCTGCGTCTCAGCCACGACGTGCTCCCCGCAGCCCTCCGTGTCATCATCGGCGCCCAGGCCAATTGTGAGGAGACGCGAATGACAGACCTTTCAGGACAGGTGGCGATCGTCACCGGATCATCGAGCGGAATCGGGGAGGCAACGGCCCGCCATCTCGCCGCCGGCGGCGTCCACGTAATCGTGAACTCGGCATCCTCGTCAGTCAAGTGACCAGTCAAGATTCCCTACCCACGGGACCCACTCGATAATCCTCAGGTTCCTGCAGGCGGAATCGCGTTTGAGCATTCAGATTTCTGTTCGGCTCGGCCATGAATGCTCACGGATTGCTCACATTGGCTTCGTGTCGGCCATCGCCCTGATAGACGTTGAGGCCAGGATGCTCTGCACAATGAACACATAGGTGCCGTTATGTGCGCCATTCTGCACTGCTAGTCGCATTGGCTCAGACGGAACCAGCCTCATCGATCCAGCGACGATGACTAGCGCCCATGGTCCTTGGCGGTGATCGCCTCCGTCTGGTGTTGAGAGCTATGGGTCGGGAACCGGCCGGCGGCCTCCATCGTCGAAGGTAGGAAACCCATACCAAGAGAAGAGATCATGAAACTTAGATATGGAGCAGGCGGCGTGGCGCTCATCCTTGCCCTGGCCGCCGGTGGGATAGCGACTGCGATCGCTGCCGACGGGGCAGGCAGCGACGGCCCTTCTGACACTCAAAGCGAGAGCTTTGTGGGTTTGAACGCAGATGATGCCAGCGCCCTGGCCGAAGACGAAGGTCGTCCGTGGCGTATCAGCCGCCAGGATGACGAGACGTTCGTGCTCACCGACGACCTGGTCCCGAGGAGGGTGACCTTCGAGATCGACGACGGAATCGTCACGAGGGCGTCTATCGAGCAGCCGAACACGTCCTCTACGGACGATGCCATCGCTGAAGACCCCGCTCGGGCCAGCCTCATCGCGGACGCAGTGAGACGACTCCTCACCGTCGACAACGGTTTCGGCGGTGTCGACGTGTTCGATGACCTGCGCATCGCCGCCGTAATCGGAGCCGATCCGGACCGGCCTCTCCACGGCCTCGAACTCGAGATGATCGCCTCGACCCTCTCCGACCTGGGATTAGTGCGCTACGTCGAAGATGCCAACGCCGAGATCTGGACACTGTTCGAAGCGTCGCCGGCGGGTGTGGCCGTCGTCAGCATCGAAGACTTAATCGTTCTCGACGATCGGGCCGAAGTAGAGATGCGCCTCTGGTGCGGCTCCCTCTGCGGCGTCTTCTTGACCTACGAAGCCCTCCCCCAAGACGGTGGATGGGAGATCACCGGCACCATCGGACCCATGGCAATGTCCTAGGCCGCCCATGACCTTGGCCTCTAGGCCGGTCGCACGGTCGTGCTGATAATCGTGGACATAATGACATCACCTTCAAGATCCGCTGGCTTCCAATATCGATCCAGACAGGAGATCAACGGTTGGCCGCTGATCCACATCAACATCGGATGGGACCCCGAAACAGGTCGCTCGCGGGTTGCTAGAGGCGTTGTGGCCATCGGGAGCAGGGCAGTTGGTGTGGTCTCGATAGGAGCGGTCGCGTTGGGCGTCGTCACACTGGCTGGAGTTGGCCTCGGACTGGTTTCGCTGGCTGCTGTCGCAGTCGGCATCGTTGCGGTCGGCTCTGTAGCCGTTGGGTATGAAGTTGCAATCGGAGCCGTGGTGCTCGTAGTGGGATTTGTCCTCGGTTTATTCGGTCTGGGCTGAGTTCGCTAGACGCCAGTCTCAGTCGAACGGACAACGCCGAGTCATCTAACGCTGCCGTTCAGGGTGGAGGACACAAGTGCCGCCGTGTAGGGCTGCCGATGGTGACTTTCGGCTCTTGCGCCGACACTGGCAAGTGCGTAATTGCTGGAGGTCCAAGGAGGCTCTATGTCGAACCAGGTTGTGGTTGCTCTCACCATCGGGCTGCCCGTCTTCTTTGTCATCTTCGTCTTGTTCAGAAAGTCGAGGACGAAGAAGCACTAGCCGAGACCACGTGCGCACATAAGTGCCGTTATGTGCTCCTGTTTGGAGGCTGCTGCGTAGCCTTCCCTGCGCTTCAACTGCAGCGAT